>VFQQ010003893.1_pt1 | contig 13880 bp, 24 predicted proteins | sample 3512341 | NCBI WGS metagenome assembly VFQQ01 (sample SAMN10412373, study PRJNA504923) | tailings metagenome | isolation source: Relicate 2 Philex TSF1 revegetated site | place: Philippines: Tuba, Benguet | collected 2017-08-29 | reverse complement strand
TCTGTCCCCCTCCCTCTCCCCCGCCCTCCTCTCCCCCTCGCTCTCTCCAGACGCTGCGCCCGCACCCGCCGGCAGCGAATCGCCCTCCCCAAACCTCTCCCCAGGCTTTGACCTCTCTCCGGGCGTCGACCTATCGCCAACCGCCTCATCCTCTCCCAGTGCGGTGTCCTCTCCTTCGCTTTCCTCCTCCTCTCCGTCCCTCTCATCCTCCTCCCCATCCACCGCCGGCACCAGCAGCTTCACCGGCGGCGGCAGCAGTAGCTTCACCGGAGGCTCAGGCAGCGGATCCACAGGTTCGAGCGGCACCGGCGGCACCGGCGCATCCACCAACGCGGCCATGGAGGCGGCGGCTGCTGGGGCCAGCCCATCCATCGACCTGCTTGATGCTGGCGCACCCTCCCTGGCTCCCGAGCCGGCGACTGAGCTGTCCAGCCTGCTGGTGAGTGGTGCAAGACTGTACAGGAGCAGCCCCCCAACTGCCGCCAGCGCCCTTGCTCCGAGCCGTGCTGGCATGCAGCGACTCCCGCAATGCATCCCGGCTCGAGCAACCGCACGAGCCTCCACAGCCCCTTGAGTCATGAAAGAAACTTAATGGTTTGTGTCCTGCCCACCCTTACATTGCAGGAGTTCCCTCCCTTCCAGCCCACGGCGGACGGCAGCACCGAGTGCGGCTTCCCGCAAGGCGATGGCGCCGCAGGCAAGCAGCCGCCGCTGACCACCGGCTTTGCCGAGCTGCCCAAGGATGCCACTGAGGGCACTACTGATACAGCCACTGATGAGGAGCTGCTGCCGTACATGGCACGCGTGTTCGGCCCCGCCGCCAACTGCTCCGGAGTGCTGATTGCGCCAGGCTACCTGCTCACCTCGGGCTGGTGCATGTGGCGGGTGAGTGAGGGATTGATTGGGTTGGTTTATCTGGCTCCCAGGGTGGGGTGTGTGCAGTGGCTGGGACGGGACGCGGTGGGTCGGATCTATGGCAGCCCAGGCATGGCGGTCAGGTGAATTTCATTCATGCATAATCTGTTGATGCAACTGCTTTCATGCATGCCCCATGTTTCTTCAATTCCCTCTGTGCAGGGCGAGAAGGCGCTGCCGGAGCAAGTGACGGTTGTGGTGGGCGGCCAGGCCATGACTGTGTCTGAGGTCCACGTGCGCGCACCAGGTGCGGGCGGCCATCGTCTGTCAGCGCCCCTAGGGGCCTGCCGCCCTGCTTCCTCACATACCCAGCCAAAGTAAACTTTGGGGAGCAGCTGCCCCGAATGCCCACCTTCTCCACGCTGTTCCCAGCACCAGCTCCGTCGCCACAGTGCAGCCAAAAAGTCACACCTGAGGTGCCAACTGGCGCTCCTCCTCACCACCCGCCATCCTCACACTGCCACTCCCCGTCCTGCTTCAGTTGAGGGCGAGCCCTGGCGCGGCTTCCAGCAGCCCAAGAATAACAACACCTGGGATGTGGCGCTGCTGAAGCTGGCCACCCCTGCCAGCCTGGCACGCTACGCCACGCTGCCCACCTGGAGGGCCGACAAGGAGGGGGCGACGGTGTGGGCCACAGCCTGGCAGACCGGATCCAACACCACCGCAGAGTGAGCACTGGGAACGGGGCACATGGTGTTGCAGAATGTGGGGCTCCTGCCACAGCGGGACGTGTGCAATGTGTCCCAAGGCCGCAAGTCATTGTCACGCAGCTGAGACTCTACCTTCCTCCCTCCCTTTGCCTGCGCAGCTACATTGAGCAGACGGTGCAGGCCTGCCCTGCTGAGGAGAACGAAGCCTATGCGGCTTGGACCGATGGCTTCTGTGCGGGCGGTGACGCCGTGCTGGAGGGCGCCTGCCCAGAGGACAAGGGTGCGCTTCCAGGGCCGCTTGCAGTTCCATTTGCAGCACCACCTTGTCTCTGCAGACCCTTGTGTGCTTCGCTGGCTGTGTGTGACATCCACGTCATGCAAAGCCATGGCAGCTCTGCTTGCCATGCTCTGCCACCAACTGCCGCGCATCTCTGCACCGCCTCCGCCCGTTTGCAGGCGCCCCCCTGATCATGGCGGTACGAGATGACAACGGCACCGTGGTGGGCGACTATGTCGTTGGTCTGAGGAGCGGGCGCATGTGCGACCCAGGCAATGCCACCTGGGCATACTACACCGACCTCAGCAACAAGGTGCGGCCAGCTAAGGTGGCACAGCAGCTGTAGTGTGGTGCAGCTGGAGCGGCAAGGCTATGCGTTTACTGCTCTTGGCAATGCTCTTCCGGGCAGCACACGTTGTAGCTGAGCTGATCAGCCGATAGCTTGCAATGCTGCGCGCATGTGCGGTCGTTTGATAGACCTGCACGTGATCTCATCTGCTCGTGTCCACTGCCTCTCACCCTGCTTTGCCCTGCCCTGCCATATGCGCCTTGCAGTGCATCCTCAACCAGATTGTGGACTGGATCGTGCCCAGGTGGGTAACACGCTGTGCTACGCTGTGTGCTGGCCCAGCGCACTGATTTAGTGCGCAGCCCTGGCCACAGCTGACCAATTGCTGTCGGTCACGCATGTCAGCATCCAGTTCTGAGCGCCTGCCAACATTCACTCCCTCTTCCCATGCCTTCCCATCCCTGCAGGGACAGCGCCGCCGGCAGCCCTGAGCCTGCCCCCGCCGGCATCCCCGTGCCTGCCCCCGCGCCTGCGCCAGAGGTGGCATTCATGCGACGCCTGCGGCAGGATCCTGCCCCCTCCCCCTCCCTGTCGCCCATTGCAGCAGCTGAGCTGGCTGCTGCGGCTCCCGCTGCGGCGCCCACGGGAGTGGATGCCAACTTTCAGCAATGGCTACTCCGGTCGGTGTGCTACCTGTTTGGCACAGACCCCTGCCCCCTTTGAGTGCATACCTCCCCAACAACAACCCTGTGCATCCACAGTGCATCCATGCATCACAATCATCTGAAACCCAAACGAATGTTTGTGTCGTCTGCCGCGCCTCGCTGGTTTCGAAGCCTCAGCTCAGTTTTGGCGGCCCCCCTTTGCCATTCGTTCCCCATCTCCTTGCTCATATCTTCCCACTGCCCCAGGTAGCTGTGGCAGACATTGCTGCCACAGTCTCCTGGCCTGTGCACCTGTTAATCCTTCCTGCTCCACATGCAAAGTAAGCATGCATTTACACCAAGTGAGTGCACAAGTGAAGGGATGCGGCAAGTGCAGGGATGCGAATGGGCTGAGATGACAGCTGGTGAAGCAGGGAATCAAGCACACGGTGGGCGCTGCGGCCTGAAAGGGGGTGAAAATGGCAGGCAGGGTGGCTGCTGCAGCCGCGTTTGCCAGGGTGCATAGCAAGAAAGAGGGGGCATGTGTTGAAGAGATGGGCTGCAGCCAACGAAATGCACCACAGACATGCAGAGGGCAAGCGTTTGGGCGGAAAGAAGCAGGAAAAGCGGTGCAGGAGGTGGATGCAGAAGCACCGGCAGGTAAGATACAACAAGGGTTCTCTGGGAGGCAGGCGGCGGCCGCCCTACAGCACAAAAAGTGGCTTGCACACAGCGGCACGGCTACAGAGCCCGTGCATACAGGAGCTGCTGCTGCGTAGCCGCCTGAGCGGGCTGTGCGGCTGCGCGGCGTCCGCGCCTGCTGCTGCCCTCGCCGCGTCGGCTGCCCTCGCCGCGCCGGCTGCCCTCCGCAGAGTCAGAGCCACTGCGCCAGGGCCAGGAGCGGGCGGGGGATGGGGCGGGCACGCCGCCGGGCCCCAGCCGCGGCGCCGCGCGCACGCCTGGCAGCAGGTTGCTCCACGTCTGCTTCTGGCCCATGCTCTTCAGGCTGCGCGCCAGCAGTGACACCGCCTTCTTGCGCTCCTTGCCGCTGCTGCCGCTGCCGGTGGCAGTCGTGCCCAGCTCCGAACCCCCGCCCAGCAGGCTGCCGGTGCCGCTGCCGGCAGGGCTGGTCTCCAGGCCACCACCGCGCATGGAGCCAGGGGCGGAGGGCGTCCCAGCGCCAGCCGCGCTGCCCACCCGCAGCTGCAGCGCCTGCGCCACAGCAGCCATGTCTGGCGAAGGCTGGAAGCTGCCCAGCGCTGAGCTGGAGTGGCGCATGAAGGCGGGCTGGTCCTGGCGGGGCGGCGATGCGCGGCGCGGTACGGTGGCCGCGCTGCCCACGCTGCGCCGGCTGGCGCAGCTCGTGCCTAGCAGCGTCGCATTGGCGGCTGCCAGCAGGGCGGCGGTGGCGGGGCTGCTGGCATTGCTGCGGCCCTCCATGATAGTGGATAGATCGCTCCAGCTGCCGCTGCCGTGCAGGTCTGCTGCTGCTGCCGCTGCTGAGACGGGCATGCTGGGCAGACCTGCCTGCGTGCTGCTGCTGCCTGGACCGCTGTGCGGAGCCTTTGGCAGGTCGGGACTGTCTCCCCAGAGGGATGGTGAGTCACGAGCCAGGCCCTGCTGCTGCTGCCACCGCCGGCGTGGCTTGTTGCTGCGCTCGCGCGCGTGGCTGCCGTGGCTGCCGTCGCTATCTACTTGCTGCTGCTGCGCCTGCGGCTGCACATGCTGCTGCCTGGACGGCTGCTGCTCCTGCGGCTGCACATGCTGCTGCCTGGACGGCTGCTGCTGCTGCTGCTGCTGCTGCTGCCGCTGCTGCTCCTGCTGCTGCTGCTGCTGCTGCTGCCGCTGCTGCTGCGGCGGGGTGGCGCCCTGCGGCGAGGGGCTGCGGCCGTGTGGCTGCTGCTGCTGACGACGCATCGACTCCTTGTGCATCGCAAGCGCCTCGTAAAATTCCTGCGACCCGCCGCTGCTGCTGTTGCGCTCCGCCAACGCCGCCGCCGCCTGCTGCTGCAGCAGGCTGGGCGCCGGGCGGCCGGCCGCCAGGTCAGACAGCGCCACACCGCGGCCCGTGCCCGCCGCAACTGCTGCCGATGCATGCGCCTGCGCCAGCTCAAACGGCGACAGCGGCGCCTCATCCGCTGCATGCAGCTGACCCAGCTGCATCGCTGGCGGCGCTGCCGCGGGCGGCAGCGGCTGGGGCAGGCCCGCCGGCGGCGGCGGTGCCCCCGGCATCTCCTCTGGGTCGAACCACTTGGACAGCATGGAGCGGACCTTGCGCCAGGGCGGCAGCGTGCGGCCCTGGGAGGCAAACGCCTCGGCCATCTCGCTGCACAGCGTGTCCACCAGCGCCTGCAGGCGCAGCGGCGTGCCCACAAACTCCAGCGGCGCGGCCTGCAGGAGGGCAGAGTGGGGCAGGCGGGCAAGCGGGCAGTGAGCGGCGCGCAGGTCGACATTGCAGGCAGAAGGCTGGCACATGCACGCACAGGTGCAGAGCAGCAAGTGTGGTGCCATTTGCTACCTGCAAGATGAGCACCCAGCGCAGCGCCGAGCATTCGAGCCAGTTCAATGCGCACCTTCAGCACGCGCTCGTACTGCGGCGTCGGCTGCGCGATGGCAAACTGGTCACGGAAGCGGGGGTCCACCAGGCAGCTGCAGCATACACAGGAGGCGTGCGGCGCAGAGTGATGTGCATGCACTGTAGATTGTAAAGACGGCCCAGTGCACAGCTGGCAAGGTGCACCATGTGTGGCTGTGCAGCCTGATGGCAGCAGGGAGCAAGCAGCACGCCTGCTCGCAGCATCAGGCACCACTGTTGAGCTCACCAATGGCTGAGGCTGCCATCAGCGCGCCCAAAGCACATGATGAACTCGTGGCGCAGCTTCTCTAGGCAGCTAGGCTGCACATTGTGCCGGTGGTTGGGGTCGGCTGCAGCGCAGGCATCGGGTGGGGTGAACAGTCAGGACGGGGCAAGAGAAGGCACGCAGCAAGGCAGGCAGGTCGGGCTTGCAGAGCGCACATGCGCGACAGATGCTGCAGCTGTATTGGCAGCATCAGCTGCACTCGCTGCGCGCACGCTCTTGCCCCGCTCTCCTGGGCGAGCCTTCCTGCCCCATACACCCTCCACCCTGCCGCACGCCGTTGCACCGCTCACCTGGGTTGTTGCGCTTGAGGGCACAGTCATAGCCCAGCTCCCGCAGGTGCGAAACGAGCGCTGCTAAATCTAGGTGGCCGTCCGCAAGCGAGCAGCACGCGCGCAGCTCCCGCACGTCTTGCAGCAGCTGCGGGGCAGGCAGGGACATGCACAGGCAGGCGTGAGCATGAGCAAGCAGCGAAGTATTTCATAGAAGTGCAAGCAGCAGGGAGCGCAGCTGTGCAGCCTAAGCCGGGCTGGCCACACTAGCTAGAGGCCAGCAGGTGCCAGCGGAAGGTGGTACTGCATCTTAATACTGTATCGAGCCTGCCGAGCCCCCTGCCCTGCACTCACGTCCAGCTCAAACTCGGCCACGGGGCGGCCCAAGTAGATGATGCGCTGCAGCAGGCCGCTGGGCAGGCGCACGCTGGGGTCGCCGCTGGCATGGGTGCTGCCATTGTGGGTGCTCTCGTCGTGCACCGAGGGGTTGAGGCGAGCGAGGTAGTCGGTTGCCCGGTTGCCCGCGCCCCGCGAGCTGAGCTCTAGGTCAAAGAGGGCTGAGTGCGTGGACGAGTCCTTGCCCGTGGACAGCTCATCTTGATGCTGCAGGCGGGCAGGGAACAGCGGGGATTGGTGGGTCTGGATACGGCAGCGGCCGCCGGCGGCGGCGGGAAGGCGACCGGCACGCCGACACGGGGGTGGGGCTCGCGCAAAGGGGTGAATCATCTGATCAGCCTGATGATGCAGTGCCGGCATTGCTGACCAGCACGGGGCGGCAGAAGTGAGAGCCGCGCCCGCGGCCCTGCGCTCGGCCGGCTCGGCACCGCGAGCGCGGCGGTGGGCCCACCTCCCTACGCCGCCCGGCCTGGCAGCGCCGCCCCTCGGCACCATGCCGATCCAAGGAGGCGTTGGCAGCGGGCGGCGGGTGGCAGCGGGCGGCGGGCAGGGCGCACGGGGGACAGCGGGCAGACACCGGCGCCCCCTCGCGCACCTGGCCGCTCCTGCCGCTGCCAAACCGTCGGCCGCGCCTCGAGCTGCCCTCCCGGGAGTCGCTGCGCCGGCCCCAGCCCAGACGAGCCGGCCAGCCCATAGTGGCGTGTGCGCCGGCCCTCCGCCTAAGCTGCTTGGCACATGAAGGCGATGATGATGAATCAGGTGGATGCACGATGGGCAGGTCCTTGTGCACAGGGGCTCATGTGGGCGTGCTGGGGTGCTGGGGCCACCTTGCAGGCTAGCCACCCATTTGGCAACCGCAGCAGGGCAACGCTCAGCGCAATTGCAGTGATCACAGTGCTCTCACGCCCCGATGCATCCCCCCGGCTCAGCTCCCTCTGGCCCAGCAGCGGCCGCTGGTGCCCATCTTTTTGGGGCCCTCACGCCGCTCTCTTGGCCCCGTAGGGGCGCAAGAAGCGAATTACAATCGAACTGGCCACCAGCGGCACCCTGCGGGCCCGCGGCCAACGCCGCTCCCTGTGCCGCAGCAGCGCTCTCATATGCGCGTCAGCAAATCAATGCCCTGCACTGTGCAGCCCGAAGCGTCCATTTCTGCAGCATGAGGCATGCCGATGATAAGGGGGCATGGATGATCATGGTGGCCGCAATGTGTGATTCGTTGTGCAACTGCAAGCAGTCGTCTGGCTCTGTGGGTCGTTCCTTGCGGGCCCCCCACGTTTCCCAGGTAGCTCCATTCAGCTGCGGGTGCCGCCCTGCGGGTCAACCAGCCGAAGCAAATAAGTGGGCTACCTGCGCTGCCTGGAAGCAGGCTGTTGCTGGAAGCGGCTTGGAGGGTGGTGCAGTGCACAGCACACCCAGCCTCGAGGCCGGATGAGCAGCAAACAGCGAGCGGGTTGCAAAGCAGGTCGGACTGGTTGCGTGGCTTGTATTCGTCTCTCGTGCGCAGCCGACAATGAGATGTGCATTGCGTGGCAGCTTTCTACCTTGTGGCGGCTGCAAACCCCAGAGTGGCAGCAAGAGCCCTTCCACTGCGGTGCCCGCACTACTGGTTCTCTGCAGAGCGGGCAAGGTAGCCGGCGGGGAGGCTGTGTATCAGAGGCTGGCTTCTCCCCAAACCTTTTATGTCGCAGTACATGCATCATCAAGCCGACTCACAGTTGCGATTGTCCCAGGCTGAGCAAGGCTGCTGGCAGGCTGAGTCTCTTGCCGGCGGCAAGTTGCCGCCCCCTGCAGCGGCCCATGCGGTGTGCCAAATCGACTTGATCGCGCGTGCAATATTACTTGCGATCGTGTCGGAGACCTCGTGTGCGGCAAGCCGACACCTGCAGCGGCGCCCCAGCTCGCAAACCATGTTGGCTCTCGCAGGCGTGGCGCCTGCAGCCCTCGTGAGGGTGCAGACTGGGCAGCAGCGTGTCGCAGGTGAAGCAAGCGTGCAGGGCCGGGCAGACGCCCTCCTGCTGCGGCCACCGCCGCCACCAACGTCGTTTTACCTGCGGCACCGCCGCTTCGGCCCAGGCCCTGCAACGACGCTGACACTGCATGTTTTTTTGTCTTGATATTTCTGTGCTGAAGCTCAGCTCCAGACATCAAGTGCTGCCTCCTGCCTGACAACTACTGTCAACTTGTCCCCATGCAGCTGCCCGCGCCGCCGTGCCGTTGGGGCCGCGCCAGCACGCGCGAGCTGCTGTGGTGGCTCGCGGCGCGGGCCAGGAAGCGGTGGGCAGCTGGATCGACCTGGCATCCTTTGTCGCGTCCAGCGGCCGTGGCGGGCACACGCCGTTTGATGACCTGGCCGACAAGATTGGGCGCGATGTGTACATTGACGTTGCCGGCTGGCATCTGTGAGTGTAGCGGGGCAGATCTAGTCTGTGCCAGGTCTGCGGTGCAGAGTGTTCGACATTCTGGGCAAGGGTGCTTGGCGCCAAGATAACTGCAAGGTGTTGCACCACACCCACCACCCTGCTGCCGGTGGTGTGGGGGCCTCCGGTTGCACGCACTGCTTCGCTGATCGGCTTCACCTCTAGCTATCTCCCTGTTCCTCTTGTAGGTACCTGAAGGACGTGAAGGTGGAGCAGGGTCTGTCCCTGTCCCAGGCTCTGGCCAGCAACCTGGGGCCCAAGCTGCAGGGGCAGGTGGGTGGGTGGGAGTGCGGCGGGTGCCCGTGGCGGTGCTCCATAGAGGCGAGGGGGCAAGAGGGCTGGGGCCGCGCGGCGGATACGGTGGGCAAAGGGTGCTGCCATGCGCGTGTAGTGCTTGAGCAGCACGCATGCATCTATTGCTAAGGACCTTCAGTCCAACGCGGTGCTGATGAGACACAAGGGTGCTTGGTTTCCATCGTGCAGGGCTTCAGCCCTTCAGACTTGGACCTCCTCAAAAAGGTGCCCATCAAGCTGGGAGGCGGACGCGTCACGTTGCCCCTCTCCGACCTGCTGCCTGCTGCGTGCGTGGCGGATCTGGAGCGCATCTGCGACGACTTTGCACGCCAGTAGTGACAGCGAGCGAGCGGCAAAGCCAGCGAGCAAACAGGTAGGTGCTTGCATATCCTGCCGCCGCTGCGGCGCTTCGCTCCGACTGCACCCCTGAGGATCAATTTTTGTATTACTATTGGACATCCTGCCGTTCTGAAATTGTAACTGCGACCACGGGCGCACTGAGCTTCGCGGCCAGCATCGCGGCGGCAGCGGGGCCGGCTCACAGCGCTCGCAGCGGCAGCTCATCTAGGACTGACCGCACCCATTTGAGCTTGCAGTGCGCTCACAGCCACCTGTGAGGTCCCACGCACTGTCGCCACAGCCCCCGAGCGCCTGCCGAAGCGTAGGAGAAAGCAAGCGCAGGTGAGCGCAGCGGCAGCCAGAGCGGCAAGGCCCGCATCAATCGGACAGAGAAGCACGTGCCGCTGTCAAAGCCGGCGCGGCAAGCGGCGTGTGGCAACCACGCCCACCTGCTGCCGCCCATCGACTGTGCCGCCGCCCGCCCGCCTAGCGGCCCATTTGTATCGCCCTCCCAGCCCGGCAATGCTGCACAATTGAGCAAGTCTGCTCAGCACTCCCAACCCTGCCAACCCCGCCGCAGATGGCTGCCACCTGCGCCGTGCAGCGGGCCTTCACGGCCCGGCCCTGCAGCCAGCGGGCGGGCCGGCGGTGCGCCGTCGCGCCGCAGGCCTTCTTCTCAAACATTTCCAAGACTGTCTCCAAGACGATCAAGGGAGGCGTGGAGAAGGCAGTGGAGACTGTCGAGAAGGCTGCCCCTGCACAGGGCGGCACGCAGAGCGGCACCCAGAGCGGCGGCCAGACCACTGCCGCCCGCCCAGCTGCTGTGAACATCCGGGATGCCGGCAGCCACAGCCGCAAGGGCACCGTGCGGTGAGTGTGTGCGCTGATCATCAATTGCAGGTGCCGGTTTGCTGGTCCAAAAATGCTGCTGGCCAGAAAGGCAGTCGCTGGACTGCTAGCTAGCTATGTCTGGTCTGTTTACCCCAATACCGTTGAATTGACTGATGCAATTGCAAACCAGTCCAGCAAGAGCACGCGTTCTCCCCTCACTCCCTAGCTCTTGCCCTGCCCTTTCATGGCCTTGTCGCAGCAAGCAGAACGAGGATCGGTGTGCGCTGGAGGTGGTGGATGGCTCCGTGGATGCTGGCGTGCCCCAGGTGCGAACCGGCCGGTGCTTGTGCAGTGTTGTCCAGCAGCTGCGACGAGTGTTGTCCATTGCAGCATCTGATTTTTCGGAGGCGCGGGCTCTGCAAGGGGTTGGTAACAATAACCTGGCCTGCCAAAAGCAGAGGACAGCAGGTGCCCAGTACCCGCATGACCGCCATTTGCACCCCAGGCTCCCTGCCCCTCTCCAACTGCTGCGCGTTCCGTCCCATGCGCCCGCAGGTGTATGCTGCGGTGTTTGACGGCCATGGCGGCTCCGCCACCGCAGAGTGGCTGCAGACCAACCTGCTGAAGTACGTGGAGAAGGTGGGCTCATTTCCATTTCAACTTTTGAAGCTCTCATTGCACGGCAATCTGCCTGCTGTCCCACAGCCATTCTGCCGCCCAGCGCACGTGCCTAGTTTGAACCGCCTGCCCGCTGCCCTGCCAAGTTGTCCACCACCAACCCACACCAACAGATGTGGCCACGCCTGAGGGTGCGCTGACCCCGCTGCCATTCCACCCAACCGCCCTCCGCAGTACTGGGACGGCGAGAACGCGCCCGAGAAGATGGTCTCTGAGGCCTTCATCCAGGCAGATGCGGTGCGCTTGTGTATTGTTTCTGACTGGTTTGGCGCCAACTTCTCCCGGCGAGTTTGTTGTTGAATGGGCCCAAATGAGGCAACACATGTTTGCGGCTCGAGTGTGAGATGCCAGCAAGCACAACAGGCAGCACCGACCGCCTCCTGCGCAGAAAATCCTGAGCCCCAAGGGCGGCTTCATGGGCATGGTGGGCGAGCGCGGCATCGGCGGCAGCAAGTGCGGCAGCACCGCCGCGGTGGCGCTTGTGTACAAGACCAAGGTGCGGTGGGCTGGGTGGTGTCAAGGTGTGCTATGCAGCGAGATGTCGTGAGGGCCAAGCGAGCTGCCGTACCACGTTCACGCTCACGTTTGCCTTCGCGCGCATTCAAAGCTTAGAAGCCCAGCACCTTGCCGTGCCCCTGCTGTTCCCGCAGGCCGGTACCAGCAAGCTGCTGACCGCCAACTCGGGCGATGCGCGCATCCTGCTGGTGCGCGGCAACCAGGCCATCCAGCTGACGGAGGACCACGTGCCTGACAATGAGGACGAGCGCAACCGCATCGAGCGCTTCAACCCCAACCCCAAGCTGCCGCTGGTGAGCTGGGCAACTGCATTGCCTGCCACTAGGCCGGGCTGGTGGTACACAAGCAAACCATGTGCTGCTGGTCTGCAGGAACCTGCATTTCGCTGGCTCAGCCTGCCGCCACAGCTGGCTCCCACCACGGCCGGCCTGCAGCTGTGCATTCAGACCTGCATGCCTTGCACGTCAACCTGATTGCCTGTGGTGGCTGCTCACCGGCCTGGCACCCCCTCCTTGTGTATGTTGCAGGTCCGCTATGTGGGTGGCACCTGGCGCGTGGGCGGCCTGCTGGTGAGTGTCTGGAGAAAGAGCCTGCTCTGCACAGTGGCGTCGGCAGCTGCGAGCCAAGCCGGGCCAGCAGCTTGCTGCCGCCAGCTCTCGGCTGGCCAGCCATGCCAACCCAGCCAGCTCAAGGCCAGCTCAGCCTGTGCCTGCCAAGTGCCCCACTCGCCTGTCGTTGCTGCAGGCCCTGTCGCGCGCCTTTGGCGATGCCTACCTCAAGGGCAACGACCAGTTTGAGGGAGTGAGCTACTACGCGAGCGACACCTACGCCTCCGGCTTTGGTGCGTTAGGAGGTGGCGTCCCTGGAGCCACGTGGGCAACTGCTGCTGTCCCTACTGCCACGTGGGCGGCTGCTGCTGTCCCTGCTGCCATGTGGGGAGCGGCTGCTGCTCATCCTGCTGCCACACGGAGCCCTGTTGCTTTCCCTGCCGCTGCCACCGCTGCTGAAGAACAGCCCTGAGCGCACAGCAGAGCTGCGTGCTGCAAAGCCCGGCTGTGTGCCGTGTGCCAGCAGGGCTGCCTCACCAGTTGGGGAGGAGGCGTGAGTGCTCACATTCCCCTACATGCTTGTCCTTATGCGCCCTGCTCCTTGGCCCCTTCTGCAGGCGTGATTGCTGAGCCCTACACCACGCTCACCGACCTGACTTCTGAGGACTCGTGGCTCATCGTCTGCTCCGACGGCCTGCTGGCTAACGAGGAGCGCGGCGGCGGCGGCGGCCTGGAGTGAGTGCTGGTTGCTGGTGTCAGCAGGGGCTGCACGGGGCGGGAGCGATCATGCTGTCCCCAGCAGAGGCTGGTGATGTTGCCAGTGACTGCCTGCTTAGCACACATGGGGCTGCTGGGTCAAGGTTGCCAGCCGAGATGCTGCGGCTTGGGGTGCATCATGCATCAGCTCTGGCGTCATCGACCGCCCCGCTCACCAAGGCTGCTGATTCCTCCCGCTGCAGCAACCCTGATGTGGTGGACACTTGCAAGCGCATGTCCTCCCAGCCTTGCGATGCCATTGCCGCTGAGCTGGCAAAAGCGGCCGTGGCCAAGGGCAGGTGCGCTTGTGCAGCAGACACGAGCGCAACCGTTGCTGCGGCGGTTGTTGACTGGTCGGCGGTACATGTTCCCTGGTGTGCCATGCACGCCGCTGTGCAGTGACAGCATGCAGGAGTTATCTCCATATTGGCGTCAGGCAGAGGGCAAGGCGGAGGGCGCCATCTCGTCTCGCTAGAGCAGTGAACACTCACGATGTGATGCGTTGATTTCAATCGCCCACCATCCGCGTCCCTCCTGTGCAGCACGGACGACGTCACTGTGCTTGTGCTGAAGCTGAAGTGAAGAGGAGCTGACCCGCTTCAGCTGCAGCATCAGTGACAGCTGTTTGTACCCAAGGAGCTGCTGCGGTCCGGCGGCAACTCCACCTACCGCCCCCTGCCATTTCAGCGGCACCGCGGTGCTTGCCCAGGGCACTGCAAGGAACGATCTCACCGGCAATGCATCCTGTCCCCTCTGCCCCATTCTTTTTCGGTCACGATTGTCTGCTGTAGGTTCATGACCATACCGCTGCAGCTGGTAAGCAGTTGTAGGGCTTTAATAATTTTCGGCCCACCAGCCCCCAGCGGTACCAGCTGGAACCCCAAAGGAGGCCAGCAGCACTGTGCGCAATGGGTGGCCGGCGGCAGGGGGCAGAAGCCAGATCGTGGTATTTTGGGCTGCAGCAGCCCTCTTAGTCGGACGAATGACACCGCACGATGGTTACGCAAGTACTCTCCAGCAACAGCGCCAGAAAGGCATTGACATGTGGAAGGCGGGCTCGACATCTTTTCGCCGCCGCGCTGGGCCCACAAAAGGACGTCACCCCTTGTAACACGCTGGCCGGTCTCTGATAGTCAAGTGGGGGATGTCTGTTTACACTGGCACAGTTGTGCAAGTGATCAGGTAAGTCGGGAACTGGTT
>VFQQ010003891.1_pt1 | contig 13886 bp, 13 predicted proteins | sample 3512341 | NCBI WGS metagenome assembly VFQQ01 (sample SAMN10412373, study PRJNA504923) | tailings metagenome | isolation source: Relicate 2 Philex TSF1 revegetated site | place: Philippines: Tuba, Benguet | collected 2017-08-29 | reverse complement strand
GCGTGAGCGCGAAGATAAGCACACCGAGCGTGCCGAATGCCAAGCCGTTTGCGAGGCCGCGTTGCTGATCGGCGGCGCTCACAGCCGGGCCATCCAGAGCGCGGTGGCCACCAGCACCAGCGACAGCGCCCGGTTGAACCACAGCAGCCGCGCACCCTGCGCCAGCCAGCCGCGCAGCGCCGAGCCGATGAGCGCGTAGGTCAGGTTGCTGGCCAGCCCGTAGGCCATCATCACCGGCAGCACCACGGCCACGCGGAGCCAGAAGCCCTCGGCCGTGGCGATCCACCCGGCGCTGACCAGCAGCGCCGCCATCCAGGCCTTGATGTTGACGAACTGCAGCACCACGCCCTGCCAGAAGCCGATGTCCAGGCCCCTGGCCGGCGCAGCGCCGGCCTGCGCGAGGGTGGCGCTGCCCGCGAGCTTCCACGCCAGCCACAGCATGTAGGCCAGCCCGACCCATTTCACCGCGCCGCGCAGCAGCGGCAGACCTTCCAGCAGCGCGCCCAGGCCGAGCGCGCAGCCCAGCAGCAGCGCGCCCCAGCCCACCGGCACGCCGACGACAAAACGCAGCGCATGCCGCAGGCCGTGGTTGGCCGCCAGCGCCGCGGCCAGCGTGGTGTTGGGCCCGGGCGTGAAGGCGATGGCGGTGGCAAAGGCCAGCAACGCGGCGAGTTCGGGCCAGGGCATGGTCGGCATGATGCAGCGCAGTCTAGGTGCCAGGATCAGCACAGAAACCATACACTTCACCACACAGACAGCAAACTGTACTGCTCATGAGCACCACACAGTCCGGGCTCGATCCGCTGTTGGCCACCGGCGGCGCAAGCCTCACCGAGCAGCTGGCCACGCGCTTCGCGCAGCGCATCGAGCAGCGCCTGCTGGGCCCCGGCGCACGGCTGCCGTCGGTGCGCGACTGCGCGCGCCGCCACGGCGTGAGCCCTTCCACCGTGGTGGGCGCCTACGACCTGCTGCAGGCCCGCGGCCTGGTGCAGGCGCGGCCGCAGCGTGGCTTCTTCGTTCGCGAGCCCGCGGCCGCCGCGGCTCGGTCGCAGCCGGCCACACGCAGCGCGCCGCTGCCGGCGCCGGTGGACGCCACCGCGCTGATCCGCAGCATGTTCCAGGCGCAGGACGGCCCCCCGGCGCCGGGCATGGGCACCTTGCCCGAGAGCTGGCTCGACGCACCGCTGCTGCAGCGCCTGCTGCGCCGCGTGTGCCAGCACCCCGAGGCCTGGCTGCGTTATGGCGATCCCGCCGGCAGCCCGCGCCTGCGCCAGGCGCTGTCGCAGCGGCTGGCCGACCTGGGCGTGGCCGCGTCGCCGGCGCAGATCGTCACCACCGTGGGCGCCACGCACGCGCTGGACATCGTCAGCCGCACGCTGCTGCAGCCCGGCGACGCCGTGCTGGTCGACGAGCCCGGCTGGGCCGTGGAGTACGCGCGGCTCACGCGCATGGGCATGCGCCTGCTCCCCGTTCCGCGGGGCCAGGGCCCCGACGGCGGCCCTGACCTCGCCGTGATGGAAGCGCTGCTGCGCGAACACCGCCCGCGCCTGTACGTGACGGTGAGCGTGTTGCACAACCCCACCGGCGCCAGCATCACACCGGCGCTGGCGCATCAGCTGCTGCGCCTGGCCGAGTTGCACGACCTGACCATCGTCGAGGACGACACCTACGCCTGGCTGGCCCCGCCACACGCCACGCGGCTGGCACAGCTGGACGGGCTGCGCCGCACCATCACCGTCTCGGGATTCTCCAAGGTGCTGACGCCGCAGTGGCGCGTGGGCTTCGTCGCCGCCTCACCAGCGCTGGCGGAGCGGCTCATCGACACCAAGCTGCTGTCCAGCCTTTCCACCCCCGGCCCGCTGGAAGAAGGTGTGGCGCTGTGCCTGGAACAGGGTCTGATGCGCCGCCACGCCGAACGTGTGACGGCGCTGCTGGACGCCGCGCGCAGCCGCTCCGTGCGGCTGGCACTCGGCGCCGGCTGCCGCTTCGTCACGCCGCCGGCGGGGCTGTTCGGCTGGGTCGACGTGGGCACCGACACCGAGGCGCTGGCGCAGCGCCTGCTGGACGAAGGCTGGCTGATCGCGCCCGGCGGCCTGTTCCACGCCACGCCGCGGCCGACCACGCTGATGCGCATCAACTTCGCCACCACGCAGGAGCCGCGTTTCTGGCAGCGGCTGAAGGCGCTCAAGGCCTTCAAGGCGGCTACATCCGGACACAGTTGAACCGGCGGAAGGGCCCTCCGGCTGGGGTCCAATTCGTGACGCATTTCACGACTTGCCGCATCCCTCTTGCCCGCGCCTTCCTCCCTTCCGCCCGGTCTCAGCAGCGCCCTGCCCCGTGTCAGCGACTTCCAGCGCCGCCTGCGCCAGGGCGCCAGCGGTGCCGACACCATGGCCGGCAGCACGCGGCTGTCGGCGCTGGACGCCTCGCTGCTGCAGGACCTGCAGCGTTTCCAGCCGGCTGCCGCCGGCTCCGGCAACGGGCTGGAGGTGCTGGAGGTGGTGGCCGCCGCCGTGCGCCACGGCCGCGCGCTGCGCCTGATGCTGGCGCACGCCGACCATGTGCTGCCGCTCACCGTGCTGCCGGCCGAACACCTGGTGCACGCACCGCTGCCGCTGGCGCAATGGGCGCTGCTGCGCTGGAACACGCTGCAGGTGCTGCATGTGGAACCGGCCCTGGGTGAGCCGCTGGCCGACCCCGGCACCGACCACAAGGCGCCGCTGGCCGCGGTGCTGTGGGCGCTGGCGCTGCAGGGCTCGCGCGCCGAGCTGCTGCCCGAGATCGCCGGCCCGGTGGCCTACCGCATCGCACCCGGCACCGACCTTTCCGCGCTGGACCTGCGCGGCGTGCTCGGCGCTGCCGTGAACAAGCTGCGGCGGCAGACACACACGCTGGGCGAGATCGAAGCCTGGCCGGGCCTGGACCGTGAAAGGGCCATGCGCCTGCTCAACGGCCTGTACCTGCAGGCCGGGCTGATGGTGTCGCGCGCGCACCCGGCCGCCACCGGGCCGCACTGAGCGCCGCGTTCAACGCGAGCCGAGCAGCTCCCAGCGCTCCAGCGCCGCCATCAGCTCGGCCTCAATCGCCTCGTTGCGCGCCTGCAGCGCCGGCACGGCCTGCGGCTCCTGCGTGTAGAGCTCGCTGCTGGCCAGGCGGCCGTGGATCGCCTTTTGCTCGGCTTCCAGCGCTTCGATCAGCGCCGGCAGCGCGTCGAGCTCACGCTGCTCCTTGTAGCTGAGCTTGGCCTTCGCCGCGGCCGCTGCGGGCCTGGGCTGCGCAGACTTCGGAGCGGCGGCGGGTGCCGGCGCCGGCTCCACGCGTGAACGCGAGCGCTGCAGCTTCCAGTCCTCGTAACCCCCCTCGTACTCGCGCCACAGGCCTTCGCGCCCGCCGAACAGCGGGTCGCCTTCCCAGGCGATGGTGCTCGTGACCACGTTGTCGAGGAAGCGCCGGTCGTGGCTCACCAGGAACACGGTGCCGGCGTAACCCTGCAGCAGCTCTTCCAGCAGCTCCAGCGTGTCGATGTCGAGGTCGTTGGTGGGCTCGTCGAGCACCAGCACGTTGGCCGGCAGCGCAAACAGGCGCGCCAGCAGCAGGCGGTTGCGCTCACCGCCCGAGAGCGTGCGCACGGGGGCGTTGGCGCGCTCGGGCGAGAAGAGGAAATCGGTGAGGTAGCTCATCACGTGCTTCCTCGCGCCACCGATCTCGATCCACTCGCTGCCGGGGCTGATGGTGTCGGCCAGTGTGGCCTCCAGGTCGAGCCCGGCGCGCATCTGGTCGAAGTAGGCCACCGCCAGGCGCGTGCCCTGGCGCACGCTGCCGCTGGTGGGCCGCAGTTCGCCGAGGATGAGTTTCAGCAGCGTGGTCTTGCCGCTGCCGTTGGGGCCGATGAGGCCGACCTTGTCGCCGCGCAGGATGGTGGCGCTGAAACGCTCGATGAGCGTGCGCCCCCCTGCGGCGGACCCAAAGCGCATGCTCACGTCCTTGAGCTCGGCCACGATCTTGCCCGGCGGCAGGCCGGCGTCGAGCTCCAGCCGCACCTGGCCCAGCGTGTCGCGGCGCTCCGCGCGCTGCTGGCGCAGCTTCACGAGCCGCTGCACACGCCCCACGGCGCGGGTGCGGCGTGCCTCGACGCCTTTGCGGATCCACACCTCTTCCTGCGCCAGCAGCTTGTCGGCGCGGGCGTTGGCCAGGGCCTCGTCTTCCAGCTCGCGCGCCTTGGTGCTTTCGTAGGCGGCGAAGCTGCCGGGGTAGCTGCGAAGCTGGCCGCGGTCGAGCTCGACGATGCGCGTGGCCACGGCGTCGATGAAGGCGCGGTCGTGGCTGACCAGCACCAACGCGCCGCGCCAGTCGCGCAGCAGGTCCTGCAGCCACTCGATGGCGTTGATGTCGAGGTGGTTGGTGGGTTCGTCCAGCAGCAGCAGGTCGGGCGCGGCCACCAGCGCGCGTGCCAGGGCCACGCGCTTCTTCGTGCCGCCGGAGAGCGCGTCCACGTGCGCATCGCCGGCCAGGTTCAGGCGCTGCAGCGCTTCGTCGACCCGCTGCTCCCAGGTCCAGCCACCCAGGGCTTCCAGGCGGGTCTGCAGCGCGTCGAGGTCGTCATTCGGGTCGTGGCGCTCGAAACGTTCGCGCAGCGCGCGGGCTTCGGCCACGCCTTCGGACACCGCGTCGAACACCGTGGTGCCGGGCGCGAACACCGGCTCCTGCGCCACGTACACACGGCGCAGGCCGGTCTGCAGCTGCAGGGTGCCGTCGTCGGCCTTCTCCAGGCCGGCCAGGATCTTCAGCAGGCTGCTCTTGCCGGCACCGTTGCGGCCGATCAGCGCCACGCGTTCGCCAGCCTCCAGCGCCAGCGCGGCGCCGTCGAGCAGCGGCACATGGCCGTAGGCCAGGTGCGCATCGGTGAGGGTCAGCAGGGCCATGCCGGGTCAGACGGCCACGGCGCCAGATACGGCGCGTGAAGCGGCGCGTTGCCACACCGCGCCGCCGTAGGCCGCACGCTGCTCGCACGCGCTGTCCACGAGCTTGATCACGTGGTCGTCGTCGCTGGCCAGAGCACGCCGCACGATCTGCGGCCAGGGCAGCAGCGGCGCCGGCGGCGCCACCTGCAGCCGCGCCACGCACACGCCGGCCAGGAAGGCGCGTGCGTACAGCGCCACCGACGGCAGCGGGTCTTCGATGTACGGCAGCAGCACGCGCAGCGCGTGCGCGCTGGTGACCAGGTGCAGGCCGGTGAAGTTGCCGCTGGCGGCGTAGGCCTCGGCGGCCAGCGTGGCCAGGCGCCGCAGCGTCCCGCCGCCCACGTGCAGGCGCGCTGCGGCTGCCATGAAGCGGGTATCTGCAGCGGCCGCGGCCAAACGCTCGGCGATGAGGCCGGCGCTGCTCTCGACCACCGGCAGCGCGCGCAGCACGGCTTCTGCGTCGGCCTCCGGGCCCTCGGCTGGTGGGCCCAGGTCCAGCCAGGCGCAGGCCCAGTGCGCCAGCGCGTCGGCCAGTTCCTGGTGGTGCTGCGCCTGCACCGCGTAGGCCGTGCGGATGAGGCCGTGGAAGGCCGCGCCACCACAACCCTGCATCAAGGTGGGCAGCGCCTGGCGCAGCACCTCGCGTGCGTCTTCGCTGGCCAGCCAGTGCCAGAACAGGTGGCGGTAGGCAGGCCAGGAGGCGGCATCGCCCAGCCGCGAGGCCCAGGGTTCGCCGGCGGGCCATTCCTGCGCTGGCGGCGCGGGGCGCAGGCGGCGCGAGTACGCGGCCTCGAACTGCAGCAGCCGCTCGGCCGGCGCCCCCAGCCTCGCCAGCGCCAGCAGGGCCATCGAGCGGTGGCTGGACAGGCGGCGGCCGTACTCGGCGTCGAAACCCACGCCGTCGTCGAGCAGGGCCTTCAGCGCGGGCGACAGCGTGAGCGTCATGCCAGCGCGGATTCCAGCGCGTCGATGAAACGCTTGGCCACGTCGAAGCCGCTCTGCGCCGTGATCTCGGCGAAGCAGGTCGGGCTCGTGACGTTGATCTCGGTGAGGTGGCTGCCGATCACGTCCAGCCCCACCAGCAGCAAGCCGCGCGCCGCCAGGATGGGGCCGAGCGTTCCAGCGATCTCGCGGTCACGCTCGGTGAGCGGCTGCGCCACACCCTTGCCACCCGCCGCCAGGTTGCCGCGGATCTCGCTGCCCTGCGGGATGCGCGCCAGACTGAAGGGCACGGGCTCGCCACCGATGACGAGCACACGCTTGTCGCCGGCCACGATCTCCGGCAGGTACTTCTGCACCATCAGCGTGGTGGCTCCGCCGCGGTTGAGCGTCTCGACGATGCTGCCCAGGTTCAGGCCGTCGGGGCCGACGCGGAAGATGCCCATGCCGCCCATGCCATCGAGCGGTTTCAGGATCACGTCGCGGTGTTCGGCGTGGAAGGCCTTCACGTCGGCCTCGCTGCGCGTGACGAGCGTGGGCGCGATGAACTGCGGGAACTCCAGGATCGCGAGCTTTTCGGGGTGCTCGCGCAGCGCCGCGGCACGGTTGAACACCTTGGCGCCTTCGCGTTCGGCCTGGCTCAGCAGGTGCGTGGCGTAGAAGTACTCGCTGTCGAAGGGCGGGTCCTTGCGCATGACGATGGCATCGGTCTCCGCCAGCGCCAGCTCGTGCGCGGCGACGGTGCTGAACCAGTCATGCGCGTCACCGGTGAGCGTGATCTCGCGGACGCTGGCCAAGACCTTGCCGCCACGCTGCCAGCGCAGGTGCTGCGGCTCGGTGGCCAGCAGCACATGGCCGCGGCGCGCGGCCTCGCGCATCATCGCGAAGGTGGAGTCCTTGTAGGTCTTGAACGACTCCAGCGGGTCGGCGACGAACAGCAGACGCAGGGGCAGGCGCATGGGGTGTCTTTCTGTGCGGGGCCGCACTGTGGCACAAGCCGGCTTGTCAGCGCTGCCAGCGGGCGATCAGCAGCGCCAGGGCGCCGGCCACCACGCCCCAGAAGGCCGAGCCCACGCCCCACAGCGTGAGGCCACTGGCGGTGACCACGAAGGTGATGAGCGCGGCCTCGCGTTCGCGTTCATCCTTCATCGCCGCGGCCAGGCCGCTGCCGATGGTGCCCAGCAGCGCCAGGCCGGCCACGGCCAGCACCAGCGCCTTCGGGAAGGCGGCGATCAGCGCCACCACGGCGCCACCGAGCAGACCGGTGATGACGTAGAACACACCTGCCGCGGCGCTGGCCTTCCAGCGCTGAGCCGGATCTTCGTGCGCTTCCCGGCCCATGCAGATGGCGGCGGTGATCGCGGCGAGGTTCAGCGCGTACCCACCGAAAGGCGCAAGCGCGAGCGACGCGATGCCGGTGGTGGTGATCACCGGCGACACCGGCGTGTCGTAGCCGTTGGCGCGCTGCGCGGCCACGCCGGGCAGGTTCTGCGAGGCCATCGTCACCACGAAGAGCGGCAACGCGATGCCGATCAAGGCGCTGAGCGAAAACACCGGCATCGTGAACACTGGCGTCGCAAAGGCCCAGTCCACGGCACCGAACTGCAGCCGGCCCTGCAGCGCGGCCACCACCGCGCCCGCGAGCAGCACCGCCGGCACGGCGTAGCGCGGGAAGGCGCGGCGGCCCAGCAGGTACACGGCGAACATCGTGCCCACCAGCGGCAGGTCACGCTGCATCGCCGCGAAGGCGTCGAAGGCAAAACGCGCCAGCACCCCCGCCAGCAGCGCCGAGGCCAGGCTCTGCGGGATGCGGTTCATGACCCGCTCGAACCAGCCGCTGGCGCCGGCCAGCGTGATGAGCAGGGCGCAGACCATGAACGCGCCCACGCCCTCGGCCATCGGCACGCCGGCGCCGGCCGTCACCAGCAGCGCCGCGCCGGGCGTGCTCCACGCCGTGAGCACGGGCTGGCGGTACTTCCAGCTCAGGCCCAGGCTCGTGAGGCCCATGCCCAGGCCCAGCGCCCAGATCCACGAAGCCGTCTGCGCCGGCGTGGCGCCGAGCGCGGCCGCGGCCTGGAAGACGATCACCACCGAGCTGGTGAAGCCCACCAGCACGGCCACCAAGCCGGCGACCAGGAGGCTCGTCACGAAGACTGCGAACGTTCAAGCGCCGAGCGCGCACCGTCGAACTGCGCCAGCACCTGCGCCAACCACGGCAGCACCGGCTGCAGCGTGCCGAACAGCGTGTGCGGCGGGTTGGCCACGAACACGCTGCTGCCGATGAGCCCGAAGCCGCGTTCGTCGGCCTGCGCCACCGTCAGGCGCGCGTGCAGCCAGCCCTTCCTGGCGTGTGCGTCGGCGGCGGCCTTCAGGCGCTGCGGCAGCTGCGCCGCCTCCACCAGCTGCAGCTGCGGCAGCCAGACGATGACCACGCCCTCGGCGAAGCGCTCCAGCGCCTCGCGCACCGCGGCCAGTGTGCGCGCGTAGTCGGTCTTGATCTCGTAGCTGGGGTCGATCAGCACCACGCCGCGGCGGGTGGGCGGCGGCAGGTGTTTCTTCAGCGCCGCGAAGCCGTCGGTCATCTGCACCTGCACACCCGGCGCTTCACCCAGGAACGAAGCGAGGATCTTGTGGTCGGTGGGGTGCATTTCGCTCAGGCGCAACTGGTCCTGCGGGCGCATCAGCATCTGCGCCAGCGCGGGCGAGCCGGGGTACTGGCGCACCTCGGGGCCGGCGTTGAAGTCACGCACGCGCTGCACGAGATCGGCCACCGGCGCGGGCAGATCGTCGCGCGCCAGCAAGCGGCCGATGCCCTGCGCGGCCTCGCCCTTCTTCTTGGCGGGGCCGCCTTCGAGCGAATAGCCGCCGGCACCGGCATGGGTGTCCACGTAGCGCCAGCCCTTGTCCTTTTCGTTCATGTATGCCAGCACCTGCAGCAGCACGAGGTGCTTGAGCACGTCGGCGTGGTTGCCGGCGTGGAAGGCGTGGCGGTAGGCGAGCATGGGGCGCGACTGTGCCATGCCGCGGCCGCCTTACCGCAAAAGCGCGCAGCCTGCCGGCAACGGTGCCTTGCACGGTTGCGCCAGACTCATGGCCCATGCCCAGCCCCACTCTCTTCGACCCCATCCGCATCGGCGACATCGAACTCGCCACCCGCCTGGCCATGGCGCCGCTCACGCGCAACCGCGCGCCCGGGCAGATGCCCACGGCGCTGATGGCCGAGTACTACGCGCAGCGTGCCGACCCCGCCACCGGCGCCGGCCTGCTGATCACCGAAGCCACGCCGGTGAGCGCCATGGGCCATGGCTACATCGACACGCCCGGCATCCACGAGCCGGCCCAGGTGCAGGCCTGGAAGGCCGTGACCCGCGCCGTGCACGCCCGCGGCGGCCGCATCGTGATGCAGCTGTGGCACGTGGGCCGCATCTCGCACCCGAGCCTGCTGCCCGGCGGCGCACAGCCGGTGAGCAGCACCGCACGCGCCAGCGGCACGCGCACGCTCATCGACGGCGGCATGGCCGACTGCCCGCCGCCCCGCGCGCTCACCACCGAGGAGGTCGAGGCCGTGGTGCAGCAGTTCCGCCAGGGCGCGCTCAACGCCATGGAGGCCGGTTTCGACGGCGTGCAGGTGCACGGCGCCAACGGCTACCTGGTGGACCAGTTCCTGCGCGACAGCATCAACGACCGCAGCGACCGCTACGGCGGCAGCATCGACAACCGCATCCGCTTCCTCACCGAGGTGATGCAGGCGGTGGCCGGCGCCATCGGCGGTGGTCGCACGGGGCTGCGGCTGTCACCGGTGACACCTTCCAACGGCGCGGGCCCCGACAGCGATGCGCAGGCCCTGCACACCGCCGCGCTGCGTGCGCTGGCGCCGCTGAAGCTGGCGTTCCTGGAAGTGGTGGAAGGCGCCACCGGCGGCGCACGCGACCACGCACCTTTCGACTACGCAGCGCTCAAGCGCGAGTTCAGTGGCGCCTGGATCGCCAACAACGGCTACACCCGCGAGATGGCCCTGGCCGCCGTGGCCGAAGGCCATGCCGACATGGTCTCCATCGGCCGCCCCTTCATCGCCAACCCCGACCTCGGCCGGCGCCTGCGCGAAGGCGCGGCGTGGAACACGCCCGACCGCAGCACCTTCTACCGCGGCGGCGCGCCCGGCTACACCGACTACCCGCTGCTCGACACGGCGGCCGCGCCGGCCTGAGGCCGCTTCAGCCCTGGCGGCCCTGCGTGCGCGCGCGGAACAGCTCGCGCAGGTTCACGTCACGCGGGCCCGGCTCCAGCGTGAAGGGTTCGCCGGCGGCCAGCATGCCGGGCTCCAGCACCGCCAGGTAGGCACCGCAGAAGCCCGACTGCACCATCAGCTTCGCCGCCTGCGCAAAACCCATCGCGGCGTTGAACTTGAAGCACGGCAGCCGCGGCTCGCTCACCACCAGCGTGCAGCGTGGCAGCAGCAGGCGGTCGCCGACCCAGAGCTCGTGCTCGCGCACGCCCTGCAGCAGCAGGTTCTCGCCGAAGAGGCCGGGCGGCACCGGCTGGTCCCAGGTCGCCACCCTGGCCTGCGAACGCACGGTCTGCCAGAAGGCGGCGTGTTCACCCGGGTAGGCGTACACGGCCTTGGCCAGGCCGCCATGCACGCTGAGGTCGGCCTGCTCGTCGCCTTCCAGGCCGAGCGGGTTCACGGCCACGTCGCCCGCCACCGGCTGCTTGCCGATGGCGCTGGTGAAGCGCTGCCCGGGCGGGCCCATCTCGCGCGCAGTACCGGCGCAGACCTGCAGGATCTTCATGCGGTGCATTATTGAGAGATGAACATCCGCCGCACCACCACCACGCTCGTGCTGCTGGCGCTGCTGGCCGGCTGCGGCACCACGCGAGTCGTCAACCCCGTCACCGGCCAGAACGAGCGCACGGTGATGGACGAGGCCACCGAGATCGCCGAGGGGGCCAAGGCGCACCAGCAGGTGATCGCCGAAAGTGGCGTGGTGGCGGATGCGCAGCTGCAGGCCTACGTGGACGGCATCGGCCAGAAGCTGGCGAAGCAGAGCCACCGCGCCAACCTGAAGTGGACCTTCACGGTGCTCGACAGCCCCGAGATCAACGCCTTTGCATTGCCCGGCGGGTATGTCTACGTGACACGCGGCATCATGGCCTACCTCGACAGCGAGGCCGATCTGGCCGGCGTCATCGGCCACGAGATCGGCCATGTCACCGCCCGCCACGGTGCGCAGCGCGCCACGCGGCAGCAGACCGCCGGCGTGGGCGTGGCCGCAGCCACGATCCTCGGCGTGCTGATCGAGGGTGTCACCGGCGTGCAGGGCGCGGCGCAGGCCGCCAACCAGATCGGCCAGGGCGTGGCCGCCGGCCGCCTGGCCAGCTACAGCCGTGAGCAGGAGACGCAGGCCGATGCACTCGGCGCCGAGTACCTGTCACGCACGCGCTACGACCCGCGCAACATGATCGACGTGATCCAGGTGCTGAAGAACCAGGAGCGCTTCGCCGCCGACCAGGCCAGGGCCGAGGGCAAGGCGGTGACGGAAGGCGGAAACTGGCTCGCCAGCCACCCCAGCAACGACCAGCGGCTGGCCGACATCCGCCAGGTGGCCACCCGCTACACGGGCACCTACGACGCCGACGGCCGCGAGCGCTACCTGAAGGCCGTCGAGGGCCTCGCCTTCGGCGACAGCGCGGCGCAGGGCCTGGTGCGCGGGCGCGGCTTCTACCACTCGGAGCTCGGCATCGCGCTCACCGCGCCCGAGGGTTGGCGCATCGACAACCGGCCCGACGCGGTGCTGCTGGCCAACGCGGCCGGTGACGCCGGCCTGCTGATGCGCCTGGTGCCGGCCAGCGCGGGCAGCAACCACGACGAGATCCTGCGCAAGCTCGTGCAACCGGCCGACGGGCGCATCGACCGCCGCAGCCTGCACGGCCTCGCCGCCACGCACTTCGAGGGCGTGCGGCGCAATGCGCAGGGCCAGGTGCAGCCGGTGCGGTTCACCATCGCCAGCGGCCCGGCCGGGTCCAAGCCGCAGCATTACCTGCTGCAGTACATGGCGCGTGACGCGGCGGCGCTGCAACGCGCGCTGCCGCAGGTGCAGGAGGCCGAAGCCTCGTTCCGCGCCCTCACCGCCGCCGACCGCCAGGCGGCGCGGCCCTGGCAGCTGCGCACCGCAGCCTTCCCGGCCGGCGGCTTTGCGGAGCTGGCCAAGGCCTCGCCGCTGGGCGCGCGGGCCGAGGCGCAGCTGCGGCTGCTCAACGGCGCTTACGGGGGTGGGGCGGAGCCGAAGGTGGGCGCCGCCGTCAAGATCGTGCGTTAGCGCTCGATCTCGTCAGCCTCGATCACCAGGCTGCGCCGCCGCACGCCCTGCCCGGCCACGCTCACCGCCACGCGCAGCGCCTGGCCCACCGGCACCGTGCGCGCGAAGCGCAGGTCCAGCCCGTCCCAGGCGCCCGGGTTGTGCGCCGGCACGCGGCGCTGCCATTGCTGGGCGCCGTTGGCCAGCACCGTCATCTGCAGCCAGGGTTCGCCGGCCGGCACCTGCGGCACGGCCACGGTCACCGCGCAGGCGATCTCGAAGCGCCGCTCGCGCTGCGCGTCGGCCGGGATCACCAGCGTGGCACTGGCGGCGTCACCGGCTTCGATCTGCCAGCGTTCGCAGCCGCTCATTCCGCCTTGATGTTCGCGCGCTGGATCACGAGCTTCCAGTTGTCGTGTTCGTCGCGGATGGTCTTGGCGAACTGCTCCGGCGTGCTGCCGCCCGGCTCGGCACCCGAGCGTTCGAAGCGCTCGATCACGTCGGCTGAGCGCACCATGGCGTTGAGCTCGCGGTTCAGGCGCTGCACGATCTCCACCGGCGTGCCCGGCGGCGCGAACACGCCGAACCAGTTGCTGAAGTCCATGCCCGGGATGCCGGCTTCGGCAAAGGTGGGCACGCTGGGCAGCGAGCCGGAGCGGCGCGCACCGCTCACCGCCAGCGGCCGCACCTTGCCGTCCTTGATGTGCGGCTGCGCCGAGACGATGCTGTCCATCAGGAAGCCGATCTGCCCGGCCACCAGGTCCGTGATCACGAGCCCGGTGCCGCGGTACGGGATGTGCACCACGAACAGGCCGCCGGCGCGCAGCTTGAACATCTCCGCCGCCAGGTGCGGGTAGGTGCCGATGCCGCTGGAGCCGAAGTTGTAGCGGCCGGGGTTCTTCTTCAGCAGCGCCACCAGCTCCTGCGCGGTGGTGGCGGGGAAGTCACGCCCCACCACCAGCACGCTGGGCGCGGTGGCCACCTGGCCCACGGGCGCGAAGTCCTTGAAGGCGTCGTACGGCAGCTTGGGGTTCAGCGCCGGGCCGATGCTGTGCGTGGAGCTCGTGGCCATGAGGATCGTGTAGCCGTCGGGCGGGGCCTTGGCCACGATGTCGGCGCCGATGGTGCCGCCGGCGCCGGGCTTGTTGTCCACCACCACCTGCTGGCCGAGTGCGGCGCCGAGCTTCTGGGCCACGGTGCGGCCGAGGATGTCGGTGGCGCCGCCGGCCGGGAACGGGATCACCATGCGGATCGGCTTGCCCGCAGGCCAGGCCTGCGCGATTGCAGCCAGGGGCGCCAGCAGCAGCGCTCCGATTGCGAGAGATAACCAGGCTTTCATGTTCGTTGGCATCCGTAACGGGTGTGTTGTGAGCAGGATGGAAGCAATCCGGACCGGGCTGCGCAGCCTCACCGGCGCCCGGCTGAAGCGATGCTGACACGGCCGGCCGCGCCATGCATCACACCATGCGACTTTTGCATGACGCCCCTGGCCCCGGTGGTTACCGGCCGATTACAGAGCCGCGACAATCGCGGCCCCACGCCGCCACAAGCGGCGCAGCGGCACAGAGGTCAACGAAGGCAGGTTTGGGCGAGCGCCGGTCCGGCCCGGCTCGCGGTGTTCGCCCAAACCCGTTTTTTGGCATCACCATGATTGGAGCTTCGATGAACCGTCCCGTGCTGGAAGGCTTGC
>VFQQ010003890.1_pt1 | contig 13888 bp, 4 predicted proteins | sample 3512341 | NCBI WGS metagenome assembly VFQQ01 (sample SAMN10412373, study PRJNA504923) | tailings metagenome | isolation source: Relicate 2 Philex TSF1 revegetated site | place: Philippines: Tuba, Benguet | collected 2017-08-29 | reverse complement strand
CGTGTTCGATGTCTTCGAACGAGTTGGTCGCCGCGCCGGTGCCAAAGGTTTGCTTCATCCCGGCGGCGGTGGGCGCGTGGCAGACGCGGGCGCAGCAGTCCACGTTGTTCGTGCCGAGCACGACGCGGGCGAATTTCTGCGCGAGGTAATTTTCCTCGTTCGTCCCGCGTGCCGAACCCAGCACGCCGAGACTGTCGGGCCCGGTTTCTTCGAGGATGCGGCGGAAGCGGCCGGAGACGCACTCGATGGCTTCGGGCCACGAGACCCTGCGCCACCCGCCCCCTTCGCGAATCATCGGCTCGGTCACCCGGTCGTTGGCGTGCCTGAAGTCGAACGCGTAACGGCCCTTCACGCACAGGTGTCCCTTGTTCACCGGCGCGTCGGGCACCGGTTTGATCTGAACGATGCGGTCGTTGCGCGTGCCGACATTCATTTCGCACCCCACGCCGCAGTAAGGACACGTCGTCCGCGCCCACTTCGCCGGCACGCCGTGGCGCAGCACCGACTGGTCTTCGAGCGCGCCCGTTGGACAGGCATCCACACACGCGCCGCAGCTCACGCACGAACTGGCAAGCAACGTCGGACCGTCGGGCACGATGCGGGCGTCGTGCCCCGGGCCGGTGACGTGCCAGACGAACTGCCCCTGCACCTCCTCGCAAATGCGTACGCAGCGGAAGCACTCGATGCAGCGCGACATGTCGGCGGCGAGATACGGGTGAGTGGCGTCCTTGAACATCGTAGCAGCCGGCGCGAGAAGGCTCCGATCAGAAGTGAGCCTCCTTACGGCAGCTCCCAGCGGGATTTGGTAGTGCCGCAGCCACCGATGAAACTGTTTCTCCGGCCAGCGCTCGACAGCGTCCGGAGGATAATCCTCCGTGAGCAATTGCAGCAGCGTCCGCCGGGTCTCTTCGATTTCAGGCGCGTGCGTATCCACCTCCATCCCGTCGGTCACCGGCGTCGCGCAGGCGGGAACGAGATGATTGACTCCGCGCACCTGCACCAGACATAGGCGACACGCACCGGCGGGTTTGAGGCGGTCGTCGTGACAAAGCGTGGGGATTTCGATGCCGGCGGCGCGGGCGGCCTGTAGCAGCGTCGTGCCGGGAGTCACTTCAATCGCTCGACCGCTGACGCGTAGTTTCATAACACCAACTCCGCCCGGTATTCGTTGCCGCCCGGCAGGTGTTCAACCTTGAAGCCGGTATTCCGCGCAAGGTGCTGCATTTCATGGTTGTCGGCGAGCATGGTCGCGGTGATGCGTTCGAGCTTTTCATCACGACCGACCTGGACCAGCAGCTTGAGTAACTGCGTGCCGAGGCCGTGCCGCTGCCATTGGTCGCCGACGGTCAGGGCAAACTCGGCTTCGCTTGTGCCGTGAAGTTTGCTGAGGCGGCCGACCCCGAGGATTTCAGCCTGGTGAGTTGTGGGGTCGCGGCGCTCCACCACGAGCACCATCTCGCGGGCGTAGTCGATGAAGCAGATGCGGCTGAGACGCTCGTGGGCAATGCGCTGGTCGAGCTTCAGCGGCGTGAAGTAGCGGAGATAGACACTGCGGTCGGAGAGCGTCTGGTGGAACTTCACCATCAGCGGCTCGTCCTCGGGCCGAATCGGCCGGATGGTCACGGGCGTGCTGTCGCGAAGTTTCCACGGCGTGACATAGCGCGTCGGATAGGGACGGATGGCCGGATGCGGCAGCCGTGCCTCGTTCGTGCCCGGCGGATGAAGCACCACCCGCGCATCGAGCGCGAGCAGGCGTTCCGGCGAAGCCAGCAGGGGATTGATGTCAATCTCGGCAATCCACGGCTGCGCAGCGACGAGCTGGCTGAAACGCACGAGCAACTGTTCCAGCGCCGCGAGATCCACGGCCTTGCGTCCGCGAACGCCTCGCAGAGCGGCAAAGATTCTTGTGCGTTCCATCAAGCGCCGCGCGAGCGTGGCGTTCAGGGGCGGAAGTCCGAGCGCGCGGTCCTTGAACACCTCGACGAGCTGTCCGCCGGCGCCGAAGAGCAGCACGGGCCCAAACTGCGCGTCGATGCTGCTGCCGAGAATCAGCTCGTAGCCCTCCTGGGCAACCATCGGCTGGACCGTGCAGCCGAGGAAATGTTCCGGCCCCGCCTTTTCCCGGCACGACTTCTCGATGCTTTGCCAGGCGTGCCGCACGCCGCCGGCAGTGCGGATGCTCAACTGCACGCCGCCCACGTCGGTCTTGTGCGTGATGGTTTCGGAATGGAGCTTGAGCACGACGGGGAACCCGAGCTTCTCCGCGTGGGCGACCGCTTCGTCTTCGGTGCGGGCAATGTGAGTGGCGACGGTCGGGATTCCACAAGCGGCCAGTAATTGCTTGGATTCGAACTCGGTGAAAATGGTGCGCCCTGATTCGCGGACGCGCTGGATGATGGCGGAGACTTTCGCCTGTTCGGCCTGGATGTCGGCAGATTCTTCGGACGCTGGTGTCTCGTAAATGGCGCGCAGGTTCTCGCTGTAGCTGCACATCCGCTCGAACGCGCGGGCGGCCGCGTCGGGATACGCGAAGGTGGGAATGCTGGCTTGATTGAGCGCCTCCTCGCCCGCGAGCACTTCAGGGCCGCCCATCCAACTCGCGAGAAGCGGCTTGCCATCCAGCCTGGCGAAAGCCTTCAGCCGATCCGCTGTCCCGCTGCAATCTGTCATCTTCTGTGGAGTTAGGATGACGAGCAGACCGTCGTTGTTTGGATCTTTGCTGACGATTTCCACTGCCTTCGCGTAGCGCTCCGCATCGGCGTCGCCCAGGATGTCCACTGGATTGCCGTGGCTCCAATGCTTGGGCAGCAAGGCGTCGAGTGCCGCGCGGGTCTCAGGAGAAAGTTCCGCGAGCCGTCCGCCGCTGCGGATGAGCATGTCGGTGCTCAACGCGCCGGGACCGCCGGCATTCGTGATGATGGCGAGATGCGGCCCGCGCGGGCGTGGTTGCTTGGCCAGCACCTCGGCCATGTTGAAAAGCTCGCCGATGGTATCCACGCGCAACACGCCGGCGCGCCGGAACGCGGCATCCAGCACTTCATCGCTGCCCGTCAGCGCGCCGGTGTGGGACGCCGCCGCCTTGGCCGCCGCATCGGTGCGGCCGACTTTGAGGACGATGATGGGCTTGGACAGCGCGACCTCGCGCGCGGCGGAGAGAAAGCAGCGCGCGTCGCCAACGGATTCCATGTAGCAGACAATGCTCTTGGTGTGCGGATCATCGCCAAGATAAGTGATGAGATCGCCCCAGCCGACATCGAGCATCGAGCCGATGGAGACAAACGCGCTGAAGCCGACGTTCTCGCGCAAGCTCCAGTCAAGGATCGCCGTGCAGAGCGCGCCGCTCTGGCTGATGAAGGCGACGTTGCCGGGCCGCGCCATGGAAGCCGCGAACGTGGCATTGAACCCGAGGGCCGGCGACATCACGCCGAGGCAGTTCGGACCGATGATGCGCATGCCGCCGCGCCGCGCTTCCGCCAGGATTTCCTGTTCCATGCCGGCACCGGCGGGGCCGGTTTCTTTGAACCCCGCCGAGATGATGATGGCCGAGGGCACTCTTTTCGCGACGCACTCGTGAATGAGGCCGGGCACACTCGTCGCCGGCGTGACGATGACCGCGAGGTCGGGGACTTCGGGCAGTGCGTCGATGCTGGGGAAGGCCGCGTGACCAAGCACGGTCGCGCGCTTCGGGTTTACGGGGAAGACACGGCCTTTGAAGCAGGAGAGATTCTCCAGGACCGCGCGCCCCACGCTGCCTGCCTTCTCGGTGGCGCCGATGACGGCGACACTCTTCGGGGCGAATAAATCTTTAAGCGTCATTTGAAATGTAATACGCGGATGCTCTGTGTGGGCCAACGCGCGCGTGCTCATTGGATGAGTATATCTGCCGCTGGTATGAGAGACACGCGAATCTTGGCCAATGTTCTGCCTGCCTTGAACTCGGCTCGAAGTCCGGTGGCTTCTGGTTGTATCCTGTTTGCGATGAGAAACCGGGCAAAAACGCCACCCTCTCTTGCGCGGATGATATGGCGTTACTTGCAGAGTCCTTGTCCATTTTTTTGATGCAACCTTAGCAACGATTCCGCATCCTCTCCGCAATGCTCACTCGTTTACGGATCAAGAATTTCAAACGGTTCCCGGATGCCGATATTGAACTGGGGCAGGCAGTCGTTTTCATCGGTCAGAACAACTCAGGCAAGACCACTGCCCTGCAGGCCATGGCGCTGTGGGATGTCGGCTTGCGTCGGTGGAACGAAAAACGCGAAGGCAAGGCTTCGCCGGAAAAACGTCCGGGTGTCACCATCAACCGCCGTGACCTCATTGCCATCCCAGTGCCTGACGCCAATTTGCTTTGGCGAAATCTTCATGTCCGAGACGTAAAAAGCGTCGAAGGCAAACCCCAAACTCAGAACATCCGGATCGACATCACTCTGGATGGCGTCACAGATGGGAAAATGTGGTCGTGCGGCCTTGAGTTTGATTACGCCAACGAGGAATCCTTCTATTGCCGCCCTCTCCGATTGAGTGATGACAAGCAGCCGCAGCGAATGATCGTGCCGCCCGAGGCGGGGCAGTGCCGCTTTGCCTTTCTCCCGCCGATGTCGGGACTGGCGGCGACCGAACCGAAATGGGAATCGGGCCGAATCAACGTCCTGTTGGGCGAAGGCCAGACCGCTCAGGTTCTACGCAACCTTTGTTTCCAAATCTACGAACAGCCCGATGAGAAGGCCGCGTGGGCTGCGATCACCGGCTGCATTGAATCGCTGTTTGGCGCACAGCTTCAGCCCCCCGTCTTTATTAAAGAGCGCGGAGAGATCACGATGGCCTATCGCGATCCCGAAGGAAGTCTGTTGGACCTCTCCTGTTCTGGACGTGGCTTGCAGCAGACACTGCTCCTGCTGGCGCATCTTTATGCGAATCCCAAGACCGTCCTGCTGCTTGATGAACCTGACGCCCATTTGGAAGTCCTCCGCCAGCGGCAAATCTACCAACTGCTAACGGAGGTTGCTACTCGGCAGGGTTCCCAAATTATCGCGGCCAGCCATTCGGAAGTAGTCCTGAACGAAGCCGCTAACCGTGACGTCGTGATTGCCTTCGTTGGTCCACCCCATCGCATCGACGACCGTGGCCAGCAAGTTCTCAAAGCGCTCACCGACATCGGCTTTGACCAGTATTACCAAGCTGAACTCAAGGGCTGGGCAATTTACCTTGAAGGTTCGACCGACCTAGCGATTCTTCAGGCGTTTGCCAAAACTCTCGAACACCCGGCCGCCCCTCTACTTGAACGTCCCTTCGTCCACTACCTCACCACCAACCTGCCCGGCCGCGCACGCGAACATTTCTTCGGCATTCAGGAAGCGAAACCGGACTTGGTCGGATTCGCCCTTTTCGACTGGATTGACAAGCCGCTCGCCAACGGCACGCCGCTTACGGAAACCATGTGGCAAAAACGTGAAATCGAGAATTATCTCTGCATGGAATCGGTCCTTCTAGCGTTTGCCCGACACGACCAGCCGGATGATTTGTTCGGTCGTGCTGAATCTGAGCGGCGCGAGCAAACCATGCGTGAGTGCATTCAAGAAGTGACCGTGGCACTGCAAACATTGGGCAGGCCCAATCCTTGGTCCGCTGACGTGAAAGCCAGCGACGATTTCCTAAACCCGCTCTTTGATCGCTTTTTCAAGAAGCTCGAATTGCCGAATCTGCTGAGAAAGACGGATTACCATGTCCTCGCTGGCTTGGTGCCCAGGAACCAAATTGACACCGAGGTTATCGCCAAACTGGACGGGATTGTTTGCGTCGCGCAAAAGGCCAAGCCCAAGGAATCCTGATTCTGAGCGGAACCGTCCGCCTTTACGCGGGCTTTTGCCTTGAGAGCCAAGTGCGCCCTTCCGCTAATTGTCGGACTTGATCGCGGTAAGCACTCGCTCCTTCTCCAGAATGGCCAGCGTCGTTTTGAGCACGGTGTCCGGGTTCAGCGAAATGCTGTCGATGCCCTGCTCGACGAGGAACCGGGCGAACTCGGGATAATCACTTGGGGCCTGGCCGCAGATACCGATCTTGCGCTTCTTCGCGCGGCACACGGCAATGACCTGGGCGATCATCTTTTTCACGGCGGCGTTCCGCTCGTCGAAGATCGGCGCGACGATCTCGCTGTCGCGGTCCACGCCGAGGATGAGCTGGGTCAGATCATTCGAACCGATGCTGAAGCCGTCGAAGATCCTGGCAAACTCCTCGGCGAGGATCACGTTGCTCGGAATCTCGCACATGACGTAAATCTCCAACCCGCGCTCGCCACGCTTGAGACCGTGCTTCGCCATCTCGGCCTGCACGCGCCGGCCTTCCTCGACCGTGCGACAGAAGGGAATCATCAGCTTCAGGTTGGTGAGGCCCATCTCGTCGCGAACTTTTTTCATCGCGCGACATTCGAGCGCGAAGCCGGCCTGGTAGCGCGGGTTGTAGTAACGGCTTGCGCCACGGAAGCCGATCATCGGATTCTCCTCGCAAGGCTCGTAGGTGTGGCCGCCGATGAGGTTCGCGTATTCGTTCGTCTTGAAGTCGCTCAGGCGGAGGATGACGTCCTTGGGATAAAACGCGGCGGCGATCATCGCGACGCCTTGCGCGAGCTTATCGACGAAGAACTGCGGCTTGTCGATGTAGCCGGCCGTGAGGGCGTCGATCTGCGCCTTGACCCCCGCGTCAACGAGCTTGGCGTAATCGAGCAGCGCCAGCGGATGAACCTTGATGTACGTCGTGATGATGAATTCCTCGCGTGCCAGGCCCACACCGTCGTTCGGAATGAAGCTCAGCCCGAACGCCTCCTCTGGATTGCCGACGTTCATCATCACCCTGGTGCGCGGGCGGGCGAGGTCTTTGAGATTCGTGCGCTGCACGTCGAAGCCGAGCTTGCCATCATAGACAAACCCCGTGTCGCCCTCCGCGCAACTCACCGTCACCATCTGGCCGTCCTTGAGCAACTCAGTGCCGTGCTCGGTGCCGACGATGGCAGGCACGCCCAGTTCGCGGCTGACGATGGCGGCGTGACAGGTGCGCCCGCCGCGATTCGTCACGATGGCGGCGGCCTTCTTCATGATCGGTTCCCAGTCCGGGTCGGTCTTGTCGGTGACCAGGACTTCGCCCTCCTTGAACTGCCCGATGAACTGCGCGCTCTGAATGACGCGCACCGGACCCGTTGCGATCTTCTCACCGACGCTGCGCCCGGTCACCAGCACCGGGCCGCGTTGCTTGAGCTTGTAGGACTCGACGACTTCGACGGCCTTGCGCGATTGCACCGTTTCGGGCCGCGCCTGCACGATGAACATCTCGCCCGTGTGTCCGTCCTTCGCCCATTCGATGTCCATCGGCGTCGGTTGGCCGCGCTTGGCGGAGTAATGCTCCTCGATCAGACACGCCCAGCGCGCGAGTTGGAGAATCTCGTCATCGCTGATGGCGAACTTTGCGCGGTCGCCGGGCGGCACGGGCACGTTCTTCACCATCTTCCCACCGCCAATGTCGTAGATGAGTTTGAATTCTTTTGTGCCGGTGATTTTTTGGAGGATCGGCCGATGGCCGGTCTTCAGCGTGGGCTTGAAGACGTAGAACTCATCGGGGTTCACCGAGCCTTGCACGACATTTTCGCCGAGGCCGTAGGCGGCGTTGATGAGCACCACGTCGCGGAACCCCGTCTCGGTATCGAGCGTGAACATGACCCCGCTCGACGCGAGGTCCGCGCGCACCATCTTCTGCACGCCGATGGAGAGCGCGACCTTGAAATGATCGAAGCCCTTGTCCACGCGATAGCTGATGGCGCGGTCGGTGAAGAGCGACGCGAAGCAGCGCAGGCAGGCGTTGATGAGTTCGAGATGGCCCTGCACGTTCAGATACGTCTCCTGCTGCCCGGCGAAGCTGGCATCCGGTAAATCCTCCGCCGTCGCACTCGACCGCACCGCGACATCGACCGGATGAAGCTGCCGGCCCTTGAGCGCGTCGTACGCGGCGAGGATCTCTCTCTCCAAATCCGGCGGGATCGAGGCGCTGAGAATCAGATTGCGAATCAGGCCCCCCCGTCGGCGCAATTCCTCCATGTCGTGCGTGTCGAGACCCTGGAGTGACTCGCGAATTTTATCCTCCAGCCCGGCTTCGCGCAGCAGATGCCGGTACGCTTCGGCCGTAATGGCAAACCCGTTCGGCACCTTCACGCCCTTCGGCGTCAGTTCGCGATACATCTCGCCCAGCGATGCGTTCTTGCCGCCGACCGACGGCACGTCGTCGATGCGAATGTCAGCAAACCATTCAATGAATTGTCCGGCGACCTTGGAAGGCGTTTCAAGGATTGTGGTGGATCCAGTCTTCGGTATCGTCGCCAACGCGGACGCGCGCGACGGTGTTTTGAATTTTGAAGAATTTTTGGTGGTGGCCATAAATGTATCTTTGTAGCAACTGCACCGGTCTTTACTCCACCAAATCCCGCCCGCAAATCTCGACGAGCCTGCGCCGGGTGCCTGGCGGCGTTTCGAGAATCACCCGTCCGACGCGCAATGGCAGGTCGTCGCCGAAGGCATGGTCCCTGGTCGCGCGGCAGCGTTGCGGCTGCGCGAGCGCCAGGGAAGCGTCCAGCGCGGCAGCAGGAGGCGGGATGAGCAAAAGGTATTTCGCTTTCATCACATGATCATATCAGGGGTCACGTTCCGACAACACCTCACGCTGTTTGGCGAGGATTGACCGTTCTTTGCGAGACAATGCAATGCGAGGCGTGGCTGCGTCCTCTGCGATGGATGCATGCACTATCTCCGGATTTGCCCGGGTTGGTGAAGATCGTCGCCGTCGGAGTTGAGGGCATGATGGGCATCGTGAAGTTCCACTTTCGAACAAGCGTGCGGCACTTGCCGCATTGTGCAGGGGGACCGTGACGGAACCCGCCGCCGAACAAACTGGGAACGTCTCGCGGCCGCAGTGGAATCGCCCTTGCTTGTTCAGGTTTTTCCCGGCCCCGGTTTGCCCCGCACGACCAGCGTTTCCAGTTATTCACCGGATCAGGCTGAATCCCGCCAGTCGAGTCAGTTCAAGCCGCTTCACCAGAAATCGAATCCGAAGCTGGAGAGCCCGCCGAAGCTGGTGTTGACCGTGAACTGGCCGTTGGCGCCGATGGAGCCGGACGCCGAGAAACGCGGTGGCGCAGACACGTCGTTGATGTTCCCAGGCGCGTAATGCGTTGTGCACTGACCGTTGCCGAACGGGAATGGGGGATTGCACGTTTGGTACACCACCCATCCCGCCCAGGTGTAGTTCAGCGTGGAGGTGAACGTCGTCCCGCCGCTCGCGGCAAATCGCACGGCCCCGGCCGTGCGGGCGTACACATCCCCCACGTCCGTAAACGGAATATCCGTGAAGCGGATCCAGCCGGAGTTCACGTTGTGATCGTACTGGGAAAAACTGAGGCCGCTGCCGGAAGTGATGCTGAGGCTGTTCAAGGGCACGTTGATCGCGCCGTAGGGCAGCGTGGCGCTGCCGGAGGCTCCGCTCGCGCTCAACGTCAGGCTGGGATTGGCGATGGAGATGCCGCCAATCGTGATGCCACCGCTGGTGCGCGCGAGGCTGTAACTGCCGCCGCTGGTCACGTTGCCGGAAAAATTCACCGTACCGAAAATCGTCGCCCCAAACCGCAGCGAGAATCCGCCGTCCGCGCTCAAGCCCGTGTTGCGCAGGTGCAGGCCGCCGCTCGATGCCACGAAGCCGGCCAGCGTCAGGCTGCCGGAGTAATCGAGCACCACGCTGCCCGCGCTGTTCACGCTGCCGCCCAGGCTCTGGCTGAAGCCGGGGATGTTCAGGCTGGCCGTGAACGGGTTCAGCGACAGCGCGCCACTCTGCCGTCGCAGGGTGAAGCTGATGGACGCGCACGGGATGCCGGCGACGGACATGTTCGGCGGGTTCAACGCCAGGGTGAAATCGCCGTTGGCCGGGATCGTGAACGCGGGCAGCGTGACCGTGGCGCTCAACACGCCGTCCGCCCGCAAACGCGCGCCCGACACGCTCAGTCCGCTGTTGTTCAAGGTCACTCCCAGGTTGCCGCCACTGGAAGATTCGATGCGGAAGGGATCATCGACGACCGGCTGGATCGTGAGTGAGCCGGAGAGTGTCGTCGTGCCGGTGGACGTGATCGCAAGGTTCCCGGTCACACTGGCCGTGGGTGTCACCTGGCTGAGGACGCCGCCGGTCACCGTGCCTTGGAGCGTGAGGCTGGACTGGGTGAACGTCGTCGTGGCCCCGCTGTTCAACGTGTTCACCGGCACGCCGCTCGAAGTCAGGCTCGCGTTCGCGCTCGTGCTCCCCGTCAGGCTGAAGTTGCCGTTGCTGTTCAACGAGCCGTTCACCGTCACCGTGGCCAGCGTGCCGCCCGGACGCGGCACGACGAGACCACCACCGAAGCCCGTCACCGACACCACGCCGCCGGAGCGCTGGAAAGTGAAACCGGAGCTGTTCAGCGTGAAACCGTTGATCGTCACCGCCGCGCCGCTGACCGTGAAGCTGTAGTTGCCGCCCGGCGGAATGGTGAACGCCGGCAGGTTGAACGTGCCCATCGCCGCGCCGCGATAACTCAGACGCAGGCCGGACGGAATCACCAGCCCGGTGCTGTTGAGGGTGGCGATGAACGTCGTGCCGGAAGCGGGCGCGATGCGGAACTGGTCATACACGAGCGGGTTCACCGTCACGTTCACGCCGCCCGACAAACCGAGAACACCCGCGCTCGTCACGTTGACCGTGCCCGTCACCGAACCCGACACGCTGACCAGACCCAGCACGCCGCCGCCCGCCGTGCCCGTGAGCGTGAGGCTGCTTTGATTCAGCGTGGCGGTCGCGCCGCTGGAAAGGCTCGCGATGGGCAGGCCGCTTAACGTGATCGCGCCTGCCGCCGTTCCCGTGAGGCTGAAATTGCCGTTGCTGTTGAGCGAGCCGCTCACGGAGACATTCGCCAGCGTGGTCGCACTCGGGCCGGGCACGACGAGCGTGCCGCCGAAGCCCGTCACCGACACCACGCCGCCGGAACGCTGAAACGTGAAACCGGAGCTGTTCAAGGTGAAACCATTGAGGGTCACACCCGCTCCGCTCACGTTGAAGCTGTAGTTGCCGCTCGCCGGAATCGTGAACGTCGGCAAATTGAAAGTGCCCATGGCCGTCCCGCGATAACTCAGGCGCAATCCGCTCGGAATCACCAGCCCGCTGCTGTTGAGCGTGGCGGTGAACGTCGTGCCGACAGCGGGCGCGATGCGGAATTGATCGTACACGATGGGATTGACCGTCACGTTGACGCTGCCCGACAAATTCATCACGCCCGCGCTGGTCACATTGACCGTGGCCGTGACCGAGCCGGACACGTTCACGAGGCCCAACACGCCACCGGTCACGGTGCCCGTGAGGGCCAGGCCCGTTTGTGTGAGCGTGGCCGTGCCGCCGCTGGAGAGCGAGCCGATCACCAACCCGCTCAACGGCACTGTGCCGCCGATGGTGCCGGTGAGACTGAAGTTGCCGTTGCTGTTCAACGAACCGCTGACGGAGGCGGTTGAAGCCCCCGCGCCGGGAATGGAGAGCGTGCCGCTGAAGGTTGGCACTGAAGTTACCCCACCTAAACGACGGAAAGTGAAATTCGCGCCCGTCAATCCGTAGCCGTTCACACTCACACTGACGGGGCCGACCGTGAAATTGAAATCGCCATTGGCCGGAATGGTGAAAGCCGGGAGGTCGAACGTACCCATCGCCGCGCCGCGAAAGCTCAGACGCAATCCGCTGGGGAAGGACAGGCCCGTGTTGCTCAACGCCGCCGTGATCGTGCTCCCCGTCAGCGGCGCGATGCGAAACTGGTCATACACCAACGCGCCGGTCGTCACGGTTACGCTGCCGGAAAGGCTCACGCCGCTGGATGTGATCGCAACCGTGCCCGTCACCACGCCGCTCACCGGCGCTTGCGCGAGCGCGCCGCCGCTCACCGTGCCGGTCATGGTGAAACCACTTTGCGTCACATTCAGGGTCGAACCCGCCGCCAGCCCGGTAATCGGCAGGCCGCTGAACGTCACTGCGTCCGCCAGCGTGGAGGCCAGCGAGAACGTGCTGTCACTGTTGATCACGAGCGCCGAACTGGACACCATCCGCACCGACTGGCTGAACGCCTGGCTCGGAAACGCCGTGAGCGTCGAACCGCCCGCCACCGTCAGGCCGATGCGCACCACGCCCGCGCCATCGCGCGCGAGCGACATCGAGCTGAGGTTGCTTCGCTCGGTGCGCATCACGGCGAAGGCTCCCGCGCGCAATTCCAGCGGGGTCGCGCCGTCCAGCGTGAGCCGCGCGCTCCATGGCGCGGTGGTTGAGAACGTGAAGTCCTGAGCGCTCGCGCCGCCGTCGATGAGGAAGCTCTGGCTCGGGCCCAGCACCGTGGCGTACGTCACCCGCGCCGGCTTCACGAACAGGCCCGCGCCCAGCGCGCCGCCCGTTCGTTGCACGACCAGCCCGCCCTCCAGCGGAGCGCCGGACACGCGCGGCACGATGCTGATGCCGCCCAGCGCGGGCAGCGCCACGGTTCCACCCAGGGTCAGGCGCACGTCCGGATCGTTGGTCACGTTGACCCGTCCGCGCAGCGTGACACCGCCGCTGACCTGATCGTTGACCGCCGCGTCAAACGTAAACTTGCCGTCGGAACCGATGGTGACCGATGTGGCCGAACTGACCGTGAAGGACTGCTGATACGCGCGGCCGGGGAACGCCGTGAGGCCCGATCCACCGGCAAGGTTCAGCGTCACACGCACCACGCCCGCGCTGTCGCGGCTCACCGTGGCCGACTGCAAGCTCGACCGCTGGATGCGCAAGGCGATTTCGCCGCCCGCCTGCAGGTCAATGGGACTGGTTCCTTCCAGGCTCAGGCTGGCGGACCATGGTGCGTCCGTGGCGAAGGTGAAGGGATCATTTTGAGTTGCGCCGTGGATGCGCAGAGCCGTGACACCGCCAAGCAGGGAACCGACGCTCAACTGGGCGGGATTGATGCGCAGTTGCGCGCTCGTCGCATTCTGGCCGGTGCGCGACACCGAGAGTTGTCCGCCGAGAATGCCGCCACTCAACGGCTGAATGCTGAACACGCCGAAGTGGATCGGGTTCAGCGCACCGCTCGCGCTGAAGTTTGGATTCGGCGCGCTGGCGAAATCGATCAGCACGTTGTTGAGGGAAACACCCGGCAGGTTGAGCGACGTGGCATTGAACTGCCCGGCCAGCGCGGGCATCGCGTTGCCTTGCGGCGTCACGGAAAGTTCCGCATTGGGAATCGACGCGACCGTCGCGCCGTTCACCTTGAAATCCAGGTTGCCCTGCATGGCGATCCCGCCCTCCCGTCGCACGCGCGCGAGCGGGCCGGTGTTGTCCGGCTGGAACGACGGCTCGTAGCGCGGCGAGTAGGCGTAGAGATGCGTGGCGCTGTTGAAGGTCACGATGTCGTCGATGGGATCGGGCATCGTCAGCGGCAGGTCGGCTTCCAGCTTGATCTTGGGCAGGCTGCGGTCGAGTTCGTCGAGCGCGGTATCCAGCGCGTGTTGCAATGCGGCCGGCGCGGGTGTGCCGCCGCGGGCCAGATTGATCTGCGCGAGGAGGTTGCTGAAGGTCACTTCAATCGGCGCGGGCGGCGCGCCCTTCATCTCAAAAATGAGGCGGGCACCTTGCGCAAATCCGTCGAGCCAGGAACCCGCAGGCACATCCGCCGTGGCGCGAAACAAACCGTCGCTGCCGGTTTGTGCGTCCGCCAGCGCGGCTTCGAGCGTGCCCCGCGCGATGGGCACGTCGAGCAGCCTGCCGTCGATGTAGCCCTTCAGGAAAAACTCGGACGACGGATAGAGTTGAACGACACCCAAGTTCGACG
>VFQQ010003889.1_pt1 | contig 13892 bp, 9 predicted proteins | sample 3512341 | NCBI WGS metagenome assembly VFQQ01 (sample SAMN10412373, study PRJNA504923) | tailings metagenome | isolation source: Relicate 2 Philex TSF1 revegetated site | place: Philippines: Tuba, Benguet | collected 2017-08-29 | reverse complement strand
AACCCACCAACTTCATGCTGCCCGGCCAGCTCGTGGGCGTGGTCGGGCCCAACGGGTGCGGCAAGTCCAACATCATGGACGCGGTGCGTTGGGTGCTGGGCGAGTCCAAGGCGTCCGAACTGCGTGGCGAGTCCATGCAGGACGTGATCTTCAACGGCACCACCACCCGCAAGCAGGCCAGCCGCTCCAGCGTGGAACTGGTGTTCGACAACAGCGACCACCGCGCGGGCGGCCAATGGGGCCAGTTCACCGAGATCGCGGTCAAGCGCGTGCTCACGCGCGACGGCACCAGCAGCTACTACATCAACAACCAGCCGGTGCGCCGCCGCGACGTGCAGGACGTCTTCCTGGGCACCGGCCTGGGCCCACGCGCCTACGCCATCATCGGCCAGGGCACCATCAGCCGCATCATCGAGAGCAAGCCCGAAGAGCTGCGCCTGTTCCTCGAAGAGGCCGCGGGCGTGTCCAAGTACAAGGAGCGCCGCCGCGAGACGGCCCACCGGCTGGCCGACACGCGCGAAAACCTCACGCGGGTCGAAGACATCCTGCGCGAACTCAACGCCAACCTCGACAAGCTGGAGAAGCAGGCCGAGGTGGCGGCGCAGTACCACGCGCTCAATGCGTCGGCCACCCTGAAGCAGCACCAGCTGTGGTTCCTCAAGCGTGCCGAGGCCGAAGCCGACCAGGCGCGGGTGCAGAAAGACGCGGCCCAGGCGCTCAACGACCTCGAATCGCGCACCGCCGACCTGCGCCGCATCGAGAGCGAGCTCGAAACCATCCGCCAGGCGCACTACGCGGCGGGCGACCAGGTCAACCAGGCGCAGGGCAAGCTGTACGAGGCCAGCGCCGAAGTGGGCAAGCTCGAAGCCGAGATCCGCTTCGTGGTCGAAGGCCGCCAGCGCGTGGAGCAACGCCTGGCCCAGCTCAAGGAGCAGATCGCCTCGTGGTCCACGCGCAGCGCCGACGCGGCAGTGGAGCTGGAGCAGATCGCGGAAAAGATCGTCGGCGCCGAAGAACAGTCGGTGGTGCTGGCCGCGCAGGGCGAAGAGCAGGCCGATGCGCTTCCCGCGCTCGAAGACGCGCTGCGTGCCGCGCAGGCCAAGGCCAATGAGCAGCGCACCGCCGTGGGCCAGGTGCAGCAGCAGATCCAGGTGCTGGCGGCCGAGCAGCGCAACGTGGAAGAACAGACCCGCGGCCTGAACCAGCGCCGCGAACGCCTGGCCGCCGATCGCAACGCCCTGGCCGCACCCGACGAGGCGCGCCTGCTCAACGCCACCAGCGCGCTGCAGACCGCGCAGGCCCTGGCCGAAGAAACCGACGCCCGCCTGCACGAACTGCAAGAGCAGGTACCGCAGCTCGACGACGCGCGCCGCGCGGCGCAGGCCGAGGTCAACAGCCAGTCGGGCAAGCAGGCCGACCTGAGCGCGCGCCTGGAGGCGCTGAAAGCGCTGCAGGAAAAGGTGCGTACCGATGGCAAGCTCAAGCCCTGGCTCGCCAAACACGGGCTTGATGGTTTGCAGGGCCTCTGGAGCCGCATCCATGTGGAGCCGGGCTGGGAGAACGCGCTCGAAGCCGCGCTGCGCGAGCGCCTGGGCGCGCTCGAGGTCTCGCGGCTGGAAATGGTGCGTGCCTTCGCGAGCGACGCGCCGCCCACGCGCCTGGCCTTCTACCAACCCCCTGCCGGTGGCGCCGCCGCCAACGGCAATGGCACGCTCAAGCCCCTGGCCAGCTGGCTGCGCCTGAACGACGCCGGGCAGCAGGCCCTGCTGGGCGACTGGCTGCGCGGCTGCTACAGCGCCACCAGCCTCGACGAAGCCCTGGCCCAGCGCGCGCAGTTGCAGGCCGGCGAAACCATCTACGTGGCCAGCGGCCACGCGGTCAGCGCGCACAGCGTGGCTTTCTACGCGCCCGACAACGAGCAGGCCGGCCTGCTCGCCCGCGCGCAGGAAATCGAGAACCTCGACAAGCAGCTCAAGGCGCAGGTGCTGATCGCCGAGCAGGCGCGCGCTGCGTTGGTGCGTGCCGAGGCCGCCTACAGCGATGCCTCGCAGCGCCTGGTGGGCGCGCGCCGCGAAGCCGCTGAAACCCAAGGCCGCGCGCACGAGCTGCAGGTGGAAGCCTTGCGCCTGACGCAGCAGGCCGAGCAGGCCCGCGCGCGCAGCGAGCAGATCGAGGGCGATCTCGCCGAAGTCGACCAGCAACTGGAAGAGCTGCAGGAACGCCGCGTGACGGCCGAGGCGCGCTTCGAGGAGCTGGACATGCAGCTCGCCGACAGCCAGGAACGTCACGCCCAGCTCGACGACGCCGTGATCGAGGGCGAGCGCAAGCTCAACCAGGCGCGTGAGCAGCAGCGGGCGCTGGAGCGCAATGCGCAAGAGGCCACGTTCTCGTTGCGCAGCCTGCAGGCGCGCCAGGCCGAGTTGCAGCGCGCCATCGACACCGCAGGCCAGCAGGAGCAATCGCTGGTGGATGAAGAGCAGCGCGCCCGCGACGAGTTCGCGCGCCTGAGCGACGCAGCCGCCCAGGCTGGCCTGCAGACCGCGCTGGCCGCCAAGGCCGAGCGCGAGCAGGCCCTGGCCGCGCTGCGCAGCCAGTACGACGACCTGACGATGAAGCTGCGCGCCAGCGACGAGCGCCGCCTCCAGCTCGAACGCGAGCTCGAACCGCTGCGCAGCCGCATCACCGATTTCCAGCTCAAGGAACAGGCCGCGCGCCTGGGCGTGGAGCAGTACAGCCAGATGCTCGACGAGGCGCAGGCCGACCGCGCCGCCATCGCGCAAAGCATCACCGAAGGCAATGTGCGCCTGGCTGGCCTTCAGGGCGAGATCGACCGCCTGCACCGCGAGATCCAGGCGCTGGGCGCGGTCAATCTGGCCGCACTCGACGAACTCACCGCCTCGCGCGAGCGCAAGACCTTCCTGGACGCGCAGACCGCCGACCTCAACGAGGCCATCAACACGCTGGAAGACGCGATCAAGAAGATCGACAACGAGACGCGCGAGCTGCTGGGCTCCACCTTCGAGACCGTCAACACGCACTTCGGCAAGATGTTCCCCGAGCTCTTCGGCGGCGGCAACGCCAGGCTGGTGATGACGGGCGAAGAGATCCTGGACGCCGGCGTGCAGGTGATGGCGCAGCCGCCTGGCAAGAAGAACCAGACCATCCACCTGCTCTCGGGTGGCGAGAAAGCGCTCACCGCGATCGCGCTGGTGTTCGCCATCTTCCAGCTCAACCCGGCGCCGTTCTGCCTGCTCGACGAGGTGGACGCGCCGCTGGACGACGCCAACACCGAGCGCTACGCCAAGCTCGTCACGGCGATGAGCAAGGAGACGCAGTTCCTCTTCATCAGCCACAACAAGATCGCGATGGAAATGGCGCAGCAGCTCATCGGCGTGACCATGCAGGAGCAGGGCGTCTCGCGCATCGTGGCGGTGGACATGGAGTCCGCCGCGGGCATGCTGGAACCCACCTGAGGGCACCCTGGTCATGAGCAGCCTGCAAATCGGTCTGGCGGTCATCGGCGGGCTGGTGCTCGCTGCGGTGGTGGCCTACAACGCCTGGGTCACGCGCCAGAGCGCGCCGCGCACTGTGCGCGAACGCGGAGCGGCCCCCGCGGAAGCCATCGAGCCCACACTCGCGCCGCTGGACGACCCGCTGAATGAACGTCGCGAGCCGGTGCTCGACGACGGGGAGCCCGAAGAAACACCCACCGTGCCGGCCGAGCTGATGCCCGACCACGATGCCGTGCCCGCGCCCATGGCCCCCATGCTGCCGGTGGCCGAGCGCCGGCCCGCCCCGGCGCTGGACGCGTTGATCGACGTCATCGCCCCTCTTGTGCTGGAGGCCGAGGTTTCCGGTGATGCCGTGCTCGCGGCCTTGCCCGCCACGCGCCGCGTGGGCAGCAAGCCCTTTGCGGTGGAGGGCCTGCCGGTCGATGGCGCCGATTGGGAAAGCCCGCGCCCGGGCCACCGCTACCGCGCGCTGCAGGCGGGCGTTCAACTGGCCAACCGGGCCGGCGCGCTCAACGACATCGAGTTCTCCGAGTTCGTCGTCAAGGCGCAGGCCTTTGCCGATGTCGTCGGCGCCAGCGCCGATTTCCCCGACATGCGTGCCGAGGTGGCGCGGGCGCGCGAGCTCGACGCGTTCGCGAGCGGCCACGACGCGCAGCTCGGCTTCACCCTGCGCGCGCGCCGCGCCGCCTGGAGCCCGGGCTATGTTGCGCAACACGCCGCGCGTCTGGGTTTCGTGGCCGGTGCCTTGCCCGGGCGCATGGTGCTTGCCGCCGCGCACCCCGGCTTGCCCCCGGTGCTGGTGCTGGCCTTCGACCCCCAGGCCGCCATGGCCGACGACCCCGAGCAAAGTGCGCTGCGCGAAGTGGCGCTGTCGCTGGAGGTGACGCACGTGGCGCGAGAGGAACAACCTTTCCTGCGCATGCGCCAGGCCGCGCAAGCCCTGGCCGACGCCATGGACGGCGCGGTCACCGACGACACCGGTGCGCCTCTGTCCAGCGAGACCATGGACCACATCGGCGCCGACCTCGAAGCCCTGTACGACGCGCTTGATGCACGCGACCTGTCGGCGGGCTCGCCGCAGGCGCGTCGCCTGTTCTCCTGACCCATGACCGATCTCTTCGCTGCCGTACCCAGCCCGGCAGAGCGCGCTGCCGATTTGCGCGCGCTGCTGCACCACCACGCCCACCTGTACTACACGCTCGATGCGCCCGAACTGCCCGACGCCGAGTACGACCGCCTGTTCCGCGAACTGCAGGCCCTCGAGGCCGAACACCCCGAACTGCTGACGCCCGATTCGCCCACCCAGCGTGTGGGCGGCGCGGTGCTGAAGACGCTCGCGCCGGTGCGCCACGCGGTGCCCATGCTCAGCATCCGCACCGAGACCGACACCGAGGCCAGTGGTGCCGTGGCCTTCGATGCCCGCGTGCGGCGCGAGCTTGGCCTGGCCGAGGCCGATGCGCCGGTGGAATACGTGGCCGAACTCAAGTTCGACGGCCTGGCCATGAGCCTGCGCTACGAACACGGCGTGCTGGTGCGCGCCGCCACGCGCGGCGACGGCGAGACCGGCGAGGACGTGACGCACAACGTGCGCACCATCGGGCAGGTGCCCTTGCGCCTGCCGGACGACGCACCCGGGGTGCTCGAAGTGCGCGGCGAGGTCTACATGCGCCGCGATCACTTCGAAGCCTTGAACGAACGTCAACGCGAGAAGATCGCCGCCGGTGCCAAGGGCGAAAAGACCTTTGTGAACCCGCGCAACGCCGCTGCCGGCGCGGTGCGCCAGCTCGACTCGACCATCACGCGCCAGCGCCCGCTGAGCTTCTTTGCCTACGGCTGGGGCGAGGTGGTGGGCGACACGGCCGCCCCCGCCACGCAGTTCGACTGGCTCATGCGTCTCAAGGCCTGGGGCTTCCCGGTGGCCGAGCAAACCACCGTGTGCCGCGGCGCCGAAGAACTCGTCGCGTTCCACCGCCGCATCGGTGAACAGCGCGACCAGTTGCCGTATGACATCGACGGCGTGGTCTACAAGGTCAACGCGCTGGAACTGCAGCAGCGCCTGGGCTTCGTCACGCGCGAGCCGCGCTGGGCCGTGGCGCACAAGTACCCGGCGCAGGAGCAGCTCACCACCGTGCAGGCCATCGACGTGCAGGTCGGCCGCACCGGCAAGCTCACGCCCGTGGCCAAGCTCGCACCGGTGTTCGTGGGCGGTGTCACGGTGACCAACGCCACGCTGCACAACGAACTGGAAGCCCGCCGCAAGGACGTGCGCGTGGGCGACACCGTGGTCGTGCGCCGCGCGGGCGACGTGATTCCCGAGGTGGTGTCCGTGCTGGTGGACAAGCGCGCCGGTGAGCCCGAGCCCTTCACCATGCCCGCGCACTGCCCGGTGTGCGGCAGCGCGGCCGTGCGCGAGGAAGGCGAGGCCGACCACCGCTGCACCGGCGGCCTGTTCTGCGCCGCGCAGCGCAAGCAGGCCATCCTGCACTACGCGCAGCGGCGCGCCGTGGACATCGAAGGGCTCGGCGACAAGCTGGTGGAACAGCTCGTCGACGCCGGCCTCATCAAGACCCTGCCCGATCTCTACAAGCTCGGCTTCACCGCGCTCGCCGCGCTGGAGCGCATGGCCGAGAAATCGGCGCAGAACGTGCTGGACGCGCTGGAGAAGAGCAAGCACACCACGCTGCCTCGCTTCCTGTTCGGCCTGGGTATCCGCCACGTGGGCGAAGCCACCGCGAAGGACCTGGCCAAGCACTTCGGCAGCCTCGACCGCATCATGGATGCCAGCGTCGATGCGCTGCTGCAGGTCAACGACGTCGGTCCCGTGGTGGCGCAAAGCATCCGCACCTTCTTCGACCAGCCGCACAACCGCGAGGTGGTGGAGCAACTGCGCGCGGCCGGCGTCCAATGGCCTGAAGGTGAGGGCGCGCAGAACACGCCGCAACCCCTGCTGGGCAAAACCTTCGTGCTCACCGGCACCTTCCCCACGCTCAAGCGCGAAGACGCCAAGGCCTTGCTCGAAGCCGCGGGCGCCAAGGTGGCCGGCTCGGTGAGCAAGAAGACCGACTACCTGGTGGCCGGCGCCGAGGCCGGCAGCAAGCTGGAGAAAGCGCAGGAGCTCGGCGTGGCGGTGATCGACGAGGTCGCGATGCTGGCATTGCTGCAGGGCTGAGCCGCACATGTGGTTTGCCCTCGGCCTGGTCAGCCTCACCGTGGTGCTGGTCTGGCAGTTCCGCTGGCGCTGGCATCGCCCCTGGCAGGGGACTGCCGCTCTGGCCGGGCTCGGCGTGGCGCACCACTACCGCTACCTGTCGAGGAACGACAGCACCTCTGCGGTGGAGGTCGGCGTCCGGGTTCCCGATCACTTCCGCTTCGAACTCAAGCGTGAAACCTGGGTCGACCGCTTCTTCAAGTGGGTCGGCCTGTCGGTCGAGAAGCAGTTCGGTCACGACGGTTTCGACCGGCTCGTCTATGTGGCATCCGACGATGAGCACTTGCTCAACCGCGTGGCCGACAGCGCTGCCCTGCGCCTGGCGGCTCAGCGCCTGTTCGTCGAGGTCCGTGCCGGATGCCGCACGAAACGGGTGATTTGCGAGAAGGGCTGGCTGATCGCGCGCATTCACAGAGGCAGCTTTTTCAGCAGCAAGGACGACGTCTCGCGCCTGAGCCAGAACACGATGGCTGTGCTTCCGTTTCTCGACGAGATTGCGCAGGCCCTGCGGGCGAGCGAGCGCCCGGCTTCGCCTCCAGGGCGACGCGACCCGTTCCTGCTGCCCGCGGTGGTGCTGTTGTCTGCTTCAACCGGACTGGCCATACATGGGTTGTTCTGGTGGCTTCGGCCCCTGATGTTCGACGACGCCTTCGTGCTCGACAAAGGTCGGCTGTTCGAACTGACGCTTTGGACGGGCAGCGCCCTCATGTTCGTGCTGCTGGCGGGGCACCTGATCCTGCTGGCACGTAGCGCTCGGGCGCATCTGTATCTGCTCGAGCTGCTGCTGGTGGGCTCCTTCGGCGCCTACAGCACGGCAGCCATTGAATTGCGCGAGGCCAACATCGAGTGGGACAGTGCACCGGCCACGATGCGTGAAGCGGCTGTCGTGCACAAGTCGATCAGCCGCAGCCGGCGCAGCGGGACAAGCTACCACCTGCACGTGACGGATTGGCAGGATGGCTTCGGCACCCGCAGCGTCAAGGTCTCGCGGTCCTTCTACGAGGCGACCCCCAAGGGCCGTGTGCTGGTGTTCGAGGAGCGCCCCGGGCGGTTGGGTGCGGCCTGGGCACGGCTGATCGGCGCAAAGACGCCCTGAGCCGTCAGGAACCGAGCGCCGGGCGGACAAATGAACGCGAGGGCGCACAGGGCTTTGCGCGGGGTGACAGTCCGCTTGCACGGTATCCGCGACACTTCGCGCATCGCGCCCAACCGGCCAATCCCACCCGCACCGACATGACCGTCCACACCATCCTCAAGATGGGCGACCCGCGCCTGCTGCGCCACGCGCAACCCGTGACCGCCTTCGACACGCCCGAACTGCACGCGCTGGTGGCCGACCTGAAGGACACCATGGCCGCGGCCAACGGCGCGGGCCTGGCGGCGCCGCAGATCGGCGTGGATCTGCAGGTGGTGATCTTCGGCAGCGGCGCGCCCAACCCGCGCTACCCGGATGCGCCCATCGTGCCGCGCACCACGCTCATCAACCCGGTGATCACGCCGCTGTCGGACGAGGAAGAGGACGGCTGGGAAGGCTGTCTCTCGGTGCCCGGGCTGCGTGGCGTGGTGCCGCGCTGGCGGCGCATCCGCTACCAGGGCTTCGATGAGTTCGGCAACACCATCGACCGCGAGGCCGAGGGCTTCCATGCGCGCGTGGTGCAGCACGAGTGCGACCACCTCTGGGGCACGCTGTACCCGATGCGGGTGCGCGACTTCACGCGCTTCGGCTTCACCGAAGTGCTGTTCCCCGGGCTCGATGCGAACGACGACGACTGAAGTCTGCAAGCGGGTGCACGGGCATCCGCACATCGGGTAAGGCCATTGGCAGCGCGCGCACGCCCGCGCGGCCAGCTCTCCACAATGCGGCGGTCTGCGGCCCCTGGGCCGCGTTGTTTTGCCGGAGCCCCCCGATGACCACCCTGTTCGAGCCCGCTGTCGCGGGTGACCTGAAACTCAAGAACCGCGTCGTGATGGCGCCGCTCACGCGCAACCGCGCGCCGAACGCCGTGCCCACGCCGCTCATGGCCACCTACTACAGCCAGCGCGCCAGCGCGGGCCTGCTGATCACCGAGGCCACGGCCATCAGCCACCAGGGCCAGGGGTATGCCGACGTGCCCGGCCTCTACGGCGCCGAGCAGATCGCGGGCTGGAAGCGCGTGACCGACGCGGTGCACGCCGCCGGCGGCACCATCGTCACGCAGATCTGGCACGTGGGCCGTGTGTCCCACACCGAGCTGCAGCCGGGCAAGGGCGCGCCGGTCGCACCTTCCGCCATCCGCGCCAACACCAAGACCGTGCTGATCGTCGACGGCAAGCCCACTTTCGTGGACGTGTCCGAGCCGCGCGCGCTCGCAACCAGCGAGCTGCCCGGCATCGTCGAGGACTACCGCCGCGCCGCGTTGGCCGCCATCGAGGCCGGCTTCGACGGTGTGGAGATCCACGCCGCCAACGGCTACCTGCTCGACCAGTTCCTCAAGACCGGCGCCAACCAGCGCAGCGACGAGTACGGTGGCTCGATCGCCAACCGCGCGCGCCTGCTGCTTGAGGTGGTGAAGGCGGTGACCGGTGCCATCGGCGCCGGCCGCACCGGCATTCGCCTGTCGCCCGTGACGCCGGCCAACGACGTGGTGGATGCCGACCCGCAACCGCTGTTCGAGCATGTGGTGCGCGCGATCGCTCCGCTGGGCCTGGCCTATATCCATGTCATCGAGGGCGCCACCGGCGGCCCGCGCGAGGTGGAAGGCCGTCCGTTCGATTACGCCGCGCTGCGCCAGGCCTGGCGCGCCGCGGGCGGGCAGGGTGCCTGGATGGTGAACAACGGCTACGACCTGCCGCTGGCCGAGCAATCGCTGCGCGAGGGCGCCGACCTGGTGGCCTTCGGTAAGCCCTTCATCGCCAACCCCGACCTGGTGGAACGCCTGCGCCGCGGCGGCCCCTTCAACCCGCCCGACAAGGCCACTTTCTACGGCGGCGGCGAGAAGGGCTACACCGATTACCCGGCACTCGCCACGGCGTGATTGGCCCGTGACCTCCGAGGTTTATCCTCGGGGGCCATGAAGCTCTACAACTACTTCCGCTCCTCGGCCTCGTTCCGCGTGCGCATCGCGCTCGCGCTCAAGGGCCTGCCCTACGAGTACGTGCCGGTGCACATCGCCAAGGGCGAACACAAACAGGCCGCGTGGGCCGACGTGCTGGCCGAAGGCCTGGTGCCGGCGCTCGAGCTGGACGATGGCACACGCCTCACGCAGTCGATGGCCATCATCGAGTACCTCGACGAAACCCAGCCCGGCGCGCGCTTGCTGCCGGCCGATGCGATGGGCCGCGCCCGCGTGCGCGCGCTGGCGCAGATCGTGGCCTGCGAGATCCACCCGATCAACAACCTGCGTGTGCTCAAGTACCTGGTGCACGAACTCAAGGTGGACGAGGAGCCCAAGAACACCTGGTACCGCCACTGGGTGCGCACCGGCCTCGAAGCCTTCGAGAAGCAGCTTGCCGCAGGCCCTGCGGGCCGCTACTGCCACGGCGACACGCCCACCATGGCCGATTGCTGCCTGGTGCCGCAGATCTTCAACGGGCAGCGCTTCAAGGTCGACTTCAGCGGCCTGGACCGCACCATGGCCGTGTTCGAGGCCTGCATGCAGCACGGCGCCTTCCAGCAGAGCCAGCCCTCGGCCTGCCCCGACGCCGAAGCCTGATGGCCGGGCTCGGGCACTTCGCCCCCGAATGGCCCGCTCCGGTGGGCGTGCGCGCGCTGTGCACCACACGCGCAGGCGGCGTGTCGGCAGCACCCTTCGACGGCTTCAACCTGGGCGACCACGTGCGCGACGAGCCGCGTGCCGTGGCCGCCAACCGCGCGGCTCTGGCCGACCTCACCGCGCCGGCGCGCCCGGTATTTCTGCAGCAGGTGCACGGCACAGCGGTGCGCACGCTTGACGCTGCCACGCCCGACGGCACCGTGGCCGACGCCGCACTGGTGACCTCGCCTGGCGTGGCCGCCGCCATCATGGTGGCCGACTGCCTGCCCGTGCTGTTCGCGCACGCCTCGGGGCGGGCGGTGGCGGCAGCGCACGCGGGCTGGCGTGGTCTGGCAGGTGGTGTGCTGGAGGCCACCCTGGGTGCGTTGCGCGACGCCGCCGGCCCGGGCGAGGTGATCGCCTGGCTTGGCCCGGCCATCGGCCCCACGGCCTTCGAGGTGGGCGACGAGGTGCGCGCCGCGTTCGTGGCGGCCGATCCGGCGGCGCACGGCCACTTCCGGGCCCACGCCACGACCGGCAAATGGTGGGCCGACCTGCCGGCGCTCGCGCGCCAGCGCCTGCTGGCAGCGGGCGCGGCCTCGGTACACGGCAACGACGGCGGCGCCGCCTGGTGCACCGTCAGCCAGCCATCACGGTTCTTTTCGCACCGGCGAGACGCTGCCCGGCTCGGCAGCACCGGCCGCTTCGCCGCCTGCATCTGGCTGGGCTGAAGCCTGCGCGCGGGCGGCGTCTTCGGCGGCCTCACGGGCCTTGATGGACCGCCGCCGCTGGGGCGCCCGCATCACGTAAACGATGATGGATACCGGGAGTACGCCATACAGAAAAAAGGTCACAATGCCTCCGAGCACCGAACCGGTCGTGTTCGTGGCCTCGGCCACCGACATCATCAGGACGACATACATCCAACCGATCACGATCAGGTACACGGCTTGCTTTCAGATTGAGTTGCGTCAAGAGAAACGGGCATCCAGGCCCGGATACTGACGACATTGGAGACAACGGCCGCACTGTAGGCCGCACGCGATAGCTGAGGAGACTGGCATGGCATCGGGCAAGCAGAACGACATGGGCGACTGGGCGCAAGCGGCGCAACAGTGGCAACAGAACCTGGTGCAGCAATGGACGCAGATGGCGCAAACCCTACCGGGTGCTGCCGCCATGCCCAACGACCCGATGGCTGCGTTCCGCGCCTTCATGCCGCCCGTGCAGGGCGCGTCACCCATGGGCATGCCCGCGCTGGGCGATCTGTTCCAGCAGGCCGGTGGGCAGGCCGTTTCGCTCGACCCGGCGCAGTTGCTCGAGATCCAGCAGAACTACCTGAAAGAGGCCGTGGCGCTGTGGAACCAGGGCCTGGGCGCCCAGCCCGCGGGCGATCGCCGCTTTGCCGGCGATGCGTGGGCCGGCAACCCGGTCGCGGCCTTTACCGCGGCTACCTACCTGCTCAATGCCCGCACCCTCATGGCCATGGCCGATGCCGTGCAGGGTGACGCCAAGGCGCGTGCACGTGTGCGCTTCGCGGTGCAGCAGTGGATCGACGCCAGTGCGCCGAGCAACTTCCTCGCCTTCAACGCCGAAGCGCAGAAAAAAGCCATCGAGACGCAGGGCGAGAGCATCGCCAAGGGCGTGGCCAACCTGCTGCACGACATCAAGCAGGGCCACGTGTCCATGACGGACGAAAGCGTGTTCGAGGTCGGCAAGAACGTGGCGACCACCGAAGGCGCCGTGGTGTTCGAGAACGAGCTGTTCCAGCTCGTCGAATACAAGCCGCTCACGGCCAAGGTGTACGAACGGCCGTTCCTGCTGGTGCCGCCGTGCATCAACAAGTTCTACATCCTCGATCTGCAACCCGAGAACTCGCTGGTGCGTTATGCGGTGGAGCAAGGTCACCGCACGTTCGTCGTGAGCTGGCGCAACCCCGACGAATCGCTGGCCCACAAGACCTGGGACGACTACATCGAGCACGCGATCATCAAGGCCATCGATGTGACGCGCGACATCGCTGGTGCGAAGGACATCAACGCCCTGGGCTTCTGTGTGGGGGGCACCATGCTGGGCACGGCGCTGGCGGTGCTGGCCGGCCGAGGCGAGAGCGACAAGGTGCACAGCACCACCTTCCTCACCACGTTGCTCGACTTCAGCGACACCGGCGTGCTCGACCTGTTCATCGACGAGAACTTCGTGAAGTTCCGCGAGATGCAATTCGCGAACGGCGGGCTCATGCCGGGCCGCGATCTCGCCACCACCTTCAGCTTCCTGCGCCCGAACGACCTGGTGTGGAACTACGTGGTGGGCAACTACCTCAAGGGCGAAACGCCGCCGCCGTTCGATTTGCTGTACTGGAATTCCGACAGCACCAACCTGCCCGGGCCGTACTACGCCTGGTACCTGCGCCACATGTACCTGCAGAACGACCTGGTGAAGCCCGGCCAGGTGACGGTCTGCGGGCAGAAGGTCGATTTCCGCAAGGTCAAGCTGCCGGTCTACATCTACGGCTCGCGCGAAGACCACATCGTGCCCATCGGTGGCGCGTACGGCAGCACACAAATCTTCCCTGGCAAGAAGCGCTTCGTCATGGGCGCCTCGGGCCATATCGCGGGCGTGATCAACCCCGCGAGCAAGGGCAAGCGCAGCCACTGGACTTCATCGGGCACCAGCTTCCCCAAAGACGTGAAGGACTGGATCGCCAACGCCACCGAACACCCCGGCAGCTGGTGGACGGACTGGGCCGCCTGGCTCAAGCCGCTCGCGGGCAAGCAGATCGCCGCGCCCAAGGCCTATGGCCGGGCCAAGGCGTACACCGCCATCGAGCCCGCGCCCGGCCGCTACGTCAAGGCCAAGGCCTGAACCCGCTTTTCCCGCTTTCCCCGAAACCTCTGGAGACCTTCATGGAAGACATCGTCATCGTCGCCGCCGCCCGCACCGCCGTCGGTAAATTCGGCGGCACGCTGGCCAGGACGCCGGCCACCGAGCTGGGCAGCATCGTCATCAAGGAACTGCTGGCGCGCACCGGCCTGCCCAACGACGCCATCGGCGAAGTGATCATGGGCCAGGTGCTGGCGGCCGGCGTGGGCCAGAACCCCGCGCGCCAGGCCATGATGAAAGCCGGCGTGGCCAAGGAAACGCCGGCGCTCACCATCAACGCCGTGTGCGGCTCTGGCCTCAAGGCCGTGATGCTCGCCGCGCAGGCCATCAACGCCGGTGACAGCGAGATCGTGATCGCCGGCGGCCAGGAGAACATGAGCGCTGCGCCGCACGTGCTCAACGGCAGCCGCGACGGCCAGCGCATGGGCGACTGGAAGATGACCGACACCATGATCGTGGACGGCCTGTGGGACGTCTACAACCAGTACCACATGGGCATCACGGCCGAGAACGTGGCCAAGGCGCATGGCATCACGCGCGAGATGCAGGACGCGCTGG
>VFQQ010003888.1_pt1 | contig 13893 bp, 21 predicted proteins | sample 3512341 | NCBI WGS metagenome assembly VFQQ01 (sample SAMN10412373, study PRJNA504923) | tailings metagenome | isolation source: Relicate 2 Philex TSF1 revegetated site | place: Philippines: Tuba, Benguet | collected 2017-08-29 | reverse complement strand
GAGGTGGAGGCGGCAACATGAGGTGGACTGCGGGTCGTTTCTAGCCCGTGCACACCCTCGCATCCTTATATGAATGCTCACCCCACCTCCCTGGCTCACCCTGTCGCTCTGTGATCAGGCTCCTTCAAGCGCCAGACCGGCTTCCAGCTGCCCCCCGGCGCGCTTCAGCTGTCGTCGTCAGGTGCGCTGGCGGGGACGCAGCCTGGCTCCGCTGCATTCAGATTCACATGGATGCTTGCCTGGGATGACAACTGAAGGGATGCAGCCACACCTCATCTTGTGCTCATCCTCTTGTTTCGCACCTCACTCCCACCCCATTCGCACCGCCCACCGCTACCTGCAGCACCCAGCAGCGCAATGATCATGGCACGCCCCACCTCTGGCTCTGGCGGCGGCTCTGGCGGCCGCAACGGCCTGCTCAGCCAGCAGATGGCAGATGCGCCCGCCCCTGCCGGCCCACCCTCTATCACTGGCAGCGACAGCCACCGCTCCGCGCCCCTGTACATCAACGGCCATGGCCCGCCGCGCGGCGGCGGCTCTGCGTACGGCGATGCCGCCGCGGGCGGGCGCAGCGGGGCGGTGACTCCCGAGGACCAGCCCGGCACGCGGCAGGGCAGCAAGCCCGCCAGCCCCAAGGCGCTGGAAGCCCAGGTGGCCAAGCTGGTGGCTGGCCAGCAGCAGCTGAGCAACCAGCTGGAGGAGCTGGCGCTACAGATCAGCCTGGCACAGAGCGGGCTGGCGGTGGTGCCCACCGCGCAGCAGCGCGCGCTGGCGGCGGCGGCCGCCGCCGCCGCCGCTGAGCAGCAGCAGCAGCAGCAGGAGCAGGCGGCGGGCAGCAGTATGGTGCAGCACGTGCGCAGCCTGTTTTTCCCCTCCGCACCCAAGGAGGACAGCGCTGCGAGCAGCCTGCCGCCCGCCGCCTGGGCCGCAGCGGGCGCGCTGGTGGGTGCCGCTGCCGCGCTGCTGGCTGCTGGCGCGCGCCGGTAGCGGCAGCGCCCCGGCCCCCTGCCGCGCCACGCTGCATATGTTTTTGCGCGGCAGGGGCGCCCCCACGATTTGATACTCTCATGCCTAGGTAGATAGCTCCCATCCCCCGCAATCCCTTCATTGTCTCTGCTTGTTCCTTCCATCGTGTTGCGCGTCTGCCCCGCGTCGCCCATTTGCCCACACGTTGCGAGCGGGCGGCAGCCGTTTAGCCGCCATGCCCTGCGGCCCCCAACCTTCTCGTCTCTCCCCGCCTCCGAACCCAGCCAAAGCACTTGTATCATTCTTTTCAGCGGTGCATGCCCCTCTGGCTGCACGGCCACCCGCGCTTCCCTCTGTATCATGGCTCGCAGGATGCTCCCCCGACCTGCTCACGCTACCGCTACCCTTCTCTGTCACCAGCTCACAGCACTGTAACGCTTCATGGCATGGGCGATGCGCACAGGCGCTGCACGGCATGGGGGGGCATTTTACTGCAATCAAGCTATTTAGAAGGCGTTCCATACACCCAAATCAGCAGCTGTGAGATCTGGACGGAGTTACATTGAGATACGCATTACAACACAGCATTCCACTGTTCAAGGGCAGAGCAAGTTTATCAGGGCAGGAGCACAGCGAATCAGGGCAGGTGGCAGGTGCAGGGCAAGACATTCTCTCAAGCTTGGCAGGGAGGCAGGGCTGTGGCGGGGAGGCAGGGCTGTGTGTGTGCAGCGGCGGCTGCTTATGCGTTCCCAGCTGCCAGGTAGCCACCAGTCCAGGGAACCTGAGGGCCCTGTAGAGCATGAAACAGAGGACAAGCGGGGTTGGCCTGGCTGGCCTGGCTGGAAAGCCTGCTCAGCAGGCTCGGAGCCTGGTCACCCCAGTTGGCTAGCAGCCCACCATGCATGCGAAGAGCTCCAACTCGGAACGCCCCCAAAGTGGACTTACCCTGGCATACCAGGTGGGCAGGCTGTCGGCCGCCAGCTGCTGGCTCTTCAGGGTGCACTCTTGGGAGCGGTAGAAGGTTCCATAGCTGCACAGTTGAGTGGAGACAGCAAGCTGGATGCTCAGATGCTGGCAAGTGGGCATTCCAGCATCAAGCTGCACTGCGTTCTGCAAGCTCAGGCAAGCTCAGGCAAGGCACACGGCCCTAGTTGGTGGACGCACCCGTTGTCACAGCCGGGCGGGGGCAGGGGGCAGAAGGCGAAAACGTTGCAGTTGCTGTTGCGCTTGCACAGGTCGCAGCAAGCGCCGGCATCCGGAGCAGTGGTGCTCCTGCAATGGTGACGGACAGCAGGCAAGGTTGCGTTCAGGGTCTCATTTCACAATGCAAAGTGCATGCATTACGGCTGCCTGCTGGGGGTAAACACTTCATACAGGCACGCGCTGGCCATGCCCCCCACTCACTGCACCACGTCGCCATCCAGGTTGGTGTTCTGCGCAACAAGGAACAAAAGGCACCCAGCGGTTGGTCCTGTTCAGCGTGCAAACAAACCCAACCACACCTGGCAGGCTGCCCACCCGCCCTTCGCACCTGCAGGATAATGCACTGCAGGTTGGCCGGGCTGGCTGCGGGAGCTGGGGTGGTACCAGTGGTAGGGGGCGGCGCCTGGGTGCACTGCTGCAGCGCTGCAAACGCAGCAGCATAGGTCTGGGTTGCAGCTTCAGCCACAGCAGTGGCCTGAGCCTGGCCGGAGGCGGAAGCGGTCGCCTGCCCGCCATTCTCAGCACACGCCGTGGCGGAAACGGTCACAGAAGCGGTGGCGATGTTGCGGCTGCATGGGATTGAAACACGTCGACCAGGATCGGTTGGTCGGCTGCACCAGTGCAGTGGCATATATGAGCTGCACCTTTACATGGCAAGCAGGAGCATGCACCTGATGGCGGAGGCGCTAGCTGTGGCCTGTGCGGCTGCGCACACGCATGATGCCTGAGCAATGGCAGTGGACGCCGCCTCAGCCTGGGCATCGGCCACGGCAGTGGAGGTGGCGGTGGCTGTGCCGCAGCCCTGTGCAGGGGAATGTGGGTTTGCGGTGTTGGCTAATGATGCGAGCCTTAAGGAGTTTAGTAATACTGCCTCCCCGTGCTGTACAGTACAAGCACGCCTGAGAAGAAACAGCCGTGTCCTCTCACCTTGGCATTGCCAGTCGTGATGACTTGCACTGTCGCATTGGCCACGGCTGTGCAGAGGGGAGGGTGGTGGCAGCAAATTGAGGGGCATGGCATCTCCGTACCTCCACCCACAGCCATGCACAGCACCTGCAGCGCACTCACCTGTGGCAGTTGCTGAAGCGGTAGCAGTGGCAGCGGCCGTGCTGGCCGCCTGCACCGAGCCGCCGGCGCACACGTCTGCGGCGGCCTGGGCAACCGCAGATGCGGTGGCAGAGGCTGCGGCGTTGAGTGCCGTGGCGGACGTCTGCACAATCACCTGCACGGTGCCTGCGAGGAGTTGAGCGGGTGTGGCAGGAGCGTTGGCCCTTCCCGTTCGTTCGAAAGCAGTTGGTTATCAGGGTTTTGCTGCCTCACAGCTTTGCAGGCGGCCCAAGCAGGCAAATGGTCCACCTGCCCAGCCACGGCCCAGCCATTTGTATTGTAGGCATGTGCCCACCTTGCACGCCTTGCTCGATCGCGTTTGCCACCGCCTGAGCATTGCCAGCAGTCAGGTCTGCGGGGTTCACAGTGCCGCCGGAGCCCTGCAGCACAGGAGGGTGGCGACCTGTCAGATGGCGGCAAGGCGCAGCCAAGCCACCGCAACAGATGTGCTGCGCAGTAAAGCAACAGTCCAGGCTCGCCCCCGAGCACCTCCTCGCCGTGTTAACCACCGCACCTGGCTGAGAGCGCTGGCAACGGCTACTGGATCAGCTCCATACTTAGTCACCGCCAGCACAGAGGCCTGTGCCAGCTGCTGGGTCAGGTTCTCAGCAGGCGCCAGCGTGGCGGCGCTGGAAACGGCCAGTGTGTTGCCAGCCTTGGTGGCGTTTGCAATCATCTGGGCCGCGCTGTCAATGTTACCAGAGGCGAGGGCGGCTGCGGGGTGTCGGATTGAGAAGCGGAGGACGAACCGGTGCTAGAAGCATTTGAGATATGTGTGGGACAGCTTGCCGGCAGGCGCCCTCCCCACACGCCCTGCTTGCGCGGCACAGACAATCTGCATAAGACGCTGGGTTGCAGCGCAGCGATACCCACCTACGATGTCCTGGCCCTCGGCCACAGCGGGGTTTGTGCTGATGGGAGGCTGGTAGACTGCAGGCAGGGAGGGTGAGGATGCAGAAGAGCTGGGCAGGCTTACGATGGGCACTGCTCTTCTAGCCCATGCGGCATGCACCATCTATTGAGGAGGGTCCACACACAGCCTGTGGCATCGCACCCAATGCTTGCACTGACCACTGCCCTCCAGCAGCCTTGCCTGGGATGGTGATGTTTTGGCCGCCCCCACCCTCCGCCGAGGGGGCCGGGATGATGGCAGGGCGCTTGGCTGGCACGATGGCAGGCAGATCCTGGCGCTCAACAGCCGGAGGGGCAGCCAGCGGGGAGGGGGCGCCCCCAGTGGTGGTGACCGGGAAGCGCTCAGGGGCTGGCGCCGGCACAGCAGGACGGACCGGGCTCTCAGGCGCAGGTACAGCAGGACGAGCAAGGCTCTCAGGGGCAGGCGCCCGCGCAGCAGGGGAGACAATGCTCTCAGGAGCAGGTGCGGCTGGCAGGACGGCGGGCCTGCGCTCAGGCACTGGCCCGGGAGCCACGGGTGCGGTCTCAGCCACATGAGCGGGCGCGATGGAGGGAAGGGTTGTCACAGATGGGCGGGCCGTCTCAGCCACAGGGGCAGGCGCAGCAGGGGAGGGGAGGGTGGTGACAGACGGGCGCGCCGTCTCAGGGGCAGGCGTCGGGACAACAACTGCACAAGGGTGTGTAGGGGAAGTACGCCGCTGTTAGGTTGGAAGGGATTGGTCGCAGGGGTTGTGACAAGGACTCAGGGGCAGTGGCTGTAGTGCCTGCCTTACGTGTGGTTGGGCGCACAGGCGGGGTCACGGCAGCCTCAGGTGCGGGTGCGGAAGTGCGCCCATCGGTTGTCGTTGCCGGACGCGCCTGCTGCAGGCGGCGGCCTTGGCCTGTGGCGGTGCACGGGCACGAAGGAAGCGTCGGCGCCAACGGGCGCTGCAAGGCGGCGGTGGCGGCGCGATGGCATTGGGTTCCCCCCGGCAGCCCGCAATCCTGCCTGCCTTGCTCGCCATCGGGCCATCGCTTTGGGTTCGGACCTCTCGGCTCACCAGGGACCGCGTTGCTGCCGCTCGGCAGTGCAAGCAGCTGCACCAGCAGCAGCACGGCAAGGCTCGCCCTCCACATGCTGACCCGCCCTGAGACGCGTGGAGAACCCGGCAACAAGGATGAGATGGCGGATGCTGCTTGCAAGTGTGCCGGCGCTATCGGACTGTCCAACCCCGGCCGCCAGCTCCCATGCCTCCTCGCCTCCCCGTCAAACCTGCTCTGCACCCTGCGAGCGGCTTACAGGGCGCACGATACGAAGCTCACTGCGTGTGTGATGTGTACAACATCGAATGAGAAGCGTGTAATGTTTGGCGCTCTGCGATCTTACAAGGCGCGGCAGTTCCCGCCGCCGCGCTACTGTGCCTGCTCTTGCTGCTGCTCCGCGCCACCCGTCTTGTACTCTGCACGGCCAGGCAAGGCGTGCAAGCAGATCAGGCCTGCTGTAAATGTATGCCCTTGCTGGTTCGCCAATACCAGCGAGCCCTTGCGCATCTGCATCCCACCCGCTGTCCACCCGCCCAACCCCACCATCCCTCTATCAATCCCAACCACCCAGCCCCCCCTCTCAAGGCGCAAGCGCACCCTTTTTAAGCTCCCACAGGTCCTTGTAGGGCCCCCGCAGGTTCTTCACCGCAATCTCGCCCAGCACCTCCTTCAGGTGCTGCGTCGGCTGCACCGTGTCCTTCTGCAGCTGCGGGAAACTCCAGCGCGGCTGCTTCTCAAACAGCCTGCGCAAACAAGTGGGGGCAGGTGGGGAGCGCTCGGGCTGGGTGGCATGTGAGGGCTGCAAGCAAGGCGCGGCGTCAGCTTGCGCCGTGCACGGACAGGGCGTGGGTTTGCGCACACTACGCTGTCCCTGCAAATGCACAGCCCGCGCCGCACCTGAACAGGATGGCGGTGAGCTCCCGCGCGTCCATGCGGTCCCGCTTCTCCGATACCTCCTTGCGCTTCTGGCCAATCTGCAACAGGGCGAGGAATGGGGGTGGTGGTGAATGGTGATGGTCGGTTCCAAAGGTCAGGGCTTGCAGGGCATAGCAACTCAGCTGGTTGCTGGCTGCGACCGCAAACCCTGCAGAACCCGGTCGCCCGCTCAACTGCCCCGCCCTTGCTATGGTTGCTCGAGAGCGCGCGCTACGCACCTGCACCGTGGTGGGCGCCCCCACCAGCTTGGTGTCCTGCAGGTACTGTACTGTCCGCGTCTTGGCGGCTGCCGCCTGGTGGCGCTGCCGCGACAGCTTGCGGTACTCGGGATCAAGCACCACCTGGGGAGGGGAGGGGAGGAGCAACAGAGGGCAGGTTAACAGCCAAGAAGGGCATCGAATCAAGCGCAGAAAGGAGCAATTCGGAGCAAGTCAATAGGAGGCACCTTCTGCCATTCTGCGCTGCAGACCATCGTCAATGTTCCTGCCCGTCCGCACCTTGCCGCCTGCGGCCGCGCCGCCTGCGGGCGTCTTGCGCGCCACCTCGCAGTCGAACTTCTGCCACACCTTTCCCTCCGCGGCTGCAGGCAGGACCAGGATGTGCACACATTGAAAGCGCTTAAAGTGCAGCTTGCCTGCAAGGGCAGCAACAGCAGCTGGGACAGCAAGCAGCAGGGAATTCGCAGCAGGCAAGCTCGGGCGCATCACGTCACCCCACCCGCCCCTCGCCTCCTCACCCAGCTCCCCGCCCTTGTCGGCAAAGGCCAGCATTGGGTCGGCAAACTTGGTGGTGTTCTTCATCACAAACTCGGCGGGGATGCCCGCGCCCACCGCCGCTGCAGGGCAGGCGTGTGAGTGGCGGGAGCGCAGCATGGGTTGGAGCTGCCTTGTTCGGACCCCACACCCTGGCATGTTGCAAGCGAGCCAGGCATGCCAGCGGGGCAACAGGGCCTCAATCAGGCTAATTGTGGGTGCTGCATGCATGCTGCAGATTAGGCAAGGCACCCTTGGCTGGCCAACAGTGATGGCTGCTGAGACTAGCAGTCAAAGTGCAGCTGCCCCAACGCACCATCCAGTTGTAGCTGGTACTGTGTGCGCGGCTGCCCACCCTCATCCGCTGCCTGCAGTGATCAGCATGTGCAGTCAGTCAACACACTGAGTTCAACCAGAGCAAACAGCAGCCCAGCAGCCAAGCAGGGTGGCCGGCGTCTTGACAGCTCAGCTGATGGCAGGTTGAAGCAGCTGTGCCGCCACACACGGCCTGCCCACCTGCACCAGCCGCAGCGTGGCCAGCGGACGGCCCACCGCCTCGCCCCGCTCCACGCTCTGGTCGCAGCACGTCTTCCAGCGCTTGGCCACAAATGCGGGCACCTGCGCAGGTTGGGTGTGAGGCGAGACCACAAGGCAGGGTGACGGGAGCAGGGCGAGGGCAGGAGGGCAGCACCTGGTCAACTGGGCTGCAGCGCTGCATGGAAATCTGAGCCAAGCGAGGCTTGCCATTATCAATACTTCTAGATAATGGCAGGTACAGCATGCACAAACATGCTGCGGCACCAGCAGTGCAGTCCCCTCCGCCCCAGCGGCATCACCTTGACCAGCCACAGCTTGCGGGCGGCGTGGTCGGTGGCCAGCGCCTCGCTGGGGTGCCACTCCTCCTCCTGCTCCGCCATGCTGCTGCTGTGCTGACTGGGATGGACGCAAGCAGGCCTCGTCACAAACCTGCAGCGAACAAGGATGGGCAGCGGGGCGGGCCATGTTGGCAGAAGCAGCGGTGGTGCGGCGGTGAATGCTGATCGAGCCGGCTGGCCCCGCGGCATGCGGCAATGGCTTTCCGACACATCGATGCAACATACAGTAGGCACACCAGCCTGTGAAAACGCACCGATGGGCGGGCGGGGACTGCAAATTCGCGCTGGGGCTGCGCCTGAAGCCCGATCGCTTTCCGATGAGTTCGGGGTCTCTTTGGCAAACGTTTCGAGCCGCACAGCGCGCTCTTGCGGCCACTTTGCTGTCGGCCGACGTGGCGATGCCATGCAGCACCGGGAGAAACACGGCTGAACGGGCGGCGCCCCACTTGCAACTGGACGCCCGATCATCAATCACGCGGTTCTGCGTGCGACCATGCAATTGTTACGGGCAGCTGTGCGCCGCTGCCCAGCTCCCCACCGCCTTCCCCAGTAGCGATCGGCGATGCTGTGGTTCCTGCTGACAGCTCTGGCGTACGCCAGCGCCCTTGCAGGCGTGGTGGGCGCCGTGGGGTTCGTGGCGGTGCAGCGCTACGCACTGCTGCAGCGCCTGCTCGCGGCAGGCGTGGACCGAGTGCTGGTGCGGCTTGTGGACCCCGAGGGTGGGCACTCCGTGACGCACACAGATGCAGGTGGGCGCCCGCCGGGGCCGGCGGCAGCGCTGCTCCGCCCCTTGGCCTGCTGGCATTCTGCTGCTGCTGCTGCTGGCTGTATCCTGCTGCCTTGTAGCCCTTGTAGCATATGCCCGCTGCCCTTTCAAGATGTGCAGCTTCCGCTGCCTCACTTGACGCTGGTCGCATGCCGTCGCCGCTGTCGCTGCCAACTGCTCCGGCCTTCGCTGTCCCAAACATTCCCCTTCCCACCATTGTCCGTTACTGCAGGCGTGCTGGTCACGGACCTGCACGTCCGTGCATCGGTGCTGCAGCAGACAGAATACTCTGGCAGCCGCGTCACGGCAGCGTCAGTGGCTCGCTTGGAGCTGGAGTTCCCCAGCCTGTCCCTCCCCCTCACCCTGCGAGTGGCAGGTGTCAGCCTAGCGGTGCAGCAAGTCAGGCTGCCCAAGGTGAGGTCACAATGTGCAGGAGTGTATGAAACGGTCTGATCAGTTGCAAGAACTGTCACATGTGCGCGTGGTGGTTCAAGCGCCATCACTGCTGCTGCTCAGGGGCCGAGATTTCCCTCGTTGTTGTGGCTGTTTTGGTACCTGCCTGCTGCTGCTGCACCAGCTCTTGTCACATGCCATTCAACTTCCCCCTGCCGCTGCAGCCACAGCCAGCTGAGGAGCGTGCCGCCGCAGAGGCAGCCCGCGCCGCCGCCGACAAGGCGGCCAGGCTGGCTGTAGTGGAGGAGCTGCTTTGGGGCTCGCCGCTGGTGCGCCAGGCGGCCGCAGCGCAGCAGCCTTCGCGCTGGAACCCGGCAGGTGCGTGAGGAATGCGGCAGCTAGTGGGCTGGGGTGCTACAACAGCGCATGCTTAGGCTTGCAACCTTGGGCATGTGCAGGGTTGTGCTGCGGCAACTGCGTTGGACTGTTGCCTGCCAACCAATCGTATTGCTGCTGCTGCTGTTGTGCTCTCTGGCGTGCAGGGGGCCTGCTAGGCCGGCTTCAGGCCAAGGCTGTGCAGCGCCTGCTGGGCGTGGCTGTTCAGCTGGTGCGGGTGGAGATTGCAGACGTCACGCTGCGCTATGTCCAGGTGGGAGCAGGACTTACAAATGGCTGGGAGCACATGCACCTGTCTGTATCTTGCAGCGGGTGTGTTGAAGCGATGGCTTGCCAGGAGCGCAGGCTATTCTCTCACCGTTTGCTTTGCACCTCATGCTACCAAATTGTGCAGTATGGCGAGCCCGGCCCCCGCCCCTCAGCCAGCTACCTGCAAGGCGCAGACGGCGCCTGCCTGCGGGTGCGCAGCCTGACGCTGCTGCCGCAGGGCAGCGCCGCGGCGGCGTCCGCCAGCCAGGAGGGGACAGCTGCAGCACATGCAGCCACAGCAACATCAGAAGCAGCCGCTCCCTCGGTTTCCAGTGCGATTGGCGCCCTGGGGGAGGCAGCCAGCGGTGCAGCAGGCGCAGCAGGCGCGGCGCCCCCTGATGCAGCAGCAGAGGCGGCGCAGCGGCCATGGTGGCAGTCCCTGCTGCAGATACCAGCGCTGCTGTGGGACAACGTAGTGACCGACCGCCCGTCCTCCACCTGCCTGGCGGTCTCAGGCGTCAGCCTGTCGCTGCTGACCTATCCCAGCACGTGGGCGGGCTTCCATGCAGCCCAGGCGGCAGCAGCAGCAGGCGCCCCCAGGCCACCTTTTAGCTTCACTCCCGGCGCCTTCTCGGCAGCCGGCGCGGCCGACCGAGCCAGCCCACACAAGCGGCGGCGGCCGCGGGTGACCTTCCAGACGCCACCCACAGCGCAGCAGCAGGAGCAGCCCGAGCAGCAGCGGCAGCAGCGGCCCCCGACGCAGCGGCCTCCACGGCTGGGCGGCTCAGCAGCAGGCGCAGCACTGGCGCAGGATGTGCAGCAGCACCAGGCCCGGGGCGGGTGGCAGCTCGACTACTTTGCGCTGCTGCAGGCGGTGCCAGCGGAGGAGCATGTGCTGTTCCAGCAGTGGGAGTTTGCTGTCACGCTGTGCCTGCTGCCCCCTGGGCATGCCTCGCCAGCCGCAGCGCCGGCCGGCGGCGGCAGCCGAGCAGGCTCTCCTGCCCGAGCGCTTCACAGGCGCAGCTCCTCAAGCCAGCCATCAGCCTCCTCCACCCCCCGATTTGGACGGAGGCCAACGGCAGCTGCAGCAGGCGCACCAGAGGCAGCTGGCCGAGCTGCGGGCCTAACTGCATTCCAGAGCGTGCCGGCGCAGCCGCAGCCGCCGCCTTTGCAGCGGCGGCAGCAGTCGGCGGCGTCAGCTGGGGTCTTGTCAGACGATGGCAGCCTGCCGCCGCCACACCTGCATGAGCAGGCCAGCCTCGGCGCGGACGGCCATTTCGACACAGACCATGAAGATGAGTCGCTCCACTTGCCCCCGCTTGCCTCCGCCGCTGCCAACGGCCCAGCCGCGGCCGCCCCCAATGGTGCCGCTCAGCGTGCGCAGCAGACACAGCTGGTGCCGCCGCACCTGGACCGCAGCAGCATGCAGCCGGAGCTGCCGACTGTGGTCACGCCTGCAGAGCGGCAGGCCCTGGGCCGCCTGGCTTGGGCGGTGGGCCACGTTGCTGATGGCGGCGTGCTGCCCACAGAAGCGGAGCTGCAGCGGCGGCAGCAGCGGCAGCAGGCAGCCGAGGCTGCCGCCGAAGCGCTGCGCGTGCAAGCAGCTGCCGGCCCGGCGGGCGCAGCAGATGCAGCCAGCGGAGCTGGGCCGCCACAGCCGTCTTCTGATGAGGTTGCTGACGGCGGCAACGGCAGTGCGCGCATGGTGCTGCTGGATGTCTCGGTGTCGCTCAAGGCCCTCATCCCTGAGCTGAACGCCGCATCGCTTGCGATCTTGAGCAGGTGCGATGGGTGCTTTTCAACTGTACTTTTGCTGAGGATTTCTGCTCTGGCTCTACTTTCTGCGCCATGCTGCATCTCTCTGCTCTCTCCAGCCCCACACTCTTGCACCTCACCCCGCCCAACTTCCAGGATTGCCGACCGCCAGCTGCACTACTCGCACTACGGGGCGCACTGGGCGGCACGGCCGCAAGTGGCGGTCCACGGCCACGCTTCCGCCTGGTGGCAGCATGCCGGCGAGGCGCTGGCTGCAGAGTGCGGGCGCATGATGCGACGGGAGGTGCCGCTGTCTGCACTGCCGCTGCGGCACCGGCGGCGGCAGGAGTACCAGGCGCTCTACGCCGCCAGCCACACGGCCAGCCCTGGCTTCCAGGAGCCGGGGCGCCGCTGGTGGCAGCGCCGCAGAGTGCAGCCCGCGGCGGCTGATGACTTGCAGCGGCTGCAGCAGCTGGAGGCCAGCCTCACCGCCGAGGAGATTGCGCACTTTAGGTGAGCATGCAGGGTGATGGATGGGTGCAGGTTGGGTCGTTGGCCATGCTGGGCAGCTGCGCAAAGTTGATGGGCCGTCTGCACGAGTGTCACGCCTGTGCTGCCTCCTTGGCTGCTTCCCAAAACTTGCTCCTTCACTTGCCTGCCGCTCCCAAACAGGCTTGCGGTGGCTGTCAAGCACAACGCGCGGCTGTCGGGGTGCCGTGCGCTGGAGCAGTTTGTGATGGATAAGGTGGATGCAATTGTGTACAATCGCGTACCTCCACCAACAGGCCTGGCCCAGCAGCTGCTGCACCACGATCAGCCCTGGCTGGCCGCGGCAGCGGTGGCGACAGCGGCGGCCAGCGCGGCAGCGGCGGGCGGCACCGCTGGGCAGGGCACAGCAGCAGGCGCAGCGGCGGCAGCAGAGACATTCGCCTATGGCCTGCGCCTCAGCGCCAGCTGCCCCAAGCTGGGGGTGGCGCTCTGCATGCGGCCGCCGGCGGCAGCTCCGCCGGAAGCCCAGCTGGACCTGGGGCCTGGCCAGCAGCGGCCTGCCTACGTGCAGGTCACGCTGCATAGCATCTCAGCAGACATGGACCCCGCAGGTGCGCGGCAGGAGCTGGCTTGCCTTGCCGCACGTGCCACACACCCCACAATTGCGCTGCATGCCTTGCCTGCACTGCAAGGTTGCACGCCGGCCCGGTGCCTTGCTACTTTACCCACCCTGCTCACCTTGCCATTTGCAACCCCTTGTCCTGTCCAGGCACCCTGGCGCTGGAGGTGGACCGGCTGGTGTGCGGCCCCTGCCAGGCGCCGCTGCTGCCCGTGCCCCGCCGCCGCAAGATGCTGTCCTCCCCATCCTCCGTCTGCCGCCGCGTGTGCAAGGCGGCCGACTTCTTCCAGTACGCTGTGCACGGCACTGTGGCGGAGGGTGCGTGTTGCCTGGGTTGGTGGGGATAGTGGGGTGGTCACAAGGGCTGGCAGTGCATGCCTGTACTGTGTTCCATCTAGTTTTGACATGCTTGCCATGAACTTTCTGAACAGTTCATCGGCTGACGCTTCGATTCAGACATCTCCGACCTGCTCCCGCCCCCCGCTTGTGCAGAGGCCCAATCTGCGGAGGCGCTGGAGGCCAGCCCCTTCCTGGCTGTGCGCATCTCGCCCCGCCTGGGCGCCGGCGGCATGACAGTGGACTGCCCTCAGGAGCAGCAGGCGGCATGGGCACCTTCCAGCTGGCGTCCCGGCGGCTCAGACATCAGTGTCCAGCTGGCGGCGGTGGCCCTGGTGTACCATACCCCCGCTTTTGCCGGCCTGCTCGAGTTCCTGGACGGCTGGACCGCTTGCCGGGTGGCCCCCTGGTCCTGGCGCACCCCTGCGCCGCCGGCCGGGGCAGACTGCCCTGCTGTGGCTGGCGCGGCAGCAGCTGCGGCTGGCGGCGCCGGCGCCAGCAGTGCCGCCGCCTCGGGGCCGCCCCCGCTGCCTGCCAGCCCCGAGAGCGTGCCGCAGATGGCGCTGCAGAGCTTCAGCACGCACGGCGTGCCCACGCTGGGCATGCTGAGCCTGGAAGGCGGCACGCTGGAGGTGCACTGCCCCGGCATTGCGGTGCAGCTGCCTTACGAGCACAACGCCCAGTTTGACATTGTGCGCATGGGCGGCCAGTCGCAGGCGGCAGCAGCTGGCGGCGGGGCAGCAGGCGGCGGTCGCCCCCCAGCCGACCCAGCGGCGGCGGCCAACCCGGCAGCTGCTGCGGCAGCCGCTGTGCGGGACGACCACAAGCCGCCGCTACGCTACGCGCTGACAGTGACCATGCAGAACCTGCATCTGCTGGCGGTGGGCGAAGACGCCGGTGGCTTCCTGCAGGTGCGGCTGGCGGCTGTGGTGTGAGGCTGAGCTAGGAAGGAGCTTTTGTTGTGCACGCTGCCTGATATGAAGCCATGCACTTGAACGTCTCTCGTCCGATCTTCCAATGTACCAGGTTCACGCACTGCCCCCTCCTTCACCCACCCCGCCTGCCTGCCCACCCATACAGGGCCGCGTGGCGCGCCGCATGGACGCCTCCGCCTAC
>VFQQ010003887.1_pt1 | contig 13895 bp, 7 predicted proteins | sample 3512341 | NCBI WGS metagenome assembly VFQQ01 (sample SAMN10412373, study PRJNA504923) | tailings metagenome | isolation source: Relicate 2 Philex TSF1 revegetated site | place: Philippines: Tuba, Benguet | collected 2017-08-29 | reverse complement strand
GACGAAGCCGACGAAAACGCCGCTCCGCCCGGAGCGGTCCCGGGATTGTCTGATGCCGCCTGCCGCCCTGCGGAAACCCAACCTGCTCGCCCCGCTTGCGCCTGCCCCGAGCCTCGCCGAGGCCCAGCACGTGCTCGAGGAGGTGTTCGGCTATACGAGCTTCCGGTCCCATCAGGCGGGCATCATCGAGACCCTGATCGGCGGCGGCGACGTGCTCGCGCTCATGCCGACCGGCGGCGGCAAGTCTCTCTGCTATCAGATCCCGGCCCTCGTCCGTCATGGAACGGGTATCGTCGTCTCCCCGCTCATCGCCCTCATGCAGGATCAGGTCGATGCGCTGAAGGAGGCGGGCGTCCGCGCCGCATTCCTCAACTCGACCCAGGACCGCAACGAGCAGGACGCAATCGAGCGCCGGCTCGTTACGGGCGAGTTGGACCTGCTCTACGTAGCGCCGGAACGCCTCGTGCAGGATCGCACGCTACGTCTCTTGGACCGCGCGCAGATCGCCCTGTTCGCCATCGACGAAGCGCACTGCGTTTCCCAATGGGGCCACGATTTCCGCCCGGAGTACCGCCAGCTGAAAGTGCTCGCGGAGCGTTTCCCGCGCACGCCCCGCATCGCGTTGACCGCGACCGCCGACGACCGGACGCGCGAGGAGATCGCCACCGAGCTGCGCCTGGAGAATGCCCAGCGCTTCGTTGCCAGCTTCGATCGTCCCAACATCCGCTACACTATCGCCGAGATGGGCTCTATGAGCGCGCGCGAGCGCCTGTGGAACTTCATCGCGACCGAGCATCCGAACGACGCCGGCATCGTCTATTGCCTCTCCCGCAAGTCGGTCGAGGAAACGGCGGAATGGCTCGTCCGCAAGGGTCGCAACGCCCTCGCATACCACGCCGGCCTCGAAGCCGAGGTCCGGCGCGCCGCTCAGGAGCGCTTCCTGAAGGACGAAGCGGTCATCATGGTCGCCACTGTTGCGTTCGGTATGGGCATCGATAAGCCCGACGTCCGCTTCGTCGCCCACCTCAATCTGCCGCGCTCCATGGAGGCCTACTATCAGGAGACGGGCCGCGCCGGCCGCGACGGCGAAGCCGCCAACGCATGGCTTGCCTACGGCATGCAGGACATCATCCAGCAGACGCAGTGGATCGCGCAAAGCGAAGGCTCCGAGCTGTTCAAGCGCACGCAGCGTCAGAAGCTCGATGCCCTCGTCGGCCTATGCGAAGCGGTGAGCTGCCGCCGCCAGCTCATGCTGGCCTACTTCGGCGAGACGAAGAGCGAGCCGTGCGGCAACTGCGACAACTGCCTCGACCCGCCCAAGACCGTCGACGGCACCGTGCTCGCCCAGATGGCGCTTTCGACCGCCTACCGCACGGGCCAGCGCTTCGGCGTCGGCTACCTGATCGACGTGCTCCAGGCCAAGGACGGCGAGCGCGCCTGCCGCAACGGACACGACCGCCTCTCCGTCTGGGGCATCGGCAAGGACACGGACCCGACCGTATGGCGGAGCCTTTTCCGGCAGCTGACCGCGTTGGGCTACCTGATGTCCGACGACGAAGGACACGGCACGGTGCAGCTCGCGGAAAAGGCGCGTCCGCTTCTGCGTGGCGAGGAGCGCTTCATGCTTCGCCTCGCCCCGCCCAAAGAGAAAAGCCGCAAGGCGAAAGGCACATCGTCCGCCGCAAGCAAAGTCTCTGCCGCCGACCGCCCGCTTTACGACGCGCTCCGCGAACTCCGCCTCAGCCTCGCCACCGACGCGAAGCTGCCGCCCTATGTCATCTGCCACGACAAGACGCTCGTCGAGCTCGCGACCCAGCGGCCCACAGACGAATCCGGGTTGCACGGCATCACCGGTCTCGGCGCGAGCAAGATCAAGCGCTATGGCAAAGCGTTCCTCGAAACCGTCGCGCGTTTGGCGCCCAACCCCGCCCTCAACAATCGCCTCTCACCGACGGTCAACCAAACGCTGGCGCTGCACCTCGCGGGCCGCACCGCCGACGACATCGCCGCCGAGCGGCGCCTTGACGTCGGCACCGTCTACACCCACTTCGCGGAGGCGATTGAAGCGGGCGTTCTCGCCTCCCAGGATGTGCTCGACCTCGACCCATCGGACGTGGACGAGATCCTGGCCGCTTTCGAACGCCTCGGCACCCTCGACTCCGGCAAGCTCGGCCCGGCCCACGCCGCCCTCGACGGCCGCTTTGACTACGGCATCCTGAAATGCCTATTGGCTGAGCTGGCTTAGATCCCCCCTCTCCCCGCAATCGGGGAGAGGGGATCGCTTTTCTGCCGATCGATGCTATAGACCCCGGCAAAACGACTTTCTGAGCAGGATCATGAGCAACGACGATTTGGCGGTGACGCCGGACGCCCAGGACGCGGCCTCCGCACCCGCTGCCCCGAAGCCGGCCGGGGGCACCCCGCCGAAATTCGCCGACGAGATCGCCCGGCGGCGCACATTCGCGATTATTTCGCATCCCGACGCCGGCAAGACGACGCTGACCGAAAAGCTGCTGCTGTTCGGCGGCGCGATCCAGCTCGCCGGTCAGGTGAAAGCCAAGAAGGACGGCCGCGCGACCCGCTCCGACTGGATGGCCATCGAAAAGGCGCGCGGCATCTCCGTCGCGACGTCGGTCATGACGTTCGAATACGGCGGCGCCGTCTTCAACCTGCTCGACACCCCGGGCCACGAGGACTTCTCCGACGACACCTATCGCACGCTGACCGCCGTCGACTCCGCGATCATGGTGATCGACGCCGCACGCGGTATCGAGACCCGGACCCGCAAGCTGTTCGAGATCTGCCGCCTGCGTGACATACCGATCGTCACTTTCATCAACAAGCTCGACCGCGAAGCCCGCGAGCCGCTGGATCTGCTCGACGAGATCGAGAAAACCCTCGCACTCGAAACGGCGCCGATGGTCTGGCCGATCGGACAGGGCCGCGACTTCCGCGGCACCTATGACCTTTATCAGCCGCGCGTGCGCCGCCTCGACGAGAACTTTGACGGCCAGCCCATCTCCGGCCCGGACGATCCGCTGTTTGGCGAGATCATGGAGCCCGACGCTTATCAGCGCTGGCGCGAGGAGATCGATCTCGTCGCCGAAGCCTGCGGCAGGTTCGATCTCGAGAAGTTCCAGCACGGCGCACTGACGCCCGTCTACTTCGGCTCGGCGCTGAAGAACTTCGGCGTGCGCGACGTACTCGATGCGCTCAAGACCCATGCCCCGCCGCCGCGTACGCAACACGCGGCGACGCGCGAGATCAAGGCGACCGAGCCCGCCATGACCGGCATCATCTTCAAGATCCAGGCGAACATGGATCCCAACCATCGCGACCGCATCGCCTTCATGCGTGTCTGCTCCGGCAAGCTGTCGCGCGGCATGAAGGTGAAGCACGTCCGCTCGGGCAAGACGATGGCGCTGACGGCGCCGCAGTTCTTCTTCGCGCAGGACCGCTCCATCGCAGAGGAAGCCTTCGCCGGCGACGTGGTCGGCATCCCGAACCGCGGCACGCTGCGCATCGGCGACGCGCTGACCGAAGGCGAGGACATCACGTTCCTCGGCATCCCGAGCTTCGCGCCGGAAATCCTGCGCCGCATCCGGCTCGAGGACGCCATCAAGGCCAAGAAGCTCAAGGACGCGATCCGCGAGATGGCCGAGGAAGGCGTGGTGCAGGTCTTCAGCCCGATCGACGGCACTCAGCCCATCGTCGGCGTCATCGGCGCGCTCCAGCTCGACGTTCTGGCCGACCGCCTCGTCCACGAATACGGATTGAAGACGGATTTCGATCCCGCGCCCTGCGATGCCGTGCGCTGGATCCGCTCAAAGGACCCCGTCGCGCTGAAGCGCTTCATCGAATCGAACCGTTCGTCGATCGCGACGGACCTCGACGGCGAGCACGTCTATCTTCCGGCCTCGATCTTCACGCTGAACTACAATGCCGGGCGCAACCCGGAGATCGAATTCCTAGAGATCAAGACGTAAGGATCGAAGCGCCCTACGCCGGGAACGATACCGGCGTCTGGGCGGGCTCCGGCGCCGAGATCATGACGCCCCCTGTGGGCTCTGCCTCGATCTTGCGTCCGAGATCGGCGAGCCAAACCGCAACCTGATCGTAGTCGTGGTCGAGCGTGAATGCATAAGTTGGCTGGAACTCTTCAGCCTGGCTGATCGCACGCACGACGATTTTCCGGAACGCCGGCACGTCGAAATAGCTCGTGTGCACGAGCTCTTTCCACGAGAGATAGTTCGAGATCAGTCCCTGCTTCGTGTCTTCGCCCTCGGCGAACGCGAGCGTGCTGATGGCACTCCTGAACTTCGCAATTGACTCCGCGGCCATCGAATTGCTGTGCGCGGAAATGCTGTTGCTCACTTCTTCCGGCAACAAACAGGTCACGGGCTCGAGCCACGAGGGGCCATAGTCCGCTCCGACAACGACCTCGCCTTCCGTGTCGTTACCGAATGTCGAGCGTTTGACTTCCGCCAGCGTCAAATAGTTGAGGGCGACGCTGAGATACCTGCTGATGATAGCCGCCAGATATTCGATGACGGCGAGGACGCCGAGAGCGAGCAGCGCAAACACGAGCGGCACAAGCACGATCGGAAGCAGAAGCCGCACGATGCCGCCCGCGCGGCCGCCGAGGTAGGTATCGTCAACGACTGAGCTCGAGAGCTCGTCCGTCACGACGTGGAACAAGAGCTTACTGTTGAGGGCGTAGTCGTGCCCGCCGCCGCAGAGCTGACCGCCTTCGCAGGGTTTGCCGTCCTTCTGCAGGAACCGCCGCTTGAAGCGCTGTGCACGCTCCACATCCGCGAACTCCGGCAACGTCTGCTCGATCTCGCGCCGCTTGTCGCGCAACTGCTGGCGGAGATCCTCCGCGCCGCGCCGCGCCTCTTCTGCGGCCGTTGGATTGAGGGCATTGGTCTCGCTCTGCTCACGCATCTGGCGCATGCGCTGGCCGAGCCTGAACAGCTCCTCGCGTGCCTTGGTGGCCGCACTGTCCTCCTCGACGAACTCCTGCACATCGTAAACCTGCGTCTGCAGGAAGTTCGAGATGCTGAGCATCACGCCAGGAGAGGTGACGATGAACAAGTAAGCCAACGGCAGCGCGAGCACCGATACCTTCGTCAGCATCGACGCCGCGAAGTCTTTCTCGAAGAAGTGGAGCTGCACCTTCGGCAGGAACCGCAGCCCCTGCACCGCTTCATCGTCCTTGTGGCAAAGCGGCAGCCACTTGTCGCCGTAGTGCTGCTGCGCGCGCTGCACGGCGCCTTTGCTGTAGCCTCTGAGCTCCTTGCCGTCGAAATACCGGAAGATGAGATAGAACACCGTCATCGGCAGGCTCATCATTAGACCCGAGAACAGCAGCCCGGTGTAATAGCGCTCGCTACGCGCGCGGAAGCCGTTCCCGAACAGCTCCCCCACCACATAGAACAGGAACATCATGAGCAGCATGAGCGACGCGACGAACAACACCTTGCGCGTCAGCGTGAGCCGCGAGAACAGGAAACGCTCCTTGCGCATCCCGACGAAAGGCGTCCCGACGGTGACCCAGCGCTTGAGATGTGTCAGCGGCCGCCGTTGAGCGACGCTCTCGATGAGCGCAGAAGCAATGACCGAGCCGCCATGGCTGTGCCCCACGACACAGTAGGGCTCGCCGCGAGCGTCGAGCCCGCGCAAAGCCTTGAGAAGCGCCGAGCCGGCACTCCGCCTGTCAACCTCGCTGTTGAGCGAGCTCCAGGTGAAGGGAATGACTTCGAGCGGTTGACCGTCCGCGCCTTCGACCATCTGCTTGAGATCGGCCTCGAAGACGCTACCCTGCTGCCACCACTGGGCCTCACCCTGCTCTCCGATATTGAGAGCGTCTGCCGTTCCCGCAGAATGCGCAAACGTGCCATGGACGGTGACGACGGTGGCCACGTGAACCTCCCCCTAGAGCGTGCTCATGTGAAATTGAAGCAGTTCTGTTGGCTTTGGGCGAGGCGATCCGGCAGGAGAAGGGCGAAGAGCGATGCCGTCGCATCGGTAGAGCCCTTCGACGAACCGGGCGTCCGCCCAAAGCCAACCCGAAGGGACGGGGGCTTTTGCGCCGATACGCTTCGGGCTTCGGCTTGTCCGTATCGAGGATACGGCCGGCGCCGAACCCCTCGGTCTCGACGCAAAATCCCCGCGTCAGAATGGTTCAATTTCATATGATCACGCTCTAACCGACTTGGTCGGGAACCCCGGAGTTAGTGCTCAATAGGGTACAATGTAGACTGAAGCTGGGCAAAGATCGCCCAGCCCGCCCCCTTCTATCCGTGAACGCTATCGGCTTTGTGATGGCGCCAGCCACACCCTCAAGGCGACGCGTCTGCCCTGGCGTTCGATCCGCGAACGGCGAGCAACAGGTTGGATTCGTTCGGCCGCCACCGATACCCGACTCCGAAATCCAAAGGCTCTGCCCGTCCCCTCGCAAACATGTCCCGCATCTTCGGTTGATAAGTTCCGGGAAACAGCCCGAGCGGGTTCATGTAGCGGCCAAAAGCCGACAGATGCCACTCCTTCTCGTCGAAGAAGCGCACTGGGATGCCAGAGTCGTCTTGCACCAGCGTCGCCGTGTTCTCGAGAAGGAACGCGCGCACCATCGAGAAGTGATCCCTGTGCATCAGATAGGACGCGCTCTTCACGAAGCCGTCGCCCTGCCCAAGCCCCTTGCAGAAGGCCAGGAAGCCGCTGGTCTTGAGACCGCCATCCGACAGATCCGTATTGAAATAATAGAGCGTCTGGACCAGTCCGCCGGACGCGGACGTGAACTCGATCTTCACGCCGGGGCTCGCGCCTTTGTCGATCGAGCCAGTCAGCGGCGTGACAGTCCCATCCGTATTGAGCGAGACGAGCGTGGTATCGCGAATGGTTTTTCCGCTGCGCGCGAGGAATGTGTAGAGGATCGGCAGCGTGCCGGTGAGCCGCCCGTTGCGCAGCTCCGTCTTCATCTTTTTCGTGATGAAGAAGCTATAGCTCAGCACCGAATTGAGAGAGTTTTGCAGCCCTCTCAGCTCCGATCCGAGAGACCTCGGCGGAAGCGCCATGAGATCCGGAACGCTTCCAACGGGTTCCAGCCCCGACAGCACATAAGTCGAGGCCCCCTCGAAGAATGCGTCCGCGTAGAGGAAGTCCGGTCCGCTGAACATGTAGAACAGCACCGGCTTGCGATCCTGGACGTGCTTGGCCGACCAGGTTTTGATCTTACCGAGCTGCCGCTGGTTCAACCGCTCCCAGGATGAATCGAAATATTTGGCGTGCGATTGCCACGCCGCGTTCTGCGTCAGCGGTTCGAGCGGCGAGCCCGCCGAAGGCTTGAGACCTGCGAGCACGCGCGCGGTGTCGTCCGGTGTCGCCGTGCCCTGCGCGACCGCCGAGACCGGCGCAATCATCAGGAGCGCAGCGAGAAATGCCCAAATCAATTTCATATGACCGATCATCCTTTGGCCTGGAGTGCTTCACCCCGCGCCAGATCCCGCTTCGACAGGAAGAACAGCACGAGCCCGGATGCCATGAGGCCGAGGCTCGCGAGAGACTGCAGGGGCCGTTCGGAAAAGAGGTAGTACATCATGAACCCGGTCACGCCGAGAAATAGAAGCGGCGTCACCGGATACGCCCAAACCTTGTATGGCCGCGAAAGCTCCGGCCGCGTCACGCGCAATACAATCACGCCGAGCACCGCCAGGAACGAGCACAGCGTCAGGCTGAACTGAATGAAATCGAGCACCGCTTCGAAGCTCTGAGAGAGCAGGAGCAGCGTGACGACACCGATCTGCAGCGCAAGCGCGGCGGTCGGGACACCATTGCGCGAACGCTGCGAGAAGACGCCGAGCAGCGGAAAATCCTCGCCCATGGCAACCGTCACGCGCGGCCCGATCCACATCATCGCGCTGATCGCCGACACGAGACCGACGCAGATCAGCGCTGCAACCACGCGTCCGCCTGTGGCACCAAAAATATGTTCGCCGGCGATTTGCGCCACGTTGAGCTGGCCCGCCATAGCGGAGATAGGCGTCGTGTAGAGGAACACGGCATTGAGTAGGACGTAGAGCACCGTCACGAGCAACGTGGCGACGAACATCGCCCGCGGCAGGCTGTGCGCTGGATCCTTCACGTCACCCGCGATGTAGGTCGCCGCGTTCCAGCCCGAATAGGAGTACATGACGAACACGAGACTGACCGCGAACGGCGCGCTCGCGATGTAGCTGAGATCGCCCGGTTGCGGCAGGAACGAGATGGGCTGCGGCTCGCTGATAGCGAAACCGGCCATGATGAAAACGGCGATCAGCAACACCTTGATCACCGTCGAGACGTTCTGCAGCGTCGTGCCGTGCCGCACACCCGAGAAATGCACGAGCGAGACACCCCAAGCGACCGCAAGGCCGAACAGAAGCGGCGGCGCACCCGGCATCACGCCCGCGAAGTATTCGCCGAAGGCCATCGCCGCCAGCGCAACCGGCGCCGCGAAGCCCACGGTCGCCGAGATCCATCCCGCCATGAAGCCGAGCGCCGGATGATAGATGCGCGACAGGAAGTTGTATTCACCCCCCGATCGCGGGAACGCGACCGCGAGTTCCGCATAGGCAAGCGCCCCGGCCAGAGCCGTCAAGCCGCCGACGATCCAGAGCGCGAGGATCGCAAAGCCGGACGGAATGCTCGCGACCTGGAAACCGAGACTCGTGAACACGCCGATACCGATCATGTCGGCGACGGCGATCGCAGTGGCGGTGGAGGTCGAAACCATCCGCTTGTCCGCAACCTCTCGGCCAACGGCCGCTGTGGCCACGGGAGCTGATGATGTCATGGAAAAATCCGCAAAATCCCTAGGGTGTTCGCACACTAGGAGGGTGGACCTTAATCAACAAGCTGAAGCCGAAAATGAGCTAAACAAGTGGCAGATTTGCACCGACGGCGTGCAATCCGTGGACCAACCCCTGTCCAAGATCTCGACACGATTGAGGACTAAGGCCTTCGGGACAGTCATCAAGGGTCGCGAAACCATTCCCGGCTTACGGTGATTCGTCGACGCCCGCCTTATGGGGCCGGCGCACGGATTTGTGGGCTCAGGCCCGTTGGATAGTCGAAACAGCGGCGGAACGTGATGGGGTCTTTGGCCGCCTCGATGAGCGCAAGACTGGGTCTCTCCGTTACCGTGTGCCTTATTTTTGGGCTCTCGGCAGCCGCCACCGCTTGGGCCAAAGTCAGGTCCCCCTCCGACGACAAGGCTTTGTCCGTTCCGCAGCCCCAGCAGGTCCAGTCGCGGTCCGGCCCGGTCAAGCAAGCGAAAACCGCCCTCATTCCATTCCAGACGGCACCGTTCCCTTACCGTGGCGGGTTGCCCGGCTCCGATAAGCCATTCCTCGACGTCAACGACAATGGACGGCGCGGACACACGACCCCGTTTGGGCGGCTTTACTGGGAAGACGAAACCTACAGCGACAACCGGGTGCTGTTGCACATCCCCAAAGGATTCGACGTTCGCCGTCCGGCCGTGATGATCGTCTTCTTTCATGGCCACGGCGCAACGCTTGAACGCGACGTCTTGCGCCGGCAGCGCGTCGCGGATCAGATCTCGAACTCCGGCGCCAATGCCGTCTTGATCGCTCCCCAGTTCGCGGTCGACGCCAGCGACTCGAGCGCCGGCCGCTTCTGGGAGCCGGGTGCATTCGGCCGCTTCATGGGCGAAGCCGCCGATGCGCTGGCGAAACTTCACGGTGACCGCCGGAGCGTCCGCACGTTCGCATCCGCGCCCGTGATCTTCGTCGCCTACAGTGGCGGATATCTCGCGGCAGCGTCCTGCGCCGTCAAAGGCGGGCTCAACAAGCGGCTCCGCGGCATTGTCCTCCTCGACGCGCTTTACGGAGAGCTCGGAAAGTTTGCGTCATGGATCGAGAATGATCCCTCGGCCTTCTTCGTCAGCGCCTACCTGGGATCCACCCGCGAAAAGAACTCACAGCTCGCCGAGATTCTCACCCGGCGTGAGATCGGCTACGCCACCGAACTCGATCGGCCGCTGCACCAGGGCGATGTCGCGATCCTGTCCGGCGGGCAGGACGTCAGCCACCGCAGCTTCGTCACCCAGGCTTGGGTCGACAACCCCATCGAGGACGTGCTGCGCCGCCTCCCCGGCTTCCGCCGCTAAGCTAAGACACCGAGCTTCGTCCACAGCGCCCGGTATCCTACCTTCCTTATTCGTCACCCGGCTGACGAATAAATTCCATCGGAGCCCCCCTTTCGCTTAAGGCGGCCTTAACGGCTGCTCCCTCATTCTACTGAATGATGTTTCTTTAATCGTTCGGCCGGCTGCACGGGGAGTCAGAACCCGGCATCGGGCGCGGACGACGGTTGACTCACACAAGGAGAAGACTCCGTGTTTGCCATGCGCCGCCAAGGCGAGACCCAAGATCGCGTCGTAGCCCAGACGAACGCACCCTCAGACGCCTCGGAGCGCCAGCTCGTCGAAGCACTCGAAAGCCTTGTCCGCAGCAAGCTGACGTCCAGCATCCCGCTCGACGGCGCCCTCGGTGACGCGCTCACCCGATTGGTCAAGCTGGTCAAGTCTGCCAATACAAATCAGATGATGCTCGCCAGCGACCTCGGCAAGGAAGCCTGCGAGGCCGCCGTGAACATCGGCTGGCTGTCGCATGACTTTAGCGAGGTCGCCCAATCGACGGTCTCGATCTCGAGCGCTGTGGAGCAGATGGCTGCCTCCATCGCCGAGCTCTCCACCGTCTCGGCCGGCAGCGCCACGCAGACCGAGAATGCGCGCGATACGATGCGCAGCTGCATCAACGACAGCCGCGCGGCCGTCGAAGCCATGAACAACATCCAGGGCCAGTCGAGCAAGATCGGCGATCAGGTGTCAGTGCTGCAGAGCGCTGTGGACCAGATCGGCGAAATGGCGACCTCGATCGACTCGATCGCGCGCCAGACCAACCTGCTCGCCCTCAACGCCACCATCGAAGCCGCACGCGCCGGCGAAGCGGGACGCGGCTTCGCCGTCGTTGCCGCGGAAGTCAAAACGCTCTCCGTCGAAACCGGCAAGGCCACCCAGGAAATCCGCTCGCGCGTCGAAGCCCTGACCCGTGAGATGCGCGAGATCCGCCATGCCGTGGCGGACAGCCTGAAGTCGGTCACGTCCGGCAGCGCCGTTGTGACCCAGGTCGGCACCATCATCGAAAGCATGGGCGACGAGGTCGCAGAGGTCGCCGAAAAGATCCGCGGTCTCTCCAACGTCCTCGAACAGCAGCGCGCCGCGACGACCGAGATCACCCAGAACGTGGTCCGCATCTCCGAGAAGGCCGTCAAGAGCAAGGACGAAGTCCAGAAGATCGGCAAGCGCCTCGAGGATTGCGAAGGCATCCTGCGCAAGGCATTCGACAACGCGGATCTGCCGATCCGCGCTCCCGCCCTGATCCGCGTCGGTTCGGAAGCCCTCTCCTGGAAGCGCCAGCTCGCCCAGATCCTGCTCGGCCAGCTCCCGCTTCCGGCGGGCGCCCTGCTGCTTCCGCAGGCCGGCGTCATGGCCGAAGCCGACGAAATCTGCCGCGCAACCGGCAGCGGCTCTGCCCTCGTCGCCGAGCTTTCGACGGCACTCGCCAACGCTCAGACCCAGGGCACGAAGGTCATCGAAGAAGTTCGCAACCGCAACTGGGGCGCAGCAACCCCGGCCTACATCGCCTGCGATGAGGCCATCGGCAAAACCCACCAGGCGATTGCCAAGCTGCTTGAAAAGGCTGCAACGGTCTAAAAGGACCAAAGCGGCGAGAAGCGGGGCGTGCCCTTATCCCCTGGGCGCGCCCCTATTCTTTTGTCTAGAGCACATCGCGAAGCCGATAGTAGAGCATGCCCAAGGCCAGCATCTGATTGCCGAGGAACTGACCGACCGGCAACCGGATATGGCGGATCTTCTCGAAGAGATCGAACCGCTCCATCGTGCCCGCGACGGCCTCAGCGACGATTTCGCCGGCGATGTGGGTGGTGTTGACGCCGTGCCCGCAATATCCCTGCATGTAATAGACGTTCGGCTCGCGACGTCCGATGGCCGGCACGCGCGTGAGCACGATGTCGATCTTCCCGCCCCACGCAAAGTCCAAACGGACATCGGCGAGCTGCGGAAACACCTCGACCAGCCGAGGGCGTAGCGTCTCGCGGATGTCGCGCGGATCGCGGTTTGAATAGTTGCAGCGCCCGCCGAACAGCATTCGCCTGTCGGCTGACAGGCGGAAATAGTCGAGCACGACATTGCTGTCGGCCACCGCGAGATCCTGCGGACTGATGTCCTGTGCAAGCCGTTCCGAAAGAGGCTCGGTCGCCACGATGTAGCTTCCTGTCGGAAAAAGAAGACCTCTCAGCGGACCGGTTTGGAAGGACGGATCGAGGTAACCCGCGAGCACAACCGCATTTGCCTCCACGCGCCCATCCTTGGTCTCGACGAACGGCTTGGCACCGCCGCCGAGCGCCGTCACCTCCGACTCTTCGAATATCTGGACGCCAAGGCCAGCAGCCGCACGCGCCTCGCCCAACGCGAGATTGAGCGGATGCAGATGCCCGCTCCGCCGGTCGATCATCGCACCGTGATAGCTATTAGACCCGATGACGCGGCCCATGTCGGCCGCTTCGACAACCTCCAAGCCGTCGCCGTCACCAGACGCGCGGCGTTCCTCGACGTAGGATTTGAGCCCGTCCATGTGCCGCGCACGAGCCGCGACTTCCATCCATCCGTGCTTCAAGTCGCAACGGATCTGGTGCTGCTCGATGCGCCGCTCGATGATCTCGTGTCCGAGGTAGCGAATGTCCTTGAGCAGCTTGCGTCCGGAATCCCCGAGCTGCTTTTCGATACGGTGCTCGCCGCTGATGCCGGCGATCATCTGTCCGCCGTTGCGTCCCGACGCGCCCCAGCCGATGCGGCGCGCTTCGAGGATGACAACCCGGTAGCCACGCTCGACCAGACTGAGCGCCGTGGAAATGCCGGAGAACCCGCCGCCGACAACGCACACGTCTGTCTTGATCGCCCCCTGGAGGGGGGGATACCGCGTGTCGTCATTGGCCGTGGCGGCGTAGTAGGAATTGATGTGGGTCGCTGACATGTCGCTCATTTAGGATCGGATCATCCAAGATGCGAGCGCAAAAAGCTCGCATCCCGACGAGCCGCTGGTGCCGCCTAAGCGGCCCCCGCATCCACGGCTTTTGTTTCTCGCTCTTGCCGCGCCGCGGCCTGCTTGGTCGTGTACGAGGCCACCAGAACGCCGACCGTCACGAACGCAATCATGATCGTCGAGACGGCGTTGATTTCGGGCGTCACACCGAGCCGCACTTGGCTGTAAATCTTCATGGGCAGCGTCGTGGCGCCGGGACCCGTGGCGAAACTCGCGATCACGAGGTCGTCGAGCGACAGCGTGAACGACAGCAGCCAGGCCGAGATCACCGACGGCGCGATGATCGGCAGCGTCACCTGCAGGAACGTCTGCACGGGCGTTGCACCGAGGTCCATCGCCGCCTCTTCAACCGACTTATCGAAGTCGTAGAGGCGCGCTTGAACGACGACGGCCGCGAAGCACATCGAGAACGTCGCGTGCGCGATGACGACCGTCCAGAACCCGCGGTCGAGGTTCATGGCCACGAACAACAGCAACAGCGACAGACCGGTGATCACCTCCGGCATCACGAGCGGCGCGAAGATCATGCCGGAGAAGAGAGTCCGCCCCGGAAACCGGCCCATGCGCACGAGCACGATGGCCGCCAGCGTGCCGAGAATGGTCGCCAGCGTCGACGAAACGATCGCCACCCGCAGCGTCACCCACGCTGCCGAGAGAAGCCCCTCGTTCTGAAGCAGGCTCGAGTACCATTTCGTCGACCAGCCGCCCCAC
>VFQQ010003886.1_pt1 | contig 13897 bp, 24 predicted proteins | sample 3512341 | NCBI WGS metagenome assembly VFQQ01 (sample SAMN10412373, study PRJNA504923) | tailings metagenome | isolation source: Relicate 2 Philex TSF1 revegetated site | place: Philippines: Tuba, Benguet | collected 2017-08-29 | reverse complement strand
GGCGTGCAGGCGGAGCGCTCTCAGGACCTGATTGACCGATACGTTAACACAAAGGAGCAGCAGGACCGGGAGACGAACGCCAAGGTGGGCAGATGGAAATGGTTGGCATGTGGGAAGCGGACCTGGACCGCTACGGCAGCCAAACGTCCATGCGATTTGCTGCGCTTTAGAAGAGCTGTAAGGGTTGCTTTCAGCATCATGCCCCTTTGCTGGCCTGTGGTGCCTGCATTGCCTGCAGGTGTCCGCCCTGCTGAACAACAATGCTTGCCTGCATTGCCTGCAGGTGGCCGCCCTGCTGAACAGCAAGAAGGCCAAGCTGCGGGAGCTGAGGGACCAGCTGCAGGAGGCGCAGGTGGGGAGGCCACAGCCCTGCCCCTGCTGTCTCTTGCGCTGCCGCCTCTCTGCAGCAGCCTGCCGCTGCACCCTGTCGCTGCTGCTGCTGCAGTACCTGCCCGCTGGCTTTGCGTGTCCTCCTCCGGTTATTTGGGTGTCGCCCTCGTCAGGTCCGCTCGACTTGCTGGCCTTGCTGACTTCCCCTGTACTTCTCCTGCTTGCACCCGTTGCCCACAGGAGGAGATTGAGCGGCTGAAGGCGGGCGGAGCAGTCCCCATGGAAGCAGATGAAGAGGAGGAGGAGGAGGAGGAGGAGGGCGGCGCTCCAGGAGCACAGCGGCAGCAGCAGCAGGGCAGCGGCAGGGCAGGGGGGCGGCGGCAGGGCGGCGGGCGGGCGGCCCGGGTGGTTGAGGACAGCGAGGAGGAGGAAGAGGAGGATGAAGAAGGCGCCAGTGGGTACGAATCGCCCAACCGTGGGGAGAGCGAATACTGAACCACTGGCTCCCAGCATCTCTGCTGCTGTTTCCCAACAGGCCAGGTGTTGCCTGCAGTTTCTGTGTTCCATGTACAGTGTTACATGCTGTGGACAGACAGACTGCACAATCAAGGCTGCTGTAACGGCTGAATTGCAGGCGCTTGAGCAGGGCAGTGTTGCGATTCATCTCAATTATGTTGTGTACCAGGCCGCTTTATCAGTCTGCTAAACTGTGCTTTCATCGCTAAACAAATCAGTCCAGCTCGCACAGCTCATCCACATCGATGCTCCCTGCCTCGCTGGTTGAGTCATAGTCGCGCTCGCCCGCCTGGCTGCCGCTGCCGCCCGCCAGCACCGCCCCACGCGCCTCTCGAGCCGCGCTGCTTGGAGAGGTGCTCAGCACGCTTGCTTCACCGGCGCTGCTCACCCACGCCGCCTTGGCCTCGTGCCCAGCGTTCTCGCCCCTGTCGCCGCCGCTGCCGCCCTCCAGCAGGCGCCCCTTGGCAGCCGCCGCCGAGCTGTCGCCGGCTGGCAGGGCGGGGGCGGCTTCCCCCACCTCCTTGATGGCTTGGTAATCATCCCAGGACAGCAGGGGCACCTCGTAGCCCTCCAGTGCAGCGGGGCCCTGGCCGTGATACACATCCAACAAGCGGTCCACCTGTGGTGGGTGTTGGGGCGTGTGGGTGGGCAGTAGTAGGCGGCTGGTTGGCTTGCAAGTTGGGCTGGGTTCTGTCACCACAATCTCGTGCACATCTGTTGGCTGGTGGCCTCCCAGGCAGCCAAGGCGTCACACTGGTGTCACATTTGCAAGCCCAAGCCTGCACTTCCAACCCATACCCGCCTCCTTGCATTGCAAACGATATCTACTCTGCGGCTCACCGTGGCGCGTGTGGCTGCGGGATACTGCAGCACCAGGTCCAGCTCATTGGCCTCCAGGGCCAGCAGCTTATCCATTACAGGCTCCGGCAGCTGAGGGTACTGCATAAACCAGGGAGGGGGTGGGCAAAAGCAGGCGTGCGTGATGCAACCATACGGCCGTAAGCGACAGCATCTTTGGCAAACTCAAGACCTTGCAACATGGATGCCAGCTGGGCGGCCCGTTTCACCCATTCTCGACTCAGCAAGCTGGGGCGGCTCACATGTGCATGGATCCGCTTCTTGCACCACTCGTAGTAATAATAGAACTTGGGCCGCTGGCGCAGGTACTCAGGCTTAGCCGCCTCCGCCTCAGCTGCCAGGTGCGCCTCCAGCCCCATCGAGCCGCCCGCCTGCGAGCGAGCAAGGGGATCAGAATAGTCACGTGTTGGCAGGTCAGCAGGCAGGGAGAGGCAGAGGCCTCTTGATGCGGGAGGCAGGCATATGGCAGGGATGGACACGGATCGTCTCGGATTTGGCAGTGCTATCCACCACCTGGCGACGCAGCATGCATCAGCAGCATTGGCTGTAGGCCTGCCCTCCCCTGCCGCCCCTCTGCCCCTCCCTCACCCGCAGCGCGGCTGCGCAGTCCTCTGGGATGCGGCGCAGGAGCCGCTCCAGGGCTTCTTCGTACTCTTCGCACTCTGGGTCCAGCTCCAGGGCGCGCTGCACGGTGGAATGGGCAGGCAGATGGATAACTCTTTTTATCATAGGTCAGTAGGTGTAGTAAAACTACGAAGGCCAGGGAGGGTGTTGTGCATGGCATTGAAGGAGCGATGCTGGCGCAGGGGCCACTACACCACCCACTGGGCCGCTCCCTGGCTTGCCTGCATGGCCAGCGCTGCCGGCACGTTCTCAGCCAGCGCTTCATGCACCGCAGACAGCAGGGCCAGGCCCGCCGGCCAGGCCGATAGCGGCTGCTGCACTACAGGCGGTGCCTGCTCCACGGCAGCCGTGCCGCTGCTCTCCCCTCCCGCAGTGTTGCCCTGAGTGCCGCCGCTCGTCACCAGAGCAGTCACACCGCTGCCCTCCAGCTGAGGCCCGTACACCAGGGCATAGCGAGCGTCCTTCAATGCCTGCTCCGGGCAGCCGGCATGCAGGTAGGCTGCTGCCCGGAAGAAGCCCGCTTCAGCCTTGCCGGGCCGGCGGCGAGCCACCCACACAGCACACAGCACGTCACGAGCCTGCAGGCGGTCAGTGTACAGTGTACGGGAGTATACAGCAAGCGTTGTGCTGCAGGCGTGACATCTTTGCTGTCTGGCACTTCAGAGCCCTGCCTCCAACTCGAGACACTTAGATAGACTGAATGGCCAGCCCTGAACGCTCACCTCATCCTGCAGCGGGTACAGCGCGGCTTGCAGGTGCGCCTGGAGATCAGCTGGTTCCAGTCGCTGGGACCGGGGCACAGGCTTGATCAGGCGGCCATCACGCGCCGACAGCAGCGGGTTGGGCGCCTGTGCCTCCTCCACATGTGCCGCCCAGTACTGCACGGCAGACGGGGCGGCACAGGCGGGCTTGAACCATGTTGCGGGCATGGGAAAGGCACCAGCACACAGTAGCAAGTACTGTAACCTGCATGCCTAGGCGTGCCTGTCCTTCCCCAGCCACCCTTCTAGCCACGCCCACCTTAGCAAGCCATGGCACCGGCAGCTGCTCTGCCGCCAAGCGCAGCGCAGCGTGCAGCTCTTGGCGGGGCCCACAAATGGCCACTCCTTGCCGATACGTCTTGATGCCGTCCAGGGCTCGCCCCAGAGCGATCTGCGCCTCTGCTTTGCGGTGGAAGGCCTTGGCTAGCTGGGCGGCTAGGGGGCTGTCCGACGGCACATTGCCGCCGCCTCCTGCTGCCGCTCCTTGCACATCAAGCTGTGCATCCTCGCACAGCAGCTGCAGCGCTGCCTCTGCATCTTGCAGTGCCGCTTCTGGAAGCCCTGCAGGGAGGGTCCAAACATGGTGGTGGTTGTAGGAACGGTGGGAAGGGAAGGCACCGCCAGCCAGCAGGCAGCGAGCGCCGCCGCCGCCGCCGCCGCCGCCGCTCACCGAGCTTGAGCACCGCAAGGCTGCGGTTGCACAGGGTCGGCGCATGCTCTCCGTCTTCCTCCAGGGCAGCCGTGTAGCACGCTACCGCCTCCTCGAAGCGGCCCTCGCGGAAAGCTGCGGGGCGGGGCAAGGGGAGCAGCGCACGCTTCTATAACGTTTCAGAGCATCTGTGATTGCTCTGCAAACTAGCAGATCCGCGAACAGAGCACGCGGACGGCCGCACCCTCGTCTCCCGCCGCCTTCTGGCCGCCTGTGACCTCCCTTGCCTCCATGGATGCAAGCTGCAATGATTCTGGACTAAAGAGAGCGCTTGAAATGGCGATCGAGGCCTGCCGGGTGCACATCAATGCCGCCTGCCGCCGCCGCTGCGTCCCTTCGCCTTCCCTGCATCCACTTGAAACTGGATTTGGCAGCCAAGCACTGCTGCCGCGACACAACCATGTGCAGTAACGCAGCGATAGAGCGATTGTCTGAGTTTGCCACCATGCCTGCCAATGGACCTGACACTGCTCAATCGGCACGGCGGGCAGCGGGGTGCACAGTGCTGCTGTCGCTGCTGTTGCTCAATCGGCCGGCGCCCCAGCGCAGGCACGCGACCACCACACCCCATTCTGCCCGTCCTTGCACCAGTCAGTTTTGGTAGGACGAGATGCAACAATTTGCCAACACCAGCAGCTCGTGCAGCAAGCTGGCTCGCACTTGTTAGGCAGCCGACTGCGCCGCCCAGGTGACGGCTGCCCTGTGGCGGCTGAAGTAGCGGCAACGTAGATTGGGCAGTGGCGGTGCCACGCTGGGCAGGGCTGTGCTGCGATGGGCATGGCATTGCATGCAAGACCCGACCCAGTGTGACATTGATTTCAGTGGATGTTCATCGGGCGCAGAAGGGGCGCCCAGGACGGTGCTGCTGTTCAGCCAGCACCGCAAGTGGGCCAGCAGCATGATGGCTGGATCTGCATTGAGGGGGTGATGAGGAGGCGAGCGATGCTTCGGCACATGGGCGGGGACGGCACCGCCGCCAGCCGGGCGCGCCCATCGGGATGGCAAGGCGCGCCCATCGCGCCGGAGCAGCACAGCATTGCCTCGTCCTTGTTCCTCGTTCTGCAATTAGCAGCTCCCAGCGCCATGCTACTGCAGCGCCTGCTCGCCAGCGCGGGCGCCGCCAGCCTGCGCAGCGGCTTTGCGGGTGGCGCTTCCCAGCTGATCCGCAGCGCGCCCAGGACGCTACCCAGCCTGCAGCAGCGGCGGGAGCTGACGTGCAGCCCCGTGTGTATGGGCAGGCAAGCTTCAGGGCCCCATCGTGTGCTCCCGCACGTGCTTGTGATTCCAGGCAGCTCGATGTATGCTTGTGCGGCGGTCGATGCGACCGCCGCTGGCAGGAGCCTGCCGCCGCTGCCTGCCGCCGCCGCCACTGCCGCCGCCCACCTTGTGTTCCGTGGGCAACATGTTGCGCCCTGCAGGCGCAGCGCCAAGATTGCCACTCGCAAGGGCAAGGCTGATGCGCAGAAGGCCAAGCTGTACGGTGCGCCAGCCAGCTTAGAGCTGGGGTGGGAGTTGCAGCCCAGCCAGCCAACCGGATGGCTGCCCAAGTTAGTTTGGGGTGCTGCGCCTGCATGGCCAGCAGCAGTCCAAGGTCATCAGTGCAAGCAAATGCATTGCTCTTCAGCTGCGCGGCATCACCCGGCCTGCAATGCTGCCCCTGCCTGCCCGCAGGCAAGATTGGCAAGCAGATTGCGCAGGCGGTGCGGCAGGGCGGGCCCGACCAAGTGGCCAATGCGCGGCTGCGTGAGGCGCTGGCTGCGGCCAAGATGGCGCAGGCAAGCCCGCTGTGCTGTGCTGCGAATGGCGTAGAAGGGTGCTGGTGTTTGGCTGGCTTGCATGCGAACCGCGGCATCATAGTTGCTGCTGGTTGCAGGCTGGTGGGCCGCTGCAGATGCCCAAGGGATCAGAGCTCGGCACAGTGCCATGCCTGTTGATGGCAGCAGAAGGATCCCTGAAGTTCTGAGCTGCGTGTCGCTGTCAAGTGCTGAGCAACTAAGAACAGCTTCTCATCCCTGAAATGCCTGCCTGCAGGTGCCGACCGACATCATTGAGCGCAACATCAAGCGCGCCTCCGAGTCCAAGGCAGACTATGCCGAGGTGGGAGGGCTGGGCTGGGCGGAAAGGGTGGAGCCACTTGCCAGGGTTGCAGCAGTGGGCGCAGGTGACGCGGCGGGCACCTGGACATGGTGGCGCACCTGCTGGCAGTCATGGTCTGCCGCCCCAGTTGTTCCGCATGGCTCACAACTGATGGGCCGTTCCCCGCCTCCGCAGGTGACGTACGAGGCGTACGGCCACGGCGGCACCGGCTTTGTGATTGAGTGCCTGACTGACAACGTCAACCGCTCGGCTTCAGACGTCAAGGCAGCCATCACCAAGGCCGGCGGCAAGGTGGGCTGGAGGGCTAACCCAGTGCATGAGACACATGTCTGCCAGGTGCTGCTTGCCTGCCGCCACTTTGCCGGCTGCTGCTGTAACTGTTTCGGGCTGACCTTGCCAGCCAGGTACTGCTCGATGCTCAGTGCCGCCGGTACATTACACACTCGCCTAAGGTGCACACTGCTGCTGCTGCCGCCGTTGCAGGTGGCCGACCCCGGCAGCGTGCTGTTCAACTTCCAGCGGCAGGGGCTGGTCATGGTGGACGCGGCTGAAGGTGAGATGGTGCAGGGGGGCATTGGGTGGGAATGTCACAAGGCAAGGCGGCAGGCAAGGGCTAGGCGACAGCACGTGTTCGAGGCGGTCCTCCGTCTCTCCCGCAGCACGCCTTATGACTGTGCTTGCATTGCAACCGAAATCCGCAGGCGAGGACAGGGTGTTTCAGGCGGCCACGCTATGTCCACCCTTTGCGTCTCAACAACTTTCCCTGTACATGTATCAAACCGTATGCAGGCGAGGACAAGGTGTTTGAGGCGGCCATGGACGCCGGCGCCTCCGACATGCAGCCCGCCACCGACGACGACGGCAACGTGGTCGGCTTCAAGGTGCTTTGGGGTGGGGGAGCCTTGGGCCGCTGGGCAGGAGAGCACCGCTTTGTGCGCTGCTGGCGGAGTGCGGCCCGTATTGCACGGCTCTGCAATGCAAAGCAGCCGCCCATCTGTCCAGTGCTTTTCTGTGCATTTTTGAAACTGTGCAGCCACTGCACCTCACATGCGCCGCAGGTGCTGACTGCTGTGGAGGACTACGGTGCGGTGAGCAGCAGCCTGGCGGAGCAGGGCCTGAAGATCCAGCCCGAGGCTTCGGGCCTCGTGTACGTGCCCATGGTGCAGCAGGTGGGCCCCTTCTGGCTGCGCACACATTGTGAACTGGACCAGGTGTTGAAGGGCAGTTCATCAGGGATGTGCCTGCAAGTCACGTCACATGACTCGAACTTGGGCTGGATCAACCCGCGGCCGGTGAGCTCTGGGCACCAGCCATGCGGCTTGGTGCACTTCTACAGAATGGGTACGTTCCACAACCAACCAACTTGAACGCTGCATTTTTCGCCGTTTACAGGAGGTGGGTGACTGTGCTTTTGAGGCCACTTCCTGACTAGTTTTCCCTGCTGCTGTGGCATATTTGCAGGAGGTGGACGATGACGCATTTGAGGCCAATGAGGCGCTGCTGGAGCGGCTGCTGGCTGTGGATGATGTGGATGCGGTGTACACCACTGTCGCCGGCATGGACTGAATCTGATGTGGACGCGGTTTACACCGCGGTTTCCGGCATGGTCTGAGTCGGCATGGACTGAGGCAGTAGTAGCTTCAAAAGCACCCGTCCTGCTGGGCTGGGCGCTGCCTGCGGGTGTCGTCATGCCACCCTCCTGCCACACTGCCTCTCTTGATACAGGCTAGTGCCGTCTAACCCTGCTCTGGCGCAGCCTGCCTTGATTCTTTGACCCATCACGGGTGGCGCCCTTGCCCCTGGCGCCACCCTCGCTTTGATTCTTGCCTGCCTGCAGCTGATGCTGATGGCACGGCGCTTTTGCTTCCAGCTCCCGTCTGCCCTGCTGCCATATTTCCCTGCTCTCCGCTGCTGCTCCGCTCACACCCCTGCTGTCTCCGTCTCATCTTCCTGTTGCAAGCTCTGCGCACATCTCGCGCTTGCAAAATGCTAACCAACCAAGTATATGCACGCATACAATGCCCGTAATGCAAGACACCAAGATCCACCAAATCCGAATCAAGGTCAGGTCCACGCAATGGAAACGCAGCAACACAGGGCGATCAGAAATCTCCAACCCGGGCGCCCAGCCCTCCTCAGTCTCTGCTGCTTCCTACGGCCCGGCTGGCTCGGCAGCCGCAGCTTGCATCCATGCCTGGCTGCCGTCCGGCTTTGGCGGCGCCCAGGCCGACACTGGGAAGGCAGCCAGCTGGATGGCTTGCATCACAAACTCCTTGGGAACCAGGGACAGCACGGTAGGCTGCGAGTGCAGTGGGTGAGAGAAGGTTGGGGCAGGTGGGCAGCCCCAGGCTGTGCAAGGCAATCCTCAATGGCAGCAACCCCTCCCAAACACGCAAATACTCGGCTTGCCCAGCCAGCATGTGCTGCTGCCCTCCCTATAGAATGCGCACCTGCTGCTGCACCTCCCCTGCTCCCTTGCGGGCACGCCGAGCCGCCTGCTGGCTGCTGCCGGCACCCCGGTGGTGTGCCAGCAGCAGGGCGCGTGCGGCGGCCTTGAAGGCAGGCGGGAACCAGTTGTGCACTGCCGGGCTCCAGGGCTGGCCCTCCACCATCAGCAGCATCAGGTGGCTGCACATCAAAGGGGCACGCAGTCTGTTTGTGTGCTTGAAGGCGCCGAGCTGAGCTGCATGCCTACCTGCAAGACTCTTGGCACATCGGATGTGCCACAGCACAACTGCATTGCACGATCCCGCCCGAATCGGCTGCCCCAGAAAGCAGCACAGCTCACCCGGTGGGTGTGTCCAGCCGCGGCGCAGCCGCAACCGACCATGGTACGCTGCCGATGTGCTGCCAACCAGTCAGGATGTTGAAGTCGTCATACACCTGGCGGGTGGTCCACAGTGGCGGCCACTCGAGAGGGGCGAGGGTGTGAGGCACAGGCATGCAAGCGACACATTACACCTGACGCACGCACACCCCTGGTCTGCTGTGACGTGAAATTTAAGGATATCAGCGGCCGTGACGTGCTGTCGCACAGCGCAGGCTCCCGCCCTGCCAAGCCATCGCCGCAGTGTGAGACTCACTGCATCGTCGCAGTAATCACCGTCCGCCATCCGCAGCTCCAAGTCAACTTCCTTGTACTGAGTTGGGCGGCGGCCAGCAGCCAGCAGTACCTCGCAGCAGCGCAGAGTCTCTGCATCCAGGGGCAGCTGCTGGCCGCGCCGCACTCCCCCGAATAGGGGATGGCGCACCAGGGAGGGGCCTGTGCGCGCGCCGGCCGTGCGGAACAGCACATAGAAGGGGCAGGACTCTCCCAAAATATCTGCAGGAGGAGCGAATGGCAAGGGAAATGTATGCCACGCTGGCTATGTGGCACGCCCACGCCGCAGTGCAGGCAGGCTAGCAAACCATGCACCATTCGCCAGTCCACCCCCGTCCCACCCTGCCAACCGAGCACTGGGCCTAAGGCCTACCGTAGTACTGCCACCACCTGCAAGTGGAGCATGATGACAGGAGCCACAGGGGAAGTCAAACGTGGCTGAAGACGAGAGGTGTGGGATGCAGGCTGACTGGTGCATGCCACACACCAACAGCTGAGGACATTTTTTGAAATGTTCACCTCACCCCTCGTAGCTGAGCCGAATCGGATCCTCTTGCGAGTAGGGCGCACTGCGCATGAAGAGCGGCACTTCTGGGTGGCCGCGCTGCAGCAGAGACTCCAGCAGCTGATGGCTGCCTGCGAGGGGCAGAGGGAGATACAGAGGGCTTGCCAGGCACGCAACAGCACAGGAACTGGCGGTGAGGTGCTTGCCCCAACATCTTGGTTGCTGTTGCTTGAGCGTATTGAAGGCTAAAGGCAGCAGCTGAGCGACCTTGCCTGCCGCAATGGCGCCATTCACGGCATGAAGCGTCACGCCAGCTCCGGCGGCCAGCAGCGCAGCGGCGGCTTCTGGGTGGCCCATCTGCGTCCGTTTGCGGCAGTCAAACAACAGCTCACAGCGGCGCAGCATGCAGTGACATGGCTGCGACGCATGAGTCAGCACCAGTGCACGCTACACGTGTGGTAGGAGGAGCAAACAACCCCTAGGCTGAAGCCGCCGGAGCAACCAACTACAAATGATGGCGGCGCACCTCACACGCCCACTCCAGGGGTGTAGCGCCCTGCTTCTCCATGCTGTGGGACAAGTAGGAGCATGTTTCCGGAACGTGCAGGGCAGAATTCAGCCAGAAGCGCTAGCGGCTACTCAGAGGGGCGTGAGGCACAACGTTGGGCAGGCGGCAACACTTGGGGCGCAATGCGCAAGAGGGAGGTGAACAGGCACCACAGCCCTTCCGCCACTCGCTTGATCCAGGCTTGAGAGCCCAGCATCTCAAGGCGTGCGTGGCCTGCCGCAGCAGCCGAGCTGTCGGCATGTCTGAGCCACATGCACTAGGTCGATCGCTTGCTATGCTTTATGCTCCAGGCATGGTTTTACCACACACACACACACCTCAGGACGGAGACACAAACAGCACACAAGCAAGCCTTGCCTGGGCGTCTTCATCGCGATGCCACCAGGCGTTCTCGTCCCTCAGCAGCTGCGCCATCGGCATTTGCACATCGTACGCGCTGCCCTGACAATCGTTTCAGGGGGCACGGGAGCGATCAGTTTGCCTGTACCCGTCGACCGAGCGGGGCACTGGAAGGCTAGCCGTCATGTGTGCTACCACGAGCTCTCGCACCTGGCGAGGTGCGTCCACATCTGCACCCGCCTGCAGCAGCAGCGGCACAGCGTCTGCCACTCCGAGGAGCGCAGCAGCGTGTAGGGGTGTAATGCCGCCTGTGTGAAGGAGTGCAGGGGTCACAGTTGCTGCAGCCGCCATGCCCGCCGGCGGCGGCGGCAGCGCCTGCGGCGGCAGCCCCTGCAGCAGCAGCGGAGCAGCAGCAAACCCGCCTTTCAGGTTCTCCACAGCAGCCTGGCGGCCTCCAGAACCGGCCAGCAGCGCCCGCAGCGCAGGCACGTCTCGGTTGTGCAGGGCGGTGAACACTGGGCTGAGGGCCTCCTGTGCAGAGCTGCTTGCTGCCATGTTGCCGCCTGGTGAGCAGGACGGGTGTGCAGGCAGAACGAGGCGAGTCTGCGGCACTGAGTGTGAGCATGACCCTACACCCAGTCAGCGGGCCTGGGGCCGTCGCAGCGGGCAGCGGGGCCTGCTGCCGCACCAGTGCTGCTTTATTTCACGCTGCATCCCTGTCAATCAGTCACACAGCAAGTTCGGCCGTTACATGGACAGCAACATACATCAGGTTGTCCAGGGCCAGCCGCCAGCTGAACCTGCGGCCACCGATGCGCTGCAAGCAGGCAAGCAGTCTAACTGTCTTGCTGGCCCGTCACGATGCGCCGGCCCTCGGGTGTCTCGATCACAGGAGGCCAGAAGTCCGGCTCAACAGACAGGTCGTAGCCCTGCGGACGTTGGTGATAGCAAGGGCAGCACACTTGTGGGATTGATGGCACCACGGGCGGTCAACTGCAGGAGCAGCATGTGCGGACAACAATAGCGCATGGCAGGAAATGGGAGTGCGGGGCCATCAGTGGCGGCAGCGGACAGTGGCAGGGAGGGCAGCAGGCATGCCGGGCAACTGCAGCTGCACGATGCACGGTGCGCAATGCTTATGCACGGAGCAATCAGGCAGCCTAGATTACTCACGCTCAGCGAGAAGCCGGTGTGCAGGTTCAGTTCCAGCAGCGTCTTGCTGTCGTCCGCCGCCGTCAGCTCCTTGTTCTGCCAAAACAGCTGCACGCAGGTGGGTTGGCAGCAGGTGCATCGGTCAGAAGGTGTGCGCTGCGGAACATGGCGCCTGGTGTGCCGCACCACAACCTGCTGTTCGACTGTGCCATGCGAATGAGGAGGCAGCCCGCACCAGCAGCTTGTCCAGTGGCACGCCCAGCTTGGCTGCCGCCGCCTTCTTCACGTCTGCGATTGTCTGCTCGTACTTGATGCTGTTAAAGTGTGGAACGATTGTATTGAATAGAAGCTTCCATTGTTAGAAGTTATCCGCCGCAGACTTTCCCCTGCAGGCAGTCCTGTCCAACCAACCGCAGCACACATGGCCACAGCCCGGTAGCAGCTTGCCACTCCCATTCCGCCCCAGCCTACCGGCAGTCGCAGCACTTGGGCGGGTACTCCTTGCCCCGCCGCACCACCACAAAGATCTGGTTGCCTTCCGCGCTGGCTGCAGCATCGGGGGTGCAATTGCAGGGTGGAATAGCATGGCGGCGGCGGTAAGGCGGCGGCGGGGAGGCGGCGTTAACGAGGGCGCGGCGGCAGCGGCCATCAACGTACAAAAGTGCTTCTGCTGCGTTATAAACACACTGGGACGCTGTATCGGCGCCTACAAGCGAGGCACACCGCCTTTGACCCACCCATGTTGCGCGGCGCTTCCCTCCCCAGCTATACCAGACGGTCCAAACCGCGCTGCAGCTGCGATGAAAGCGGGCGCAGCAGCGGAAGACGGTGGGGAGGGCCCGCCACCGCCCAGTTGTCCCGCCGCCTCCCGGCCGGCTCGGGCCATGCACCGGCAGCTGAAATGCTTTCAAAGATGTTGGAAAAAGAGCACAATGACAACATGTGTCGCTGTAAGAATGAAGGTATATTGTGTTATCCTGTCACATTTATCTTGCTACCGGCTGGGCTTGGCGCTGCTTGCCGCCGCAGGCTGCCGTGCTGCCGCCGCCGCGGCCGTGGGCTTTTTGCCCGCTGCTCCCGATGCTGTTGACACGGCAGGCAGCGCCTCCATGCCGAGCCGAGCGGCCAGGACTGGGAACAGGCGGGGGAACCAGCCGTCATTGGCGCGCGCCCACGACATGAAGCAGCTATCTGCGGAAGAGAGCAAGGCAGCAGCGGCGGTGGCAGCAGTGAGGGCAGAAAGCCGCAGTGCGTCGGAAACAGTGGTGCCTGGCTTGTGGTAATGGGGGCTTGGCTGGGCAGCCACGTGGCACGCACCCAGGATGGTGACCATATTCACGACCAGCAGTTGGTAGTGCACCGGCACCAGCTTGAAGTTGGCCACCTGGCAGGGGAGAGTCGATTGGGAGGCGAAGCGAACAACTAAGTACAGACAAAGAGGCCAGGACGGGAGCCCAGGTGGCCAGGCACTCAAAGCTACTTGCAGCTGCGCACTGCGCACAACCCGCCAGCTGCCCCTCGTTCTCTGTCCGCCTGTCTGGCCCCCGCGCCACCTGAATCACCGGCCACACATTCGCTCTTGCAGGATACGCACACGCATACACCCTCATCAACCCTCCCTCGCCCGCCCGCCCGCCCCCGCCTCACCTGAATCACCGGCCAGATGGTCAGCTCCGCGGAGAAGGTGGGCCAGAAGTCGGTGCGCAGCTTGGCGGCCACGTCCGGCAGGCCGCCGCCCTCACACAGCGTCATGTGCGTGAAGTAGCCGGCCACGTGGAGGGGGCCAAAGATGGCTGTGTCCGCCAACACCTGTGCAGCGTGGCCAGGTAAGACAGAACCAGGGTTACGCTAGCATGTAGGGCAGCTGCCACGGGAAGTTGCCAGCACGACAAGAGCCACAGAGAGATGCGGCGGCTGATCAGGGCTGTGGGCCAACGGGCGTTGCGGATGCCGCCAAAGTCCTGCATGCCCCGTGGACACACCAGCACCTCTGCTGCACCCAAAGCCCGCCACAGCTGCTGCCGCGCACCTTGGCGGCGATAAAAGCGGCGCTACCGGGCACAAAGAGGCGGCGAGCCGCGCGGTCCAGCCCAATGTACCTACAAGGTGCAGTAGGGCGAGCAGCTCACTTGCAAGCATACATGTGTATCAGATGGCTGCGCCTCTGTGCTATGATGCAGTGCCAAAATGCATGCCCAGGCTGGCATGGAGTGAGGGCCAGCCACAGCAGGCGGGCTGGTGAGCGGCGCGCTGCGGGCGGCATGCCTTGCCGTTGCTGCGCCGGGCATGCGAGGCTCAAGCAGCGACGCACCACAGCAGCATGTCTGCACAGCCCCAC
>VFQQ010003885.1_pt1 | contig 13901 bp, 14 predicted proteins | sample 3512341 | NCBI WGS metagenome assembly VFQQ01 (sample SAMN10412373, study PRJNA504923) | tailings metagenome | isolation source: Relicate 2 Philex TSF1 revegetated site | place: Philippines: Tuba, Benguet | collected 2017-08-29 | reverse complement strand
TGTCGTTGCACCCGAGCAGTATGTGCAGTGCCTGCATTGCTTCTGCACTATCACTGCCATGACTTTGCACGCGCAGGTCATAGGCCTCGTGCAAGAGCTTCACTGCCTCTGGGTGCCTATCTATCAATGTGAGCGCATCCACAGCATACATCCTAGGATAGTAACCATCGCGAAAGGCTTCCCAGGGTAACCGTGACGACCTGGCTATGAGCCAGAGCCACGTCTTTGCGGCTTGCTCGTGTCGGCCCGCAGTGCGTAGCATCTGGCCGAGGTGAAAGTTGAGATCTATGATTGCTTGTGAGTCCATTGGTAGGGTCATGACTGCCTCTTTCAGGGCGGTTTGCAGGACGGCTATCGCTGCGTCTAGACTCACGTGCTTGGCGTGCTCCTGTGCGGCTATGCACAGGACCTGAGCCGCGCCGGCCAGAGTTGCGCCAGGCTCGCCTGTGGCGGCATGCTCGCACAAGTCTGGACTAATCAGTGTGAACGCTGCGAGGAACCCCACACCCTGGCTGTGCAGCTCGTGTACTTCCTCCCATTCCCATTCAAATGGGTATGGTTCACTGTCATCTGCCTCTGGCTCACCCAGTGTGGCAGGTCTGCTTGCTGTAGGGGGCGCAAGGGGCACGGGTGGTTTTGGGGCCTGGGGCTGCAGGGTCAGGGTGGCGAGGGCGTCTCCGAGCTGCTCTGCGGGCGCGGGTGGTGTTGCGGGTGCGGGAGGGCTGCCTGACGCTGCGGCTGGGCTGGCGCTGACACTAGCGGTAGCCTTGGCATTGGCTTTGGGCCGGTGCTGCTTCTTGTGACCTGCACGGTGGGACAGGCAAATGCGCGCCATGTCACGCGTCGGACGCCGGCTTTTTAATCCGCACTCTCTCATTCTCGCTGCACACTGATCAGCTACTGTAACACTCTGCTGGCTGGTCTAGCGCCCTAATGAGAGCAAAGGTCTGCAGGCACTGGGTGACCGTGCGTGTAGGCGTGATGGCGCGCGCACTTACCCATACCGCTACCTGCTGCGCTGCTGCTGTATGGCGCTGCCACTTACGCAGATACTGATGCCTCTGACAGTGTAGATAGGCAGCGCCGGCCAAGGAGGCACACACAACCATAACTGTACTGCCACCTCGTTTCTGTATCTGAATACTGTACATACTGTGCTGCCTGCTTTCCTAGCTACTTATGATACACGCTTACATGGACAGGGTCAGCAAGAGCGCTAAACAAATGCAAGCAAACGCGAGTACTCTCCCTAGTCCATAGCATCAGTGAAGGTATAGCCGCTATAGGCACCATGACGCGAACAGAGGCTGACAAAGGCTGGCTGACAAAGGCTGGCAAAGGCTGGCAAGGCAAAGGCTGTTCTGAGAACGAAGCGAACAAAAGGTGGCAAAAGCACGGCAAGGTGTCAAGATGTGCCATATTCTTCTTCTAAGGCCAGGCTATCAAGAGCTGGCCAGGCTGTCAAGAGCTAAAATGCGTGTATATCAGTGTGCAAGTGAATGTCAGTGCACATACAGTGGGGGATAAGCGCACGCTTGAAGATTTTTGAAAGCTGTTGATTCAGTTTTTGGCATTTTGGCACAGCATGCCACGCAAAATGTACACTGGTGCGACATGTCAACGAAACCTAGGACACTACTGCTGCTTGACGGGCGACAAAGCGCACAGAAGAAATCGGGCGAGCGCGACACGAAGGCAGGGGGAACTACACCAAGTTCCACCATGCCTACACCATGTCTGTTTGTGTGTGCACCGAAACAGTTTGTCTAGCCTTCTATCTATGTTGCTTGCACTGAGCAGTCAGGAGCTGGAAGGCACACAAGCTTTTACTCTCATACGCTGCTTGTGCTCTAGTGGCAGGGCATTGCAGTGCGGGACGTGTGCTACAAGCCCGTGCAAGTCAGTTTCGGCGACACTTGCTTTCCAGTTTCCACGCACGCTGTCTCATTCGTGACCGCTGCAGCAAGCAGGCTGAGGCAAAATGTGCTTGGTGCTTCGCAGCAGTAAGGACTTGAATCAGGCTTGGGCCGCGCGCGTACATCGGTACATAGACGTAAGGTACACGCTTACAGCTGTGCATCGCGGGCATATCGTAGTACAACAAGGATAGCAAGTAGGACAAAGTACACTATGTGCAGTGTGTGAATTGGGATATGTTGCTCACCAATCCACCATGCACACACACACAGACACAGACACACGCGCGCACACGCACACATACACACACACTGTAAGCGTGTATCATACACACACACAATCAGTATCCTACAGAATGAGAGATAAAGATCGCATGGTATGTAAGCGCGGCCTAAACGTCTCTCGTGATGCAAAGTAATGGCATAGTTCTCGCACAGACGCACACACACACATACACACACACACACAGACGCACAGGCGCACACACACGCGCGGAAACATTGCAAGCGTCCGAAGCCTGACATCCCTTGCTATACTTCCAAAACGCTGGCTTGCTACTCATAAAGGACCCAGTCAGTGCACCCACACAGACACACACACACACACACAGAGTCACAGACACACGCGAAAACACACACAACACACACACACACACACACGCACAGACACACAATCAGTACCCTGCAGAATGAGAGAAAAGCAACACCTTATGGCATGCCGTAGTAAGGATTGCACACCAGGGGCACACGCACACATGCTAAGGTATAGCAAGAGAACGCGGAAACATAGCAAGCGTCCGAAGCCTCTCATCCCTCGCTACTCACTCACAAACCACTCAGTCACTCACGCAGTGCACCCTGCTAGATTGCCAGAGAGTCGGTCATGTGCCACTCATGCAGCCGCGCGTTTGCTCACGAACTCATGATGCACCCAATCGTCCATGCAAGTCAGCTCAAGCACGTGACACTTATGGTTTTGCACCACCCATGAGCTGTGGTGTGTGTCTTAACATCCTGCGGTCCAGCATCAGGTTGTGCTGATGTATCTATGTAAGTCAAATGATGCCTACCACGCCTACCTGTGTCCTGCTTGCCAGGCAAACACAGGAAATGCCTTGCGTCCGTGGCGCACAAGATATGCTCTGCCCTACACCCCTGTTTGCATGCGAATCCTGCCTAAAACAATCTGCTCCCCCTCGTAGGCACAGGGTCATAAGTAACGTGCATATGCGGTCTACACTTTCATGCTTATCAGCCCAGGCAACTGCGAAGCCTGTCCTGCCAATGGTGTATCTACACCCACCACATCTACACCCACGTGCACTTTAGGCCTGCCAAGGGCGTGGCGGCCGTGTGGTCTGCCAAGGGCGTGCTGCCGACATGGCGCGCCCTTGCAAGGCTGAGTAAACAGAGGCATAAGGAATACACCTTCGTGCTTTTGAGCCCTGTCAACGTTGTATCCACACCCACCACATTTCTAAACTCACATGGCTGAATGCTTAGTGCATATGCGACCTACACACTCGTGCTTTTGAGCCCTGTCAACGGTGGATCCACACCCACCACATTCGTAGCTTCCCTCACCTTCCTCGCCACCCTCTCTATCTCCCCCCTCGGCAAACCCCTCTCCAACGCCTCTGCCGCCACACGCGCCAACGGCGCCAACTCCCGCCCGTTGAACAACGCAGACACATAGCACTCATACGCTAGCACATGCCCCTCTGGCTGGTCACGCAGAGCCGTTTTGGCCGTTTCCCACACGCGGCCTAGGATCTCAATGGCGTCCTGGTGCTGGTTCGCTGCGCTGTAAACCATGGCTAGCTTGAGTGCTTCTGCGACGGTGGCTGCGTGGTCCTTGCCGTGTAGGGTCATGTGGTGTTGTAGTGTTTGGGAGTGCAGGGAGATGGACCTTGCGAGCTCGCCTGTGAGGTACAGGCTCTGAGCGTGCCTGCTTGTGGCCTGCAGACACACAGACACACAGACACGCACACACAGCATGGTCACGGGAGCGCCCAACACAACTACAGGCTCGACGCTCGGTCTGCGTATGCCGGAGTGCGGGTGCGTGTGTGTGTGTGTGTACGCTTAAGGCGGCATCGGGCTGCTCAAGGCGGCCAACTGTCTACGAGTTCGTGTGCGTCACTGCATGTGTGTGTGTATAAGTGAGCACGTGTGCAACACTGCATGTGTACGTGTGTGTGTGTACCTGTGTGTGTGTGTGTGCATGTGTACGTGTGTGTGTGTACCTGTGTGTGTGTGTGTATGTGTATGTGTATGTGCATTGCGTGTGTCTCTGTGTGTGTCCCTGCGTCCGTGCTCGCGCATCCGTGCCTGTGTGTGTGCGCGTGTGCGTCCGTGCTCGCGCATCTGTGCCTGGGTGTGTGCGCGTGTGCGTCCGTGCTCGCGCATCTGTGCCTGGGTGTGTGTGTGTGTGTGTCTCTGTATGTCTGCACGCGCTCACCTCCATGTGCCTGTCATCCTTCGACCCCTTACGCACCCTAGACCACTTCATCATCTCCCTTGACGTTACCTTAGCCCCCTTATAATCCTTGATATCTACCTGACACTGATGTAACCTAGCATAGAAATGCCCAACGTCACTTGTATTCACACACCCCTGATCACACCCCTTGATGTATGCCAGGTAACGCTGCAAGAGTGGTATGAGGGTAGCTGGGGGCAAGCTGGGTGCGTTTGCATCGCAGCAGAGCAATACACGCAATGATTCGATAGTGTCCTTGTGCTCTGCACCACGCGCCTTGCTGCAGTTCTCGTAGCACTCTAGCGCCGCCGGCACGACGTCTGCGCGCCGGCCCAGCGCCAGCAGCGAGTCGAGCACGCACTCGCGTAGGTAGTGCCCGTCGTTGTACGTTTCGTGCGCTATGCGCCCTGCGCGTGGGATGATCCATTTTAGCTTTTTGATTGCGGCTTCGTGCTGCTCTGTCTCGCGCAGCATCAGCGCGACCTCTAAGGTGATGTAGAGAACGACGGGGTGCTCGAGTGTGAGGGTGGGTAGGGCTTCGCTGAGGGCTGATTGGAGCACTGCAATCGCTGCGTCTAGGCTGTGGTACGCGGCGTGGTGCCGCGCGGCGCAGCGCAGCCGCCCGGCCGCGCTCGCCACGGCTTCCTGCACCAGCCCTGTGCTTGCTAGCTCGCGCAGGTCTGGTTGCGTCTGCAGGAACGCGGCTAGGTAGCCGTCGCCCCGTGTGTGGTGGGCACGCTGCATCTGTTCCCACTCGTCTGGGTAGCCCTCGTCGTATGGAGGAACGCTCGACCTTCGGGGCTGGCCGCGTGTGGCTGGTGCGAGTGCTAGCGCTGTGCTGCTCTGAGGTGCCGCGCTGCTGCTAGCTGTAGGGGGTGGCGGTGGGGTGGAAGGCTGCTGGTGGAGCGCAACTGTGGCGAAGAACGACGCAAGCTGCTCAAAGTGTGCGTCGCGTGGTGCTTGGGGTGCAGGAAGCGGCACTGGAGGTGCTGCTGCGATGATACTAGTGTCATAGGGCCGGTGCTGCTTGCTGCGGCCTGCGAAGGGCAGTTCAGGAAAGTTCCGGGTCTCTCGTCACGCACTTGCGCGTGTCTCATCCAGCCCTTTCCTTCCTTGCCTTCCCTGGTCGTTTAGTGCATGCCATGTCAGTATGTGGCTGCTGGCACGTCTGTATGCTGCAGAGAGCGAGCACAGGAGCACGTGAGTCACAATGCCACTCACCCATTGCTAGCAACAGCGGCGTTGGACTCAACGGGGTTCAAGCTGACCTGGTCCGGAAAGCAGGCTGTAATCCTCTTTAGTGTGCTCCTGATGTCAGGGAACATGAAATGAGGCTGGATCGGTCCAAGGTCAGCGACAGTAAGTTGTACTGCAGAAAGCGGCGCGGACCCAGTCTGTGGCGGCCAGGGGTCCTTCTGCCTGAGTTGTGCCTGCCGCAGGATCCCTGAGTAGCAGCCCTGTGGCAGACCCTGTGGCAGACGCTAGCTACGCTGGTACGGGTTCGTCGGCGACTTACGTGCTACCAGAGTATGGTACCTATGCGTAAGGTGGGTCGCTCAGCACCAGCGCTGTTCGGCGTGTATTGTTCGGTAGTACTGCTTTGCAAAGCCCTTCTGACGGACGGCTGGACTGCGGCTACGGCAGTCCAGCCGGTGTGGCTTGCGGCATACGCTTGGTGCTGAAACTTAATCAAGGGACACGCATGTCCCACCACATACCTACAAGACAATCTACGTAGCCATAGCCGTAGTGCTCGTAGTCTATACCATGCCTGCCTGCTTTCCTCGTTTTGGTGCTGGAACAATACCCGAGCGACACATGTGCGCGCGACACAGGTGTTGCTACAACACACTCACCAAGCAATAGCTCCGACAACATACGCTCAGCAGATATTAATGTTCCAGCACCAAGAGCACACCACATGAGCATAACACAAGAGCACACCATGATGGCCTGCCTGACCTTTGGTCATGTTGACTGCCTTGGCTGCCTCACACGCTTGGTGCTGGAACAACCCGAGCGACACACATGTTCTACAACACACATACAACACAATCTACGTAGACAACCTCACAATGGTCCGCAAGGCACAAGAGAGAATCAGCAAGAGCACACCACAAGAGCATACCACAAGAGCACAGAGCATAACACAAGTGCCTGCTTGAAACTTTGCCCTGGTCATGTTCGCACGTGCTCACTCAAAGCCTATTTCAAGGCAATTGAACCCCGCCATACTACTCTGCTATACAACATACACGCTGACACAAAGCATGATGCAAGCTGCTACGCGCTACGACATCAACTGCTACCCGCCACTTTTGTCCTAGCCCACACTACATAAACCCACCACCCACACACACACACACACACACACACAATGTGTTTATGCCCCCTGATTCTATCAGACTGAACTACATGAACCTACCTTTACCATCATCAGGCTAACCCTGCATGAATTATGCAAGACACCTCACAACACTGCCGGTACTACACCCCAGCTCTGCACTACACTAGCACACCATACCACTGCCCCACATCACTCAAACTCACTCGCAGGCGCGGTGAGCAAGCTGTCATACACATACCGCACCTCCTCGGCCGGTAGCCTCCGTGCCAAGGCTTCATCTCTCAGCTTCCGCGCACCTTCCAAGTCTCGCGCACCTATCAAACAGTACATGTAATGCTCGAACAGCACCATGTGCCTGTCTGTGTCACCGCGCATCGATTTTCTTGCGTGGGGCCACACCCGCTCGAACACTGCGGCTCCTTCCTTGAAGCGATCGAGCTCGAAGTAGGTGTGGCCCAAGCTCAGCGCTGCGGTTGCCGTGTTGCGGTGGCTGTCACCATAGACACGCATGTGGTGCTGCAGGATTTGAATAAACAGGGCAATGGCCTTGGCGTGGTCCCCGGTGTCGGTGAGGTTCTGGGCGTGGTACTGCATGGACTGCGATACACACACACACACACACACACACACACGCACACGCACACACGCATTCACACACTCTGACGCGGACCTCGGCACTTGAGCGCAGTGCAGTTGAAAACAGTAGGCGTGTAGCAGTCTGGGATGCATGGCCGCAAACAAATGATTCACGTCCTCGCAACACAGACGCAGACCTCCGTGCCATGCAAGCAGATGCAACATGCGCGGTACAAACATTAGGAGCAGAGCTATGGGTGGTCAGTATGTCAGTGTTCGTGCCATGTCCCTTACCTCAAAGTATCGTTCATGCTGCACACCATAACACCTTCGTGCCACTTGCATCAGCTCCCGTGACGATGCCGTGGCCCCCTGCAAATCATTTAACTCCTTCTGACAGCAATGCAACCGCCGTAACCGCTCCCACAACTCCCTATCATTCACACCCCCCTTATTGGTGCGTCTGAGATACGCCACGTACGTCTGTAGCAGGGGTAAGAGGGTCAAGGGGGGTAAGGGCACAGACATCTCGTGGCACACTAACAAGTACTTCAACGCGCGCATCGTGTCGGGATGCTCCTTGCCACGAGACTCTAGGCACAATCCGCACGCATCGTTTGCGAGCTGTAGGCCCTCTAGGTAGTGGCCCATGCCTGTAAGGCACTGCAGGGTTGACAGCCGCGCTTGGCATTGGTCGTAGCCGGCTTCGCGCGGCAACCGGCCAGCGCGGGGCAGCACCCAGAGCCATGTATGCGCGGCCGCCTCATACAGCTGTGCGTCTGTGAGCAGCTGTGCTAGATTATACTTGATAACAAGCGTGGCTTGTGAATGGGGCGCTGAGCTGGTCTTGCACTCTTTGAGTGCGGCCTTCAGCACGGCTACCGCTGCGTCGGTGCTGGTGTGCGTTGCGTGTTGCTGCACCGCCTGGCACAGCCTGTGTGCTGCGGCTGCTAAAGCCGCACCACGCGCGCCTGTGTCAGCCTGCTTGCGCAGGTCTGGGGCCACCTGTGTGAATGCTGCTAGGTAGCCCACGCCCTGGCTGTCGTGCAGACCCTGCACTTGCTCCCACTCGCTCCCAGGCTCTGTGTGCGCAGATGCAGAGTCAGGCGCTACGCTGGCCTTGCAAGGAGTGCTGCTGCCTGCTGTAGGGGGCGCAAGGGGTGCGGGTGGCTTGGGGGCCTGTGGCTGGAGGGTCAGGGTGGCGAGGGCATCTCCGAGCAGCTCTGCAGGCGCGGGTGTTGGTGCGGGTGCGGCCGGGCTCGCCGAGGCTGCTGCTGTGCTGCCAATGGCGCTAGCTTTGACCTTGGCTTTGGGCCGATGCTGCTTCTTGTGGCCTGCGTAGTGGCACAGGCAGACGCGCGCCAGGTCACGCGGTGTGCCCTGCCTCCTTGATCTGCCTTCTCTGCCGCTCAATTTGCGCTGCTGACTTTGATTACAATGCGTAGGCTGGGCTACGGGCTGGAAGGCAGCAGAGCTTGCAGGCACTTGGGGACCGTGCGTGGAGGCGTGATGGCGCGCGCACTTACCCATCTCTACCTGCTGCGCTGCCGCTATATGGCGCTGCCACTGTACGCAGATACTATTGCCTCTGACAGTGCAGTTATGCAGCGCCGGCCAAGCTGAGGCCAGGTCACGGCCCTGGTGAACACACACCCGAACCAGTTGTACTGCCTACCCGTGTTGTCATACCGTAGTGCTCGCAGTACATACCGTGCCTGTTTTCCTCGTTTGTTACACTGTGCCTTCATCACTTGCTCAGAGCTTACTTCGGCCGCAGTACATAAGCTAGTCTGACTACGTGGCTGCCTGGATCATGACGAGTATGGACAGGACGACAAGTATGGATTACTTGGACAAGTAGGTACGGACGGCTTTACAGGCAGGCCACCATAGCATACCACCGTGCACAGCCGGCCCACAAGCAAAACACAGGCTCCTAAACACACACAAAGAATTCGATCATGGAACGATTAAGTACGGAGAAGAGTCGCATCGTTCTCTGAATGCCACGGGCCAGGCCATGTAGGCACTACACCCCCAAGAACACACGCAGACACCGCAAGCTGCACGCCATGAGACTGAACAGTGCGCAGGAGGCGCAAAAGAATGTGCTAAGGCGCAGCCAATACAGCCATACGCCCAAAAGCCTGAACGCAAACTGAGGATGTCACAGTCAGTCGTTGTCAGTCAGAATCAGCGCGCATCACAAAAGTGCGCGGCCTGTATCAAACGCAGGTCATCAGCTCAGCATGAGGTCTCGTCATTGCCCGGGTTTGGGCCTATATAGGGTAAAACAGCCCCAGATATATAGATGAATGATGAGTAGTCTATGGCAGTACAGGGGCAGCATGAGTACATGACGGCACCACATGGATACCTTAACACCTGGCCGGGTAATGACTAGTGTGGGAGTGTACACACACACACACACACACGCACACACACACACACGCATTGACACACGCAGTAGAAGGACAAGTCTGCCGGGGAAGGCCGGGTGAATAGCTAAGGCCAGGTGGGCAACGATAGCACACACACACACGCACGCACGCATTGGGCGAGAATGCGGCCATAATGGCAACACTCAAAAGCTGCGCAACCGCAACGCAAGAGTTCTCCGCGGGGCACATGCCATACATGAATGAGCGCACACATACACAGACACACACGCACACATTGACACACGCATTGTCACACGCAGCAGAAGGGCGATACTGCCCTGACGACACAAGGGTCCCCGGAACAAAACTAAAACAACGAAACAAAAACGTCCGAATCAGCGCCGCCGGCAGGCCCTAGCTTTTCAGCCGCTCCTGCACGCTTTGCATTCTATGAGTCCCGAAACACTGCCCACTCACACTTTCCATGCGCGACCCTCACTCATACGTGGGACACACGTACGGTTATGTGTACACACACAAACGCTATCTCACACACCACTGGATGAATGGCAAGTGTGACCCTCGCTCAAGGAGGCACACTATAACAGCGCAAAAAACGCACGCTCTCATAACAAAGCGGCTGTCATGCTTGCTCAAGCAACTCCATGGAGAAGGCCAGAGCCGAAAGGAGGCGGGATGCATACACACAGATACACACACAGACCCGTAATGATACATAACAAAACACTCCAGGCAGGAATAGCTAAGGGATGAAGACGGTTAGTCAGAAAGGAATGAAGGCGCGATCGTGTGAATTGCTGTGCACTCAGCGTAGCACGTGTGTGTAAGAGGCGTGTGTGTGTGTGTCAGTGTCCGAGCTGAAAGCGCAGCAAAAACAACAGGCACCGTCAAGGTAAGCCTGAGCCACTTGATTGTCCCTAACCCGCAGTGATAACATATGTACTTGGCAGCGGCCGCTGAAAAGCCAGCAAAAGCAACACACTGTATCGTAAGCGAGGTTGAAGCAACCGCGCTTGTACGTGTCAGCAACCCTGTATGTCAGTGACCAACACGTGTAAGCACCAACACGTGTAAGCAACTGATAGCTATAGCAGGGGATAACTAGGGCACCTAGACAAGCTGCATTGCGTGCTCGTGGGCTGGTAAGCTCATGCTTGCTGCAGGCTCCAGGCTGTGGAGCTTGGATGGCGAGCCTAGGCAGTCTGCTGGGTCTGTCGCACGGCGCTTGGCCACTTGCACGAAGCAGTCCGCAGGCTCAGCAGCGTGCCGCTTGCCGGCCTGCGCTGCGCGTGCTGCGGTGTGCAGCCAACCTTGCGGGACGAGCACTGCGTCCTGCATAAGGCTCTGCTCTGCTGGCTGCGGCATAGACGCTGTGGATGCGAGCCCGGAGGGGCCCACCGGCCCGGGTTGACTCGTATTCAAATACCCGGGTGCAAGCTGCGTGAATGTGCTCTCTGAGTTGGCCTGAGACCCTGCGTGGCTGCCGGGCTCGTCCGCGCAGTAGTGCTGTGCCTTGGCGGCTCCCAGCTGTGCTGGCGCCTGGGCCTGCGGTGAGGCTGGGGCGCACGCCGCAGGGTGCTGCGCTGGCACAACCACTGCGACTGCCGCTCCGGGCTGCACCTCTGCGACACGACGCTCCTGCTGCCTGTACATGTACTCCCGCCTCGCTGCGAGGGCAGGCCCGTGTGCCTGGAGAGTGTTCTGCGGGGGCAAGGCAGGCACAGGGACAGGCGTGTGTGCTTGTGCCAGGCAGCTGAACAGGGCGGTGGAGGCCCCTTCTCCACCTCAAGATGCTTCCACTGGGCTGCCATGCTGCCAGGGAGTGGCCAGGGCTGGCTGCTCCACAGGTCAAGGCTGGCTGCGCCGGGCAAGGCATGTGCAAGGATTGAAATGGACTGACTCACCATTGCTATTCTTTCCACGTCACTCCAATGTGCTGGGATGGTGTTTATCCGGGGGAGGTTCGCCCAGCAGAGCTCGAAGTGCGCTCGGAAGGCTCGCTCCGCACAGCTGCGCGCACAGAAAAAGACATCATTCGTGTTCAAGACCAGTCAGAATGCTACGAAAGCCCTGCCAAGAGAAAGCTGCGAGGGTCTGCAATTTTCTGCGTGGCGACTCCAACCGCCGCTCTGCGAAGTCCTCACTTGCGGCAGGCGTGCGCCTTGTTGAGCTGGTAGTCCAGTATGACGAAGCCTGTTATCCGCCTGCAGCCCCTGCGGATAGGCATGAAGGGGCACTGGGTGTTACGACCACTCATGAACTGTATGAGCCTGCTTCTTGCGTTGCAATGCATTCAAAGGCTCCTATGGGGCCTCTAGCAGCAGAGAGCGTGGAATGTGTCGGACCCTGGGCCAAGGTCCAAGGCCTCGCCCATGCTTGCTTCTTGCCACCTTTACCTGCAACACTGAAGCCAGCCTCCTTCTGGTAAATGTGTGGCTCCTTGGTACTTGTAATCGCCCTGAAGGAGCCTGTCCACCGAAGGAGTATGCGGACCGAAGAAGACTGGCTCTTGGGCCGGCTCCTCCGGCTGCGGCTGGCTAGCTGTGGTAGCTGACATTGCTACGGGCACTGCCAGAGGCTGAAGCACAATGCCACGCCTCATCATGACCGGGGTGCGGATTCAGCAGTCAGCAGACGCCCCACTGGGACGCTGCGATGGCTGGTCCTTTGTGCCGCGGGCACGTCCAGTGTTACAGTCAGTGTAGTGTGGCAAGCTCAGCAGGGGCAAAGGAGCCAAGATGAGTGGGTACGTTACAGTCAGCGCAGCTGTTACAAGCTGCGCAGTCAGGTGCTCCCCAGCACACACAGGCCTGCCCTGCCTACAACTCGCAGCCCTACATACAGGCGCTGCACCACGGTGGCGCCATGCCAAACACACGGCCAAAAGCCAGCCACGAATGACCAAGCAACGCCAAGCCCAACGCGTATCTTGCGCACACACAAATCGCAGCAAATCTGCGTCTCAGCTAAGGCAAACTCCCGCACCATCCACCTGTGCTGACATCTTCGTAAGGACCACGCGCTCGCTACCCAGGATGGCCAGGCAGATACGCAGGCGGGGGTGTGTCCTTCTGAGCCTTCGCGGCCCTCGCAGGCGCATCGCCACTGCCCTGCTCAGTCTCACCCTCCTTAGACAGGTACCGCAGTGTGAGACTTCTGTGCAATGACTCAGCAAGCTGAGCCTGCTGCACAGGAGGTGCCACTGCTGCGGCCGCTGCCCCCTGTGTGCTGACTGTCCAGCCTGGTTGCGCGTCCGCCTTGCGTGGCGCTGCCGCGCTGTTTGATGCCGCAGCCGCGGTATCTGCCGCGCTGAATGTTGTGACATCAGAGGGGTTTGGTACCGTGCGGGCACTCTGCGCTGTTGGGTCTAGGGGTACAGGCTGAGAACCTGTCGCTGTCTCGCTTGCTTGCGAGGCCGCGGGCTGTGTATGGATGACCTGAGGCGCAAGGCCAGGCTCACGCGCTGCCTCACTGGCCTGTGGTGCACGTGCTGTCTCACTGGCCTGTGATGAGGCCAGCTGTGATAAGGGCACCTTGGTGCCATCTGCGGCTGCAGCCGGGTCAGCTGCCGCTGCACCCGTGCTGGTCTGGGCTGCCTGCAGCTGTCCTGTCGCTGCGGTTGGGTCAGCCGCTGCCTGAGGCTGCAGCGATGCGCTGTTGGTAGGTCCTTGTGTGGCCGTGGATGAATTGTGTGCTGTATGAGGTATTGTATGGCCTGTAGCGTGGTCAGACGCGGCTGTCGGCTGTGTCTGAACTGGTCTCTGCTGCACTGGTGCATGTGGGGTGGGCGGTGCGACTGAGTGCTGAGGGACAGGGTCCGGAAGCTTCTGCATGTGAGCACGTGACACACACACACACACACACGCACACACACACGGGTAAGACAGAAGACTTTATGTAGCCCACGCGCATTACGAAGCCACCATGGCTCAGCGAACACACACATGTATTAATGAGAAAGATTGCATGCCAGTGTCACAAAGAGCGATGAACCTGTGTGAATGCCAGCTGTGCATGCGCACCTCTGTGACTTGGCCATCCGCTGTGACCTGCACCCATGCACGTGTGAGATGACTCTGGTCACACATTGACTCCCTGCAACGGATGACACACAACAGAGATAGTCGAGCAAACGCATTGGCTGTTCATGTGTCTGTGTGTGTGTGTGTGTGTGTGTG
>VFQQ010003883.1_pt1 | contig 13906 bp, 26 predicted proteins | sample 3512341 | NCBI WGS metagenome assembly VFQQ01 (sample SAMN10412373, study PRJNA504923) | tailings metagenome | isolation source: Relicate 2 Philex TSF1 revegetated site | place: Philippines: Tuba, Benguet | collected 2017-08-29 | reverse complement strand
GCTTGCGGCGGGTGGCTCCCATCGAGAAGCAGCGCTCCGCCTGCTGCGCATGCTCCAGGAAAGCGCGCACAGCAGGGCAGTCCTGGCAGCGTGTAGCACCGCAGCGCACACGAGGGGCCTCGGCGCGCCTGCTCCAGTCGGTAGGGAGTGGAGGCGGGCGGGGGATCTGTGCCCGCAGTGCGTTGGCCGCTTGCTGCACTATGCCACGCAGCGCGGGCACGGCCTGCACTGCCGCTGCCAGGCTGCCCAGCCGCAGCTGCTGCGCAAAGCCTTCCAGGGCAGGGAGCACCAGGCTGGCAACGGGGTAGCGCAGCGGGCAACGGCACAAGTGTGCAGCTGCCCGGGCCAGCAGCTCGGTCGAGTCTGCGAGGAGGGATAGCAGGGATGCAATGCTCAGGGGTCAGCAGGGGAGGCATAGCGAGGGAAGCGGATGCGGGGCGGTGGCATTTCAGTAGGGTGCTCGTGTTGCGCTAGAATAGATTGTGCCCCATGAACATGCATGAACTGGTACCAAGCCAAGCCGGCGCCGCTGCAGCCAGCATACGCAGCTCACCAGGGCAGTCGGGCACGTAGATCGCCAAGAGCAGGTCTTGCACAAAGTCGGCCGTGCGAGGCGGCGTGCTGGGTGGCGCGCTGTAGGCAGTTGAGTGGTACCGGCCGCGGTAGTGGCCAACTGGCGGCGGGCGAGGGGTCATGTCTTTGTCAGGCTCCCGCTCCAGCACACCCATAACTGCCGCCGCAAGCTGCATGTAGCGCTGCACGCTGGCTGCGCTCACTGCGGCGCCGCCGGCTTCGGCTCGTCCACAAACGCCACTCGCCTGCTGCACGCGCCGCAGCTGCCCCAGCACAGCGGGCATGTCGGCCTCGCTGTGGGCCCTGCCAAAAGCCGCCAGCAGGCCTGGCTGCAGCTCGGCCCACCAGCCCTTTGTGGGGCCAGCACGCACTGCCAAGTCCACTGCTGGCTGGAGGCTGAGTGTGCTGGCGGCGGCACGTGTCAGCAGGGCGCCAAGGTGCTCGCCGCTGCCGTGCTCGGCTAGCCAGTCCAGCAGGGCCTGCAATAGGAGGTATCCAGTCATGTCAAGGCCCGCCAAAGCTACAGCCACAACCAAGACGTCTCGAGATGGATGGATGCACATGCTTGGAAGCGCATGCTTCAGGGCATGCCGAGGAGAGCTAGGCATGCTCCCAGCCGCTGCATAGCATATGGACCACACAGGCAGCAGCTGCATGCGCGTTCGCAAACTAACACGCACGTACAGCGCCGGCTGTGAGATTTTCTTCCGGACAAAGAGTCTTGCAGTCAGCGGCACTAGCGGCTAACGGATAGCGCACCTGCATCTGACGGGCCTCTTCCACACGGTTGAGGGACACATTGGGCGGCGGAGCCGGCGGCAGCGCCTGCAGGAAAGCGACCGTAATCTGGGGCACCAGCACTGCAGCGGCCTGGCCGGCCGCCTCCTGCACCCCTTGTGCGAGCTCAAAGAAATCTGCGCTGCTTGTCAGGCACATCCGGTGGCTGTGGCTGCGAGCGCCGCCGCTGTGCGCGGGCTGTCCCATCCCAGCCGCTTGCAGGCCGCCAGCAGTGGCGGCAGCATGGCTGCACCGCTGCTGGAGCTTGCAGAGCTGCTGGCTGCCGTGGCCGCATCAGCGGCCGCCGAGGCAGCGGTAAAGTGCCGAGCATAGGCCGTCGCCAGGATGCTGTCAAGCAGCTGCTCATCGCCGAGCTTGAGCAGCAGGCGGAGCAGCTGGGCAAGGCCTGCCCCTCCCCTGGCCTGCACTCCACGCACTCGGCTGACTTCATAAGGGACCATCTGTGTCGCAACAGGAGCATCTGCTCGCGGCAGGCTGGCAGCCGCACTGATAACCCTGGTCAAGCCAGCGCGGACCAGCGCAGCAGCGGCCGCTGCCGCGCCTGCTGCCGTGCTGCCTGCTGCTGCGTCTGCTGCTGCTGCCGCTGCGTCACCTGGTGCGGCCGCTGGGTCGCCTGCTGCGGCAGTGGCGTCTGCTGCTGCTGCTCCAGGTGCTGCTGCTCCCGCTGCAGTTGCCGCAACCACAGGGGCTGTGGCCACTGACTGCAGCTGGCGCAACAGAGCAGCGCAGCTGGGCAGCGCGTCCAGCTGCCCCTTGGCTAAGCAGGTCAGCAGCAGCTGGACAGCCGAGGTGGACGGCTGCGACCAGCCCGCCAGGTGGCACAGCTGCACGATGGCTGGCGCGTGCTCTGGTGTAATGCAGGTTGCAGGGCCGGAGCTTTGGGTATAGTAGTACCGTTTCTGCTTGGTGCCTGCCTTGCTCAGGGCCGCAAGGCACTGCTCCGCCAGCTGCGCATCGCGCAGCTTTGCCACGGCGCGCAGCACAGCTGCCACAAACGCTGGGTCAGCAGACCGAGGCAGTGCACGCAGCAGCGCCGCCGCCCACTCCCGCAGCTCTGCTGGCGGCTGGGAGCTCTGCAGTGGCGGTCGACAGCATGGTGGTTTTTGCGACAGTAAGCAAGCAGTAGCAACAAAAAACACAACGACAGCCACAAGGGCCAACACTTTGGCGAAACTGCTGCTGTCCATGCAACAAACGCCAACTGCTAGTCCAGCTTGCAGCTGACCGCCCGTGGATGCTAACACACTGCAGAGCCACCACCTCTCAGAAGCCAACCGACTATCAAGCGTGAGGCCCACCTTCCGCACTGCCTTCAGCAGGCCCTCGGCCGCTTGCTTCAGATCGTCCCCACAGCGCACGTCGTACCGCCGGCTCTTGGGCCACACAACCAGTGCGGTGCGCCGGTACCACCTGCAGGCAGCGCAGACCAGAGGACCCTGCTCAGTCCAACCACGCGGCTGCGGCAAGTGGCATGCCCAAGCTAACCAGTAGCGCGGAGCGAATCAGGTGAGCCAAGCCTGGAAAGTAGCGCACAGGAGCCTCGTGTCACGCTTCACGCCGCCTGCCATACTTGTTGGCCTCCTGCGTGTGCCCCGCCTAGTGCAAACCTGGTGCGAAATGCGCCGCAAGGCTGTGCTGCGTTGTGCCTCACCTGCTGCAAGGTGCACCCTCGTTGCCAGTATCCGGCTCTTCCTCCTCGCCATCTGGATCCGTTTCCTCAAAGTAGTTGGGACCCTGCGATGTATAAAAGGCAAGTCCTACTTTAATGGAGTGGCGATTGGCACATGAACAAAATGTGGTAGGCGCCGTGCTCTTTGCCATCCGGGGTCCTGCGAACTGGAGGCAACAAACGTTCAGGCGGACATCAAACACGCACAACCAATGGAAGTGGGCCAGTGCAGATGGGTTCACGCCACACCACTCCACCATGCCTGCCTGAGCGGCAGGCGTTTCCAGATGCATGCACCAAGCCGCCTGGCAACAGCCGCCTCCCGGGCAAAAAGCACAGCTCGACCCTGTTCAACATCAGCCGGCAAACCATCTGCCCTGCACACCTGGCAGAGCTCGCTTTCTTCATCAAGCTGCATGGTGCCCAGCTCGGGTGCGGCGTGGCCGTCCAAGCCCACCCACTCGCTCAGCTTCTGCTCGGACTCGTTGTACTCCCCATCGCCGCCTGCACAAGCAGCAGCAGCAGCAGCAATAGCAGCAGAAGAAAGCCGCCAGGATGGGCCAGCCGGTACGCAGCGCAGCATGCAGCCGCAGCGCAGCGGCGCAGCGCAGCAGCAGCAGCAGCAGCAGCCACGGTCAGCTACTCTAACTGCCATATCCCCACACCAAAGCCTGCCCGCCATTTTGCCAAACTCACCCCAGTCGTCTCGCTGCACCAAGGCAAAGTGCGCATCCACCAGTCCTTCCTGCTGCAGCTTGGCCATCACTCGGCCTGAGCAGCGGTCGGCACCCTTGAGGGCGGCCAGGCCCGGCCGCAGCCCATCCTGGCTGTACCTGCAAGGCACGCAAATACAAAAGATGTAGGTAGGGTTGAAGCCGATGCGCGTTTGAGCAGCTGCTGCAGCATGCACAGAGCAGCCCACGGTAGGAAAGCCAGCTGCACGGCTTGCTGCTTAACCCCAGGCATGAATGGGCATAACTACAGTGCTCCCAGAAGCAGCGCAGTAACAAGAGCAGTGTTCAGGCAAGAGCAGTGTAGCAAGCCAAGGTAGCAGCCTCACAGGTGCTCCAGAATGTAGACCAGCTTGATTGGCGCATCTGGCTGGCATTGCTCAAGCTCCCGCTCCCAGCGCTGCACCACCGCCCGGGCTTCATTAGCTGCATCTGAGCAGTCTGCCAGCTGGGGCAGCTTGGCTCCGGCCTTGGACACCAGGTTGTAGATGAGCACCAGGCGGTGGCCGGCGGTCACCGCCTTGATCTGTGGAGCCGAGCAGACATGTCCAGATGCACACACGTTTGAGCAGGTGGCTGGTCCATGGTGCGAGGAAAACCAAGTTCAGTTCTCGCAGTCTGCTACCGTCCCGGTGGGCTGCCAAGCTGTCAAAGGGCCGGCTGCACTTCGCAGGCGGAGCTTGGGAATGCAAGATACCCACTGCAAGCCGCGGGCTGCCCTAAGGAGCATCACACATCAGCAAAAGCCGTCCACCCCGCCTCGTGGTCGCACTCCAGCGCAATTCTGAAATACGGCATGAGCATATGAGCAGAACAGCTCACCTCGTGGTTGCAGTCGGCATAGAAGGCAGCGTAGTGCATGCCGTATGCGCTGCCGCCCGAAAAGTCAAGCGTCTTGCTGCGCCCAGCGTGCGACACCACCAGCTGCCCGCCCTTGTAAGCGGTTGGCAGGTGCACCACCAGCGTGCCTGCAGCGTGGGGTGCAGGGTGGGGAGCGGAGACTTTGCATCAGCAGCCAGCACAGCCCCAAATGTTGCGAGCCCCCAGGTTACATGTTGTCGAAAGGCAGCCGTGCATCGCAAGTCATGCTCCAGGCGCTGTTCGAGCACGACCACTGGTTGCATTATCACCGCGATCCTGAAGCCTGAAACACAGGGCCTCCACCAGCGCAGTGTGCACGAGCGGAAGGATATAGAAGACATCATAGCACCGCTCACCCCACATGTTCTCTACCTTCTCTGTGTCGCGGTGCACACTAAAGTGGGAACCCTGCTCATACAGCAGCAGCTTGTAGAGCTGCGCCTCCACTGCTGTGCCCTTGGGCACGCCTAGCGCGTCGCAGCACTGCGCCGCCACTGCAGCGCAGGGAGGGCGGGCGTGCAGGCAGGCGTTGGATACTGAAGAGCCGTGTCGCTGAGGTGGCGAAAGCGCTCGGAGCAAGCACAGCAGCGAAGCGCGGCAGAGCGCAGGACGCAAGGCAGCCGAGCGGCCAGAGCCGCTGGTGTTGAGGTTCTGCTAGAATGCAGGGCTGGGGAACCAACCGAGCAGGCACGCAAGCACGCAAGCAGGCGCCCCCTAGTTGCCCACCTTGTTCCACCGCCTTCTGCCACTGGGGGTTGCTCAGTTGAAAGCCAGCCGGGTCCAGCTGCCAGGTGTGGCGCACCTGCAATGCGCAAGGTAAATGCACCGGTATAAGTCTAGTCAGCAAGTGCAGCCATGAGCTGGCCAGCAGGCTTGATCGCATCCACAACCAAACCGCACCTGCTGGGCAGCCACTGCAAGCATCTGCTCCCCTGCTGTGCCCACCACTGGCAGCGCTCGCTGCCGTCTCCCAATGCCCAAAACAGGTAGCAAGCTCGCTGCACCCACCTTGGTGTCCCGAAGCGTCTTGTCCCTGCGCCCAAACGGCGCCAGCTCGCACGCAGCCTTCAGCGCAGCTGCCGCCGCCTCCGACAGCGGCAAACCAATGACCTCAGCCTTGCCGCCGCCGCCGCCGCCGCCGCCGCCGCCGCGGCTGATGCCTGCACCGCCACCGCTGCCATCGCCGCCATTGTCGCCATCGCCGCTGCTGCTGCCCCCATCACTGCGGCTGCTGCTGAGCAGCTCCAGTCCGGGCAGCACCAGGCGCATCTTGCCTCCTGTGGCAAAGTCTCCTGGTGCCTCTGCCGCCTCCAGAGCATCCATCAGCGCATCTGCCGCAGGCCTGTCATCTGCCACTTGTGCACCCGCGCCCTCATGCTGGCGGCCGCCACCCTCCTGGCCCTCCTCCTCTTGCTCCTCCTCCTCGCCGCTGTCTCCGCCCTCCTCCTGGCTGTCCTCCTGGCTGTCCTCCTCTTCCTCATCCTCCTCCTCCCCCTCGCTGTCTGGCACAGGGAAGGCGCCCCCGCCGGGCCAGCCGCTCTTGCGGGCGAGGTAGCCGCCGCCTGGGTTGCCAGACTTGCGAGCGGCGGCGGCAAACAAGCTGCCGCCTGGGAAGCCTGTCTTGCGGGCAGCTTTGGATGCCAGGCTGCCCTGGCCTGCTGTGACCACACCGGTCAGCGGGCCGCGGCCCTGCAGATGCAGGCAGAAGAAGGAAGGACTGGTGGGCATGGCATGCGGGTACAGGACCAGTGATAAGGGTGCAGGGCCGTGGACCTCGGACCGGCCGCTTGCCCAGCACGACATCACAGTGCATAGCAGCCTGAAATGCACATAAAAGCTGCGTCTCACCGACATGGCACTAGGGCTGTGCAGCCGTGCTCCGCGGCAAATGCTGGCGCCTGGACCGCGGCGGGCAGAAGCGGGGTTGAGAAGGCAGCGGCGGCCAGCGGCGGCGGCAGCGGCGGTGGCTGCACACAGCGCTGATCAAGACGGCTGCGCTTCCAAATGCAGGCTAAGACCATGCAGCTGCGCCTCATAGCCGGCAGCACGCTCACCTGCCGGGTTTCGACCAGTGCGAGTGCTCCAGGGCGGACGGAGCGGCCTGCTCCCCTCCGAACCCACACAAAGTTCTTGCAATGACAGATCGTGTTTGTAAAGCTCGGCCGAGGTCCCCGTGGCTTAAATCTGCTGAGCGCGCTGCGCTTGGCGCCACCGGCGCGCCGGTGGCCCACGTGTTCGGCCTCTGTTCCAGCTCCTCAGAGGTTTCACTTACAGCTGGCAGAAAGTTCATAGCTATAGTACACCGAATTTCAGTGCGGCAATGGGATTGGCACAGACAACAGGAATGGGTTTGAGAGCGCCCAGTTGCGCGGCCGCTTCGCTGCGGTTGGCGCTGCCCCAGAGACAGTTGAACAATTTGCGGCAGCCAACGTGCTGCAGGAGGGCTGCGGCGGCTGCCTCTCACGGCCAGGGCGCCGCGCCCTGCTCTTGCAGATACTGCCGCACAGCAGGCATGCCGTCCCGAACAAGCTCGGTCAGGCCGGCCTTGAGGCGGCCCGCTGCCTCAGCGCACAGGTCGGGCCTGCCAGAGGGGGGAAGAAGTCAAGGCGCAATGGGCTGTTAGCTTGCGTTGAGGTGGTCATTGCGGCATGTGCAGCAACAGCACTGCATCAGGCACGGCAGGTGGCCGTCCAGAAGCAGAAGCAAGCTGGGCGCAGAGATGCACGCATTTGTCACATCTGTATTGCAGGCAGGCCAGTTCTGCGCCAGCCACACTCTGCCCCGCCCTGCTCACTTGAGGTTTGCAAAGGCGGCGCGCACGTGGCCGGGGCGGCCGCAGGAGGAGCCAGGGATGATGCACACCTGCATGAGGATGGGCAACATGCATGAGATGAGCAAGTGGTGTATGTGCTTGGGAGGAGGCATGTTGGCTTGGACCGTCAAGTCAATCGTAAATTGTCAAGTGCACAGCGTTTGCGCAAGCTTAACCGGCAGGCGGCTGAAAGGTGCAACTCGACAGAAGTGCCAGCAGGGCGCACCTTGTGCTTCATGACCAGCCACTGCACCACAGCGTTGTCATCCTCACAGCCTGCACAAAATACAAGAGCCACATGCTCTTATGAAGAGGCGGCCTACAGCTGCACAGGCTTGAACCAATTTGACAGGCAAGCACTCCACAACTCGAAGCAAGCAGCATGCAACCCCAAACAAGCGCCAATCCGTTGCTCACCTTCCGGCAGCTTGGCGAACAAGTAGATGGCGCCTTCGCCGCCCACAACGTTCTCGGCACCCAGCGGCGACAGCGCATCCACCAAGGCTTCACGGTTGCTGACCAGGCCCTTGACCTGCAGGAGCAAGGCAGTCGCGATGAAGAGCTGATTTAGCAAACGCCAAGAGTGAGCAGGGCAGCGGGCCCCTGCCTCTGGCTGGGCCATGGCGCGCACAGCTGGGCCCCATCGCTGCAGCAAAGCTGCATTCAGAGCTTCATCTAGTCCACCCCACCACACCGCCCACCTGGTCTGTGACCCACTGCCGCCCCTGCCGCACAGCCTCCAGCGCCACATGCTGGCTGCAACCATGATGGGCAGGCAAATAATGCGTGTAAGCCAGGTCTGTTAAAGCATCTACATGGCAAGGTTGAGCAGGCGCTGCATGCAGCGCCCCGGGTACATGAGGAGCCAGCTGTGGTGCGCCGCACCACAGCACAGCACTTCAGCACAGCACTACAGCACAGCACAGCACAGCACAGCATTCACCAGGTCATGTGCAACCAAGCAGCGCACCTGATCTGTGTGGGGCACACGGGTATCGTGTCCTGCACCTTGAGCAGCTGCACAGCAAGAACTGGGAAGGGACAGGCTCAGCAATGATCGAGCTCACGAAGAAAGGATCGCGAAAAGCTAGGCGCCATGCGCAGCCAACGCATGCCCGGCCCGAAGGAAAGGCATGGATCATGGCACGCCCTGCAGAGCATGCCTTCGCCATTCATGAGTGCATGGTTTCACTCTCATGAAGTTGGGCCCGTCGGGGTTGGTGCCAAGCTGTTAGACAAGACAAGACAAGACAAGCATGCGGCACCTGCGCAGCCAGTGCCCCCGAGCCATCCTCAGGGTAAGCAATGTAGCCTTGCCGCCAGCCCATCATGCCATATGCCTGCAAGATAAGACATGCGGAGCGGCCACATGCCAGCCTGAGCAGGTGAGTAATTGCAAGGGTGGGAGCGGCGTGCCCGCCTGGCAGGGCCCACATGGTTGATAGGCAGCAGCGCGTCTGGCATGTGCCATACACAGCAGCGCTCTTGAAAGCCACGTGTGCAAAGCAACCTGTACCTTGCTGAAAGAGAAGATGTGGATGACATGGGGCCCCGCTGCACAGTGGTGCCGCCCCTCCCCAAACACAAAGTGCTCGTCTGCGGCACAGGAGGGGGCATGGGCTATGCAAAATCAGCGCATTTGAAGAGGGGTGACAGCTGCATGGGACTCCGCGGCATGCCATGCTAAGGCATGCCATGCCAATGCCGCTTCATGCCATGATATGCCATGCCATGCCCCGCCTTGCCAAGGCGGCCCATGCCATGCCCTGCCCATGCCGTGCCAGTTCATGCCATGCCATGCCCTCCCATGGTGCATGCCAAGCCAGCTCAGGCCATGCCATGCCATGCCATGCCAGCATGCTGCTCGCCACGCATAGCACATGCAACACACTGCATGCCGACACGCTTGGGCCCTGCCACTCACAGGTGTTGTCCAGCACCATCCATGCCACAGAATGCTGCACCATGGCGAACTCCTCATTCCCCTGCTCTGTCAAACTCCCAATGCCGCTCACAGGTGTTGTCCAGCACCAGCCATGCCCCCGCCTCCGCACACAGGGCAGCCGCACGCTCGACCTCCTCCGGCTTCATCAGAGTGCCTGCATGCAATGGCCACATGAGGTAATAACAACATGGTCACTTGGCATAAACAGAATGGCCTCTGTCTTCCTCCGGCTTCGTCAGGGTGCCTGCAGTGGACTGCGAGGTGAACAGCAGCATGACCTCCAGTTTTAACACCATGGCCTCTTGCTTCATCAGCGTGCCTGCAGTGGCTGTGTGGGCAGGTCTCGCACGCGTGGGCAGAAATTGTTTGTGCACTGGGCAACACATGGCACGCCTGGAGCCCTCATGTGTCACATGTGCCACATGCACGCGTTCCATTGTCCCATCATCCAGCAATATTCCGCCCCCACAGCCCCCCGGCCACTCGCCCGTGGGGTTGCAGGGGTTGGTGAGGACGACCAGGCGCGGCGGGTTGGGTCCTGCCAGCTCAGCCGCCAGCCAATCGAGGTCGGGGTGGCCGCTGCACAGCGGGCACAGCAGGGGGGAACCATCAGCAGCGGGGGGCAGGGCCAGGGCAGGCGACATGGCCAGATGCAAGGCGCAGTTCGGCTCTCTTGCAAGGTGCAGTCATGACAAACGGCTGTTCATGCCCGCACCTGCCGGGCTTGCGCGGGCCAAAGGCAACGTTGTCGCCGCCGCCGCTCATTTGGATGGCCATGAGGTGGTTGAAGTAGTACGGCCTGAAGGGAGAGGAAATGGGCAGGCAGTTGTGCATGGCCTGCAAGCGGCTCAGGCAGGCCAACAGAAGGGGCAGCACCCCACAGGAATGTGAGTGGCTGATTGGCTCGCAGCCGCAAGGCAAATGTTCAAAATGCGTGACTTCCAATTCTCCTCAACTGCGCAAGCCTCACTTGTACAGCGCGACACGGTCGGCGGGGTCACGCACCGTTCACAGCGCGGCTTTCACTTGCACAGCAAGCATACCAAACTGCCAACTAGGTTAATTATCAGCCGCCTCACTTGTACAGCGCGACTCGGTCGGCGGGGTCCAGCAGCGCGAGCACAACATTGGAGAAGGCCTGGTTGGCTCCCGTGGTCACCATGACGTCGTACTGCAGCCAAAGAGTGGATGCAGAAGCAGGTGCCAGTAAAATAAATGCGGTTGGTTGGCGCCCGTGGTCACCATGACATCGCGCTGCAGCCCGAGGGAATGCATGGATGCTGATGAGTTCTGGTAGCCGTGTGGCGCCACGTGGCCTGTGATGGTGCATGTGATGGCAACGCGTGGCATGGCTGCATGCATGCCCTGTGCATGGGGTGCCACACAAGAACGAGCGATGCCTCACCCCGGTCAGCCCGTTTTCGCGCTCCAGCTTCTCTCGCAGCGCCTGCCGCAGCTCGGGCAGCCCCTCATCAGGCCCGTACTGGCTGAGCGCGGGGTCCCCGCTGGCCACCAGCTCGGCCGCTCGCTGCAGCGCCGCCGCCGGGGGCTGCCAGTGCACGATGCCTGCCATGCACGGGAAGGCAATGTGAAGAGTGGGTACTGAGGGTGCAGGCGACATGGCATTGGGTCGACGGCACGCAGCAACAGCAGCAACAGCAGCTGCACCAGCATGGCGCAGCGAGTGCACAGATCGCACATGGTTCAAAACGCTGCAACCTGTTCTGGCCACAACTGCTAACCTGATCACAGCACGCCGTCTGCCGTGCAAGCTCCAGCAAACGCGGCACAGCCAAACCAAACCCTACGGCCCGCCCAACCACCTCCCCCCCCCCACACACACCCTGGGCCAGGGACAGCGTGCCCTCAGCGCCCTTCTGTGCCATCAGCTTCTTGGTGGCCACCACGCAGGGCGGCTGCGTGGACTGCACGCGCTGCGAGACGCCCGCGCCGTGCCGGGCAGGCGGTGGAGCAGGCGCCGCCGTCGGCGCCGCCGCCGCCCCGCTCGCCTGTGCCATGATCCGTGCGCCCGACAGACCGCGTGTGTGGGTGTTGGCTGGGGCCCAGGCACGGCTGCAGAGCGTCCTGGCCGCCAGAGGCGTCACACCCATCGAGAGCAAGGGAGGGTGCTTGTGGGCTGTCTAGGCGGCGTCCGAAACAACTAGCGAGCGATCCAGTGTTCGATCAATGGCCAACAGGCCGGGATGCGATGGGCTTGAGACCCGCATCTCGGGGGAGCGCGCCATGGCAAGCAGGGCCTCTGCCTCTCAAAGGGCGCACCGCGCCCGCCGAGGCAGTCCTGCTCTCGATCACAGCTCACACCCTCACCCAGGAGCAGACTCCTTCAAGGTGGGGGCTGGAAGGTTTGCATCATCGTGCCGGGGCTTGCCCGCTGCCCCCGGCGCCCGGCGCGCCCCGCCCCAGCTCCCGGCAGTCCTTTACCGCGTTGTGGGCACGCAAGCACCCCGCCATCGCGCCGCATGAACGCTCACGGCGCCCCCCCCCGTCGCGCCCCCTGCCCGCAGGCCCCTCCCCCGCCCTCCCAGCACACAACCATGGCTGCCGCAGCCAAGAGCACCGGCACCGTCAAGTGGTGAGCACGGGGCCACGAGTTGCAAGTCGCATCACCCCACCCTTGCCCTGCCGGGCCTGGCCGGCGCCAGGGTGCACCAACGGCTCCCGCGCAGCGGCCGGGGCGCGCGGCGGGCCGAAATCCAGCGGGAGGCCGCCGCCGCTCCCGCCGCTCGACGCCCGCTGGTCAAATCGCCTGCTGGCGCTCGGCGCGCGCGGCCAAACACCTGCCGCCCGCCTCCCGCCCTCCTGAGCAGGTTCAACGTGACCAAGGGCTACGGCTTCATCACCCCCGACTCGGGCGGCGAGGACCTGTTTGTGCACCAGGTGCGATGCACTGAGCACCCGCAGCATCTTCGGCAGTCGTCCCCCCTAGCGCCTTGCGGGCGCCGCCTCGCACCCCCCGGCCCCGCCTCTCCAACCCTTCCTGCTGATCCCCACCCATCCACCCATCCATCCCTATCCAGACCGCCATCATCTCCGAGGGCTTCCGCTCCCTGCGCGAGGGCGAGCCTGTGGAGTTCTTTGTGGAGACCTCCGATGATGGCCGCCAGAAGGTGCGGGCGTGCAAGCTGGGTGCACATGCACCACCTGGCCGCGCGTGCAACACACCTGCTGTGGCATGACGTACACACGCTCTCAGCATGCCTGGGAATGCGCTTGTATGTGCAGCTGCGGGAGCCCATGGCTGTGCAGCTCCACCAAGCTTGCAAGGCATCAAGGCTGCCCTGGCATGGCCGGCCCGGCCTGGCACACCATTTGCACCCGCCCAACCCCTCACTTCACCTTCACCCATGTTCCCGCCCCTGCGCAGGCCGTCAACGTGACTGGCCCCAACGGCGCCCCCCCTGAGGGCGCTCCCCGCCGCCAGTACGACCAGGTGGGTGCCATGCCTAGGGGCTGCCTTGACCTTCTGTGCACACCTGCATGCGCCGCACCCTGCGCTGGGTCATGAGGCAGCGGCAGCTGCAGTTGCCCTAACGCCTGAAGCACCACAACCTGCTGTGCCTCCCAGCTGCCCCTGCTGACTAGGGATGCTTCTTCCCATGGCATTCCGCTCCACAGCAGGGCTTCGGTGGCCAGGGCGGCTTCGGCGGCGGCCAGGCCTACGGCGGTGGCTTCGGTGGCGGCCGCGGCGGCGGCGGCCGGTGAGCACTCCAAACAATGCGAGAGCTGGCGTGTCTTGCAGCTGCATTCTGTGTGTCACTGCACATCGGGCTGCCTGGCCCTTCTGCCCCTCCCTGCCTCGCGTACTCTGCTTCTGACCGCCACCGCTCTGCTCCGCGTCTCCCCATGCAGTGGCCGCGGTGGCTACGGTGGCGGCTGGGGCGGCCAGCAGGGCTACGGCCAGGCAAGTGGCAGTGCCAGGGCTGGGCCCCAGCTACTGAACGGCAGTGCAGGTGTTACGTGGAGCTCAGCATGAATGCACGAGATGGGTACCACTTTCAGCACCTGTCAAGCTGCCTCAACTCAGATGCTAACCCTAGCTCCCTTCCCCACTGCCGCGTGCGCAGGAGGGCGGCTATGGCGGCCAGTACTGAGCGCTTTGAGCGCACCCTCGGCGCGCCCGCCCCGGCAGCCTGACCCCGCCCCGCCCGCCGCTCGCATGTGACGCGGCGCCGGCGGCGGCGGGTTGAGCCCGCTGCCGCGGCGGACGCGCCACCCGACCCTCCAGCCAGCGACACCGGCTGGGGGCGCACCAGCAGCAAAGCAACACCACCGGACCCTGTGAGGGCAGCGTCTACCCCACCCACCCGCCGACACCTCAGCCATGGCGACCCGCGCCCCAGAGTGCACGCACAGCACACCACCCACCCGCGTGTGCCTCGCAGTCGATAATGCAACTCCAAACAGGACAACAGCAACACTCCGCCGGCAGCGAGCGAGGCAAGTGGTGGCCGCCCTCCGGCGCCGCCCTTGCCCCCCCCCCCCGCCCCTTACTGTCC
>VFQQ010003881.1_pt1 | contig 13917 bp, 25 predicted proteins | sample 3512341 | NCBI WGS metagenome assembly VFQQ01 (sample SAMN10412373, study PRJNA504923) | tailings metagenome | isolation source: Relicate 2 Philex TSF1 revegetated site | place: Philippines: Tuba, Benguet | collected 2017-08-29 | reverse complement strand
CTTGCAGCAGCAGCACACGCCAGCCAACTCATGCATTTCCACCCACCAGGTTTGCATTCTTCAAGTCGCGGTGCAGCACCTCGTTGATCTCCAGCAGCGCCAGCCCGCTGAACAGCTGGCGCAGGTAGCACTTGACCTGGGGCGGGGCAAGGAAGGGAAAAACTGCCATGCAGGGTGGGTGGTGTGGCGGGGGCGGCGGGATGGGCAAGGCGCTGCGGTCAGCGCGGCTGCAGGCTGCAGCATCCAAGCCGCGGCAGGTGGTGCACACAAGCAAGTGGTGCACAGCACGCGTGGGGCTGCCACGCAGGCTAGTACCAACAGGCGCCGCGCGGCACCCACCCACCCACCTGGGCGGCCGTGAACTTGCGGTTCTCTCGGTTGGTGCGCTCCAGCAGGCCCGTCATGTCGTGGTCCATGTAGTCAAAGATCTGAATGGAAACAGGGTGAGGGATGGGAGATGAGCGCACAGACTCAGCCAGTGGAGCAGACCCCGATGTAGGTCGCACCAGGTCATGCAGACTGGGACATCGGGCCGGCGCAACCAACTTCAGCCGCCAAGTGCACACAGCCTTTGCTGCTCGCCCGCCCAGCCGCGCAAGCCAGTCCTGCCAAAGCAGGCAGCAACTTGCGCAGCAGCAGCAGCAGCAACTCACCATGTAGATGGAGCCCTTGTAGTTGTTGGCCTTGTGCGACCCGCTGCGCACGATTTCGCGCAGGCCAATCACGTTGTTGCGCAGCAGCTGGCCATTGATCTCCTGCGGCGCGTTGGCCAGCGCCGACAGAATCTTGATCTGCGGGGCGGAGCAAATACAGCAGGAGGTGTACGCATGTGGGAAGCTACAATCCTGTGAGACCTTGACAGGCGGGCAGCTGTGGGTGGTTGCAAATGGCGCAAGGAGCGCTGAACCGGTGGGAGGGGCGGCGGCGGCGGCGAGTTGAGGAGGCTGCCGTTGGGGCATGGCGGCAGGGCAAGGCACCTGCAAAGCTGCGCCTGGCTGTTTGCCACACAACACTGCACACCCATCGCAACAAGGCCTCCACAGCAGCCACGGGCGAGAAAAAGCAACGCCCGAAACGTCACGCCGCCTGCCACCCACACCACCAGCTCTCAGCACCCCTCCTGCCCACCTCTCGGATGGCCGTGATTGGGAAGCCCTCCTTCTCATTGTCCATCTTGATCTTCTTGGCAGCCACCTTGTCGCGCGACCGCAGGTCGGTCGCCAGGTACACCTGCAGCCGGGCAGGGGCAGGTGGGCGGGCGGGAGGGGGGATTGCACACAGAGCGGCAGCACGTGGTGGCACTGCTGTCATGGCAGCAGCAACAAACTGTGCTGAGACGAGGCTGCAGAGCAAACTGAAGCAGCGCCTCGATCTTCCAAGCTGTGCAGGCGGCGGGCGGCGACCGGCGGCGCACCTCGCCATAGGTGCCCTGGCCCAGCACGTGGCCTCTGTGGTACCCCGCCTCGATGCTGCGGCAGCCGCCAAACTCGGCGTCGGGCGTGGCGCCCGCTTCCGGCAGCTCCAGGCGCCACTCGGTGGGAATGGACGAGAACTTGCCGGGGCCGCCCGCCGGCGGCTTGGTGGGGTGCCGAGGCGGCACCTGGGACGCCATAGCGGCCTGCAGGCGCCCCCCTGCAACTGCGCGTTCTGCGGCGGTCGCTGGAGCGGCTCTACAGCTGCTTGCTTGCGCCCAGCAGTGGTGTCGAGCAGAAAGAAGGGTGGCAGCGAGTGATCGGAGCCCGATGGCAGCGCATTTCTGCCTGCTGCGTCCTGCTGGCGCCAGCCAAGCCGCTTGTTTGGAGCGCCGGCATGCCCTGCAGCATTGTACAGCGATCAGGATTCGACACAGCAGCTCCTCACCGCCTGCCAGGCCCTGTAGCGCTCGGGCCATCACGCCGCTGCTCCCTGGGCGCCTGCACGCGGGACCTGACCTCTTCAGACCAGCCCTCAAGCTTAATTGAGCGCATTTAATTAGGCAGAACCGCCTAAGCAGCTCTTGGCGCACCACCCGCCTGTTGCCGGCGCACGGCTGCCGCCGCACCATGACGAGCCTTCGGCGCTTTGCGGCGCACGATCTGCTGCAGTTCAACAATGTGAACCTCGACTACTTCACAGAGACGGTCAGTGGGCTCGCCACCTTTGCAGTTACTTGGGCTCAGGTGGAACAAAGGCACCGCCGCGCCGGCCGCCGCCCGGCGCTGCAACCCTTGCGCATTCCTCGCAGCATCTGATTCGCCCTGCCTCCTTGCCCCTGCCCTGCTCTGGCTCAGTACGGCCTCAACTTTTACCTGGACTACCTGGCCAAGTGGCCCGAGTACTGCCAGATGGCGGTGGGGCCCGCGCAGCAGTCCATGGGCTACAGTGAGCCGCAGGGGTAGCAGCACCTGGGGCAGACCTGCTCAGAGGGAAGCCCCTTGCGGCAGACCTGCTTCTTTGCACAACCGTCCCCTCTGGCCCAACCAGCCTCTGCTGGTAGCTTGCTGCTCGACCCACGGTTTGGTCACCACCTAAAACACTGCAACGTTTCCTTCTCCCCCCTCTGACAGTTTTTGGCAAGGTGGAGGGCGTGGGCGAGAAGTGGCACGGCCACGTGACGGCGGTCACCGTGGCGCCGCCCTACCGCCGCCTGCGCCTGGCAGAGAAGCTCATGGGGCTACTGGAGGTCAGCAGCTGCAGCTGAGGGGTGGCCAGGGCTGAGGGTGGTGCCTTGTTGTGCTGCCATTCCTCTGCTTGCATCCAAGAGGAAGGCTGCTGCCAAGTGCTGCCACGGCAAGAAGTGCTCGAGTTTGGGCAAGTGCTGTGCCCACCTGGGCACGATGCCGCTGCGTTGCTCGGCCTCCACGCCCTCGATGCCCCAAAGCTGCTGCTGTTCGGCAGCCCCACGGCGTGACGGGCAAGCAGCACCGCTGAACACTCACCAAGCTCAATGCCGCTGCTCCCTGCCGCAGGACGTGACTGACAAGCAGCACCGGGGGTACTTTGTGGACCTGTTTGTGCGCGTGTCCAACGCGGTGGCCATCAACATGTACACCAAGGCAAGAGAGGAGCCCTTGTGAGGGGTGTTGTGATGGGTGCGGTGGCAGCAGCTGACGTGCAAGAGGGTGGGGTGGGCGGTTGGCGCGTAACAACAGCTTGTGTGTGGCACGTTGTGCATCCGCAGCTGTGGGCCTGCAAGACAACCGGCTGTAACGCTGTGCACACCTGCTACCGCTTTTCCTGCTACTAATGCGTCGCAGTTTGGCTACACTGTCTACCGAAGAGTGCTGGGATACTACAGCAATGAAGAGGATGCGTTTGGTGAGGGCCCGGGTGTGATTTATCCAAACCTCCACGTGCTGGCTTGTGCCACGTGCTGACTGCCTGCTGCAGCTGATGTTCGCAAATGCCCTGCTCTGCAAACAGCCCGCAACAGCCCCATGGCCACCATCCCCTGCAAGCTGATCGACCCCCCTGCCCTCCCGGCTCCCCAACACAGACATGCGCAAGGCGATGCCGCGAGACGTGGCCAAGAAGAGCATCATCCCGCTCAAGAAGCCAGTGCGGCCAGAGGACCTGGAGTTCGATTGAGGAGGGCTGCCGCAGAGCAGCTTCAACTAAGACAGCCGCCGTCTCTGCTGAGGCAGCTGCCTCAGCAGAGGGGGCAGCTGCCACCCATTTCCGTGTTGAGAGTGTGTGCATGCGAGATGACCTGATGAAACGATGGCCGACACGGCCGCCCTTGCCTGGCGACTGCCTGCAGCTCGATTCAGGCTGTGCTGGCTGCCCCTTGCCAGGCTAGCTTTAGCCTCCGACCTGACTCTGACCCTGACTGCGACTGCGACTGTGAACGCCTCTTGACAGCATGATTTGGTTCCGGCAAGTCACATGGTACAGCAGAGGGGAGGAGTACAGGGGCAGAGGAGGAAAGAGAGAGCATCAGAAAGGGAGGAGCAGCAGTATCAAAGCGGCAGTATCAAAGCAGCAGGAGTACATCTGACACAACGAGTGCCCCGCCGGCACTTGGTGCAGCGCGCCAGGGGCCATCAGCTGCATCACCGGGCATCTGTTGCGGAGGGCGTGATGGTCAAGCTGTACTGCCCCTGCGAGTCCAGCCAGTCGCCGCCGCTGTAGCCGTCCACCACAATGTAGTACGTGACGCCCGCCTGTGGGGTGGAGGTTGGGAGGTGCGCAACGTGCAGCAGCTGGAGTTGGGCAGGTAGGCAGAAAGACACGGCAGGCTCAGCGACTCTGCTGGTGGCCTCGCATGTGTGGAGCAGCAAGTGGTGCAGGCATCAAAGCGTGAAGAATACAGCCAGTTCAAGCCAAGCCCGTGCGCACCTGGAACGTGGTGGACAGGCGGGAGGCCTTGCCGTTGGAGGTGCAGCTGGGGTCGTCGTCATTGCCGACGTAGTTCTGCGGGGTGAAGAGGGCAGGCATGGAGAGGAGTCGGCATCCATGCACACCTCGATGAGGAGAAGCATGGCAGGCATGCACAGCTACAGATGGCAGGAGTGCAGGTGGTGGGCAGCCAGCACTCTGGTGCACAACCAGCTCCGTCGGCCCGGCTGCAGGGACGGCTGTGCACAGCGACTTCCAGCCCCAGCCGCGCCAGCTCTGTGCCGTGCCAGCTCTGTGCTGGCTCTGGCCATAGCCATCCCCAACCTGCCAAGCTGTCCCCCAACCAGAAACCACCCGCACCAGCCCACCCTGCCCCACCTGCGGGTTGGCAAGGTCGTCGAACACGTACAGGCGGGTGTCGAACAGCGAGCCGCAGGTGGACACTTCCACCGCCACATCGTTCTTGGGGGTGTAGGCGTACACCACGTCGGGGGAGCCCTGAGCAGGGATCCAGGGGAGGGCAGGGAAGGGCAGGGAGGCACGTTCAGGCCAGGGGTGTGTGCTGTGGGGTGGCGCAGCGAGGGATGAGGTGTGCACAGGCACCGGCACCAGGCAGCGAGACCAGGGATAGATAGAGCAGCAAGGCCAACCGCTGCCTCTCGTCACAAACCTACTGTCATAGCCCTGCTCTCCCATGCCCTGCACCCGCAAGGCTCACCCCGCTGCCGTCACTGCTGCCGCCGCCGGGGTACTTGTCCGTGAAGCGGGAGGTGACGTCGCTGTCTGAGAAGGGCAGGGAGTTGATCCAGCGGGGGGAGGCGGCGCTGTCGCCCGTCAGCGGCCGGCTGTCTACAACACGCAGCGTCTGCAGGCCTGAGTTGAAGCGGGGGTCGGCCGACCTGCAGGGAGCGCAGGGAGGGGTGGGGGGGAGGAAAGCATGACGTCCAAGAAGGCCTGCATCTGAGTTGGGATGCCACGTTGCTGCCACCTTCCTGCCTTGCGACATGCTCAAGCGCCTTGCTACTGAGGAACAGTCACAAGCGGTAACAACCCCTCAGCTGGAGCTCACTGGAACTGCAGGGTCACGTAGTACGGGCCGTCTGTGAAGGCGTCCGAGGGCTGCAGCTGGACCGTCTGGGAGCTGTTCCATGCGGCGGGCGTGATGGTGAGGGACGCGGGGCTGACAGCGGCCAGCGAGGCATTGGCCCAGCCAGCGGTGGGCGCCGTGATGCTGCAGATGGGAGGGTCACAATCGGCTGCTGGTGAGCACCACATGACCAGCAACTGCAGGGTGGCTGGCTAACACATGGTGACCAGCAACTGCAGGGCGGAGGAAATGCGGACCAGGCCTTGCCAGCCGGCTGGCAATCCTGCATGGCCTCAGCATCTCCCTGCATCTCCTCACCTGATGGTCACATCCGCGCTGGGCTGGCTGGTCAGCGTGAGCGCCACAGATGCAGCATCGGTGTTATTGACGGTGAGCATGCCGGGAGACAGCAGCGCCTGCAGTTTTGCATTTGGATAGCATGCATTGTGCCAGGGTCAGGCCGCAGCCAGCGATGCTGACCAATAAAAAACCCACAGAGTTGCAAACCCAGGCATATGCACAGATGCAAGGCAGCCGCAAGCGCACCTGTGCCGCCAGCGTGGAGTGCAGCAGGCGGTTTGGGGTGATGGAGATGTCGACTGACTGCGGCCGTGCTGTCGGGTTCCATCTGCATGTGTGCAAGGAGGGATGGCCAGCGCTGCAGAAGCATGCTTGCCGGCAGCCACCACTGCAGCAGGAAGGCATCCATAGCCAAAGTTCCCGTTGTGTTTGTTTGCAAGCGTGACAAGGTGCCGCACTCACGTGCCCCAGCCATCGGGGTCATCAGAGATCGCATCCGGGATGGCCGCCGAGTTGAGCTTCTGGCGCACTTCCGCCGGGGAGGCGCCCTGTGGGGAGGGCAGCAGGTGGGGGACAGGGTCAGGGCTCTGATACACCTCCACACGTTACTAGGAATCCCTCGGGTGTCAGAGGAGTACTCCTGGGATACAGCAGGCATGGCACCAACACAGAGGCGTGCGACACAAACACAGCGGCACTCACCGGGTGCCGCTCCAGGTACAGCGCCACCACGCCGGTCACATGGGGCGTCGCCATGGACGTCCCCGTCTTGTTCTGCCAGGGCAGGGAGAGGCGGACCGCAGAGTCTTGAGGCTCAGCCTGATGGCTGTGGAGCTCAGCCGCTGGTCAGACTCGATGGTTCACGCTGCCTCCAACCGCTTTGCTGCCCAGCATTTGCCGCACCTGGATTGCGGTGTCCGAGGTGCTGACCGCACTGAGCACCTGCACGCCGGGTGCATGGACATCCACACAGGGACCCCTGCACACAGCTAGGGAAGGGATGAGCGACATGCGCACAGCCCTGCAAATGCACTTTGCGCTGGTGCCGGCAGTATAGGCCCATCTACCTTGCAGAGCGCACACTCACCAGTTGGACTGCCCCCAACGGCGGTCCTGGTCGTCAGAGGCGGCAACAGAGATGACCTGCGCATGTGACAATGACAAGAGAGGCGGTGTTGATTAGGTGGCATGGCAGGCTCCAAGCCAAACTTTATGGGGAACGCGCATGCATGGGGCATGAACATGGCTGCAAGTGTGCAGGGGCAGGCATGCGCACACCACCTACCCAGGGTGACGAGGCGGGGGACATGAGGCAGGCCGACTCGTAGCTGTTGCCCGCAGCCACCACCTGCCGCAGGAAACCGGGCAGACAAGCATGCTGACACACCACATGCTGCAGTGCACCCAGCACCACATGGACATGCGACGGCCGTGTTCAGCATGCACTTCATCCCGCAAGCTCATCTTAGCGCCATGTTCACAACACAGCCAGCCAGCCGTCCACGGTTCATTTCATCCCAGCCAGCTAGCCGCCCATGCCCACCATGACGATGTGCCGGTCCTCCACCAGCCGCCGCGCCGCCTCGTTCACGGTCACGCTCATCTCGCCGGCCACGCTCATGGACATGATGGCTGGGTACTGCGCATTCTCTGCAATCCACTCGAAGGCCTGCAGGGCATGGGAAGGTGGGCAAGGCGGGATGAGGGTCAAAATGATGGGGGTAACGCGCCTACCACGCGACTGCTTGCCGCCTGCGCTGCAACTGCCAAACGGAACATGCTGCTGGGCTTGGCATCGCTCCTACTCACTCCCTTCCCGATTGGGCCAATACATCACTAATCCCCCAGACGCGCACCTCCAGGATGGACGACACCTTGGCATCCCCATCGCAGTTCATGGCACGCACAGCCCACAGCGTCACATTCTTGGCCACACCATATGTCAGCCCGCCCACTGTGGCCGCGGTGTGCGTGCCATGGCCTGCAGTGGTGGAGCAGGGGCAGAGCAAAATTCAGCAGGCATATGGCAGCCGACGCCCAACAGATGATGGACACTTAGCTCAGCATCAGGATCAGACGCAATGTCCACACGCGGCAAGCACCTTGCAAGCACAAGAGGCTCCACACACCATTGCAGTCATTCGAGTCGTCATCACCGAACACAGAGTAGCCGTGGCGAGCGCGCACCGTCCGCCCATCCTGCACAAGATTTTCAACAGAGTGTCAGCAGCGCAGCTGGCAGCTACTTCAGCACAGTTGTTGTCACCCCCGGCCTCCCACATGACCAACAGCATGGGACGCGCAGCAGCACATCCACCAGGCCTTGCCTGCGTCTTGAACTCCTGGTGCGTGAAGCGGATGCCTGTGTCCAGCACATACCTGCGGCAGGCACACAGGGATGGTTCCCTCGGTTGCTGCTCAGCGTGGGAGGCGCATCAGCATGCAGCGCAGCAACAGACCATGGGTGCATGAGAACCCTGCCCTGGATGGGTTGCAGCCCTAACCGCCGCCACTCACACATTCACGCCGGTGCCCATGGAGTCGTAGTGGTACAGGTGGTCCAGCGGCAGCTTGCTCTGTGGATGGAGGGCACATGGGGAGACAGCTGTGAGCACATAGGCAGCGCCAAGCCGCGCAGGAGCAGCCAGGCCCTCCAACATGCATCATGATGCCGGCTCTCGGCACCCAACAGCAGAATGGCAATATCCTATTTAATGCCAAGCAACATGGACACGGCACCGCACTCGCACACCTGGTCAATGCGGTCCAGGGTCCAGGTGGGCCCCGCCTGCTCCGGCAGCTTGCGCCGCCGCGCCGCCGCGCTGCGCCGCGCCTCCCGCCGCCGCTCTGCCAGCAGCAGGCGGCCGCGGGCGGCACGCGCCGCCTCTGGCAGCCGGTCGCTGGCTGCCCACTCCGGCTCAGCGTGGCCGGTGATGGACAGCACAGAGTCCCGCTCTATCCTCTCAATGGCAGCGCCAAAGGCCTCGCGCAGCGCCGCCACGTCGTCGCGCGACAGGCTGCCTGCAATGAGAGAGGCGGCAGGGTATGGGCATGTGGGGGCAGCGGCGGCAGGCGGGTGCCGCATGCATCATGGTGCAAACAGATCAAAATCCATGCAAGCAGAGGCAGTGGACCATGCACTCAAAGCCAGCCCACCCCGCACCTGCAAAGCCGTTGAGCACGGCGGAGAAGCGGCGGCGGCAGAGCCCGGCCAGCTGGCCTGTAGCGGCGCCGCGTTCAGAGCACAGGGCGCGGATGCGGCCGGCGTCGAAGCCACGCTTGAACACCACCACATACTCGTCGTGGTCTGGGTCTGCAGCGGCGCCGCCGGCTGCCGCCAGCGGGAGCGCTGCCGCCACCGCCGCCGCCAGCAGGCACAGGGCCAGGCCCGGCAGCAGGCGCCGCCGCCGCCGGGGCCGCTGCTGCTGCTGTCGCTGCTGCGTGAGCATCACGGCCCGCGTGGGAAAGGCGCTGCCAGGCTCGGCGGCTCGCCCCGGGGGCCGCGCCCGGCGGTTGCAGGGAGCTGGGCTGGTAGGGGGTCAGGGGCCGGCGAAGGGCGTGCCGCACGTCGAGATCGGGTCTGTCAGAGCTTGGGAAGCCCGCAATCTTCTGTCCAATGCGGGCCCGCAGAGCAGCCCAAGCTCGGCCGACCCCATGCAGGCTCCTTCTGCTCACCGCTGCCCATTTCCCACCTCCAGCTCGGCAGATCCTGGCAATTGCAACTGGGCCGGCGCACCCTCCCTGCCCCCGGATGCAGTTGCGGGCAATGCCAGTTGCGCTGCTGCCGCTGCTGCTGCTGGGCGCCCTGTGCGCGCCGGCGGCGGCCCAGAGGGCGCTGCCCGAGCAGGGTGAGCGGCGCCGAGGCAGGGGAGCCGCCGGGCGGGGGCGCCGGCGCCCGGCGGCAGCTGCCCACCTGCCGCTCGCTGCACACGGCCGTCTGCCCAACCCGTGCATGGCAACAGTTCACACCATCGCCTCCTGCCCCGCAGCCGATGTACTACTGGAGTTTTCGGCCATGGCCCGCGGCGACAACCGTGCGGCGCTGGCCGGCTGGCACGCCGGCTCCGACCCGTGCGGTTGGGCTGGCGTGGCCTGCAGCGCCGGCGGCGCTGTGACCGCAATCCGCCTGCCGCGGGTGGGCCTGCGCGGAACCCTGGACCCCAACCTCGCCCGCCTGACGACGCTGCAGCAGATGTGAGGGGCTCGGGCTGTTTGGCAGCTGCACCGCGCGGCGGCGGCAGTACTGCCCGCTGGCCAATCATCTCCCGCTTGCTCTCCAAACTGCCAGCTCCATGCAGTTTGCTTTGACACTCTGCCATCGCACCAGCAGCTCCCGACTCCTCTCCGCTTCCTGCAGCGACCTGTCTGGAAACGAGCTGCGTGGGCGGCTGCCGGGCCGCTGGGCGCGCCTCGACTCGCTGGAGCGCCTGCGCATCGACGCTAACGCCCTCACCGGCCCGCTGCCGGCGGCGTGGAACACGATGGAGGGCATCCAGCACCTGTGAGGGAGGGGGACAGAGGCCTGGGAGTGGCACGTGCTGCTGCTGCCTTCCCTGCTGTGAACGCAGGCACATACCAGCTGCTGCCACTGCTCCTGCAAGGCACAGGCACGAGCCGCCCCCACCTCACTGGTCACCTAACCACTGCGCTCCCACCCACCTTCCCCCGGAGCAGGAGCCTGGCCAACAATCAGCTCAACGGCAGCCTGCCGGCGGCCTGGTCCTCCATGGGCCGCCTTCTGTCCCTGGACCTGAGCGGCAACGCCCTCAGCGGCCCGCTGCCCGCGCCGTGGTCGCGCCAGCGAGGCCTGGTCCGCCTCGGCCTCGCTCGCAACGCCTTCACCGGCGGTCTGCCCCGCGAGTGGAGCGCCTTCACAACCCTGCTCACCCTGGACCTTGCAGGCAACAACCTGAGCGGCAGGCAAGCAGCTGCTGGGTGCAGAGCTGGGTGGGGTCCTGTGCAGGCCGCTGAGCACATGCCCCGGCTGTTGTCTCGCCATCCTGCCGTGGGTTCACCGCATTTTTCACTGCCCACCATCCTCCCACACCACCTGCACCCCCATGCAGCCTTCCGGTTGAGTGGGGCGCGCTGCAGGAGGCCACCGCCATCGACCTGTCCCGCAACGCGCTGGCCGGCCCGCTGCCGCCGTCCTGGGGCCGCCTGGCCAGCGTGCAGATGCTGTCGCTGCAGGGCAACCAGCTGTCGGGGGTGAGTGGCATGCTGTGCTAGGCGAGCGCATGCTGTGGCATGATGGTGAGAGTGCAGGCGTTTCAGCCGCTGCAAAGCAGCATGCCACAGCGTGGCAGCAGGAGCCAGCAACTCGTATATGCAAGCTCCTCTCACCCTGCACCCACACTCATCTGTCCCCTCTCGCAGGCGGTGCCGGCAGAGTGGAGCGCCCTGGCCATCCGCGCCTTCCGCATCAGCCTGAGCGACAACCCCGCCCTGTGCGGCGCAGTGCCCTCGCCACTGGCCCCCTCCATCCTGGCCGCCGGCTCCTCGGCCAAGGGCAGCGGCCTGGCGGCGCCCTGCAGCTGGGAGGGCGACGCCGCGGCGCTGCTGGCGTTCAAGGCGGCTGCGGCCGCAGACACGCGGGGCAGCCCGCTGGCCGACTGGCTGCCGCAGGCCAACCCCTGCGCCTCGGGCGCCTGGAGCGGCGTGAGCTGCCGGGGCGGGCGGGTGGCCATCCTGAACCTGGCCAACGCGGGGCTGCGCCTGTCCAGCCTGGAGCCGCTGGCCGGCCTGGCGGCGCTGCAGAAGCTGCTGCTGGCCGGCAACAGCGCGCCCAATGCCACCCTGCCCGCCTCGTGGGCGGGCCTCACCCAGCTGGCAGTGCTGGACCTGACCGGTACCGGCGTGGCGGGCGGCCTGCCTGAGGACTGGGCCCGCATGACCGGCCTGCGCACGCTGCTGCTGGGTGGCAACAGCCTGAACGGCACCCTGCCGGCGGCCTGGGCGGCACTGGGCGGCCTTACAACCCTGTGAGCATAGGAGCTGGGGGCATGGCATGCTGACCGGCGGTGGTTGTGTCAAGCATGCACTGGCTGCTCCTCTCCTGCTCAGCGGCTGGCCTGCTGCTCGTCTTGCACTGCTGCACTTCCCCAACCATGATTTGGCACTCCTTCCCGCCCCTCCCTGGCTGCAGCAACTTGGCCCAGAACGCGCTGACGGGCCCGCTGCCCGCCCAGTGGTCCTCCCTCTCCTCCCTGGCCAGCCTGGACGCCTCCAGCAACTACCTGTCCGGCCCGCTGCCCGACAGCTGGCGCGCCCTAGACAGCCTGCAGGAGCTGCGCCTGGCCAGCAACAACCTAGGGGTGGGTGGCAGGCAGGCGAACAACGGAAGATGCAGGAGCCTGAGCTGTCGTTGGTATGGCATGCACGAGTACCGCTGAGCCGGCCATGCGCTCTTCGTGTCTGACCAGGGCATCTTGACATGCCGATCAACAGCCCGTCCTCGCACCAATGTCCTGCAGGGAGCCGTGCCGCTGTCCTGGGCGGAGCTGCCCACCCTCACTCTGCTGGACCTGGGCAGCAACGTGGGTGTGTGCGGCGGCCAGCCAGCCTGGCGCTCCGGCACGCAGGTGTGGGGGTGCAGGGCAAGCTGGGACGCAGGAGCATGTATTGGTTTGATGAATGCCTGCACTCCTGGTATCCTCAAATGGTGTCCAGAGCACGTTTTTCCCTTGCCACCAACCGGCTGCCGCCCCCTTGTGCGTGCAGGTGCGTACCGACGCCACCAACATCGAGCAGAGCTGCATCATGGTGCAGACGTCGGGCACCGTGGCGGGCGCTGTGCTGGGTGAGGAGCAGGGGTTGCTTGAGTGGGCAGAAGGTTCCATGGCATTGAGCAGGCCATTGCTTGTCGTTTCTGCACCTGCATGCATGCTACCAGGCGGCCGCTGCTGGCTTCACCGGCTGCTCATGCCACCAACAGCCACTCCCTACCTTGTCCCACAGGCGTGGCGCTGAGCCTGACTGTGGCCAGCCTGGCGGCCACCACCGCGCTGCTGGTGTACGTGCGGCGGCAGCGGCAGCAGCTGGCGCTGCTGCAGCGGGAGCGCAGCGCATCCTTCACATCCCTCCAGCTCAACCCCTCATTCAGCATGGGCGGCAGCGGCCCCTCGGCCATCACTGTCGCCGACCCCGCAGCAGCAGCAGATGGCAAGCTGGCCACGCTGCACACGTTTGCCGCGGACGCCGCGGGGCAGGCCACCGGGGGGCAGGCCAGGCAGCACCCCAAGCTGGCCAAGGCGCTCAGCATCATCCCCACCTGGGCGGACGAGCACAGCGGCTACATTCAGGTGAGAAGGAGCTCAGCGTGGGAGTGCAGGCAGCTCCGTAGAGCTCAAGCTGCAGCTGCTGCAACCTGTTTACCGCCTGCACCTGCTGCGGCTGGCCCTGCACTGCGGCTGCGCTCACCACCTGCAAGCAATGGCGGGTCCCCATTGCACTTGCTGCATCCTCTTGCAGCAGCACACGACTCCCTCCCTCCCTCCCAACCGATCCTGCGCAGGTGCCACTGGCCACCCCCGGCCCCGCCGCTGCGCCTGCCCGGTTTGCGGCTCCCGGCGGCGCAGAGGAGCACCGCTCGCCCTCTCCCACCCCTGGCATGCCCTCTCCCGAGCGCCACCAGTGGCAGGTGGCGGCCGCGGCCGCCGAGCGGGGAGTGGACTTGCATGCGCGCCGGGCGCGGCAGCGCAGCCTGTTCCGCTCCCGCTCAGACATCCCCTCGGTGCAGCCGTCCAGCGGCGATGAGGAGGCGGCGGGGCAGCAGGGCCAGCTGGAGCAGTGGAGCAGCCAGGAGGAGGGGGTGGAGGCGCTGCGGGCGCACAGCAGGATCGCGCTGCTGCGGCCGGGTGACCGCGACGGCAGCAGCATGGTGTGACGCTGGACAACGTGCGCTCTGCTTTTGTAATCCAGTTCTGCGCTTGTACTCTGACCTCGCTATTTGTTCTTAAACTGTGCGGATCGTCTCATACCAGTCTATCAATCAAGTCTGTGATCAAAGCAACGCAATGTACGTGGGATCTCACTCAGGGCGGAACAAGTGGTGGGCAGAGCCTGGTGGGGCTTTGAAGCCGCAGGGCGCAGACGTTGCGCGCCGGGCAGGAGGGCTTGAGGGGATGAACAACGGAGGGTGGGTGGGCGTTTGGAAGGGTCATTGTTTGAATCGCACAGTCCAAAGGAATTTTGGCAACTTGGTTTCAAAGAGC
>VFQQ010003879.1_pt1 | contig 13919 bp, 12 predicted proteins | sample 3512341 | NCBI WGS metagenome assembly VFQQ01 (sample SAMN10412373, study PRJNA504923) | tailings metagenome | isolation source: Relicate 2 Philex TSF1 revegetated site | place: Philippines: Tuba, Benguet | collected 2017-08-29 | reverse complement strand
GTCGGCATCGGCGACCCCGGCCCCTGCGGCCGCATCCTCGTGCGCGGCGAACCCGGGTGGCAGATCATCGAGGAGCTCGCGCCGCAGCCGGGCGAGGTGGTGATCGACAAACCCGGCAAGGGCAGCTTCTGCGCCACCGACCTCGAACTGGTGCTGCACACCCGCGGCATCCGCAACCTGATCCTCACCGGCATCACCACCGACGTGTGTGTGCACACGACGATGCGCGAAGCCAACGACCGCGGCTTCGAATGCCTGATCGTCAGCGACGGTACCGGCGCCACCGACCGCGGCAACCACGAGGCGGCGCTGAAGATGGTGACGATGCAGGGTGGCGTGTTCGGCGCACATGCCAGCAGTGCCGCGGTCCTGGAGGCGCTGTGCTGATCCCGCCGCCCATCGAACGCGAAGGCGCGGCCAGCGTCGAGATGCTGGGTTTCAGCAAACGCTTCGGCAGCCTGCAGGCGCTGGCCGAGGTGTCGCTGAAGGTCGAGGCCGGCAGCTTCCACGCGCTGCTGGGCGAAAACGGCGCCGGCAAGAGCACGCTGGTGAAGAGCCTGATCGGCTTCTACCGCGCCGACACCGGCAGCGTGATGGTCGACGGCCGCGAACACGCCATCCACAGCCCGCGCGACGCGGCCGCACTCGGCATCGGCATGATCTTCCAGCACTTCACCGTGGTGCCGGGCATGACGGTGGCCGAGAACCTGGTGCTCGCCGGCAAGGACCTGGCGCCCATCGTGCGCTGGGGCGCGGAGCGCGACAAGCTCACGGCCTTCATGAAGACCGCGCCGTTCCCGCTGGCGCTGGACAAGCCGGTATCGGAACTTGCGGCCGGCGAGAAGCAGAAGCTGGAGATCCTGAAGGCGCTGTACACACAGCGGCGTTTCCTGATCCTGGACGAGCCGACCTCGGTGCTGACGCCGCAGGAGGCCGACGAGGTGCTCTCCCAGATGAAGGCGCTGTGCACCGCCGGCCGCTTGAGCGTGCTGATCATCACGCACAAGTTCCGCGAGGTGTTCGGCTACTGCGACGAGGTGACGGTGCTGCGGCGCGGGCGCCTGGCCGGCGCCGCGAAGGTGAAGGCCACGAGCCGCGACCAGCTGGCGGCCTGGATGATGGGGCAGGAGGAGACAACAGCCCAAGCCGAGGCGCCAGCCGCGGCCGGCACGGCAGCCGCGGCCGTGTCGAAAGAGGGCACGCCGCGGCTGCGTGTGCGCGGGCTGCGCGTGGCCGCGGGGGGCGGCAACGAGGGCCTGTTCGCGATCGACGGCCTCGACCTCGACGTGATGCCGGGCGAGATCGTCGGCGTGGCCGGTGTCTCGGGCAATGGCCAGCGCGAGCTGATGGCCGCGCTCACCGGCACACTGCCGATGGCCGGCGGTTTCCTGGCGATCGACGGCAAGCCCTACAAGCCCACCCGCGCCGCGATGACGGCGCAGCAGGTGCGCAGCCTGCCGGAGGAGCCGCTCTTCAACGCCTGCGTCGGCAAGCTGAGCGTGGCCGAGAACCTGGCGCTGCGCAACTTCGACCGTGCGCCGCTGAAGCGTGGTCCGCTGCTCTCGGGCCGCGCGCTGCGGGCGCAGGCGGTGGCGGCGATCTCGGCCTTCAAGGTGAAGACACCCGGGCCGGGCGCCGCGATCCAGAACCTCTCGGGCGGCAACGTGCAGCGCGCCGTGCTGGCGCGGGAACTCGGCGCCTTCAACGACGACGTGCCGCGCCTGCTGCTGGTGGCCAACCCCTGCTTCGGCCTGGACTTCCAGGCCACGGCCGAGATCCACGCCCGCCTGCGCGCGGCGCGCGACGGCGGCGCCGGTGTGCTGCTGATCAGCGAAGACCTGGACGAGATCCTGGCGCTGGCCTCGCGCGTGCTGGTGCTGAGCCACGGCCACGTGGGGCTCGAATGCGCGGCGGCGCAGGCCGACATCGGCGCCATCGGGCGTGCGATGGCCGGCGATCTGAAGGAAGCCGCATGAGAACCGTTGCAGCGCGACCTTATGCCTACCGCTTCGACCCGGCTCACACCGCGGTCGTGATGATCGACATGCAGCGCGACTTCCTGGAGCCCGGCGGCTTCGGCGCGCTGCTGGGCAACGATGTGTCGCAGCTCGCGCCCATCGTGCCCGCCTGCGCGCGGCTGTTGGCGCTGGCGCGGGCCAGCGGCATGGCGGTCATCCACACGCAGGAGGCGCACGATCCGCAGCTGGCCGACTGCCCACCCGCCAAGAAGGCGCGCGGGAGCCTCCGCTGCGGCATCGGCGACACCGGCCCGCTCGGCCGTGTGCTGGTGGCCGGCGAACCCGGCGCCGACTTCGTGCCGGCGCTGGCGCCGCGGCCCGGCGACACGGTGCTGCGCAAGCCGGGCAAGGGCGCGTTCTTCGCGACCGCGCTCGACACCATCCTGCGCAACAAGGGCATCACGCACCTGCTGGTGGGAGGCGTCACCACCGAGGTCTGCGTGCAGACCACGCTGCGCGAAGCCAACGACCGCGGCTACGAGTGCCTGCTCGTCACCGATTGCGCGGCGAGTTACTTCCCGGCCTTCCACGCCGCGGTGGTCGAGATGGTCGTCGCACAGGGCGGCATCGTCGGCTGGGCTGCACCGCTGGCGGCCGTCGAAGCCGCACTCGAAGGAGCCACCGCGTGATGCTGCAGCTCATCGGCAAGCGCCTGCTCGGCGCCTTGCCCAACATCGTGGGTGTGGTGGTGATCACCTTCATCCTCACGCGCGCACTGCCGGGTGACCCGGCGGCCTACTTCGCCGGCGGCGCGGCCACGAAGGAGGCGGTGGACCAGGTGCGCGAGCAGCTGGGCCTGAACGCGCCGCTGATCGAGCAGTTCTGGCGCTACCTGGGCGCCTTGGCGCGCGGTGACCTGGGCCTGTCGCTCACCACCGGCCAGCCGGTGCTGCAGGAACTGCTGGCACGGCTGCCGGCATCGCTCGAACTCGTGCTGCTGGCCCTCGTGTTCGCTTGTGCCGTGGCGCTGCCGTTGGGTGTGCTGGCAGCCACCAGGCCCGGCTCGTGGATCGACCAGCTGTGCCGCATCGTCACCACGGCCGGCGTGTCCTTGCCGACCTTCTTCACCGGCCTGCTGCTGGCCTACGTCTTCTACTTCCTGCTCGGCTGGGCGCCTTCGCCATTGGGCCGGCTGGACCCGATGTTCTCGCCCCCGTCGCAGGTGACGGGGCTGTACCTGATCGATGCGCTGATCGCGCGCGACATGCCGATGTGGTGGGCCGCCCTCAAGCAGCTGATCCTGCCGGTGGTGACGATGGCGCTGTTCGTGCTGGCGCCGATCGCGCGCATGACACGCGCCTCGATGCTGGCGGTGCTGTCGGCCGACTTCGTGCGCACCGCACGCGCCAGCGGCCTTTCCAGCACCACCGTGCTCGTGACCTACGCGCTGCGCAACGCGCTGCTGCCGGTGGTGACGACGCTGGGCATGGTGTTCGGCTTCATGCTGGGCAGCAGCGTGATCGTCGAGAAGGTCTTCGGCTGGCCCGGCGTGGGCAGCTACGCCATCGACGCCCTGACCGCCAGCGACTACGCCCCCGTGCAGGGCTTCGTGCTCGCGATGGGCATCCTCTTCGTGCTGCTGAACCTGCTGGTGGACGTGCTCTACGTCTTGATCGACCCGCGCGTGGAGGTGAAGGCATGACGGAAATGGAGCCCCCAAGCTCGCTCGCGCTCCACGCGCCGCCAGAGGCGGCGCCCTTCGGGCCGTCCAAGCCCGCGCAGGCGGGCTTGGAGCCGCGGCCCTCAGCCCCCCAAGGGGGCCGTCCGCCAGCGGCCCGGCAAAGCCGGTTCCGCGGCGGGAAGCTGGGCTTGCAACACGCGCTCTATGTGCTGAGCGAAAACCCGATCACGCTGCTGGCGGCGACGATGTTCGCGCTGTTGGTGGTGCTGGCGCTGATCGGGCCCTCCATCGTTCCCTACGACCCCCTCGCCAGCAACGCCGCCGTCGCGCTGCAGCCGCCTTCGGCCCAGCACTGGTTCGGCACCGATGCGCTCGGCCGCGACATCTTCTCGCGCGTGATCGTGGCCACGCGGCTGGACCTGGGCATCGCGCTCAGCGCCGTGGCCGCGAGCTTCGTCATCGGCATGCCGCTGGGCCTGGCGGCGGGCTTCTTCGGCGGCTGGTGGGACCGCATCGTCTCGCGCCTGGCCGACACCATCATGGCCTTCCCGCTCTTCGTGCTGGCCATGGGCATCGTGGCGGCACTCGGCAACACCGTGGGCAACATCGTGCTGGCCACCGCGGTGATCAACCTGCCCTTCTACATCCGCGTGGCACGGGCCGAGGCCAACGTGCGCCGCAGCGCCGGCTACGTGGAGGCGGCGCGCCTGGCCGGCAACAGCGACTGGCGGCTGCTCGCCGTGCACATCTTCCCCAACACGCTGCCGCCGGCCATGGTGCAGCTGAGCCTGAACATGGGCTGGGCCATCCTCAACGCCGCCGGCCTCAGCTTCATCGGGCTGGGTGTGCGGCCGCCGGACCCGGAGTGGGGCATCCTGGTGGCCGAGGGCGCGCAGTTCATCGTCAGCGGCGAATGGTGGGTGAGCCTGTTTCCCGGCGGCATGCTGATGCTGGCGGTGTTCACCTTCAACCTGCTGGGTGATGCGCTGCGCGACATCTTCGACCCGCGGCGGAGGACCTGATGCAACCGCCACTGCTGGAAGTCAGCAACTTCGGCCTCGAGTTCCGCACGCGCAGCGGCACGGTGCATGCGCTCGAAGGCATCAACCTGAGCCTGAAGAAGGGTGAGATCGTCGGCCTGGTCGGCGAAAGCGGCTCGGGCAAGAGCGTGCTGAGCTACGCGCTGCTGGGCATCAGCGACCGCGCCGCGCGGGTCACCGGCGGCAGCGCGATGTTCGGCGGGCTCGATCTGCTGAAGGCCGACGAGAAGACGCTGGCCGACCTGCGCGGCCGCGAGATCGGCATGATCTTCCAGAGCCCGCGCACGGCGCTGAACCCGATCCGGCCGGTGGGCCGGCAGATCGAGGATATGCTGCGGCGGCACGCCGTGGCGAGTGGCCCGGATCTCGGCAAGAGCCTGAAGCAGCGCGCCGTGCAGGCGTTGCGCGAGGTGGCCATCGCCGACCCCGAGCGGCGCGTGAAGGCCTACCCCTTCGAGATGAGCGGCGGCATGTGCCAGCGCGTGATGATCGCGCTGGCGCTGGCCTGCAGGCCGAGCCTGCTGATCGCCGACGAGCCGACCACGGGCCTGGACGTCACCACGCAGGCCGGCGTGATGGACCTCATCACCGCACTCGCGCGTGAGCGTGACATGGCCACGCTGTTCATCACGCACGACCTGGCGCTGGCCGCCGACCACTGCGACCGCATCGTCGTCATGCATGCCGGCCACGCGGTGGAGGCGGCACCGGCCAAGGCGCTGTTCAGGAGCCCGCTGCACCCCTACACGCAGCGCCTGATCAGCAGCACGCCCGGTGAAGGCGGCAGCATCGCCGCGCTGGAACCCGTGCCCGGCAACCTGCCTGACCTGCGCCGCGGCGATCTGCCGGCCTGCCGTTTTGCCGAGCGCTGCACCCGCGCGACCGACCGCTGCCGCATCGAAGCGCCGCGGCTGGATCCCGCAGCGGAACACGCCGTGGCCTGCTGGTTCCCCAACGGCAGCGAAGCCGCCCCGCAGCGCCCGGCGCCGCTGGAGACGGCCCATGCTTGAGACGCCGCCGCTGCTCAGCATCGAGCGCCTGAACAAGCGCTACCCCGTCACCGGCCGCAAGGGTTCGCTGCTGCACGCCGTGGACGACGTGTCCTTCACGATCGCGCCTGGCGAGAGCGTGGGCCTGGTGGGTGAATCGGGCTGCGGCAAGAGCACGCTGGTGCGGCTGCTGGCGCGCCTGCACGACGCCACCGACGGCCGCATCGTCTTCGACGGTGTCGACCTGGCCGCCGTGCCCGCGCTGAGCTTCGCGCGCGACAAAGCGCGCCGCGCCGCGATCCAGATGGTGTTCCAGGATCCCACCGACAGCCTGAACCCCCGCTTCACCGCGCGCGAGACCATCGCCGAGCCGCTGGCGCTGCTGAGTGGTGTGCGTGGTGCGCAAGCCGACCAGCGCGTGGACGAAGTCGCCGAGCAGGTGGGCCTGCCGCTGGCGCTGCTCAGCCGCTACCCGCACCAGCTCTCGGGCGGGCAGAAGGCGCGCGTGGGCATCGCACGCGCGCTGGCCGTGAAGCCGCGCCTGCTGATCCTCGACGAGCCCACCGCGGCGCTCGACGTCTCGGTGCAGGCCGTGGTGCTGCAACTGCTGGCGCGGCTGCGCAGCGAACTGGGCCTCTCCTGCCTCTTCGTGAGCCACGACCTCAACGTGGTGCGCCTGCTCACCGAACGCGTGGCGGTGATGTACCTCGGCAAGATCGTCGAGTTCGGCCCCAGCGAACGTGTGTTCCGCGCACCGCGCCACCCCTACACGCAGGCACTGGTGTCGGCCATCCCGGGCCAGGGCCCGCGCATCAGGCTGAGCGGCGAGGTCGCGAGCCCGATCGACCCGCCCAAGGACGCCTGCCGTTTCCACGGCCGCTGCCCGCAGGGCGAAGACCGCTGCGGCCGCGAGGCGCCGGCACAGGTGTGGCGCAATGGGCATCTGGCCGTGTGCCACTTTGCGACATGATGCGGGTTGCATGACCGAGCCAGCACCTCGTATCGCGCTTGCCGAGCAGGCCTACACGCAGCTCAAGGCCGAGCTGCACGATTTCCTCTGGTTGCCCGGCGAACGCGCCAGCGAACTGGAGATCGCCAACCGCCTGGGCATGAGCCGCACGCCGGTGCGCGAGGCGCTGTTCCGCCTGCGCAACGAAGGTTTCCTGGAGGTCGAGGCCAAGGCCGGATGGACCGTGAAGCCGATCGACTTCGCGCGCATCGACCAGATCTACGACCTGCGCATCGTGCTGGAAACCGCGAGCATCGCGCGCCTGGCGCAGCGGGATGAAGACCCGCCGGAGCTGCAGGCGCTGAAGGACGTGTGGCTGGTGCCGGCGGCAGAGCGCCTCACCGACGGCCGCCAGGTGGGCGCGCTGGACGAGCGCTTCCACGCCCAGCTGGTGGCCGCCGCCGGCAATGGCGAGATCGTGCGCGTGCACCAGGAGGTGACCGAGCGCATCCGCATCGTGCGGCGGCTGGACTTCACGCGCGGCGACCGCATCGATGCCACCTACCAGGAGCACGCCAAGATCCTGCGCGCGGTGATGCAGCGCAAGACCGACGTGGCGCAGACGCTGCTGAAGAGCCACATCGAGCAGAGCAAGATCGAGGTGCGCAAGATCACGCTGCACGCGCTGCAGGAAGCCCGCGCCAAGCGCGCGTAAGGCGCGCAGAGGGCCGCTGCGGCGGCCCGCTATCCTCCGCGCCCATGTACGCGGCGCACTTCGGTCTCACGCGCGAGCCCTTCTCGCTCGCGCCCGACCCGCGTTTCCTGTTCATGAGCGAGCGCCACCGCGAGGCGCTGGCGCACCTGCTGTACGGCGTGCGCGGCGGGGGCGGTTTTGTGCTGCTCACCGGTGAGATCGGCGCCGGCAAGACCACCGTGGTGCGCTGCCTGCTGGAGCAGCTGCCGGCGACGTGTGTCGTCGCCTACGTGTTCAACCCGAAGCTGACGGCACTGGAGCTGTTGCAGACGGTGTGCCACGAGTTCGGCATCGGCCCCGCGGTACGCGACGCCGGCAGCATCAAGGCGCATGTGGATGCGCTGAACACCTTCCTGCTGCAGGCGCACGCGCAGGGCCAGCAGGCGCTGCTGGTGATCGACGAAGCGCAGGCGCTCGACGCCGCGGTGCTGGAGCAGCTGCGGCTGCTCACCAACCTGGAAACGGCCGAGCGCAAGCTGCTGCAGATCGTGCTCGTGGGCCAGCCCGAGCTGCGCGGCATGCTGGCGCAGCCGGGCCTGGAGCAGCTGGCGCAGCGTGTGATCGCGCGTTACCACCTGGGCGCGCTCACGGCTGCTGAAACGCGCGCGTACGTCCAGCATCGGCTCTCGGTGGCGGGGCTCAAGGGCGCCTTGCCTTTTGATGCCAAGGCGCTGGCGCTGGTGCACGAACGTGCGGGCGGGGTGCCACGCCGCATCAACCTGCTGGCTGACCGGGCGCTGCTGGGTGCCTATGCCAACCACAAGGCCGCGGCCGACCGCGCCACGGTGCGCACGGCGGCCGCCGAAGTCTTTGCGCCCGCTGTTGCCGGTGCGGGCGCCGGCATCGGAACACGATGGGCCGTGGGCGTGGCGGCGCTGCTGGTGGCGGGTGCGGCGCTCTGGATCTGGCTCGGCCGCGCCGCACCCCCTGCGCCGGCCGTGGCGGCGGCAGCGCCGGTGCCCGCATCGGCCGCCGCGGCCAACATCACGCCGGCGGCTTCGGCGCCGGCGCCCGAGCCGCCGAGCAGCGACGCCAAACCGCTGCTCGCCGCCGCGCACGCGGAGGAGGCCACCGCCTGGCGTGAACTGGCGCTGCGCTGGAACGTCGCCATCGGCGAGGGCGACCCCTGCGCCGCCGTGCTGCAGGCGCAGCTGGCCTGCTTCCGCAGCGCCGCCGGTGGCCTGCAGCTGGTGCGCCAACTCGGCCGCCCGGTGTGGGTGGCGCTGCGGGGCGCGCAGGGCCAGCGGGTGCACGCGCTGCTGGTGAGCCTGAACGACACACAAGCCACGCTGCAGGCCGGCACGCAGCGCTTCACGCTCACGCTGCCGGCGCTGGTGGGCGTGTGGCGGGGCGAGTTCGCCACGCTGTGGCGCACGCCGCCGGGCTGGCGCGCCGGTGTGGGCATCGAGGGCAACACCGCCCTGCGCGGCTGGGTGCAGCAGCAGCTGGATGTTGCGCTGCCCGGAGAAGGCGGCTTCGCGGAGCGCATCAGCGCCTTCCAGGTGCTGGGGGGCCTGCCGGTGGACGGGCTCGTGGGGCCGGTGACGCTGATGCAGCTCAACCGCACCGCCGGCGTCGAAGAACCCCGGCTCGCCGCGGCCAGCCAGGAGGGCGGCTGATGTCGTACATCCTCGACGCGCTGCGCCGCGCTGAAGCCGAGCGGCAGCAGGGGCAGGTGCCCGGGCTGCACGACGCGCCGGCGGTCGCGGCCACCGCCAGCGCGCCGGCGCCCAGCCCCGCGCGGCGGTACGGCTGGCTCGTGCCGGCGCTGCTGCTCGCCGCCGGCGCGGCCTGGTGGTGGCGGCCACGGCCGGGGGTGGTGCCCGTGGTGGCACCCGTGGTGGTGCCGGCCGCTGCGCCTGCGCCCGTGGCGCCGCCGGTTGCCGCGGCGGTGCAGCCAGCGCCGCTGCCGGTGGTGGTGTCGGCGCCACCACCGCCGCCACCCGCAGCCCCGGCTTCAGCCGCGGAGAGGCCGCTGCGTTTCACCGAACTGTCACCCGACATGCAACGCGCGCTGCCCTCGCTCGTGCCCTCGGGCTCGGTCTGGTCCGATCAGCCGGCCGCGCGTTTCGTGGTGCTCAACGGCCAGGTGCTGCGTGAGGGCGACACCGTGGCGCCGGGGCTGGTGCTGGAGCGGCTGCAGCCGAAATCGGCGCTGCTGCGCTGGCGCGGGCTGCTGATCGAGCTGCCGCTGTAGCGCCGAGCCCGTCGCTACACTGCTCGCCATGCACCCGCTGATCGAAACGCACCGCTCGCAACTGCTGGCTCTGGCCCGCGGGCGCGGCGCGACGGCCGTGCGCGTGTTCGGATCGATGCGGCGCGGCGACGCCGCGGCCACCAGCGATGTCGACCTGCTGGTCACCCTGGCGCCCGGCACCAGCGCGCTGGCGCTGGGCGGGCTGGTGATGGACGCGCAAGAGCTGCTGGGCCGCCGCGTGGACATCGTCACCGAGGCCAGCCTGCACCCGGCGTTGCGGGAACGCGTGCTGGCCGAAGCCGTGCCGTTGTGAACCCAGGTGCTGCCGCCGACCGCGTGCTGCAGCAGCACATGCGCGAGTGCCTGGAGCGTGTGCAGGCCTAAACCGGTGGCGTGCGGCAGACCTTCGAAGCCTCACGCCCCGTGCAGGATGCCGTCATCCGCAACCTGCAGACCCTGACGGAGTCGAGCCAGCGCCTGTCCGAAGCCATCAAGGCCACCGAGCCGGCCGTGCCGTGGCGGGAATTCGCCGGCTTCCGAAACGTGATCGTGCACGGGTACCTGGGCATCGATGTGGCGGCTGTGTGGCTGGTCATCGAACAAGACCTGCCGGCGTTGGCCGAGGCCGTGCGCCGCATGGAGGCGCGGCTGCCCGATTGACGCACCCGCCAGGCGCAGGGCTGGTCGAACACGCTTCCGCCGCAGCACCACCGCAGCGTTTGTCGAAACCGCCACCTGCCGTTCGTCGTGACAGCGATGGCGATGTGGCCCTTGTCAATACGCCGTTAGCACAAAGCCAAAGGCTGCGTTGAGCCACATGGTTGATGCGGGCATTGAGCAGAATCGATCGCATGTCGAGCCCGGCTTTTCGCCTGGGCCTGGAGGAGGAGTTTTCATGTCCCGTTGGAGCAGGGCGGCCGTGGCCGCCGGTGTGGCCGTTCTTGTTTCGGCCTTTGTCGCGGCTTGTGGGGGTGGCGGGGCCGCGGGCCGGGTGGCCCGGGTGGCGCACCCGGTGCACCGCCGGTGAGCGTGGCACCGGCGGTGCAGCGCCAGGTGCGGGACAGCGAGGAATTCAGCGCACGCCTGGAAGCCACCGACACGGTGGAGGTGCGCGCGCGCATCGGCGGCACGCTGGAAGCGGTGCACTTCCGCGAAGGTGAACGTGTGGCCAAGGGCGCGCTGCTGTTCACCATCGACCCGCGCCCCTTCGCCGCCGAAGTGGCGCGCGCCGAGGCCCAGCTGGCCGCGGCGCAGAACACGGTGGAGCTGTCGCGCAGCGAGGTGGCGCGGGCCGAGAAGCTGGTGCCGATCAACGGCGTCAGCGCGCAGGAGCTCGACCAGCTGCGTTCGGCCGTGAAGGGTGGCGAAGCCAACGTCAAGGCCGCCGAGGCGGCGCTGGCCAGTGCACGCCTGAACCTGGGCTACACACGCATTGCCGCACCCATCAGCGGCCGCGTGTCGCGCGCGGCCATCACGCCCGGCAACCTGGTGACCGCCGGCGAGCCGGTGCTGACCACGCTGGTGTCGCAGGACAAGGTGCACGCCTGGTTCGACGCGCCGGAATCGCTGTACCTGCGCTTCCAGCAGGCCGCGCGCGAGGCCAAGGGTGGCGCCGCGGTGCAGATGGGCCTGGCCGACGAAGAAGGCTTCCCGCACGCCGGCAAGGTCGACTTCATCGACAACCGCCTCAACCCTGCCACCGCCACCATCCGCGTGCGCGCGGCCTTCGACAACAGCAAGGGCCGCTTCACGCCCGGGCTCACGGCGCGCCTGAAGCTGGCCGGCAGCGCGGCCTATGACGCCGTGCTGGTGCCCGAGCGCGCCATCGGCACCGACCAGACGCGCAAGATCGTGCTCACCGTCGGCGCCAACAACATGGTGGCGCCGCGCGAGGTGAAGCTGGGCGCGCTGATCGACGGCATGCGTGTGGTGCAGGGGCTGAAGGCGGGCGAGAACATCATCGTCGACGGCCTGCAGCGTGCCTTCCCCGGCGCGCCGGTGGCGCCCACGGTGCTGAAGGTGGACGAGCGCGGCATGCCCATCCCGGCGGCAGCGCCCGCGCCGGCGGCACCGGCGTCAAAGTAAGCGCGAGGCACACCCCGTGGACATCTCCCGCTTCTTCATCGACCGACCGCGCTTTGCCGCGGTGCTCTCGATCCTCATCTTCCTGGCCGGCCTGATGGCCATGCTGCGCCTGCCGCTGTCGGAGTACCCCGAGGTGGCGCCGCCGCAGATCGTCGTGCGTGCGCAGTACCCCGGCGCCAACCCGCGTGTCATCAGCGAGACCGTGGCCACGCCGCTGGAAGAGCAGATCGCCGGCATCGACAACCTGCTGTACTACGAAAGCCAGGCCACGGCCGACGGCGCGATGGCGCTGACCATCACCTTCAAGGTCGGCACCAGCGTGGAGGCCGCGGAAACCGCGGTGCAGAACCGCGTCAACCGTGCGCTGCCGCGGCTGCCCGACATCGTGCGCCAGATCGGCGTCATCACCGAGAAGCAGGCCAGCAACCTGACGATGGTGGTGCACCTGATCAGCAAGGACGAGAAGTACGACGCGCTGTACCTGCGCAACTACGGCCAGCTGCAGGTGCGCGACGAACTGCTGCGCATTCCCGGCATGGGCAGCGTGTTCATGTTCGGCGCGGGTGACTACGCGATGCGCGTGTGGCTCGACCCGGCCAAGCTCGCCTCGCGCAACCTCACCGCGGCCGACGTGGTGGGTGCCATCCGCGAGCAGAACGCCCAGGTGGCCGCGGGCGTGGTGGGTGCGCCGCCGATCCCGAAGGGCACCGAGTTCCAGCTCGCCATCAACACGCAGGGGCGGCTGTCCACCGACGAGGACTTCGCCAGGATCATCGTCAAGAGCGACACCGCCAGCGGCGCCCTGGTGCGCCTGGGCGACGTGGCGCGCGTGGAGACCAGTGCCAACACCTACGCGCTGCGCAGCCTGCTGAACAACAAGGAGGCGGCGGCGATCGCGGTGTTCGAGGCGCCGGGCAGCAACGCGCTCTCGATCTCGCGCGACGTGCGCGCGACCATGGAGCGGCTGAAGCCCGGCTTCCCGGCCGGCGTGGACTACGACATCGTCTACGACCCCACGCGCTTCGTGCAGACCAGCATCGAGAAGGTGGTGATCACGCTGTTCGAGGCCATCGCGCTCGTGGTGCTGGTGGTCATCGTGTTCCTGCAGACCTGGCGCGCGTCGATCATCCCGCTGCTGGCGGTGCCGGTGAGCATCGTCGGCACCTTCGCGGTGCTGCTGCTGCTGGGCTTTTCGATCAACACGCTGAGCCTCTTCGGCCTGGTGCTGGCCATCGGCATCGTGGTGGACGACGCCATCGTGGTGGTGGAGAACGTCGAGCGCAACCTGGAGCGTGGCCTCACGCCGCACGAGGCCACCGTGGTGGCCATGCGCGAGGTCAGCGGCCCCATCATCGCCATCGCGCTGGTGCTGTGCGCGGTGTTCGTGCCGTTGGCGCTGGTGCCGGGCTTGAGCGGCCAGTTCTACAAGCAGTTCGCGGTGACGATCGCCATCAGCACCGTGATCTCGGCCTTCAATTCGCTCACGCTCAGCCCCGCGCTGGCGGCGCTGCTGCTGCGCCCGCATGACGCGCCCAAGGACAAGCTCACCCGCGCGATGGACGCCGTGTTCGGCCGCTTCTTCCGCTGGTTCGACCGCGGTTTCCGCAGGAACGGCGAGCGCTACGCGCGCGGTGTGGGCGGCGTGCTGCGGCACAAGTCGATCGCGATGGTCGTGTATGCCGTGCTGCTGGGCCTGACGATGCTGCTGTTCGCGCGCATCCCCAGCGGCTTCGTGCCGGCGCCGGACAAGCAGTACCTGATCGGCATCGCGCAGCTGCCGGCCGGTGCCTCGCTGGACCGCACCGAAGCGGTGATGCGCGAGATGAGCGCCATCGCGCTCAAGGTACCGGGCATCATCGATTCCGTGGCCTTCCCGGGCCTGTCGATCGCTGGCTTCTCGGCCGCGCCGAACGAGGGCATCGTCTTCTTCGGCCTCGAGCCCTTCGACAAGCGCAGCACGCCCGACAAGAGCAAGTTCGCGATCCTCGGCCAGGTCAACGGTGCCATCCAGGGCATCCAGGGCGCGCGCATGTTCGTGGTGCCGCCGCCGCCGGTGGACGGCCTCGGTGCCGCGGGCGGCTTCAAGATCCAGGTGCAGGACCGCGGCGGCCTCGGCGAACAAGCTTTGTTCGGCGCCGTCTGGGGCACGCTGGGGCAGGTGTACGGCAACCCGAAGACGAGCATCGGCACGCCGTTCTCCACCTACGACATCAATGTGCCGCAGCTCGACGCGCTGGTGGACCGCACCAAGGCCAAGCAGATGGGC
>VFQQ010003877.1_pt1 | contig 13922 bp, 13 predicted proteins | sample 3512341 | NCBI WGS metagenome assembly VFQQ01 (sample SAMN10412373, study PRJNA504923) | tailings metagenome | isolation source: Relicate 2 Philex TSF1 revegetated site | place: Philippines: Tuba, Benguet | collected 2017-08-29 | reverse complement strand
CCGAGGATGCCCGACTGCGGCGCATTCAGGATCGGCGTCGACATCAGCGAGCCATAGACGCCGCCGTTCGAGATGGTGAAGGTGCCGCCCTGCATGTCGGCCATGGTCAGCGCGCCGTCGCGGGCCTTCTTGCCGAGGCCGGCAATCGACTTCTCGATTTCGGCAATCGACATCTGGTCGGCATCGCGCACCACCGGCACCACGAGACCCTTGTCGGTACCCACGGCCACGCCGATATGAGCGTACTGCTTGTAGATCAGGTCATCGCCGTCGATCTCGGCATTGACCGCCGGGATTTCCTTGAGCGCATGAACCACGGCCTTGGTGAAAAAGCCCATGAAGCCGAGCTTGACGCCGTGCTTCTTCTCGAACAGGTCCTTGTACTGGTTGCGCAGGTCCATCACCGGCTTCATGTCCACCTCGTTGAAGGTGGTCAGCATGGCGGCAGTGTTCTGCGCATCCTTGAGCCGGCGCGCGATGGTCTGGCGCAGGCGGGTCATCTTAACGCGCTCTTCGCGGCCGGCATCGTCAGCGGCGACTGGGGCGCGCGGTGCGGCCACAGGAGCCGGGGCCGGCGCGGCGGCAACCGGGGCGGGAGCCGGCGCAGCGGCCGGAGCCGGTGCGGGCTTAGGGGCGACGACGGCCGAGCCGGTGGCGACAGCGGCAGGCGCAGCGGCCGGACGCGACATGGCGGAGAGCACGTCTTCCTTGAGCACCTGACCGCGCTTGCCGGAACCGTCGACCGCATTGGTGTCGATGCCGTTCTCGGTGGCGAGCTTGACGGCAGACGGGCTGGCCGGCGCGACATTGGCCGGGGCTGCCGGCTGCGGCGTCGGCGCCGGTTCGGCCTTGGGGGCGACCGGGGTCACCGGATCGACGGCCTTCGGAGCCTCGGCCTTGGCGGTGACGACGGCACCCGCCGCGCCGATGGCGCCGATCAGCGCCCCGACATTGACGGTGTCGCCCGGATTGGCGGCGATCGACTCGAGCGTACCGGCGCTGGGCGCCGGCACTTCGATGGTCACCTTGTCGGTTTCGAGCTCAACGACGGGTTCGTCGGCGGCGACCGCATCGCCGACCTTCTTGAACCACTGGCCGATGGTTGCTTCGGTGACGCTCTCGCCCAGAGTGGGCACCCGGATTTCTACCGACATTGATTCCGTTTCCTTAGTTGGCAAACGCTTCTTCGAGGAACGTCTGCAGCTGTGCCAGATGCGTGCGCATCAGGCCAGTAGCGGTGGAGGCCGAAGCCGGCCGGCCGACATAACGCGGGCGCTCGTTGCCCTTGCCCATCTGGTCCAGCACCCAGTCGATATAGGGCTGGACGAACGCCCAGGCGCCCATGTTCTTGGGTTCTTCCTGACACCAGACGATATCGGCATTCTTGAAGCGATTGAGCTCGTCGAGCAAGGCCTTGGCGGGGAACGGATAGAGCTGCTCGATGCGGAGCAGGTACACGTCGTTGATGCCGCGCTTCTCGCGATCTTCGAGCAGGTCGTAGTAGACCTTGCCCGAGCAGAGCACGACGCGACGGATCTTGTCGTCGGGCGCGAGCTTGATCGTGGTCTTGGGGGCGCCCGGCGCCTCGGCATCGTCCCAGAGCAGGCGATGGAAGGTCGACTGCGGGCCGAACTCGGCGAGCGACGAGATCGCCCGCTTGTGGCGCAGCAGCGACTTCGGCGTCATCAGCACCAGCGGCTTGCGGAAATCGCGGATCACCTGCCGGCGCAGGATATGGAAATAGTTGGCCGGCGTGGTGCAGTTGGCGACCTGCATGTTGTCTTCGGCGCAAAGCTGCAGATAGCGCTCGAGGCGGGCCGAGGAATGCTCCGGACCCTGGCCTTCATAGCCATGCGGCAGCAGCATCACGAGACCCGACATGCGGAACCACTTGCGCTCGCCCGACGAGATGAATTGGTCGACGACGACCTGAGCACCGTTGGCGAAATCGCCGAACTGCGCTTCCCAGAGGGTCAGCGTATTGGGCTCGGCCAGCGAATAGCCGTACTCGAAGCCGAGCACCGCTTCTTCCGAGAGCATCGAGTTGATGACCTCGTAGCGGGCCTGCTTGTCGCTGACATTGTTGAGCGGCGTGTAGGTCTCGCCGTCACGTTCCTGGTCGTTGAGCACCGAGTGGCGCTGGCTGAAGGTGCCGCGTTCGACGTCCTGCCCCGAGAGGCGGACCGAATGGCCGGCATCGAGCAGCGTGCCGAAGGCCAGCGCTTCGCCGGTCGCCCAATCGATGCCCTGCCCGCTTTCGATGGCGGCGGCGCGGTTGTCCATGAAGCGCTTGACCGTCTTGTGGACGTTGAAGCTTTCCGGAACCGTGGTCAGGCGATTGCCGATGCGGATGAGGTCACCGATCTCCACGCCCGTGTCGCCACGGCGCGGACCGTCGATATCGGCCTTCTTGAGATCCTTCCACTGGCCGTCGAGCCAGTCGGTCTTGTTCGGGCGGAAGTCCTGGCCGGCCTCGAATTCCTTCTCGAGCTGCGCGCGCCAATCGGACTTGAGCGTGTCGACCTCGTCGCCGGTCAGGACCTGTTCGGCCACGAGGCGCTGCGAATAGAGGTCGAGCGTCGTCTCGTGCGAGCGGATCTTGGAATACATCAGCGGCTGGGTGAAGCTCGGCTCGTCGCCTTCGTTGTGACCGAAGCGGCGATAGCAGAACATGTCGATGACGACCGGCTTGCCGAAGCGCTGCCGATATTCGGTGGCGACCTTCGACACGTAGACCACCGCTTCCGGATCGTCGCCGTTCACATGGAACACCGGCGCTTCGATCATCTTGGCGACGTCGGTCGGATATGGCGACGAACGCGAATACATCGGCGCCGTGGTGAAGCCGATCTGGTTGTTGATGACGAAGTGCACCGAGCCACCGGTCCGGTGCCCCTTGAGGCCGGAAAGGCCGAGGCATTCGGCGATCACACCCTGGCCGGCGAAAGCGGCGTCACCATGGATGAGCAGCGGCATTACCGCGCCACGATCGACCTGGCGGGGTTCGACGAAACGGCCATCGACGGCCGAACGCTGGTCCTGCTTGGCGCGGGCCTTGCCCAGCACCACCGGATCGACGATCTCGAGATGCGACGGATTGGCGGTCAGCGACAGGTGCACATGGTTGCCGTCGAACTCGCGGTCCGACGAGGCACCCAGATGGTACTTCACGTCGCCCGAGCCTTCGACGTCTTCCGGATAGAAGGCGCCGCCCTTGAACTCGTGGAACAGGGCGCGGTGCGGCTTCATCATCACCTGGGTGAGGACGTTGAGGCGGCCGCGGTGGGCCATGCCCAGGACGATATCCTTCACGCCCAGCGCGCCACCGCGCTTGATGATCTGTTCGAGCGCCGGGATCAGCGATTCCGACCCATCGAGGCCGAAACGCTTGGTGCCGGTATACTTGACGTCGATGAACTTCTCGAAGCCCTCGGCCTCGATCAGCTTCTTGAGGATCGCCTTCTTGCCCTCGGGCGTGAACTTGATCTCCTTGTCCGGCCCTTCCATGCGCTCCTGGATCCACTGCTTGGCTTCAGGATCGGAGATGTGCATGAACTCGACGCCGACGGTCGAGCAATAGGTCCGGCGCAGGACTTCGAGCATCTCGGGCACGGTGGCGAATTCCATGCCCAGATAGTTGTCGATGTAGATCTTGCGGCCGTAATCGGCCTCGGTGAAGCCATAGGTGGCCGGATCGAGTTCCGGCGCCGGCTCGTCGGCCTTCATCTTGAGCGGATCGAGATCGGCATGCAGATGGCCGCGCATGCGATAGGCGCGGATCATCATGATGGCGTGGATGGAATCCCGCGTCGCCTGCAGCACATCGACCGGCGTCGGCGCCGGAGCGCCTTCGGTCTCGGCCTTCTTGCCCAGCGCCTTGCCGGCCTTGACGGTGATTTCGGAGAGGCCCCAGTCGCCATCGAGGGCGGAGACCAGATCACCATTGGCCTGCTGCGGCCAGTCACGGCGCTGCCAGGAGGGACCCTCGCTGTTCTTGGCGACATCGGTCGCCGTATCCTCGAGGCGCCCGAAATAGCTCGCCCAGGTCTGGTCGATGCTGTTGGGATCAGCCTTCCAGCGGGCATAGAGGTTTTCGATGTAATCGGCGTTGCCGCCGTAGAGGAAAGAAGAGAGCAAGAACTGTTCGTTCTTTTCTTGTCGGGTCATGGTGTGCCGCGGGGCGTTCGACCCCGCCATCCTTCTTGACTGCCCCGGAAGAAACTCGACGGGGCCTTTTGCGCGCGGGCCGGAGTTTGCCCGCATTATCTTTGCATCCTGTTAAGAAAGAAGGCGGCTCCACGCCTTCTTTCCCTAGAGACTCAGAGGGCGGTCAGCCCTTGAGGACTTCTGCCAGAGTGACGCCGATCCTGGCAGGGGATTTCGACACTTTGATGCCGGCGGCTTCCATCGCGGCAATCTTGTCTTCGGCGCCGCCCTTACCACCCGAAATTACGGCGCCAGCATGACCCATCGTGCGGCCCTTGGGCGCGGTGAGACCGGCGATGAAGCCAGCCATCGGCTTCTTGCGGCCCTTCTTGGCTTCGTCGATGAGGAACTGCGCCGCATCCTCCTCGGCCGAACCACCGATTTCGCCGATCATGATGATCGACTTGGTGGCCTCGTCGGCAAGGAACATCTCGAGCACGTCGATGAATTCCGTCCCCTTGACCGGATCGCCGCCGATGCCGACCGCGGTGGTCTGGCCAAGGCCTGCATTGGTGGTCTGGAACACTGCTTCATAGGTAAGCGTACCGGAGCGCGAAACAATGCCCACCGAGCCCTTCGAGAAGATGTTACCCGGCATGATGCCGATCTTGCATTCTTCCGGCGTCAGCACGCCCGGGCAGTTGGGGCCGAGAAGGCGCGACTTCGACTTGTCGAGCCGGGCCTTGACCCGCACCATGTCGAGCACCGGAATGCCCTCGGTGATGCAGACGATGAACGGGATCTCGGCGTCGATCGCCTCGATGATGGCGTCGGCCGCACCCGGAGGCGGCACGTAGACGACCGAAGCCGTCGCGCCCGTGCGCTCCTTGCCTTCGGCGACCGAGGCGAAAACCGGCAGCGAGGTGCCGTCGACGCCCGAGGTCCAGCTCTCGCCGGCCTTCTTGGGGTTCACGCCGCCCACCATTTTGGTGCCGTAATAGGCCAGCGCCTGTTCGGTGTGGAACGTACCGGTCTTGCCGGTGAGACCCTGCACGAGGACCTTGGTGTCTTTGTTGACGAGAATGGACATTGGTATCTTGCTCGTTTCGCTTGGGTCTGCCCGGAGAGGGCTCAGCAGTAGGTGGAGGGGACGACCTCGCCCTCGGCGGGCTCAGAGGTGTCGAACTTGAGGACGAGGCCAGTGAAGCCGCCCACATCGGCCTGGCTGCTGTCCTCCCCGACATAGGTGAGATAGGTGTCGCCGGTCCGCGGCATCGGACAGGGCGGGCCCCAGAGATAAGCCACGATCCCGTCCTCGTTGATGCTGTTGGCGATCGGATTGCCAACCAGCGCCGTCACCGGCTCGGGATCGATCGGCCCGGTCGCGTCGAGATTGTAGAGGTAGCAGCCGATATAGACCCACGGGTTCAGCGGATCGTCCGGCTCGCCGATGACGGCGGTCGACCGCGACACCACGAGATAATGGGCCTGCCCTTCGATCGCCTTGGAGAACAGTGCGTAGTCGAAGGTCATCTGCAGTTCGGGATCGATGGCGGCCTGCTCGGACAACCCCATCAGGACGTCGAGCTCGGGATGGGCATCGCGCTTGACCTCGGTCCAGCCCTGGGCCAGCGCCGTCTCCCTGGTGCCCGGATAGCTCAGGCGCTGCGGCACGCAGGCCTCGGCGAACTCGGACACGAAGGCGATGTCATACGGGGCCGGCGCCGCCGCGGCGGGCATGGCGGCAAGTGCCACCATCAAACCTGCCAGGGCGGCGAGCCGCATTTACTTGCGGCCTCGGATGGCGGCGACGATCTTCTGCGCCGCGTCGTCGAGGTCATCGGCCGAGATCACGTCGAGACCCGAAGCGTTGAGGATGGCCTTGCCTTCCTTGACGTTGGTGCCTTCGAGGCGAACCACCAGCGGCACGGCGAGGCCGACTTCCTTGACCGCGGCGATCACGCCCTCGGCGATGACGTCGCAGCGCATGATGCCGCCGAAGATGTTGACCAGGATGCCCTTCACAGCCGGATCGGCGGTGATGATCTTGAAGGCCGCGGTGACCTTCTCCTTGCTGGCGCCACCGCCGACATCGAGGAAGTTCGCCGGCTCTTCGCCGTAGAGCTTGATGATGTCCATGGTGGCCATGGCGAGACCGGCGCCGTTGACCATGCAGCCGATATTGCCGTCGAGCGCCACATAGGCGAGGTCGAACTTGGACGCCTCGATCTCCTTGGCGTCCTCTTCGGTGAGGTCGCGGAGTTCGGCCAGTTCGGCGTGGCGGAAACTGGCATTGTTGTCGAAGCTCACCTTGGCGTCGAGAACGCGCAGGTGCCCGTTGTCCATGACGATCAGCGGGTTCACTTCGAGCAGGCTCATGTCCTTCTCGACGAAAGCGCGGTAGAGCGCCGGGAACACTAGCGCCGCATCGACATGGGCAGTGCCCTCGAGCTTGAGCGCCTTGGCGATCTCCTCGATGTCACCGGTGGTGACGCCGGTGGTCGGGTCGATATCGACCGCGATGATCTTTTCGGGCGTGTCGTGGGCGACGGCTTCGATGTCCATGCCGCCTTCGGTGGAAACCACGAAGGAGACGCGGCCGGTCGAGCGATCGACCAGCAGCGAGCAGTAGAGTTCGCGGGCAATGTCGGCGCCGTCTTCGATATAGAGCCGGTTGACCTGCTTGCCGGCCGGGCCGGTCTGCTTGGTGACCAGCGTGTTGCCGAGCATTTCCCTGGCGTTGGAAACGACATCCGCCACCGTCTTGGCGAGGCGGACGCCGCCCTTCGCGTCAGGACCGAGTTCTTTGAACTTGCCCTTGCCGCGGCCACCCGCGTGGATCTGCGACTTGACCACATAAAGCGGACCCGGCAGCGACTTGGCGGCAGCTTCGGCCTCTTCGGGCTTGAAGATGGCGACGCCGGCCGCGACCGGCAGGCCGTAGGACTTCAGAAGCGCCTTGGCCTGGTGTTCGTGGATATTCATTCCCGGTCCTTCCGGTTGGCCAAACGGCGCTGCTTAGGCGAGCTTGGGCGCGATCTTCTTGCAGGCGTCGATCAGGCTGGCGACAGCGCCGACCGACTTGTCGAAGGCCTTCTGCTCGGAACCCGAGAGCTGGATCTCGATGACCTTTTCGGCGCCACCGGCCCCGATGATCACCGGCACGCCCACATAGGTGCCCTTGACGCCGTATTCGCCCTTGAGGAAGGCGGCGCAGGGCAAGAGGCGCTTCTTGTCCTTGAGATAGCTCTCCGCCATCGTGATGGCAGAGGCTGCCGGGGCATAGAAGGCCGAGCCGGTCTTGAGCAGGCCGACGATCTCGGCGCCGCCGTCACGGGTGCGCTGGATGATGGCTTCGAGCTTTTCCTTGCTCATCCAGCCCATCTTGACGATGTCGGTGAGCGGGATGCCGGCGACGGTCGAGTAGCGGGCCAGCGGCACCATGGTGTCGCCATGGCCGCCGAGCACGAAGGCGGTGACGTCTTCGACCGATACGCCCAGTTCCTCGGCGATGAAGTGGCGGAAGCGCGCCGAGTCGAGCACGCCGGCCATACCGACCACGCGGTTCGAGGGCAGGCCCGAGAACTTCTGCAGCGCCCAGACCATGGCGTCGAGCGGGTTGGTGATGCAGATCACGAAAGCGTCGGCAGCGTACTTGGCGATGCCTGCGCCCACCTGCTCCATCACCTTGAGGTTGATTTCGAGCAGGTCGTCGCGGCTCATGCCCGGCTTGCGCGGCACGCCGGCAGTGACGATCACCACGTCTGCGCCGGCGATGTCCTTGTACTCGGTGGTGCCCTTGAGCTGGGAGTCGTAGCCCATCACCGGGCCGGTCTGCGCCAGGTCGAGCCCCTTGCCCGCACCGATGCCGTCCATCACGTCGAACAGCACCACATCGCCCAATTCTTTGGTGGCAGCCAGAAGAGCAAGCGTTCCGCCGATCTGTCCCGCCCCGATAAGAGCGATCTTCTTGCGCGCCATGAGCCGATACCCCGCTATGTTGGAAATTGCGGCCCCTATTAACCTTCCGGCCAACCCCGCGCAAGTCAGCCGTTCGGCTAGAAACTGACATGTTAGCGAGGTACGTCGACTTGCCCGTCAGACGGGCAGTTTCAGGCGGGTTCCGCGGCCTTGTGCGGCGCCGCCAGATAGTCGACCGATTGCATTTCGATGAGGCGGGAAACCGTGCGCTGGAATTCGAACTGCGTACGGTCGTCCTGGCCGAGTTCGTCGAGCGGTACGGCAAAGCTCGCCGCGAGCTTCACGCCGCGGTCGTAGAGCGTATCGACCAGCAGGATAAAGCGCTTGGCGGCGTTGGAGTTCAGCCGCGAGAATTGCGGCACGCCGTCCAGCATCAACGTGTCGTAGGCGTGCGAGAGCCGGACGTAGTCGCGGGCGCCCAGCGGCTTGTCGCAGAGATCGGCAAAGCCGAAGCGCGCTGCCCCCATCGCCGCCAGCGGCACCGGAATGGTGCGGCCGAGCGAATGCAGTTCCGCCGGTGCGCCGGGCTCGCCGCCGGTGAGCCGCAGCCAGAGCCGGTCCATGCCGGCCGTGACCTGGGGGCCGCTGCCGAACTGATAGACATCCTGTCCCTCGAACTTCAGCCGCCGGTAGTCGGTCGGCCCATCGAGCGGCACCACCTCCACATGACGCTTCAGGTCGGCGATGAATGGCAGGATCAACTGGCGGTTGAGCCCGTTTTCATAGAGCCCGTCCGGCACGACGTTGGAGGTGGCCACCACCGTCACGCCGCCGGCGAACAGCATGCCGAACAGCCGCCCGAGCAGCATGGCATTGGTGATGTCGGTGACCTGGAATTCATCGAGGCAGAGCAGCCGGATATCGGCCAGCAGCGGCCTCGTCACCGCAGCGATCGGATCGGCGCTCTCGGACTTGCCGCGCGGGCTGGCGCGGAAGGCCCGGATCGCCTCGTGCATCTCGTCCATGAATTCATGGAAGTGGACGCGGCGCTTGCGCGGCTCGGTGACCGTTTCGAAGAACAGGTCCATCAGCATGGTCTTGCCGCGCCCGACCTGCCCCACGAGATAGGCGCCGCGCACCGTGTGGGATTTGCCGAAGAGGCCGGCGAGGACACCGCGCGGCCTGGCGGAGAGGCTGTCGGCGATGCGATCGAGCGCTGCGGCGGCCTGCTGCTGCAACGGATCGGGCGTCAGCGCGCCCTTGCTGACAAGGGCGGCGAGCGCTTGGGAGACCGGCCTCGGCGAGGCCAAGTCGGCCGACATCAGCCGACCATCGAGATGCCCTGGCCACCGGCCAGAGTGCCGATGAAACGGTTGCCCGAAAGGATCAGCGCCGCGACCATGTCACCGGCCTCGTCATAGAGCTGCACCTGCGTGCCGGTCAGCTGCCACGACGCGACGACGCTGAGGCCCGACAGGGCGCAGCCCGGCGTAGAGGCGCGATAGCGGCTGGTGCCGGTCTTGGCCGTGTAGGTCAGGTTGAGCTTGCACTGCTCGGCGCCCGAAACGATGGTCCAGCCACCCAGCAGCTTCTCGATGGTGAGACCACCCGAGAGATCGCGGCCCGGCGCGGTCGGCACGGCGCCCATGGTGTCGAGCGTGACGAACTGGCCGTTCGCCGATGCGGTCTGCAGCGGTGCCGGATTGGCCGGATCGCCAATGCCGGTGCCACCCGACATGGTCATCGTATTGGGCTGCGCCTGACCGCCGAGCACCGGCTGGCCGGTAAGGCCCGGCGCCACCTGCGTGCTCTGCAGCCGCTGGCCGCTGGCGTCCTGGCCGATGCTGGGCAGGTTGGTGGTGGCGACCTGCGAGTTCTGCACCGAGCCGACCGGCTGCGGCCCGGGAAGGCGCGCCTGGTTGGGATTGGTGGCAGTGCTGCTGCACGCGGCGAGGATGGTCGCCAGGGCCGCAATCGCCGCGGCCGAAACGCTCGCGCGTTTCCAAGTCGTCATTGGCCTGCTCCGTGCAGGGGACCAGCGGTCCCGCCAAGAAAATGAACGGGGGCATATAGCGCAATGCCGCGCCGCCGTTCAACGGCGGATGCCCCGTGTTTCCCCTATTGCCTATCGTAATGTGGCATTCTTGAGGGCGCAGAGGAGATTATGCGCCGCCAATGCCGTCATTCGCACACCCGGCGGAACAGCTTTTGCTGCCGCCGGAATCCGGTTCGACGCCTGTCAGCGGGCAAGCATCTCCTTGAGCAGGTCTTCGGCGAGGAGCTTTGCATCCTCGGCTTCGTCCTCCGGCACGGTGATCGGAATGCCCTTGGGGCCGATCACGCCCGGCAAGCCCGGCAGGCCGCGCTCGGTCCCTTCGCCCGGATGAAAGCCATAGGCGCGCAACGCCGCGTTGAGCGCGATCGCCACGGAAATTTCCTCGACATCGGCAATGGTGACGAGATCCATCAGTGCCCGTCTGCTGTCAGCATGGCGTCGATCTTGCCCTGCAGCGCCGAAATCTCGACGCCGAGATTCTTGCTCACCGCATCGCCCATGGCGGCCGCGATCGGTCCTGCCGCGAGACTGAGCTTCTTGCCCGCGGGACTGCCGTAGAACTCGATCAGCGCCTGTAACTCGGTCGGGCTGAACCCTTCCTCCAGAACATCCACCATCGGCGCCAGCGCGGCCTTGGCGGCCTGGTCGGCGAACGTGGTGATCTTGCCCTGGTACTGGAAAAGAGCGATGTCGCTGGCTTCGGGATAGCGCAGCTTGATCAGGTCGAGCGCCGCCGGCCAGTAGGTGTCCATGATGCGCTTGGAGAGCTGCGGCTCAAAACCAGCAGCCACCGCCTTCACCGCCAGATCGTGCCGCGACTCCTGCGCCAACGCCGGACCGGTCGCGACCAGCAGGGCGAGTGCGAGGAGCGCGGCGCGGATCATGCCAGCTCCCGCTCGACCATCATCTTCTTGATCGAAGCGATGGCCTTGGCCGGGTTGAGCCCCTTGGGGCAGACCTTGGCGCAGTTCATGATGGTGTGGCAGCGATAGAGCTTGAACGGGTCCTCGAGATTGTCGAGGCGCTCCGCCGTCGCCTGGTCGCGGCTGTCGATGAGCCAGCGATAGGCCTGCAGCAGCACGGCCGGACCGAGATACTTCTCCCCGTTCCACCAGTAGCTCGGGCACGAAGTCGAGCAGCAGGCGCAGAGAATGCACTCGTAGAGCCCGTCGAGCTTTTCGCGGTCGGGCTTGGACTGCAGCCACTCGGTCTTGGGCGCCGGCGTCGTCGTCTTGAGCCATGGCTCGACCGAGCGGTGCTGCGCGTAGAAGGTCGAGAGGTCGGGGACGAGGTCCTTGATCACCGGCATGTGCGGCAACGGATAGATGCTGATCACCGGGCGCCGGATCTCGTCCATGCCCTTGGTGCAGGCCAGCGTGTTGGCGCCGTCGATATTCATCGAGCACGAGCCGCAGATGCCCTCGCGGCACGACCGGCGCAGCGTCAGCGTCGCGTCGACCTCGTTCTTGATCCACAGCAGCGCATCCAGGACCATCGGCCCGCAATCGTCGAGATCGACGAAATAGGTGTCGATCCGCGGGTTTTCCTCGGTGTCCGGATCGTAGCGATAGATCCGGAACTCGCGCAGATTGGCCGCGCCGGCCGGCTTCGGCCAGGTTTTGCCCACCTTGGGTTGCGACTTCTTGGGGAGCAGCAGCTCGGCCATTTATTCGGTGCCTTCTCAGTTCGTCGGCGGGATGCAGACCTTGTTGCTTTCGCGCACATAGGTCGGCCACTTCTTCACCACCGCATCGGGGACTTCGCCCTTCTGCACCATGTCACGGAACTTGGCGTTGTCCTTCATGGCGGTGATGATGAAGCCGAGCATTTCGTCATCGGCATATTTCACGGCTTCATCGGCCTTGCAGGTGCAAAGCTCGTTGTTCTGGTTCGATGCGCCCAGGCATGCGGCGAGGTAGTCGGCCTTGAGATCGGCGAAACTGGGCGTCGCGAACGCGCTGCCGAGAATGGCGACGGCCGGCAGGATGGCGAGTTTGTTCATGCCGGTTCTCCTCAATAACCCGGTTTGCAGATCTGGTTCGATTTGGCGATGTAGTCGTTGTAGGGCACGTTCTGCTCCGCCGGCGGCGCCTTGCCCTTCATCGAGGCAATGACCATCGCCATGAAATCGCTGTCCACCAGCTTCAACGCCGCATCGGCCTTGCAGCTGCAAAGCGCGTCGTTCTGGGCGATGCCCATGCAGGTCTTGTAGAAGTCCGCCCGCTGCTCGGCGCTCGGCGCCGCCGCGAGTGCCGGCACGGTCAGCATGGCGAACGCGACCAACCCGGCCATAACGTGAGTCTTCATCTCAGTTCCTTGCGAATAACCAGTTTGAGGCCCGACCAGACCTCGTCGACTGCGGCCACTTTTACATCCACCAGCCCGATCGGCAAAACCACGTCGCGGATCACATCTTCCGTGATGTCAGTCGCGACCTTGCTGGCCTTCTTGGGCCAGGAGATCCAGATCGTCCCGTCGCGGGCGATCGAGTCCATCAAAGGTCTGGCATTGTCTTCGAGCACACCGCGCGAAGCGGTGAAGCCATGGATGAAATCATAGCCCGGATCGCCGTCCTGCCACGTCTCCCAGCCGGCCTGCGCCATTTCGCGGAAGTTGCGCGATGTCCGCAGGTCGTCGAGCGAGGCCGGCAGCGAGATGAACAGCGCCCGCTGCCCATCCTTGAGCCCCAGCTTCTGCGCCAGCGGCGTGCCGGAGTACCCGGAGGCGGCGGTCATCTCAGTACACGCGCGCCTTGGGCGCGATCTTCTTGAGTTCGATGCCGCCTTCGCTTTCCGGGGTCAGCGGGTCGATATGGACCGGGCGGTAGTCGAGCGACACGTTGCCGCTCTCGTCGATGAAGCTGATGGTGTGCTTGCGCCAGTTGACGTCGTCGCGGTTGGGGAAGTCTTCGCGGGCATGGGCGCCGCGGCTTTCCTTGCGGGCTTCTGCGGACACTACGGTCTGCATGGCGTTCGACATCAGGTTCTCGAGTTCGAGCGTCTCGACCAGGTCCGAGTTCCAGATCATCGAACGATCCGTGACCTTGAGGTCGGCGAGGCCGGCATAGACTTCGGTCATGCGGGTGACGCCGTTCTGCAGCGTTTCGCCGGTGCGGAACACGGCGGCGTCTTCCTGCATGGTGCGCTGCATGCGATCGCGCAGTTTCGCCGTCGGCGTGCCGCCGCTGGCATTCCGCAGCCGGTCGAAGCGGGCGAGGATTTTTTCCTCGGACGCCTTGTTGACCGGCGGCACGGCGGCCTTGCGGTCAACGACTTTGCCCGCGCGCAGGGCCGCTGCCCTGCCGAACACCACGAGGTCGGTGAGCGAGTTCGAGCCGAGACGGTTGGCGCCATGCACCGAGGCACAGGCGGCTTCACCCGCCGCCATCAGGCCCGGCACGATGGCGTCCGGTCCGCCACGGCGCGGGTCGAGCGCCTCGCCGTGATAGTTCGTGGGGATGCCGCCCATATTGTAGTGCACCGTCGGCAGCACCGGGATCGGCTCGCGGGTGAGATCGACGCCGGCGAATATCTTGGCCGATTCCGAAATGCCCGGCAGGCGCTCGTGCAGCACTTTCGGGTCGAGATGATCGAGATGGAGGAAGATGTGGTCCTTCTTGGGACCGACGCCGCGGCCTTCACGGATTTCGATGGTCATGCAGCGCGAAACCACGTCGCGCGACGCCAGATCCTTGGCGTTCGGCGCGTAGCGCTCCATGAAGCGCTCGCCCTCGGAGTTGACGAGATAGCCGCCTTCGCCTCGCGCGCCTTCGGTGATGAGGCAGCCCGAGCCGTAGATG
>VFQQ010003876.1_pt1 | contig 13923 bp, 12 predicted proteins | sample 3512341 | NCBI WGS metagenome assembly VFQQ01 (sample SAMN10412373, study PRJNA504923) | tailings metagenome | isolation source: Relicate 2 Philex TSF1 revegetated site | place: Philippines: Tuba, Benguet | collected 2017-08-29 | reverse complement strand
CGCCGCCGGCGCCATCAAGTCGGGCGGCACCACGCGCCGCGCCGCCAAGATGGTGACCGTCGATGTCGATCATCCCGACATCGAGACCTATATCGACTGGAAGGTGAAGGAAGAGCAGAAGGTGGCGGCGCTCGTCGCCGGCTCGAAGCTCGCCAACCGGCACCTGAACGCCATCATGGCCGCCTGCAACAACGGCCAGGAAGGCGAGGGGCGCTTCGATCCCAAGGACAACCCGGTGCTGAAGCGCGAGATCATCGCCGCCCGCAAGGTGATGATCCCGGAGAACTACATCCAGCGCGTGATCCAGTTCGCCAAGCAGGGTTTCAGCGCGATCGATTTCCCCACCTACGACACCGACTGGGACGGCGAGGCCTATCTCACCGTGGCCGGGCAGAATTCCAACAACTCGGTCCGCGTCTCCAACGCCTTCCTCGACGCCGTGGAGCAGGATCAGGACTGGAAGCTGACGCGGCGCACCGACAAGAAGGTGCACAAGACGCTCAAGGCGCGCGAGCTGTGGGAGAAGATCGCCTATGCCGCCTGGGCCTCGGCCGATCCGGGCCTGCAGTACGACACCACCATCAACGAGTGGCACACCTGCCCGGCGGACGGCCGCATCAACGCGTCCAATCCCTGCTCGGAATACATGTTCCTGGACGACACCGCCTGCAACCTGGCGTCGCTCAACCTGATGACCTTCCTGAAGCCGGACGGGAGCTTCGACATCGCCGGCTATACCCATGCCTGCCGGCTGTGGACCGTGGTTCTCGAGATCTCCGTGCTGATGGCGCAGTTCCCCTCCGAGCGGATCGCGGAACTGTCCTACGTCTTCCGTACCCTCGGCCTCGGCTACGCCAATATCGGCGGTCTCCTGATGGCCATGGGCCTCGCCTATGATTCGGACGAGGGGCGGGCCATGTGCGGGGCGCTCACCGCGATCATGACCGGCGTCTGCTATGAGACGAGCGCGGAGATGGCGGGCGAGCTCGGCCCCTTCCCCGGCTACGACCGCAACCGCGACGCCATGCTGCGGGTGATCCGCAACCACCGCCGCGCCGCCTATGGCAAGGCCGAGGGTTACGAGGGCCTGTCGGTCCTGCCCGTTCCGCTCGACATCGCCCATTGCCCGGACCCGGCGCTGGTCGCGGCGGCGCAGGGCGCCTGGGACCGCGCGCTCGCTTCCGGCGAGCAGCACGGCTATCGCAATGCCCAGACCTCGGTGATCGCGCCGACGGGGACCATCGGTCTGGTCATGGATTGCGACACCACCGGGATCGAGCCGGACTTCGCCACCGTCAAGTTCAAGAAGCTGGCCGGCGGCGGCTATTTCAAGATCATCAACCGCACCATCCCGAAGGCGCTGGAAAAGCTCGGCTATACGCCTGCGCAGGTCGAGGCGATCATCGCCTATGCGGTCGGGCGCGGCACGCTGAAGGGCGCGCCCGGCCTGAACTGGGACAGCCTGAAGGCCAAGGGCTTCACCGAGGAGGCGATCGCCAAGGTGGAGGCCTCGCTGGGATCGGCCTTCGACATCCGCTACGCCTTCAACAAGTGGACGCTGGGCGAGAGCTTCTGCACCGAGGTGCTGAAGATCGAAGCCGGCAAGCTCGACGAGGTCGGCTTCGACCTGCTCACCGCCATCGGCTTCTCCAGGGCCGAGGTGGATGCCGCCAACGCCTATTGCTGCGGCACCATGACGGTCGAGGGCGCGCCGCACCTCAGACCCGAGCACCTGCCCGTGTTCGACTGCGCCAGCCCCTGCGGGCGCGACGGCAAGCGCTACCTGTCGGCGGAGAGCCACATCCGCATGATGGCGGCGGCGCAGCCCTTCATCTCGGGCGCCATCTCGAAGACGATCAACATGCCGAACCTCGCCTCGGTCGAGGACTGCAAGGACGCCTATATGCTGTCCTGGCGGCTCGGCCTGAAGGCGAACGCGCTCTACCGCGACGGCTCGAAGCTCTCCCAGCCGCTCTCGGCCGTCGTGCTGGAGGAGGATGCGGCCGACGTGGCGGCGGAGATCGCGGGCGCTCCGGCGGCGAACCGCGCGACGCTGGTGGCCGAGCGCATCATCGAGAAGCGCATCGTCGAGCGGCTGAAGCTGCCGCAGCGGCGCAAGGGCTATACCCAGAAGGCGATCGTCGGCGGCCACAAGGTCTATCTGCGGACCGGCGAGTACGACGACGGCAAGCTCGGCGAGATTTTCGTCGACATGCACAAGGAAGGCGCCGCCTTCCGCAGCCTGATGAACAATTTCGCCATCGCCATCTCGATCGGCCTGCAGTACGGCGTGCCGCTGGAGGAGTTCGTCGACGCCTATACCTTCACCCGCTTCGAGCCGAACGGGATGGTGGAGGGCAACGACGCGATCAAGATGTCGACCTCGATCCTGGACTACGTGTTCCGCGAGCTCGCCATCTCCTATCTCGGCCGCAACGACCTCGCCCATGTGGAGCCGGACGACCTGCACCACGACAGCCTCGGCGAGGGCGAGGACGAGGGCAAGCCGGGCGGCGGCGTGCCCGCGGCGCCGATGATCGCCAAGGTCGCCTCCAACGGCTATGTCCGCTCCAACCTCTTCGTGCTGACCGGCGGCCAGGGCGAGGCGGTGGCGAGCACGGCTTCCGCAATCGGCGCCGCGGTGGCGGTGAGCGGCGGCATGCAGGCGGTCGCGGTGACGAGCGAGGTGATGCAGGCCGTGGACGGCCGGCTGAAGCGCATCCGCGAGGCGCGGATGAAGGGCTACGAGGGGGATGCGTGCGGGGAATGCGGCAACTTCACCCTGGTCCGCAACGGCACCTGCATGAAGTGCGACACCTGCGGTTCGACCAGCGGCTGCTCGTGATGCGCTGAAACCGCTTTAACGGGTCCGAAAGGGCGTCGCGGGCTATGCTCGCGGCGCCCTTTCTCTTTCGGGGTGGTGGGAAGCAGGCCATGGCCAAGGCGGCGGAGCGCGGGGCGGCGGTCGATCTGAAGATCGCCGCCGGCCCGGATGAGATCGATGCCGTGCAGGGGTTCCGCTACCGCGTGCAGATCGACCTGCAGCGGGGCGAGAGCGTGGATGCCGATGCGGCGACGCGGCGGCTCGGCGACAGTCTCGATGCTTCGGCAACCCTGCTCTGCCTGCGCAATCCGGCCGGCTCGATCGTCGCCACGGCGCGGCTGCTGTTCGGGGCGCATGGCGTGCCGCCCAGCATGATGGAGGTCTACCGGCTCGACCGCTTCATGAGCTTCGGGCCCGAGGTGCTGGCGCTGCAGGACCGGCTCGTCATCGCGCCGGAAGACGGTGCCGCCGGCCTCGCCGCGGCGCTGATCGGCGCCGCCTTCCGCATCGCCCGCCGGCAGGGCGGGCGCTTCCTCTTCGCCAGCTGCCCGCCGGCGCAGGTCCGGCTCTACGAGCAGCTGGGCTACCGCCGCTATGCCGACAACTACATCGACCGCGACGACCAGTACCTGGTCCCCCTGGTCCTGCTGACCGAGGACTATCCCCACCTGGCGCGGATGAACTCGCCCTTCGCCAAGCTGATCGCCGCGCTCGAGAACCCCGGCACCACCGCCGCCTGGTTCGCGCGGAGCTTCCCCGACCTGCCGGCGGCCGATCTCGGCAAGGGGGAGAACGAGGAGCGGCTGTGGCGCCACCTGACCGAGCGGCTGAACCAGAACCCGCTCCAGGGCGTGCCGATGCTGGCCGGGCTCGACTATCGCGACGCCCGCCGCTTCATCGGCCTCGGCACGCTGCTCAGGGTCAGGGCGGGCGACCGCATCGTCTCCGCCGGCACGGTGGGGCGCGAGATGTTCGTGCTGATCGCGGGCGAGGCCGAGGTCTGGGCGGTGCGCGAGGAGGAGGACCTGGCCCGCCTGGTGACGAGCCTCGCCAAGGGCGCGGTGTTCGGCGAGATCGGTTTCCTCGCCGACAGCCCGCGCACCGCCGACGTGGTGGCCCTCACCGACGGCGAGGTGCTGGTGCTGACCCAGCAGGTGATGACGCGCGCCATCGCCGAGATGCCGGCGGTGGCCGCGCAGGTGCTGCTCAACCTGTCGCTGATCCTCTGCGAGCGCCTGCGGGCGACGACGGCGCGGCTTCTGTGATGCGCGTCCTGGTGCTGGGCGCCGGCGGCTTCATCGGGGCCGAGGTGACGGCGGCGCTGCATGCCGCCGGGCATCAGGTACGGGCGGCGGTGCGGGACGTCGAAGCCGCGCGGCGGCGCTTTCCCTTCGCCGAAGTGCTGAAGCTCGACCTCACGACGGTGATCGACTGGACACCCGTCCTGCACGGCATCGATGCCGTGGTGAACTGCGTCGGCCTCCTGCAGGCGCCGGCCGCCGTGCTGGAGGCGGTGCATCACGAGGGGCCGGCGCGGCTGTTCGGCGCCTGCGGCACCCGGCGCGTCGTCCATATCTCCGCCGTCAGCGCGGTGCCGGAGGCGGGAACCGACTACGCGCTCTCGAAATGGCGGGGCGAGGAGGCGCTGAAGCGCAGCGGCTGCGACTGGGTGCTGCTGCGGCCGTCGCTGGTCTGGTCGCCGGCCGGCTCCTACGGCGGCACCAGCGCCATCCGCGGCCTCGCCGCCCTGCCCTGGGTCGTGCCGCTGATCGGCGCGGGCGGCCAGGGCTTCACGCCGATCACGGTGCAGGACCTGGGCCGGGCGGTGGTGCGTGCGCTCGCGCTTCCCGGCGGCAGCGTGCTGGACCCCTGCGGGCCGGAAGACCTGACGCTCAGAGAGATCATCATCAAGCTTCGCCGCTGGCTCGGCCTGCCCGAGGCGCGCTTCCTGTCCCTGCCGCTCCCGCTGGTCGCCGTGCTTTGCCGGATCGGCGACGTCCTGGGGGCCGGGCCGCTCCGAACCACGGCGCTGAAACAGGCCGAACGCGGCAACTATGCCGATGCGGGGGCCTTCGGGAGCGCGATCGGTTTTCGCCCGGCGAGCATGGACGAGGCCTTGAGCCGCCATCCGGCGCAGGAACAGGACCTGCTGCATGCCCGCGCCTTCTTCGCCGAACCGGTGCTCCGGCTGGTGCTGGCGGTGATCTGGCTGGTCTCGGGCATCGCCGGACTGCTGGCCCCGGCCGGCTTCATCGAGCAGTTCGGCCTGCCCGTCCTCCTCGGCCGGCTCGCCTCGCTCTTCGACCTCGGCCTGGCCGCGGCGGTGTTGTCGGGCCGGCGGCCGGTGCTGGTCGGGCAGGTTCAGCTGGCGCTCGTCCTCGGCTACACCGCCTTCCTGACCCTCGTGGCGCCGGGGCTGTGGCTGGAGCCTTTCGGTGCGCTCCTGAAGAACCTTGCGGTGCTGGCGCTGATCCCGCTGCACATGGCGCTGGCGGCGAAGCGCTGATGGAGCTTTATCTCGGCCTCAAATGGCTGCACATCCTCTCCTCCACGGTGCTGTTCGGCACGGGGATGGGGACGGCCTTCCACATGTGGATCACCTGGCGGCGGGGCGAGCTGGTGCCGATCGCGGCGGCGGCGCGGAACACGGTGCTGGCCGACTGGCTGTTCACCCTGCCGTCGGGGATCGTCCAGCCGCTGAGCGGCATTGCCCTTGCCCATGTGGTGGGCTGGCCGCTCGACGCATCCTGGCTGGTCGTCACTTACGTCCTCTATGTTATCGCCTTCGCCTGTTGGGTGCCGGTGGTGGCGATCCAGATCCGCGTGGCCAAGGCGGCGAAGCAGGCGCTTGAAGCCGGCACACCGCTGCCGGTGGAAGCGCATCGGGCCATGCGCTGGTGGTTCGCGCTCGGCTGGCCCGCCTTCATCGCGCTCACCGCGGTCTTCGCGCTGATGGTGGCGAAGCCCGAACTCTGGTGAGGCGTCAGGCCTTCAGGTGCTTCCCCAGCATCTCCCCCATCTCGGCGATGGCGATGCCGGCGGCGTCGACGAACCTGCCCATGCCGAGGAAGCCATGGATCTGGCCGGGGAAGGGGCGGTGGGTGATGGGCGTGCCGGCCTTCGACAGCGCCTCGGCATAGGCGCGGCCCTCGTCGCCCAGCACGTCGTAGCCGGCGGTGACGACGAAGGCGGGGGGGAGGCCGGAGAGGTCGGCGGCGAAGAGCGGCGAGGCGCGCCAGTCCTTCGCCTCGACCGGATCGTTCAGGTAGTGGGAGATGAACCAGCGCATGCCGGCGGCGGTGAGGCCGAAGCCTTCCGCCCTGGTCGCATAGCTCGGCGTCGAGGCGGTGCAATCGGTCACCGGGTAGACGAGGCCCTGGGCACGCAGCGCCGGCCCCTTGCGCTCGCGCGCCATCAGCGCCACGACCGCCGCGAGGTTGCCGCCGGCGCTGTCGCCGGCGACGGCGAGGCGGGAACCGTCGATCTTCAAGGGTCCGCCATGGGCGGCGACCCAGGCGAGGGCGGCGTAGGAATCATCCACCGCGGCCGGGAACTTCGCTTCCGGCGGGCGGCGGTAGTCGACCTGGATCACGGCCGCGCCGGCCGCGTTGGCGAGCGCCCGGCAGATGACCTCGTGCGTGTCGAGGTCGCCCATCACCCAGCCGCCGCCGTGATACCAGAGGATGCCGGGCAGCACCTCGCCCTCGCCGGCCGCCGCCGGGCGGATCAGGCGGATGGGGATATCGCCGCCGGGGCCGGGGATCGCCTGATCCTGCAGCAGCGCGACGGGGGCGGGCGGCGGCAGCGAACCGCCGCGCGTCTCCTTGTACTGGCGGCGGGCGGCCTCGGCCGAGAGCGTCTCGGTCGCCGGGCGGCCGGCGGCGGCGGCGAGGTCGAGCATGTGGCGGGCTTGCGGGTCGAGAGGCTGGGGGGCTGGGGTCATGATCCTGCCAGGGCGGGGAAGAGGCCACGAAGGCCGTTGGCGAAAATCTGCACCGCCAGCGCCGCGAGCAGAAGCCCGAAGATGCGGTTCAGGATGTTGATGCCGGTGCGGCCCAGCCGCCGCCCGATCGGCATGGCCGCGCGCAGGACCAGCCAGACGATGACGCAGATCACGGCCAGGATGCCGAAGACGACGAGGTGATGCGCCCAGCCCGAGCCCTGCTGGACATGGATGATGGTGGCGGAGATGGAGCCGGGGCCGACCATCAGCGGCATGGCGATGGGGACCACGCCGATGGCGTCGCGCTCGCCCGCCTCGCGCTCCTCCTCGGGCGTCGACTGCTGGGGCGAGAGCTGCGCGTTCACCATGGAGAGCGCCATCAGGAACAGGATGATGCCGCCGCCGACCTGGAAGGCGGCGAGGCTGGCGCCGAGCAGGCGCAGCAGCAGGTCGCCGGTGAGCGCCGCTACCATCAGCATGAGGAAGACGGCGATCGCCGCCGTGCGCGCGATCGCCGACTTGTAGGCGGGCGAGCGCCCCTCGGTCAGGATCAGGAACATCGGGATCGCCGCGAAGGGATCGAGGATGGAGAACAGGGTGACGGCGAACCGGCTGTAGTCGAACAGGGCCAGCATGCCGGTCAGCCCCGGTCCCGGCCGTCATGCCCGCCCGCCTCCGTGCCGGCGGTGGCCTGGCCGAAGCAGAGATCGTTGCCGTCGGGATCGAGCACGTCGAAGTCGCGCATGCCGTAGTCGTAGTCCTGCGGCGGCCTGACGATGCGCGCGCCGCGGGCGGCGAATTCCGCATGCAGCGCGTCGACATCGGTGACGAAGACGTTGAGGGCGCCCTGGCCGGGCGCGCGCGGGCTGAGTGCCGCCGTCTGCAGGTGGATGCAGACCTCGTCGCGGGCGATGCCGGCATAGATCGCCGGCTCGCCCCAGCGGAAGTCGATGCGGAAGCCGAGCGCGTCGCGGTAATAGGCCAGAGCGCGCTCGATGTCCTCGACCGCGAAGAGCGCGGCCGAACCCGCGAATACCGCCGGCGTGTTCCCGCTCATCTCCATCCCCTTCGCTTCGGCCCGCCCGGGAATTCTAGCAGGTTCGGAACAGGCCGCGCCCCGGCCGGTTTCGTCCGTGACGATGAACCGGAGGAAGACCGCCATGCCCACCCCGCAGGACCTGGAAGCGCGATTCTGGACGGCGCTCGGCACCGACATGACGATGATGGTCGGTCTGGATGGCGTCGACGACGGCCATGCCCGCCCCATGACGGCGCAGTTCGAGGGCGCGAGCGGACCGATCTGGTTCTTCACCGCAACCGACAACGGCATCGTCGAGGCGTTGCGCGGCCGCGCGGGCGGCGGCGGTCGCGCGGACCGCGCCATCGCCACCTTCGCCTCCAAGGATCACGAGGTCTTCGCCACCGTGCACGGCAGCCTGTCGGTCAGCACCGACCGCGCCGTCATCGACAAGTTCTGGAGCCCGTTCATCGCCGCCTGGTATCCGGGCGGCAAGGAGGATCCGAAACTCGTCCTGCTGCGGCTGGATGCGGAATCGGGAGAGGTCTGGCTGAACGAGCGCAGCGTCTTCGCCGGGATGAAGATGCTGCTCGGCGCCGACCCGCGGGAGACCTACAAGGACAAGGTGGCGAAGGTCGACCTGCGCTGACGCCCGGCCCGGCTCAGTGCCGCCAGGTGACCGGGCCCCAGAGCGTGTGCAGCGTCGCGTCGCGGCGGAACGCGTGCAGGACGAAGGCGAAGGTGACGTGGTGGACGACGTCGACCATCGACCCGCCCTCGCGCCGGCGCACGGTGACGCTGCCGACCTCGCGCCCCTTGGCGATCTCGCCGTCGGTGAGGGCCGAGGCTTGGCCCGGGTGCCATTCCAGCACCAGCGCCCCGGCTTCGACGCGGCCGCGGACCTTGAGGAGATCGACCGTCCAGGCCTCGCCTTCCACCACGACGACGCGTTCGAGCGGCGTGATGCCCGTGGGCGGCTCGCCCTTGTAGAGGAAGGGCCAGCCCGAATCCTCGTAGCCCATATAGGGGTTGGCGCCGTAGTCGCGGAAAGCCGGATCGTTCGGCACCAGCACGCGGCCCTGCGGGTGGCGGTCGCGGAAGCGCCCGAGGGAGTCGATGCGTGACGGCAGCATGGCGAGCCGGCTGCCGGCGAGCGCCCCGGCGATGGCCTCGCCGGTGTATTGCTGCCACCAGCTCTCGGTCTGGCGGTCGTACATGACGAGGTCGGAATGCCGGAGCTTGCCGGTGGTGCCGAAGTCGAGCACGCGGCCCTCCGGCGCCCGGTCGAAGACGATGGCGGCGTTGCAGAGCGGGCAGTAGGTGACGGCGACGGGCCGCCCGCCGACACTGTCGTTGACGATCTCGTGCCACATGAGGACGCGCAGCGGATAGGCGCGCGCCTCGCCCCCCAGCTCCAGGACGATCGCGGGCTCGCGGTCGTCGAGCTCGGCCACCGCCGCCAGGGCGGCGAAACGGGGATGATCGATCGGCGGGATGCCGTCGCGCGGCGGGCCGCCGGAGATGATCTCGCTCAGCGGCACGGTGGCGCGGGTGAAATCGGTGCGCGGCCAGTCGGCCGCCCAGTCCGCCGGACCGGCGAGCGCCGGCAGGGCGGCGAGCATCGTTGAGGCCTGGATGATCGCCCAGACCTGGATGATCGCCCAGACCCGCAGGATGGCCCGGACCTGCATGACGGCCCTGGGCCGGATGATGCGGCCGGCCAGGATGATGCGGCCGGCTTGTCCCGTCGTCGCCTTCACCGGCTGTCTCTCCCCGCCCGTTGCCCCGGTCCAGCGATAGCGCCCGGCGGGCGGAACCGCCGGTCACGCTTGCGCGAGGACGATGCGGGGCGCGGGCGGGGGCCGGCCTGAGCCGCGCGGCGGCGCTCAGCCCCGCCGCGCGAGCCCCTTCTGCTTCAGCCGCCAGAGGCAGAGCTCGATCCGGTCCTGGCCGAAGAAGGGCTCGCCCTCGAACACCAGGAGCGGCACGCCCCAGTGGCCGGCGGCGCGCTGGGCCTCCTGGTTCGCCTCGATCTTCCTCGCGTAGCGCTCCGGGTCGGCGGCGATGGCGGCGTCGAGTTCGGCGAGGTCGAGCCCGGCGCGGGCCGCTGCCTCGGCGAGGTGCGGGCCCTTGTCCCAGTCGCGCGTGCCGGAATAGACGAGGCGCGAGACCTGATCGAGATAGGGAAGGCCCCGGCCGCGTTCGACCGCGGCGATGCCGAGACGGGTGAGGCGGTGGGCGAGCGGCTGTTCTGGGGCGATGGCGCGGGTGTTCACGTCCTGTGTCACCGGATCGGGGCGGGGCCAGTGGAAGGGCAGGCCCAGCATCTCGGCCATGCGCGGGGCGTCGCGGCGGACATAGAGCATCCAGAGCGGGTTCACGCGCTCGAAGAAGTCAGGCGTGCGCACGGCCGCCGGCAGCACCGGGCGGACGTCGACCGCGAGGTCGTATTCCTCGGCCAGCGCCACGATGCGCGGCGTGGCGAGATAGGAATAGGGGCTGCGGAAGGACCAGTAGAGTTCGATGCCGAGTGTCATGGGCCCACCGCCGCCGTTTCATCCCTGCAGAGAGCGCCGCGGCTCTGCCGGCCGGGATTGCTCGCTTGCGGTATAGGATAGTCGGGCGGCCCGAGGCTTGCGAAGAGCCTCGCCAGAACGCGCTGGCACGGCGCGGCGCCCGCGCTAGAATCACAACCATGCGGTTCGAGGAAGCACGCGACATTCTGCTTCGGCACCAGGACAGCCTGCGGTCGCGCGGCGTGAAGTCGCTTGCGCTGTTCGGCTCGACAGCGCGGGGCGAAGCCCGCCCGGACAGCGATGTCGATGTCCTGGTCGATCTCGGGCCGGACCACGACCTCGGCCTTTTCGCCGTGGCCGACCTGCGGCTCTATCTGCAGGACATCCTGCATCGACCGGCCGATCTCGCCCTGAAGAGCGGTCTCGACCGGTATCTCAAGGATCGCATCCTCGCTTCGGCGCGGCCGATTTTCTGAGGCGCCCATGAAGGACCTGCGCTTCAGGAAGAAAGTCATGGCCGCGGATGAATTCTCTCCCGTCACTCCGGGCGAGATCCTGAAGGAGGAGTTCCTGGCGGGGTTCGGCCTGTCGCAGAATGCGCTGGCGCGGGCCATCGGCATCTCGCCCAACCGCATCGCCGAGATCATCGGCAACCGGCGGCGGATCACGGCCGACACGGCGGTGCGGCTCGGGCTCTATTTCGGCAACACGCCGGAATTCTGGATGAACCTGCAGAGCCACTACGACCTGAAGATGGCGCAGCGGAACCTGCCGCCGGGCGAGGCGGCGCGGATCGCGGACCAGCGGGTGGCGTGACGTCATGATCGCAACGAAACGCAAGCCTGCCAGCGTTGGCGAGATTCTGGTGGAGGATTTCTGCTTCCCTTCGGCCTCACGCATGGCGCGCTGGCCGAGGCGACGGGCCTGCCGCGCCGCCACGTGAACCAGCTTTGCCGCGACCGGCGCGCCGTGAGCGCCGACACCGCGCTGATCCTGGCGAGGACGCTCGGCACCACGCCCGATTTCTGGCTCAACCTCCAGCGCCGCAACGATGTCTGGGACGCGCTCAACGCACCGGAACGGCGCGCCCGCATCAAAAGAGCGCGGCCGGTGACGCCGGCGGCTCTGCCCTGATCAGGTCGTGAGCGCGCTGCCGGAATAAATGTCGCTAAGAGGCAGGCGAAGGCCGAGGCCGGAGAGCGCAAGTTCGGAATTTAGTGGAGTGTCACGGCAACCCCTGAGATTGCAGCGCACAGCTTGAAGAAAGCGCACTGTCACCGAATTTCACGGAATTTAGCGGAGTGTCACCGTAACCGTTAGATTTGCAACTTTCCGCTGGACTGAGATTGCAGCGCACAGCTTGGAGAAAAGTGCACTGTCACCGAATTTCCCTGCTCGACGGTCCAGGGACGGCGTGCGGGTTCGGGCATTGTGGCGATCGGGGCGGACACGATGACACGGTGCGGCTCGGCTGGTAGAATTGCAACCGTGCGGTTCGCTATGATTCGCGACAACAGTACGAAAGGGTACAGGAGGTGGACCAACTAACAATTCGCGAGATAATTGATCAAGTAGTCCGAGGGCAGATTCGAATTCCGGCCTTTCAGCGCGGCTTTGTATGGGAACCGGACAGAGTTGCGTATCTAATGGATAGTATTTTCAAGAACTATCCCTTTGGCTCGCTTCTTTTTTGGCGTACACGTGAAATGCTGCGAGTAGAGCGTGATCTCGGCCCTTTTAAACTCCCACCACCGAAGGCTGATTATCCAGTCGATTATGTACTAGATGGACAGCAAAGACTTACTTCTATATTTGGAGTATTCCAGACAGAATTGAAAATGGAGAATAATATAGAGTGGTCTGATATTTATTTTGATCTTCAAGCTGATAATAGCGCTCAAGATACTCAGTTTGTGGCTTTGCGTGAAGATGCAGTCGATTTATTGAGACACTTTCCATTGAAGACTCTCTTTGATACGACGGCATACCGTAAAGCTACGCGGACCTTCGATGATGAGACGGCGAAGAAAATAGATGAAGTCCAGTCAATATTTAAAGAAACAAGAATTCCGATCCAGATGTCTAATACAGAAGACAAGGCAACTGTTGCTATAATATTTGAAAGAGTTAATAGACAGGGCGTTGAGTTGGATACGCTTCAATTATTATCGGCATGGACATGGAGTGAAGAGTTTCAACTGCAAGAGCAATTCTCTGATCTCGCGGAACAGTTGGCGCCATTTGGATTTGCGGCGGTGGGCGGGGATACCGATCTTTTGCTTCGGTGTTGTTCGGCAATTCTTACGGATGACGCGTCACCTGAGGCCCTAATGTCTTTAAACGGGTCGATTGTTAGACGTGATTTCGATAAAGTGATGAACGGAGTAAAATATTCAGTTGATTATGTAAGGCAGAACTTTCATGTTGAAACATTAAGTAATCTTCCATTTACGACATTATTGGTTCCGCTCTCTGTTTTCTTTGGGGTAGAAGGGAATAAGGAAGCGAAATATAATGATTTTCAGAGAAGTCAGATAAACAGGTGGTTTTGGCGTTCGGTATTTTCCAGAAGATATAGTTCGGGTGTTTTGAGGAGTCTGAAGGCTGACATCTCGGAAATGAGAAAACTTAGGGATGGGAAAGCGAGCTCGTTAGGCGATTTTTCTGTCTCAATTTCCGATGATTTCTTTACTGGAAATAAATTTGGCATGGGAAATGTAAATACAAAGTCATTTATACTGATGCTAGCCCACAGAAAGCCGTTAAGCTTCGTGTCTGGCGCAGAAATAGATCTGGCCAGAACTCTAAAGGAAAGCAATAGGGTCGAATTTCATCATTTGATGCCGCGACAGTTTTTGCAAGAGACAGGCCAAAATAGCCCCGACGAGAGCGCTCTCGCTAATTTCTGTTTCCTCTCTCGAGCCGATAATAGGCAATTGGGGGGTGTGTCTCCAACAAAGTATCGCTCAAAAATGCCGACGGATGTGGGGGCCATTTTGGAGCGAGCAATTTGTCCCCAATCGCTCTTCTCCGACAATTTTTCAACATTTACTGCTGAAAGAGCATCCATGTTGACCGCGGCGGCGCGGCTCCTTTGCGAACTCTGATCTAATCAAAGAGCGCTAACTCACTCCGGCTTAACCACCCGGATGTGCAGTTCCTTCAGCTGCTTTGCGCTCACTTCGCTCGGCGCGCCCATCATCAGGTCCTGGGCCTGCTGGTTCATCGGGAAGACGATGACCTCGCGGATGTTGGGCTCGTCGGCGATCAGCATGACGATGCGGTCGATGCCGGGCGCGATGCCGCCGTGCGGCGGGGCGCCGTAGCGGAAGGCGTTCAGCATGCCGCCGAAGCGGGCTTCCACCACCTCCGGCGCGTAGCCGGCGATGCGGAAGGCTTCCAGCATGATGTCGGGGCGATGGTTGCGGATGGCGCCCGAGGAGAGCTCCACGCCGTTGCAGACGATGTCGTACTGGTAGGCGAGGATGTCGAGCGGATCCTTGTTCTTGAGCGCCTCCAGGCCCCCCTGCGGCATGGAGAAGGGGTTGTGGGAGAAGTCGACCCGCTTCTCGTCCTCGTTCCATTCGAACATCGGGAAGTCGACGATCCAGCAGAAGCGGAA
>VFQQ010003874.1_pt1 | contig 13931 bp, 10 predicted proteins | sample 3512341 | NCBI WGS metagenome assembly VFQQ01 (sample SAMN10412373, study PRJNA504923) | tailings metagenome | isolation source: Relicate 2 Philex TSF1 revegetated site | place: Philippines: Tuba, Benguet | collected 2017-08-29 | reverse complement strand
CAGCGAGGCCGGTCGCGAAAGCCCCACCAGATCATGAGGCTGACCGGCAGTTGGTGGAGGACAACGCCCACGCCAAGCAGATTCGGCCCTTGCGTGTTTGGCGCCGCAAGGGCGCTGCCGTCGAGCACCGAGTGGATGACCAGACCGGCCAGCGCCAGCAGCAGTACCGCAAGGTGGGTTTGCCGCACCCCGAGGTGCAGCAGGCGCTCGGCCACGGTGGGCAGAATGAAGCCCAAGGCCATGAAGAGCAGCGACACATAGTGTGCGTCGTGCAACGCATGCGGCACCACCTCGAGCAGCACCAACCCGCCTATGGAGACGAGGATGAAGCCGTCGAGAAAACTCATGAGCGCCGGACGACGTCCGGCGAATCGCGCCACGAGGGGACCGGATCCCAGGGCGAGCAGGCTCGCCGGGAGCAACGCTTGGGCCATCATGTGTGAACGCTAGCCACCCCGGCAAGCATTCGTTCACCGCCAGTCGCGGCTGCCCTCCTTGCCGGTCAGCTCCTCATCCGCGAGCCCCCCGTCGGCGAGTTCCTCTTCGGACAGCTCCTCGAGAGCCCACTCGGGGAACGGGTCAGGAAAAGTGGACCACAAGGCGGGGCCGGCGCGCAACTCCTCCTCGCTCACGAGACAGGCATCCAACAATGCCTCGAGTCCGAGTCGATCGAGCCCCTGCCCGATAATGGCCACTTCCTGTCGGCGGTCGCCCAACTCGGGATGCCACAGCGCCTCCAGCTCCGCGCGCTGCTCGTCGTCCACGTCCCAGGAGTCCGGCGGTGAAATGGCATACCAGAACCCGGCCGGATTCACTTCCACCAGTTGTCCGGCCTGCGACCAACTCCCCACGAGGTCAGGGCGCGTGGCCACCCAGAAGAAGCCCTTGGCACGCAATACGCCCGGGAAGCCACGATCGACCTGCTCCCAAAGGCGCTGCGGGTGAAACGGCCGGCGCGCCCGATACACGAAGCTGGAGATGCCGTATTCCTCGGTCTCCGGTATGTGCTCGCCAGCCAGCTCCTTCTGCCACCCGGGCGCCGCTTCGGCGGCAGCGAAGTCGAACAGGCCACGGCCAAGCAGCGCGCGGGGCGCCACGACACCGCGCACCGACGTCACCACCTCCGCATCGGGATTGAGGTGACGCAGAATCGCCAACAGCCGTCCGAGTTCCTCGTCAGAGACGAGGTCGGTCTTGTTGAGCACGAGCACGTTGGCGAACTCCACCTGATCGATGAGGAGGTCGGGAATCGTGCGCTCGTCGTCCTCACCAAGTGCAAGCTGCCGTGCCTTGAGATCGTCGAGCGATCCGAGGTCATGCAGGAAACGGTGTGCATCAACCACCGTGACCATGGTGTCGAGCCGTGCCACATCGGACAACGACACACCGGTTTCGGTTTCGAAAGTGAAGGTGGCAGCCACCGGAAGCGGTTCACCAATGCCCGTGCTCTCGATGAGCAGGTAGTCGAAACGGCCTTCCGCCGCGAGACGGGACACCTCCTGCAGCAGATCGTCGCGGAGGGTGCAGCAGATGCAGCCGTTGGTCATCTCGACGAGCGTTTCCTGCGTGCGCGAGAGCGCGGCCTCACCGCCGCGCACCAATTGCGCATCAATGTTGACCTCGCTCATGTCGTTCACGATCACGGCCACGCGCAGACCCTCGCGATTGGCCAGCACGTGATTGAGCAGCGTGGTCTTGCCGGCCCCAAGGAAACCGGAGAGCACCGTCACCGGCAGGCGGCGGTCGCCTTGCAGCGTGGTGGCCATCATCACTTGGCCTCGCGGTAGAGCACATGGCGGCGCACATGCGGATCGTACTTGCGCTTTTCCATGCGCTGCGGCGTGCTGCGGGGGTTCTTGGTGGTCACGTACATGTGGTGACTTTCCGTGGACCGCAGTTTGACCTGGACTCTGCCGCTCTTGGCCATGGGATGCTCCGGGAGTTGAGGATTCAGTATTGATAACTTACTATCAGTACATGGTGAATCAAGTCCCGCCCCGTGCGCCCCGGGCGCTGCGCCTGTCGACGCTGGTGGATCAGCAGCTGTGGTTTCTGGGTTGCGACATCCGCCATACGAAGGGCAACGCTCTGCGGCAATTCGGCTTTGAGCGTTACCGCGCAACGGACGACGGGCAGCCCAGCTGCTACGTACTGCCGGTGGACGAGCAATGTGTGGTGGCGTGCTGGGGCTTCGCGGTGTACTGCGGGCCACTGGGTGCACAGCACGACGCGCCGTCGCCTTGTGGTGCGCTGTTGCTTCGGCACGCCCTGAGCAGCCGCGTCACGCTGCACCCTCTCTCACTGCCAATCCACACGCGCAGCGCCCTGCCGATGCACAAACCGGCAGAGTCCTCCACGGAACGTGACGTCATGCAGACCCAGCTCGGTCGCCTGGCGCACACGCTGGCACGTTACGAGCAATGGGCCGTGACCGCGCTCGGCGACTCGTATCGGCGCAGCACACTGCGCGACCTGCCCCGCCACAAGCGTCGTCGTTTTGTCGCGACGCCCGACCTCAGCGCTTCGTGGTTGGCGACACCATGGACGCGGGAACGAAAAGCGGCCGAGTGGCAGCATGGGCTCACGTTGCCCCAGGTAGAGCATCGCAAGGAGCAGGTGCTGAGCCCTCGTGCTGCCGAATGGGTGACGCGCTACTCATTGGTGCACGGGCACACCACGCAGTCGACGCCATCCGACGGCCGCGATGAGCAACCCTGGCAGCAGGATGGCCAGCAGTCGGCCGGAATTGGCGGCCAGCAGCTGACTCGTTGAGAACTCCTGGAACCTGAAGCGCGGGAGCGCGGACAGGTCGGCTGACCGGAAGCGCTGATCGGCAAAGACGCGGGTGAAGAAGAACGCCTGCCAGTCGCGGTGATGGGTGTCGATGGCGGCGTCGAAGGCCCGGAAGCGCGCAGTGCCACGGTCAGCCAGGTCGTGGAGCACATCCTGCACAATGACGGCCGGGCTGAGCAGGCTGGCGGCGGCCGCGGCGCGATGCTGCCGCGCCAGCGCCTCGTCGAACGCGGTGTAGACCGGCACCAGCGCCGCCGCGCTGCGTTCCTGCACGGCGATGGTGCGTCCCCAGGCGTTGGGGGCAGCAAGCGTGCCGGTACGCAGCATTTCCGGGTGGTCGGCAAGGAACTGGCCGACCGCCGCATCGCCCTCGGCAGCCGCCCTATCGCTGGCTTCCCGTGCCGCGGTGGTGAGCGCGACGCGTGAGGGGGCCGGATAGCGAGCCGACACCACCGCCGCCACGGAGGCAGGAATGATCACGACGATCAGCAGCCAAGTGCCCAGCGCCATCACCGCCGCCGATGGGGACGTGCGGGCCACGGTGTTGATGAGCAGCAACACACCCGCCCAGAAGACGAGATAGCACAGCACCGCCGCCAACCAGCACAGCAGTCGCCACAGCACCGCCAGTTCACCAACGGGCACACCCAGCGCGACCGCTGCCGCGGCGAGTGCGCAAATCACCGTCACCCCCACGAAGGCTACCCGCACGCCCAGCTTGGCGCGCAGGACCCGCGCTGCATCGATGGGCTGTGCGCGCCAGAGGGCCATGGTGCCCTGATCGCGTTCAGCCGGCACCGTGTTGTACGTCAGCGCAATGAGCAGCAGGGGCATGACATACACCACCACAAACACGAGATCGAAGCGCCCGGCCAGCAGATTGTGCGGGTTCTCCAGTTCATCTGTCGCCATGAAACTGGACTTGCTGCGAATGGAGACGCGCGCATAGTAGGGATGCAGGTCACTGGTACCCACCGCCATGGCGCCGAGAGGCGGGACGCTGAGCACGGCGTGGCGTGTGGCCCCCGTTGCACCAAGTGCACCGGCAGGCGGTACAGTCACCGCACTGTCGACATCGGCGCGTCGAAGCAGACTGTCCAGGCCTGCGAGACGCAGGCCGTCGGACCGCTGCAACTCGGCAATCGTCTGCCCCTGAAACCGGCTCCACTGCCAGCCGTTCCACGCGCCGTACGCGGTCACGGCGAGAAAGACCAGCACCAGGAGCCACGGGGCACGCTCCGCCCGCAGCAAGCGCCACTCCGCGCGCCACAACATGCCCGTCTGCATCAGGAAATCCGCGGTTGCGGGGTGCGCACAAGCAGCAGCAGCGCGATGGCCAGCCAGACGAGCAGGACAGTCACGGCCGCGCGTTGCGTGGCCAGTGCCGTGGACAGCTGCGGCGGCGCATAGCGGAACGGGGGATACTTGGCCCAGATATCCGGCGGCGCCTTCCAGTCCCATTCGCCGGTGCGCGTGTTGTCGCGGAAGTAGTCGTTCGACCACTTCACCAGACCGCGCCGGTAGGCCTCCGCCGCGATGGCGAAGTCCCGGTGCTGTTCGACATCCGTGCCTGCCAATCCCATCGAGAGCGAGCGCACGGCCAGCAGCGGCGCGAGCAGTCCGGCCCACTGCGAGACGGAGTTCTGCGCGCGATAGCGATCGTACAGGTTGCCGAAGTGCCGGTCGAAGACGGTGTTGGCGTACTCCTCCGAGGCCTGCATGGCGATGGCGTCGAAATTCACCGGGAGCGCATCGAGCGAGATCACGCGGTACTCCCGCAGCGCCTGCACTTCCACGGCCTTGCGGCGGGCGTCTGCGGGATCGTGTCCGTCGAGGCCCTGTTCGATGTCGTGCTGCACAGCGGCCTGAAAGGTGACGGCCGACGGCGTCGGGTACAGTCGTCGTGCCAGGTCCGAAACGGCACGCGGGGCAACCAGCGCATTGAACGTCCAGAAGGTGAGCAGCACCAGCAGCGCCACGCGTACGTGGCGGGCTCGCGCCGAGACGGTCAGTGCGACCACCAGCAGCACAGCGAAGTAAGCGAGGTACACCGCAACGAGGAGGGCGAAACGCACGAGGTCATCACTGCGCTGCGCGCCGGCACCGGCACCGACACCGGCACCGGCACCGGCACCGGCAAACCATAGCGTGGCGACGCCAAGCACCGTGGCCGGTACGAGCACGGTGCCAAGGGCCGCCGCAATGCCGGCCGCCTTGCCAAGCATCAGAGTACGCATCGGCACGCCGATGGCGGCGAGCTGGCGCAGGGTGCCCGTCTCCCGTTCACCGGCGAAGGCCGGGAATGCCAGCATGACGATGAGCAGCGGCACCAGCAGTTGCAGGACGGTGGCTGCCGTCCATTGTCCGAAGCGCGACACGGAAGGCTGATCCATGGCCGGCCGGCGCGTGAACTCATTCTGTCGGTGCGCCTCGAGCCAGGTGGTGACGCCGGTGTAGGCATCCACCCCGTTATCCAGAAAGGCCAATGGCATGGAGGGCTTGAATACCCACAGCCCGTAGTGTGCTGCGGAGTGCGGATTCTTTGCGCCCTGTTCTACCCAGAAGTCGCGCATGGCCTGCTGCCCGGCCGCGCGCTCGCTGGCCACGCCGCGCGCCGTCGTGGCGGCCGTGATGAGTGACGCGAGCAGGAGCAGCAGCAGCGCCAGGGCCGCCATGCGAAAACGGCCATCGCGCCACATCTCGGTGCGTTCCTTGCGAGCGATGCGCAGAACCATCGACTGGGACATACGCGGCTCAGTCATGCATGTGAATCAGATAGAGCTGCTCGAGATCGGTGTGGCCGATGTCAGCGGTGGCCAGCTCGGCGACAAGTCGGCCGCGCTTCATGATGCCGACACGGGTCCCCGACTCCTTGGCACGAAACAGGTCATGCGTCGCCATGAGGATTGCGGCACCGCGGCCGCGCAGACGCCCGATGAGTTCGGAGAATTCGTTGGACGCCTTCGGGTCGAGGCCGGAGGTCGGCTCATCGAGGAGCAGCACGTCAGCATGACGTGCCGTGGCAATGGCGATGCCAACTTTCTGTCGCATGCCCTTCGAGAAGCCGGCTACGCGCTGGTGAAGCTGCGTGTCCTGCAGACCCACGTCGCGCAGCTGTGTCAGGAGTGCCTCGCGTGATGGCGGTATGTCGGCTGCGAGCCCGGCGAAGTACTCAAGGTTCTCGAGTGCCGTCAGCTGCGGGTACAGCATCACGGTCTCGGGGATGTAGGCGAGGCGTCGCTTGGCAGCGAGCGGGTCACGCGTCACGTCCGTGCCGCACACCAGGGCCTGACCGGCGCTCGGCGCCACGAAATTGAGAAACAGGTTGATGGTGGTGCTCTTGCCGGCCCCGTTGGCACCAAGCAGGCAGTAGACCTCGCCCGCGTGCACCGTGAGATCGAGGGCGTCGAGTGCCAGCACATCACCGTAGCGCTTGCTGAGGGCGCGGGCCTCGAGGCCCGGTACGGCGCCGCGTTGCTGCCCGGCCAGGCTGGGCGCCGTTGCCGGTTCGGCGGACGTTGTGGCGAGGCCGTGGGCGGACCGAGCGCTGGGGGTGGACTGTCCGGTAGGCATTGGCTGAGGCGGGTGTGGGCAGCTGGACGTTTCTGCGAATAAATTATCATTATTGATTCAGAAGACCAGACCCGACCTTTCCGATCTCCCTGCTCATGCCAAACCGTCGCTCTCTACTGCAACAGAGCGCTGCCCTGATGGCCGGCCATTGGCTTGGGGCGCAAGCCACCCAGTCCCGCGCGTTAGGTGCGTGGCCCACCCGCCCTGCCGCAGTACTCCCGGAGCACCTGGCCGAGGACGAGGGCTATTGGGGCCTCGTGGCGCTGCAGTTCGCGGTGGACGGTCGCTACATCATTCTCAATGGCGGCGGGCAGAATCCGCCCACGCAGGCCACGGTGGATGCGCTGCTGCGCGGAGAGGCGCACGCAGCCGCGCAGCCGCGACCCAACAACCTGCAGTTGCTCGCCCAGGCCGAATCGCATCGGCGCCGACTCGCCGCGCTGCTGGGGGCGGAGACGGACGAGGTGGCCCTGACTCGCAACACCACCGAGGGGCTCAACATCGTCATTCACGGGCTCCCGATGCGCGCGGGAGACGAAGTCGTGGTGTCGCCCTTTGAGCGGCACTACGCCGAGCCGGCGCTGCGCACGCGGGTGCAGCGTGATGGCGTCCGCCTCGTGCGCGCCGAGCTGCCGGCCGTCATGTCGGACGAGGCTTGTGTTGACGCGATCGAGCGTGCACTCAGCCCACGCACGCGCCTCGTCATCTGTTCACACATTGCGGATGGTTGGGGCTATGTGCTGCCGCTGGCGCGTCTTGCCGAGCGCCTTCGCCCCCGCGGCATCCCGCTCCTCGCAGACGGTGCCTGGAGCTTCGCGCATATTCCGGTGGATGTGCGCAGCCTGGGCTGCAACTTCTACGCGAGCTCTCTGCACAAGTGGCTCGGTGCACCGCTTGGCACAGGATTGCTGTATGTCCAGCGCGCGCAGATTCCTGGCATCTGGCCGCTGTACGGTTCCGACGTATCGGCCGGCGATATCCGCAAGTTCGAAGCGATTGGTACGCGGCCCGGCGCACCGATCGCCGCCATCGGTGCCGCCCTCGATTTCCACGAGGCCATCGGGCCGATGCACAAGGTGGCCCGACTTCGTGCCTTGTTGGCGCACCTGCTCGAGGGGGTCCAGGATCATCCGCGCATCAGCATCTTCACCGATGCCGTCGCCTCGCGCCGCGGGAGCCTGGCGCGTGTCAGTGTGGCCGGATGGCGCGGTGACGCGTTGGCCACGGCGCTGCGTGAGCGCCACGGCGTGTACGTCTACGGGGGCTTTGATGACGCACCGGACGGCATCTATGTGGCGCCCAATCTGTTCAACACCAGAGCACAACTCGACCGGGCCATCGACGCGCTGCGCAGACTGGCAACGGCCGGCCCGCCCGGATGAGCGAGCCGCAGCCGGTCTGACGTCAGTCCTTCAGGTCGGGCGACATCGTCGACGATGTCCCGGTCCACCAGTTGCGCCACAATTGCAGCGCCTGCCCCGAGCCGGGTTGGGTGATGCGCGCGCGCAGCGGCACATAGCGCGCGTAGATGCTGTCTGCCGCCGCAAACAGCCGCCGATCTGCCTCACTGCGCGGCGCGCCCTTGGGCACGGCGTAGACAAAGGTGGACAGGCTGGAGCCATCTGACGCCGTGAATCGGTGCACCGTGGGGATGCGCACGAAGTCACGCGGCACCAGTGCGCCCGTGCGATCGCCTTCCTCACCGGCCTGCACGAAGAAGTCCACGGCATCATCGGGATAGCCGAAGAGATAGCCGTAGCCACGCCAGCGCGGCGCGCGCGGCGCGTTCTCCACCGCCGCCAGCACGTCGCGCGGGTCGGCGGAAGGGGTGATGCCGAGGGTGGCGAAGAACGCGGCGTGTCGTGTCACGGCGCGCCGCACCGCAGCCCGGTGGTACAGCACCACCGACGCCTGCCGCACTTCCGACGAGTCACGCAAACGCTGCGTGGCGGTGAAGACCTGCACAAAGGCACCGATCTCGCCGCAGCGCAGCAGCGTCGTGGCCTCGCGCAATCGTTCGAGTCGCTGCAGCGCGAGCGTGTCGAGTGTGGGCGCGATGCGCACACTCAGGTCCCGCACATCACTGGAGAGCGGCTTGAGTCCGCCACCCAGCGTATACAACGCCTCCCGATCACCAAGCTCGAGCAGCACGGAGTCGGCCAGGGCCCGAACGGCCGGCTCGGCGTGGTCCACCGCCAGACAGGCGTCGGCGGCAGGGAGTGGCGAGACGGTGGGACGCGGCGTCTGTGCGCTGCACGCTTGCACCACGAGGGCCGCAGCGAGCGCGGCGCGCATTCCGGATGGGAAGCGGGACATGGTACGGGGAACAAGTGAGCAGAGAAAATGAACCATGACCCGACACGGTTGCGAGAACATGGTCAGCGAAGTTCGAGAGTGAATGTCCACAGCGCGCGCGCGGACGCGTCGGGGAGATCGGCGCACCACTGGGTGAAATCCCCACGCACGCGCCACGGCGCGGTCGTCTTTGCAGGCCGCCAGGACAGGCCGCCACCCCAGCCGTAGGCCCCGGCACCGAAGGCGGTGCCCCAGGGCTGCGTGAGCTGCGTCCAGACCGGGCTGATTCGTCGTACATCCGACACCGCGTCGGGTGCCGGCGACCAGATCACGTCGCCGTGCGCCGCGAGAAAACCGCGCGCCGTGTGCCACTGACGGCCCAGTACCGCACGACTCTGCCAGCGCGGAATCTCCCAGCGGGCTTCGGCAGCGAGATCACGCCACTGTGTCGCGCGCTGCTCGGCCGCGAGATGCAACCACCATGGGGCCACGTCCATGTTGCGTCCCATCCACCACGCGACGGCCGCGTGCGTCTGCATGGCCTCGTCATCGATGTTGACGGCGCGGAACACCGGATCGGTACCGCGCCGTGTTTCGTATCGCCACCAGGCGTCGACATCGAGCGTGTGTGCGCGCGCGATATGGCGCCAGCCCAGCCGCAGGTCATGCCGCTGCCGCCGTGAGGCGCCACCGGTGACCGGCGCCGCAATGCCATCGCGGACCTCGTCCTCGGTCACGCGGCCCGCGTAGCCCAGCGCGAAGCGCGAGGCGGCGCGTTGCCACTGCCACCCTGCCCGCACTCCGAGGGCACGACCTGTGAGACGACGCTCCGCGGAGTTGAGTTGGGTGCGATCGAAGGTGGCGAGGCCACGCAGGCGATACACCAGCGGGACATCGGGCGACACGCCACCGCCGATCTCCAGATCTTCCTGCGTCCACTCCATCGTCGCCCCCACCGCCACGCGCTGCGACCCGCGCTCCCAGCGCAGGTCCGGCGCGACGCTGGCCACACGGCGCCGCACCAGCGGCCGCGGATCGTTCTGCCGCGCCTCCTGCCCAAGCGCCAGATCGACGGGAAGTCCAATGGCCCAGGCCCGCGAACGCAACGGCCGCTGCACGCCGGCCCGCAGCCCGAGGAAGTCACCGCGGAACGTGCCGCCGATGCTGTCAGCCCACACATAGCCACCCAGCAGCGACGCGGCCGACTGATTGCGCCACATCACGTCGCGATCGGCGTGCCGCTGGTAATGCACGCCGCCGTCGAGTCGCCACGCGCCCTGCATGCTGCGGCCATCCGCCTCCACACGCACCACGTCACGACGCCGCGCCTCCTGCGGCGTGCGCCACGCGCCGGCTTCGTGTGCTGCGGTCACCACATAGCGGCGAAAGGTCGGCGACACATCGTCGAGGGCGGAGGCGGCCTGCATGACACGCAGCAGGCCGGGCACGGTGTCGAGCACGCGCAGCGCAGGGGCGCCCGGCAACTGGCCCACGTCGGAACGCAGCGGACTGCTGCGTTCCGCTGTGCTGACCTGCGCATGCATGTGGGATGGCATTACGAATGCCAGCACCACGAGAAGAGGCATCCAGCATGATGCGCCGCGTGCGGTGCCGTCCCAGGGGCCCAGCATGGGCCGTGCGCCTGCGCCAGTCCTCACGGTGTGCCGAAACTGCGCGGCGTGGGCCTCGCGATGATCTCGAAATCGGTGCTGCTGTTGTTGCCGTCGCGCAGCACCCGACGCGGCCCGATGAGCGTCGCCACGCGGCGACGGGCAGACTCACCGGTATAGGTGCCGGTCGCGAACACAAAGCCCGCGTCGAGCGCTGCCGGCACGCGCTTGTAGGCCGCGCTGTTGCCGTTCTGCAGCGCCTCAAACGCATCGACCACCAGGTCGTTTGGCACGCGGGTGACCCAGGTGCCGGTGGTACCAGGCACGAGCACGGAATCGAGCGCCGCCACCGTCGGCGTACGGAAGATCACGACGCCCGGACCGAATACCGGCAGCAACCAGTCGAAGCCGCCGCGATGCACGATGCGCACGAGATTGGGTACACCCGGTGCGTCGAGATCCCGTCCATCGGGCCGCTCGTTGTAGGTCTCGAAATCGGCCGTGGCCAGGTTGACCGGGCTGGCCGGGTTGCCGTTGGGGTCATTGCGATGATCGATGCCGTCCTGCGCAATGAGCAGGCTGCCACCTGGCGCGATCGGATACTGGCGTCCCGTGCCCGGGACCTGCCAGATGCTCGACACGTGCACGGCCGTGGTGGTGGACTGAAAGGGTGTGGGCACGGTGGCCGGGTTGATCTGCCCGGCCGGTCCGAAGGTGTCGGCAATGAGCAGGCCATCGGCGAACACCGTGTCGGTGGCGTTGTTGTAGATCTCCACGAACTGGTCAGAGAAGTACGTGCCGCCACTCGGCGTGCGCGATCCGGTGTAGTACACCTCCTTGATGACGAGATCACCAAGGCGTGAGCCACTCAGCCGCAGCGCCAGTGGCGTCGTGGGCGCGGCCAGCAACTGCCGCGCTGGCTCGATGGCGTTGAGCGTCAGCGCGGCCCGCTGACCGGTGAGCGCGAAGGCCTGATCGGCGTCGAGCGCCAGACTGGCCGATGCGATGTAGGTGCCCGGCAGAATGCGGGTGAACTGCGCCACACCCTGGGCGTTGGTGACCACGGTGTCACTGGTGTTGCGCTCGGTGTTGGTGAGCAGCACACGCGCCTGTGCGGCCGCCTGCTGTGCAAACGTCTCCGGCAGGGTGACCTGCACCGCGACGGCGAAGGTGCGCACCTCGGTGCCGCTGTATCCGCAGGCAGCAAGTAACGTGGTGGTCAGCACAGTGCACACCGCGGCCACGTGATGCAGGCGAGGTCCGGACAACAAACGAAGTGTGGAGTTCATCGGAAGGATCGGGTGACGGGAAGGGCGGCGAGCATCTCGACGCCAAAGAAGGCCGGCGGGTTGCGACGCTCGAAGCCGGGTTGCCGCTGCCGCTGATACAGCGGACGCGACGCGAAAGCATTGTTGGCAAACACGGCCACCTGAAGGTTCGACGGCAGCGTCTTGGTCACACGCAACGCGAACAGGTGCAGCGGCGGTCGTCGCTCCCAGCGCGTCTCTTCCGGCGCCACGGCGCGTACCAGACCGGCGTACTCGGGCCGCGTGCGCTCGTCATCACGCAACCACACGAGCTGTCCACGGCGGTCGACAAAGCCGATGGGCACGCCGTCGATGCGACCCACCGGTCGATCATCCTCCGCCCAGGTGGTCTGCCAGTGCAGTGATGCCAGCAAACCCAGGGCCGGCGCGCGGTGCACCAATCGCAATGACGTGATGCCGCGCAGACTCTCGAACCCCGCTCCACCGGCGTAGACCCCCACCCGCTCCGGCGGCACGCTGCCACCGAGAAACTGCTGCACGGGAATGTCCACGTCGGTATCGCGCGCGACGGTGCGAAACCAGCCTGCGGAGAAGGCCACGAGCAGGCGGGCCGGCCGCCACTCGGGAAGATCCACCGTGGACTCCACACCGGTCGTGCTGATGCGCCGACTGTTGCGCGGGGTGTCGTAGAGTCCCACGAACGGATCGACACGATACGGCGTGGGCTCGAGAACGGGCGGCTGCCCCGCGGGAAAGGAGGCCGCTCGATACTGCGGGATGCTGAATCCCACCGGCACACGCGTGGTCCCGAAGGCACCGATGGTGCGCTCCTGAAAGACCGCGAACGTGGCCTGTGTCCCTCCGCGGCGCCAATCCGCTCCCACTTCGTGCTTGGTGGCCCGTGCGGAGCCCAGACCCGGTGTGCGCGGATCGATGACGCGTGTGGTGAACAGCACCAGGCGCTCGGCCGGGTTGACGGGATAGTAGTTGAACGAGGTGAGATCGAAGTAGCGCGGCTGCGGATAGAGCTGTGAAAGCGTCGGCGACTTGGTGGTGCCGCCGCTGGCAGCGCGCACTGACAGTGAGGGCGTGAGGTGCAGTTGGCCGGCCGCGCGCGGCACGAGATTCCAGCCATGGACGGCGTAGTTGTCGGCGCCGCGCAACGTGGGATCGACTCCGTCGAGACGCAGACCGACACTCAGGTCGAGCGCGCGCCCGGCAATGGTGCCGCGTAGACGATCCTCCGCGTAGAAGGCGAGTTGCTGCACCGCCGGGATGCTCGAGAATGACTGCGGACGATCCCCCACACCGTAGTTCTGCCTCGGCGGTTCCAGCGGATCGAACACGCGGCCTTCACCCGCGTTGGCGTCGTAGCGCCACTCGGTCCCCGCTACCGGATCATGCCGCCAGCGTCCGCCCGTCGTGGCGTGGCGGGTTTCAAGGCGCAGATAGCTAGTGCGTGGCGCACCGTCGATGCGCAGACGCGTGAGGTACTCGGAGCGCCCGTACACACCCGGGGCCAGTGTGTCGTTGCGCGCCGACGACACGGGAAAGATGTCGCGGGTGATGAGCTCGGTGAACGACGAGCGCTGCTGCGCGACGTTGAGGCTGGCCGTCGCTTCGCTCCACCAGCCGAGTCGTGTGCCAAGCCGCCCGCGGAGATCGAAACGCAGCGCGCGATCGGTGGATTGCGAAGCCCGCTGATTGCGTCGGTCATCCGGATCCGGCCGATTGTCATCCACGGCGCTGCTGCCGCGCAGCCTGAGCGCGAGCATGTGCCCGTCCCGCTCGCGCTGCCACGCGGCCTGCATGGTGGAGCGCACAAAGCGTTCGAAGCGCGAGCGGGGATCGTCCTGATTGGCCACGACGTTGGCGTCGAGCGAAAATCCCTGCGTTGATGGCCCGCCCCAGCCGGCCACGGTACTGGCTTCGAGGGCGAGCGGGTTGGCGCGGACGCGCAACTCGGGGGCCCGTGCGCCCGTACGCGAGGTGACGAGAATGGCGCCGGCGGTCAGGTCACCATGTCGCGCACTGGGTACGCCGCGCACGACTTCCACCTGTTCGATCTGATCAGCCGGCACTTGCCGAAGGTCCACACCCCGGCCGGCCGTGCTGGCGAATGCCGGCAATGCGTTGGGCCCGCTGTTCAGAATGGTGAGATTGGTCTGCAGATTGGCGTTGTTGGACAGCGGCACGCCATCGAGCACAACGGCGGTGCCCAGCGCATTGCTGCGTTCCGCTTCCGTGCCCGCACCAGGGTCGCGGCTGCCGGCGGTAGGAGCCTGTCGCAGCAGCGACTGCCGAACCCCGGATAGCGTGGGGTTGGCCGCAGCCTGCCCTGGCAGGAGTTGCAGCACATCCGCGAGGCTGGCGGCCTGCAGATGTTCGATGG
>VFQQ010003873.1_pt1 | contig 13933 bp, 12 predicted proteins | sample 3512341 | NCBI WGS metagenome assembly VFQQ01 (sample SAMN10412373, study PRJNA504923) | tailings metagenome | isolation source: Relicate 2 Philex TSF1 revegetated site | place: Philippines: Tuba, Benguet | collected 2017-08-29 | reverse complement strand
GACATCACCGGGCAGACCAAGAAGCAGCCGCTATCGACCATCGTACGGCTCTACAAGCCCAACGACATGGGCTTCTTCCAGAAACTGGGCGTCTATTTCGGTCGCTGGGGCGAATTCATCTTCTCCGAACCGCGCGAAGCCAACACCGAAGGCGGCGTCTGGCCGGCCATCGTGGGCACGCTGGCGATGACGGTGCTGCTGTCGCTGCTGGTCGCGCCGTTCGGCGTGATGACCGCCCTTTACCTGCGTGAATACGCCAAGCAGGGCCGCCTCGTCTCGTTTGTACGCATCTGCGTGAACAATCTCGCGGGCGTACCCTCGATCGTCTACGGCGTCTTCGGCCTCGGCTTCTTCTGCTACGTTCTGGGCGGCTCAATCGACCAGATCTTCTTCCCCGAGAAGCTGCCCTCGCCGACCTTCGGCACGGGCGGCGTGTTGTGGGCCGCGCTGACGCTCGCTCTGCTGACCGTGCCGGTGGTGATCGTCGCGACGGAAGAGGCGCTGGCCGCCGTGCCGCGTTCGATGCGCGAAGGCTCGCTCGCCTGCGGCGCCTCGAAGTGGCAGACGATCCGCTGGATCGTGCTGCCGCGCGCCATGCCCGGCATCATGACCGGCCTCATCCTCGCCATGGCGCGCGGCGCCGGTGAAGTCGCGCCGCTGATGCTGGTGGGTGTCGTGAAGCTCGCACCGGAACTGCCGATCGACCTCAGCTTCCCCTTCGTCCATCTCGACCGCTCGTTCATGCATCTGGGCTTCCACATCTATGACGTGGGCTTCCAGTCGCGGAACGCCGAGGCTGGCCGTCCGATGGTCTACGTCACCACGCTGCTGCTGATCGCGATCATCCTTCTTATGAACGCTGCCGCAATCAGCATCCGCAGCCGCCTGAAACGCCGCTTCGCCGGCAGCCAGTTCTAGAACAACAGGTCACGCAACATGAGCGCCGCCGCCGAGATCGCCCCGCAAGCCGCCCCCCAGGTGGACGCGTATGGCTATGAACCGACGAACTACCACGTGAAGGAAGGCGACAAGGGCGCCAACCTCACCATCGACAATTTCAGCCTCTGGTACGGCCAGTCACGCGCCCTGTGGAACGTGAATCTCGCCTGCCAGAAGGGCATGGTGACAGCGCTGATCGGCCCTTCGGGCTGCGGCAAGTCCACCCTGCTCCGCTCGCTGAACCGCATGAACGACCTGGTCGATGGTGTTCGTACCGAAGGCCAGGTGTCGCTGGACGGCATGCCGATCTTCGGCCCCAGCGTCGACGTCATCGCGCTGCGCAAGCGCATGGGCATGGTGTTCCAGAAGCCGAACCCCTTCCCCATGTCGATCGCCGAGAACGTCACCTATGCGCTGAAAGTCGACGGCGTCACCGACAAGCATGTGCTGGCCGAATCCGTGGAAGCCGGCCTCCGTGGCGCCGCGCTGTGGGACGAGGTGAAGGACCGGTTGAATGAAAGCGCGCTCGGCCTCTCGGGCGGCCAGCAGCAGCGCCTGTGCATCGCGCGTGCGATCGCGGGCAATCCGGAAGTGTTGCTGATGGACGAGCCGTGTTCGGCGCTCGATCCGATCGCGACGATGAAGATCGAGGATCTCATCGACGAGCTGAAAGGCACCTACACAATCCTGATCGTGACCCACAACATGCAGCAGGCGGCTCGCTGCTCCGACAATACCGCGTTCATGTATCTGGGCCGCCTGATCGAATACGGCGAGACCGATACGATCTTCACCAATCCCAAGCTGAAGCGCACGGAAGACTACGTCACCGGCCGTTTCGGCTGACGCTTTCAAACAGGTTCGCGATTTCGGCCGTCGCCTCCACGACGACCGTTTCGTTTTGGGCTGTACGCGCGAGGATGAGCGCGCCCTGGAACGCGGCGATGGCGGTGCGCGCCAGTGACGATGCTCGGACCGGTTCGGCACCATCACGAAGCAACGCGGCTGCGAAAACATCGACCCAGTCCTGATAGACGGCGCGCCCCGCCGCGGTAACCGCTTCCGTTGCCGGGGCAAGTTCGAGAATGGTCGTGGCGATGGGACACCCCTCGCGATAGCCGGACTTGGCGAACCAGCCGGCCAGAAGCGCGCCATAGGCGCGAATGGCGGCGGCGGCGCTTGGATGTTCTGCCGTCAGCGCCTTCAGAGTCGCGCTGACCACGCCGCCGGCATAGGTGACGGCCTCTGCGGCGATCTCGGTCTTGCCGCCCGGGAAGTAGTGATAGAGCGACCCCTTGGGCGCGCCGCTGACCGCGACAATTTCGTTCGTGCCCGTCGCCGCATAGCCGTTCCGACGGAACAGCATGGCTGCCGTCCGGACGATCCTGCCACGATGTTTGGGATGGGCTGCCATTGTCGTCGCCAAAAATGTATATAGACTGGTCTAATAATACCTAAATAACTGAAATGGTAGGAAATATGACGGATATTGCTTAGCCTGAAGGCTTTTCACGTCATACGCGCCGAAGTCCGCTGACCGACCATTGGGAGCCGCTGTTCGCCAAAGTGACCGACACGGCGGTCGTTCTCGGCGTCAGGGTCAGGCAGGCCCACACCAATTCGCGCGGGCTGGTGCATGGCGGGCTGATTTCCGCGCTCGCCGACAACGCGATGGGCCTCTCCTGCGGCCGGCACATGCCGGAGGGCACACGGCTGCTGACCGCTAGCCTGTCTGTCGACTTCCTGGGGCTTGCCGCCATCGGCCAGTAGCTGACTGTCGAGACGGAGTTCGTGAAGCCGGGGCGGACGTTGAGCTTTGCCCAGTGTTTCGTGAAAGCGGACGGGAAGCCGATCGCGCGCGCCAATGCGAGCTTCGCCGTCTCGCGACCCCCGGAATGACGAAAGCCCCGGCGTTTCCGCCGGGGCCTCCGCTGCCTTGAAGGGGGCAGTTCTAGATCAGAACGCGAACTGCGTGCGGATCGCGAAGGTGTCGATCTCCTGCCCGATATTCGGGTAGGCCGACGACGGCACAGCCGGGTTGGTCGCGCCGGTAAGCGCCACCGACGAGATGCGGTCGATGTCGATGTGCTGGTACTGGAACATCACGCGCATGTTGCGGTTGAGGTACCAGTTGAGCGCCACCGAGGTGATCGCCTGCTTGCCGCCGCGATATTCGCCGTTGTTGGCGATCGGGGCCGTGCCGACGGCGCCGACATTGAAGTCGAGATCGAGGACCGAGTAACGAGCCGCAATCTCGAAGGCGCCCCACGTGCCGCCGCTCGAATACGGCGAGTTGGGACGCGGCGCGCCGAACTGCATGCGGGAGTTGGAGCGGTTCTGGGTCTCGTAGCGCTTGGTTTCGCCCGTGAGGATGTAGGACGCCATCACGTAGTAGCCGGAGAAATCCGGATCCGGCGCGACGGTGTTGCAACCGGCACAGAGACGGTCGCGCTCGACGCCCCACTGGAAGTATTCGCCCGAAGTGTAGAAGTTTTTGTAGCGGATGCCCGCTTCCGCGCCCCACATCCAGGCGCTTTCGGCCGGAATGTTGCCTGTAGCGACCAGACGATCGCTGTTGATGCGCAGTTCCGGGCGATCACGGAAGTTGAGGTTCCGGGCGGCCCAGGCGGCCGTCGGCGAGGTCACGTCCACGCCGCCCATCGACAGGATGGTCGCGGCGTTGGCGCCGATATGCACGTCCCAGTCGCTGTTCTTGTAGACGCGGGCGGCGAAGCGGCCGAGGAGGTGGTCGCGGTCGTCGGCGTTGGCGTTGCGGGCGCCGATGGTGGACGTCGTGTAGGCGACGTTCAGCATCCAGTCGAACTTTTCGCCCTGCTTGAGGTACGTGGCCTCGATGCCCTTGCGGGCATCGGACCCGCCGAATTCGCCGATAAGGGCGTTCACGACAGCGGCGCGTTCCAGGAAGGTGATGTCGTTGGATGACGTTGAGTCATCCAGGGTGAAGGTCGGCTGGATGGCGCCGATGTTTACGCGGATTTCCGGCGTCGGGTTGTAGGCGACGCGCATGATGTTGATTGTGCCGGCGTCTTCGGTTTCTGAGCCGCCGAAGTTGAAGCGCATCTCGTAGTCGAAATCGCGGAAGAATTTGCCCTCCACGCCGAACTGGGCGCGGCGGAAGTAGGAACCCGAGTTCAGGTCGCGGACGTTCTGGCCGTCGACGACGAAGGGAACGTCGTTGCCGGGCGACTGCGAGTAGGTGCCGGCGTCGAAGTGGAAGCGGCCACGGAAGGCCATCTCGAAGCGGCCATCGCCGGTGGTGATCACCGGACGGGCGTTTTCGAAGGCGAGCTGGACGTTGTCGGCGCGCTGCTGCAGCGCGTTGATCTTGGCGCCCTGGCTGATCTCGAGATCCTGGACGCGCTGTTCCAGCGCGGCGTTGCTGCCGGCCGGCGCGGCGGCGGCGCCCTTCTCGAGCCGGTCGAGGCGGTTCATGATCGCTTCGTACTGCTCGCGGGTCATCGTGACCGTGTCGCCCTTCTTGGCGAGCGCCGGCGTCACCAGCGCGGCGGCGGTGAGCGCCGTGCACGCCAGAATGGATAGCTTCAGTCTCATACAAACCCCCATTGGTCCGCAGGTGCGGACTCGTTCCTGCGAGGCGGCTTTTGGGGGGCAGCGATAACGTCTGCATGACGCCCGCATGACGTTCACATGACAGCGCGCGAGGGCCTGTAGACGGTGGCAAAGCGGCCACGGTCTTCAGACGGAGATTCAAGAGCGAATCCTGTTTACCCGCCGAATGTCGGGCGTTTCCGGCGAAGGAGCGAGTCAATTCAACGGCTTGAATCGGTCTGTTGAGAGTTCGAGTCACGGGGCCGACTGAGTCCGGCCGGTGACACGCCGTGAGTCATTCGGGTGTCACGAAACGCGCCCGGTCCCGTCAATCCGAGACCGGCTGGAAAGCCCGCCTTCACCATCCGGCCCGGATTTGGCGCGGACTGTGAAGTCGTCACTTGATCTTCGGCAGCGCCCGGAATATCGCGGCCCGCTATATCGGCCTGCAATATCGGACCCTCGCGATGATGGACGTCAGGATGCTCTGCCTCGCCGCCCTGATGGGGCGTCCGGCGAGCGGGTATGACATCAAGAAAGAGCTGGAGCGCGGTTCCGCGACCGGCCTGATCGACGCCTCGTTCGGCTCGATTTATCCCGCCCTCGCCCGGTTGGCCGACGAGGGATATGTCGCCGTGACCAGCGAGGGAACCGGGGCGCGGGACCGCAAGGTCTATGCAATGACCCCGGAGGGCCGGGCGCATTTCCTGAAGACGCTGGCCGGCCCCCTGCCCGATGAAAAATACCGCTCGCCCTTCCTGTTCGCGATGCTGTTCGCCGACGAGCTGCCCCGGTCGCGGGTGAAGGCGATGATCGACCAGCAGATCGCCTTCTGGGAAGAAAAGATCGCCGCCATCGACGAGATGACCCCGAGCCGCGACACCTGCGCCGGGGAGAGCTTCGTCAACGGGATCGGCATCGCCACCCTCAGGGCCGGCCTCCATTACCTGCGCCGCCACCGCGCGGCGGTTGAAAAAGCGGCCCAGCCCGACCCGCGCCCTGTCGGCGCGTCACCGTCTCAAACGTCTTATCCGGGGGCCGCCGCACCGGCGGCGGAGTAGAGAACATCATGTCGATTGCAGAACGCCTGCGGACCATTCGAGACCGGCTGAACAAGCCCGGCTATATCGCGCTGATCATTCTGGCGGCGGTGTCGGTTTGGGTTCTGAGCGGAGTCCTGAGTGGCACCCATGTCGAGGAAAAGGCGCCGGCCATCGCTGCGGCCAATGCGGCCGGGCAGAAAGGCCCCGTCAGCGTGCGCGTGCGGACCATGCGGAACGAGGACCACGTGGCCGATGTCGTCCTGCGCGGCCGGACCGAGGCGGAGCGGAAGGTCCAGCTGAAGGCCGAAATGTCGGCCCGCGTCACCGGCCTGCCCGCGCAAAAGGGCCAGTTGGTGAAGGCCGGCGATCCGGTCTGCGAACTCGATATCGGCGCGCGTCAGGCACAGCTCGACCAGGCCAACGCCCAGCTGAGGCAGGCCGAGCTGGAATACGCTGCGGCCACGGAGCTGGCCTCGCGCGGCAACAAGGCCAAGACGCAGGTGGCGGCGGCAAAGGCGGCGCTGGAAGCTGCACAGGCGAATGTGCGCCTGTCGCAGACCAATCTCGATTACGCGACGATCCGCGCGCCCTTCGACGGCGTGGTCGGCCAGCGTTACGTGGCGATCGGAGACTATGTGACGCCGGGAACGCCGTGCGCGTTCATCATCGGCGCAGAGCCGTTCCTGGTGGTCGGGGCGGTGTCGGAAGGACAGATCGCTTCGGTTTCGACCGGCTCCGATGGCTCGGCGACGCTGGTGACGGGCGAAACGGTCGCCGGGAAGATCACGTTCCTGGCGAACGCGGCGGACGAGAAAACCCGCACGTTCCGGGTCGAAATGACCGTGCCGAACGCGGATTTCGCCCTGCATGACGGCGTGACGGCGGACCTGCGCGTCAAGTCGCGGACGATCCAGGCGATGCGGGTGTCGCCGGCGATCCTGTCGCTGAACGACGAGGGCAAGATCGGCGTGAAGATCGTGGAGAACAATGTCGCCCGGTTCGTGCCGGTGGCGTTGATCGACGACAGCCCGGAAGGCGTGTGGATCGCCGGGCTGCCCAACGAGGCGACCGTGATCACCGTCGGCCATGACTATGTGAAGGACGGCGATCTGGTGACCCCGGTGGCCGAAGGATCGGTGACAGCCGCCGGCGATACAGCCGAACCGGCGCAGGCGAACTGAGGATCAACCCCATGACCGGTGTCGTCGCCTGGGCCGTCACGAATGCCCGCCTGATCTTCGCCGCGATCCTGGCGACGCTGCTGATCGGCTGGATCGCCTACACCTCGATCTCGCGCGAGGCGCAGCCGGCGATCGACTTTCCGTTCGTCAACATCACCCTGATCCACCCCGGCATCAGCCCGGAAGACGGCGAGCGGCTGCTGGTGCGCCCGATGGAGACGCAGCTGCGCACCATCGAGGGCCTGAAGAAGATCACGTCCACGACCATGCTGGGCGTCGCCAATATCGGCCTCGAATTCGACGCCGATTTCGACAGCGAGAAGGCCATCCGCCAGGTCAACGAGAAGGTCGATCTGGCGAAGGCCGAGCTGCCCTCGGATACCGAGGAGCCGATCATCCAGGAAGCCTCGACCTCGCTGAACCCCTCGATCACCGTCGTGCTTTCGGGCGACGTGCCCGACCGGGCGCTGTTCAAGATCGCCGACCAGCTGGAAGAGCGGCTGGAGACCATCCCGACCGTGCTGTCCGCCGACATCTCGGGCACGCGCAAGGATCAGCTCGATATCATCATCGATCCGGCCAAGCTGCAGAGCTATGGCATCTCGCTGACCGAGTTCTTCCAGGCCGTCACGCGCAACAACACGCTGATCCCGGCGGGTTCGCTCGACACCGGCAAGGGCCGCTTCGCTGTCAAGATTCCGGGCCTGATCGAGACGCGCGAGGACGTGCTGAGCCTGCCGATCAAGCAGAACGCGGGAACGGTCGTGACGCTGGGCGATGTGGCGGACATTCGCCGGGCCTTCGTGGACCCGTCGGTCTATTCGCGCTTCAACGGCGCGCCGGCCGTGTCGCTGGACGTCGTCAAACGGACCGGCACCAACATCATGGAGACCATCACCGCCACGAAGGCGGTGGTGGAGGAGATGAAGAAGGACTGGCCGCCGGGGCTTGAGGTTTCGTTCACCCAGGACCAGTCGAACGTCATCGAGCGGACGCTGCACAGCCTGACGCAGATGGTGCTGCTGGCCATCGTGCTGGTGATGATCGTGGTGGTCGCGGCGCTGGGCCTGAGGTCAGGACTTCTGGTCGGGTTCGCGATCCCGACCTCGTTCATCCTCGGCATCGCGTTCCTGTGGTTCGCCGGCTACACGCTGAACACGATGGTGATGTTCGCGCTGATCGTCTCCGTCGGCATGCTGGTGGACGGCGCGATCATCGTCGTGGAGTTCGCCGACCGGAAAATGGCCGAGGGCCTGACGCCGAAGGATGCCTATCGCATGGCCGGAACGCGCATGTTCTGGCCGGTCGTCTCGTCAGCTGCCGCGACCATCGCAGCCTTCATGCCCATGCTGTTCTGGCCCGGCATTCCGGGCAAGTTCATGCAGTACTTCCCGATCACGCTGATTGCCGTGCTGACCGCCTCGACGGTGGTCGCGATGATCTTCCTGCCGGTGATCGGCGGCGTGTTCGGCAAGCACCCGCCCGGCGGCGAGGAAGCGTTGAAGGCGGTCGCGGCCTCGGAGACTGGTAATCTCAACTCCATTCCCGGGATCACCGGCGCCTATGCGCGGTTCACCTCGCGGCGCGTTCACAAGCCGCGGCGGATCATTCTGGGCGCGTTCGGCATTCTGGTCGCCGTCTATATGGTGTTCGCCAATAGCGGGACGGCGGTGGAGTTCTTCGTTTCCACCGACCCGGAGTTCGCGCGCGTCGTCGTTTCGGCGCGCGGCAATCTTTCCGCCGACGAGAAGCGCGACCTGACCATCGAGGTCGAGAAGCGCGTGCTGGAAGTGCCCGGCATCAAGGGGCTCAACACCGTCACCGGCATCAATGGCGGCGGCCAGCGCCAGCTGCCTGAAGACGCGATCGGTCTGATGTTCCTGGAGTTCGTTCCCTACAAGCAGCGCATTCCGGGACGCGAGATCATCAGCCAGATTCGCGAGCGGACCGCCGACATGCCCGGCGTCCGCGTCGAAATCGAGGAGCTGGGCGGCGGCCCGCAGCAGGGCAAGGATATCGATATCGAAGTGCGGTCCGACGAGCCCGAGGCGCTGGCTGCGGTGACCGACAAGCTGAAAGACTTCATGGCGGCGCAGCCGGGCCTGATCGACGTGTCCGATTCACGCCCCCTGCCCGGCATCGAATGGGCGCTGAAGGTGGACCGCGCCAAGGCCGGCACCTATGGCGTTTCAGTCAGCGATGTCGGTGCGGTGGTGCAGCTCGTCACGTCCGGCGTGAAGGTCGGCGAGTACCGGCCGAATGACGTGACCGACGAGGTGGACATCCGCGTGCGCTTCCCGCTGGAGGCGCGGTCCATCGCGGCCCTCAGCGAGCTGCGCGTGCCGACCGCCAGCGGCATGGTGCCGGTGACGAACTTCATGACCGTGGTGCCCCAGCCGCAGGTGAACAAGGTGGTGCGCGTGGACGGCAAGCGCGTGCTGCACGTCTATGCCAACGCCAAGGAAGGATCCTATCCCACGGCGGAAGTGGCGAAGATCCGCGACTGGGCGAAGACGGCCAATCTCGACCCGCGCGCGGAGCTGAAATTCCGCGGCTCTGACGAGCAGCAGAACGAGAGCCAGAACTTCCTGCAGATGGCGGCGTTCGCCACCATGGCCCTGATCGGCGGCATCATGCTGCTGCAGTTCAACTCGTACTGGCATGTGGTGATCGTGTTGTCCGCCGTGGTGTTCTCAACTGCGGGCGTGTTCATCGGCATCATGGTGATGGGGCAGACGTTCTCGCTGATTATGACCGGTACCGGCATCGTCGCGCTGGCCGGGATCATCGTGAACAACAACATCGTGTTCGTGGACACGTTCCAGCATTTGAGGCGTCAAGGCATGGACCCGTATGAGGCGGCGGTGCGGACGGCGGCGCAGCGTTTCCGCCCGGTGCTGCTGACCAAGGCGACCGCGATCGCTGGCATGTTGCCGCTGATGCTGGCCTTCGAGGTGGATTTCGCCAATCGCGAGATCATCATCGGCGGTCCGGATGCCGGGCAGTGGGTGCAGATGGCGACGGCGATCGTGTGGGGCCTTCTGTTCGCGAGCCTGCTGACGCTGATGGTGACGCCGTGCATGCTGGCCCTGCCCCAGGCAATGCGGGACCATGGTGCGACGTACAGGTTCGCGAGATGGCTGAAGCGCAGGTTCGGGGGCGGAAGAACGCCCGGACATGGCACAGACTCCCATCCGGCGCCGGCGGAATAGATGGAAGGCGAGGGTGAAAGCGAAGCGTTCTGCCGGCGGATGGCGCTGCGTTTCCCGCAGATTCAACCCTTGCTGGAGGCGCATCTGAGAGCGGACGGGGATGACCCTGAATACCAGCAGTTGTACGCACACATCTTCTTCGACAGAGAGTTCGGCCGTTGGTTCAATTCGCTGATCGCGAGCAGCTCCGAGAGCGACCTTAAGCTCGCTCGATCCATCGCGAGCTACCTTGAAGAAGCGCGGGCATTCGCCACCGACAAAGGGCTTTTGGAGCTTTTGCGCGTGACCTTTGTCGAAATCTTCGACTACTCCGTAGAGGCGCAGAAGCGGGTTGCGCGCATCCTCGGCCCTACGCTGCTTGAGGACTATCGTGAATTCCTCCGAATACTGCGGGTCCCTGTCATTATCTGAGCAGGAGTGATGTCTTGAAGGGCGAAACCGACCTGACCGGCGTGTGGGACGGGCTTTACAGCTACACCCGCGGGGGCGAGCTGGAGAGCACGTTCACCGCGGTGCTGTTCCAGACGGTCAGCCGGCTGTCCGGCGCGATCCACGAGACGATGCGGCGGCGGCGCGGTGACATCGCCGCCAATGCCGAGGTGGATGGGGCGGTGGAAGGCACGGCCGTGAACTTCGCCAAGCACTATGACGGGACCGGCGGGGTGCAGCACACGGTCGCCTATGAGGGACGCCTGAGCGGCGACGAGATCGAGGGGATCTGGTCGATCCCTTCTGCGCCTGGAAATACCGGGCGGTTTTTGATGATCCGCGGACGCAAGGCGGAAAACCGGGCCGAAAAAGGCGTTCTGGAAAAAGCCTGACGCCCCTTGCGGTGTACGGTCGGAAGGACTATATTCCTTATGTGGCGATCAGTGGGCGATTAGGCCGGCGCCGCTATTTCTTTGAAGCGAAGGATGCAAAGCCGGCGACGAACGCGCCGAGGCGCTGGCGCGTGGGTTCGTCGGTGAGGTTGCCGTCGGCGTCGAAGGCCTGACCGGCGCGGGAGACGAGGAGCCGCCCCTCGTTCCAGAAGTGGACGCCGAGCGTGCGCAGGACGGAGAGCCAGGCGTTCTGGGAGAGGATGGTGCCGAAGCCGCCGGGCGAAGCGCCGACAAGGGCGAAGGGTTTTCCGCCGAAGACCTTGGGGATGTCGCCCGACGGCCGCGAGAGCCAGTCGATGCCGTTCTTGAAGACCCCTGGAATGCCATTGTTGTACTCGGGCGTCGCGAGGAGGACGGCGTCGGCCTCGATGATGGCCGCCTTCAGTTTGGTGACGGCTTCGGGGATGCCGTGGGCGGCTTCGGCGTCGCCGTCATAGAGCGGAATGCCGTGGAGGGTGTGGACGGTGACGGTGGTGCCTTCGGGGGCCACGTCTCGCGCGGCGTTGGCGAGGCCGAGGTTGAAGGAGGCTTTGCGGAGGCTGCCGGCGATGGCGATGATGTGGGTCATGGGGCGCCCTACTCTGCGGCTTCGGTGCCGAGATCGGTGAGGGGGTCGGATTCGCCGAAGGCGTCGACGAGTTTGTCGCGGGCTTCGGCGGCTTCGCGCTGGCGGTTCCACATGCCGGCATAGACGCCATTGCTGGCGAGCAGGTCCGGGTGACGCCCACGCTCGACGATCTGGCCGTCGACGAGGACGAGGATCTCATCTGCGTCGACCACGGTGGAGAGGCGGTGGGCGATGACGAGCGAGGTGCGGTTGCGCGAGATGTCTTCCAGCGCCTGCTGGATTTCGCGTTCGGTGTGGGTGTCGAGGGCGGAGGTCGCCTCGTCGAGCAGGAGGATGGGCGGGTTCTTGAGGATGGTGCGGGCGATGGCGACGCGTTGCTTCTCGCCGCCCGAGAGTTTGAGGCCGCGTTCGCCGACGGTGGCCTGATAGCCATTGGGGAGTTTCGCGATGAAAGGCGCGATCTGGGCGTGGCGGGCGGCCTGTTCGACCTCGGCATCGGTCGCGTCGGTGCGGCCGTAGCGGATGTTGTAGGCGACGGTATCGTTGAAGAGGACGGTATCCTGCGGGACGATGCCGATGTGGGCGCGGACGCTTTCCTGCGTGACGTCGCGGATGTCCTGACCGTCGATGGTCACGCGGCCCGACTGGATGTCGTAGAAGCGGTAGAGGATGCGGGAGAGCGTCGATTTGCCCGCGCCCGAGGGGCCGACGACGGCGACGGTGTGGCCGGCCGGGACCTTGAAGCTGATGCCTTTGAGGATCGTGCGTTCGGGTTCGTAGGCGAAGACGACATTGTCGAAGACGATCTCGCCGCCGGTGACGGCGAGCGGCGGCGCGCCGGGCTTGTCCTTCACCTCGGCGGGGACATCGAGCACGTCGAACATCTTCTCCATGTCGATGACGGCCTGGTTGATCTCGCGATAGACCGTGCCGAGCAGGTTCAGCGGCATATAGAGCTGAACCAGGAAGCCGTTGACGAGGACGAGGTCGCCGAGGGTCATGCGGCCGGCGTCGATGCCGACCGCCGCCATCGCCATGATGATGGTGAGGCCGACCGCCATGATGGCGGCCTGCCCCGTGTTCAGGAAGGAGAGCGAAGTCTGCGAGCGTTCCGAGGCGCGGGCGTAGATGTCCATCGCCTGGCCGAAACGGCGGGCTTCGTGTTCCTCGGCGTTGAAGTATTTGACCGTCTCGTAGTTGAGCAGGCTGTCGACCGCCTTGGTGTTCGCGTCGGTGTCGCTCTCGTTCATCGTGCGTCGGATGGCGATGCGCCGTTCCGTGACGACGATGGTGAACCAGCCATAGAGGAAGATGGTGGCGAGCGTGGTGAGCGCGAACCAGATGTCGAAGGTGACGAAGAGGATGATGCTGACGAGGGTGAGTTCGAGCAGCGTCGGGAAGATGGAGAAGAGCGAGAACGACAGCAGCGTGTCGATGCCCTTGGTGCCGCGTTCGATGATGCGGTTGAGGCCGCCGGTGCGCTTTTCCAGATGGAAGCGGAGCGAGAGCGCGTGAATGTGGCGGAAGGTCTTGATCGCGACCTCGCGCACCGCCCGGTAGGCGACCTTGGCGAAGACGGCGTCACGAAGCTGGGCGAAGGCCTGCATCAGGATGCGGGCGACGCCGTAAGCGAGGATCAAACCGATGGCGACGGTGAGGCCCTGATAGGCCGGGCCGGGCTGAAGCGCGTCGACCGTCCAGGCGTAGAGGAACGGGACCGCGAGGGTGACGACCTTGGCGAGAACCAGGAGGCCGATAGAGATGAGGACGCGGCGTTTCAGCCCCGGGTGGCCGGCGGGCCAGATATAGGGGCCGAGCGCCCGGACGGCGCGGAAACGGTTCTTGGGCGGCGGCGGGGCCGCATCGGCAGCGGAAAGACTCATGTCGCCAACAGATAGGGGCTGCGCCTTGAAAGCGCAGCCCCCGGTTGTTCCTAAATGCTGAGGAAATCAGTTTTCTGGGCCGCGGTATTCCTGGTGGCAGGCCTTGCAGGAGGCGCCTACCAGCTTGGCGGCTTCACCGATTGCGGCGAGATCGTTCGCGGCGGCGGCGGTGCTGAGCGCGGCGGCGGCATCGTCGAAGGCTTTGGCCTTGGCTTCGAAGCCGGCCCAGTCGGACCAGATTTCGGGCTTGGCGCGGGTTTCCTCGATGCCCGTGCCGCCGGGGCCGGAGCCTTCGGGGAACATGGAGAGAAGCTCGCCGGCGACGTCGTCGATGGTCTTGGCGGCGGCCTGGGCAGCGGCGGCGTCCGAGCCGTCATACTGTGAGAGGCCCTGCATGGCGCCGCCTGCGGCCTTCAGCCGCTTCTCGCGGTATTCGACGAGATCCTGACCCGAGGTCGGCTTTTCGGAGCTCATCGAGGTGTTGATGCCGAGCACGGCAAAGGCAATGCCGATGATGATGCCGGCCAAAATCCACTGGAAGCGTTCGCGCGTCATACTCGTCATGTGTCCTCGGGGCGAATGGGTCCGCAACTTGGCCAACGCTAGCCGAGGGCGGGCACGGCGTATAGTCAGGCCGCGACGAGGGGAATCATGAC
>VFQQ010003872.1_pt1 | contig 13940 bp, 12 predicted proteins | sample 3512341 | NCBI WGS metagenome assembly VFQQ01 (sample SAMN10412373, study PRJNA504923) | tailings metagenome | isolation source: Relicate 2 Philex TSF1 revegetated site | place: Philippines: Tuba, Benguet | collected 2017-08-29 | reverse complement strand
ATGTAGGTGATGGCCGACTCGCAGCTCGCCGTCGATGTGAAGCCGGGATCGTAGGTGAAAGCGCCGGTCGTCGAATAGAGCGCACCGATGTCGATAACGTCCGGACCGACCGAACCGCTTCGGACCTTGAACTCGTGCGTCTTGCCGTCGAGCTCCAGTTTTGCCGTCTGTCCGGTCATCGCAAACTCCTTCTTGTTCCCTTGTCTGCAGGCCAAGACGATCCGCTACGCGGAACGCCACAAGCCCTTGAAATGCACGAGATTACAGCCGCCGGAATAGTTAGGGCTGATTGATCCGGCGGCAATGTTGCACCGCAAAAGAAACCTTTCAATGCTAAAGTTCTTGGACCAGAACTCCTAATCGATTTGATCCGCGATGCGAGCAAGACTTTCGTCCCGACCAAGCACGGCCAGTACGTCGAAAACGCCTGGTGAGGTGCTGCGGCCGGTCAATGCTGCGCGCAAAGGCTGCGCCACCTTGCCAAGCTTGACGCCCGCCGTCTCGGCATAGGCGCGTACCGCGGCTTCGGTCGTGGCGACGGTCCACTCACCAAGCGCCTGGAAATGGCCGAGCACGCCTTTGAGAACGGCCTTGGCGTCAGCGTCTAGCAATGAGGCTGCTTTTTCGTCCAGTTGCAGCGGGCGCTGGGCGGCGATGAAGTAGAGGCTGTCGGCCAGTTCCACCAGCGTCTTGGCACGTTCCTTCAGGCCGGGCATCGCCTGCAGCACCTGGATTTTCTTCTTCTCATCCAGCTGAGTGGCCAGCGCTTCGCCATTGGGCAGATAAGGCAGCGTATCGAAAAACACCTTGGTCAGCGCTGCATCGTCCATGCCGCGCATGTGCACGCCGTTCAGTGCCTCGAGCTTGGCGAAGTCGAAGCGGGCAGCACCCTTGTTGACGTCGGAGATATCGAACCACGACACCATCTGCTCGATCGACATGACTTCATCATCGCCATGGCTCCAGCCCAGGCGGGCAAGATAGTTGAGCAGCGCCTCCGGCAGGTAGCCCATGGCGCGATAGGCCTCGACGCCGAGCGCGCCATGACGTTTGGACAGCTTTGCGCCATCCGCGCCGTGGATCAGCGGGATATGCGCCATCTTCGGCACGTCCCAGCCCATGGCGCGGTAGATCGCGGTCTGCCGGGCGGCGTTGGTCAGATGGTCATCGCCCCGGATGATGTGAGTGACACCCATGTCGTGATCGTCGACCACGACAGCGTGCATGTAGGTCGGCACGCCGTCCGAGCGCAGGATGATGAAATCGTCGAGATCCTTGTTGGGAAAGCGCACCTCTCCCTGCACGAGATCGCTGACAACGGTCTCGCCTTCGCGCGGCACCTTGATGCGGATCGCACCTGCCACACCCTTCGGAGCCTCGGAAGCATCACGGTCGCGCCAATGGCCGTTGTAGCGCGGCGGCAGCCCCTGTGCGCGGGCGGACTCACGCATGGCATCCAGCTCGGCCGGCGTCTCATAGGCATAGTAGGCCTTGCCCAGCCGCACCAGTTCCTCGGCGACTTCTCGGTGGCGGGCGGCACGCTGGAATTGCGAAACGGCCTCGCCGTCCCAGGTCATGCCCAGCCAGGTCAATCCTTCGAGGATGGCGGCGGTGGCGGCGTCGGTCGAGCGCTCGCGATCGGTATCCTCGATACGCAACAGCATCTTGCCATTGGTATGCTTGGCATAGAGCCAGTTGAACAGCGCCGTACGTGCGCCGCCGATGTGCAGATAACCGGTGGGAGAGGGAGCAAAACGGGTTACGACCTGATCGGGCATGGAACTCTCGGGAAGAAGCGCGGGAGCGCGGACTTTCGTTGTTTGGGCGTTCATGTAGCATAGGAGGTCAGGGGCGCAAGGGGCAGGCCCGATGGCTGGACCGGGGAGGGTTGGGCGAGGGGGCGCTGATGCCGAACAAGGCATCAACGAGCGTCTTCTGTTCGCGTCTTCCTCAGTGAATGACGGCCAGGCTGCGGCAGCATTGCCTGACACTCGGCCGATCGGAAGGTCATCGCCGCTCGATGATCTGATCTCGGCGCGCCGGCATCCTGGTTCCGATGCCGGAGGCATGCCTCCAGGCGAGCGGCAATGGCCGACAACCCGCTGGCAAGACCTGCGAAATCTGATTGGCAGAGACCTGTTCGCCAAGGCGATCGCATTGGAGTTCGATCGCGGCATGGCGTTCCTGTTTGCGCCGGTTTTTCTCGGCGCGGGGGCGGCGATCTACTTCTCCCTCGATCACGAGCCGGCCTTCGCGCAGTTGATAGCAGGCGGCCTCGCCCTCGCTGTCGTTGCGCTGCTTTTGCGATCCCGCCCTGCCGTGCATCTCGCAGCGACGACCGCCCTGCTACTCGTGCTCGGCGTCCTCGCCGGAAAGGTCGAGACGTGGCGCATGCCGGGCGGCATGCTGGCAGCGCAGGTGTCGACCAGCGTGACAGGCCGGGTCGTTTCGGTCGAGCCGATGGCCAGTGGACGCACGCGATTGACGCTCGACGTCATCGACACTGAAAGACCCAAGCTGCGCTATCAGCCTGAGCGGGTGCGGCTATCAGCCTTGGCAATGCCGACCGATATCCGCGCCGGATCGATCGTCTCCGGCTATGCCCGGCTGATGCCGCCTGCCGGCCCTGTGCGACCCGGCGGTTATGATTTTTCCTTCGAAAGCTATTTCGACGGAATCGGCGCGACGGGCTTCTTCATGGGAAAGCCCAGGCTTGTTGCACTGGAGGGTTCCACGCCGCTCTCGACGCGGCTGTCGGTTGCCATCGAGACTGCACGTGAAACGATTGCGGATCGCATCCGTGCCTCGATTGGTGGGCCGGAAGGCGAGATCGCTGCGGCACTGATCGTCGGCGTGCGCGCCGGCATTCCGGACTCCGTCAATGAAGCGATGCGCAGGACGGGCATCTATCACATCATTTCGATTTCAGGCCTGCACATGGCATTGGTCGCAGGAACCGTGATGTTCCTGCTGCGCGGCGCTTTCGCGCTGTTTCCGGATTTCTCGGCGCGCCGGCCGGTCAAGAAATATGCTGCCTTCGCAGCCCTTTGCTCCATATCCGCCTATCTCGCGATCTCCGGGGTGGTGGTGGCGGCGGAGCGCAGTTTCATCATGCTGTCGGTGATGTTGATTGCTGTTCTGTTCGACCGAGCGGCGCTGTCGATGCGCAACCTGGCGATCTCGGCGATGATCGTGATCCTCACCGCACCGCATGAAGTGGTCGGTCCGTCTTTCCAGATGTCATTTGCCGCGACTGCTGCCCTGATCGGCGCCTACGCGGCTTGGGCGCAGCGGCGTGAAGTCATGCCTGCTCCCGCGCCGCCGGCGCGCTCGTTCGCCGGTTTCCTCGCGCACAAGTCGCTGATAGCGGTTGCTGGCATGGCTGCGACCTCGATCATCGCCGGGCTTGCCACGGCTCTGTTCGCGGTCTGGCATTTCCAGCGGGTCTCGCCCTTGAGTCTGTTCGCGAACCTTGCCGTGATGCCAGTGGTTTCGTTTGTCATGCTGGCTGCCGTTCTCAGCGCGATTGCCATGCCGTTTGGCGCCGATGGCCCGTTTCTCTATGCGATGGGCAAGGGACTGACGGTGATGATGGCGATCGCGGACTGGATTTCGGTACGCTCGCCTGTCGATGGGGTTGGGCTCGTCTCGACGCAATCGGTGCTCTTCGTTGCCGTAGCGCTCGCCATCGGTGCGATGGCGACGACATGGCTGCGCTTGCTGGCAGTGCCCTTTGTGCTGGCCGGCCTGGTTGTCATGGGCAATGTCGAAACGCCCGATGTGTTGATCTCGGAGGACGCGCGTCTGGTTGCCTTGCCAATCACCGGTGACGAGCTTGCTGTAAGCCGGGCGCGACCCAATCCATTCACGCTCGACAACTGGCGCCGGGCGCTCAACGTAGAAACGACGATTCTGCCGGAAGATGTTTCGAATGACGCTGAACTGACTGTCGAAAATGCACTCGACATGCCGCCTGGCATGCCGTTCCTGTGCGCTCGACGGATGTGTTTCGCCCGCCACCTGTCGGGTGCGGTCGTCGTCACGACGCCTAGTGCCGACATCGCCAAATCGGCCTGCGGGGTCGCGGCGCTCATTGTCATCGACGATGCAACTGCACCTGACCCCTGCAACGATCCGGCAGTGGTGGTTGTCACCAAGCAGGATCTCGCCCGCGTCGGCAGTGCGGCCGTACGCTTCGATTCTTCAGCTGATAAGCCGGCTAATATCCTGTTCGCGCTCGATGCCAAAGACCGGCCCTGGCATGCCCAGCGAGGATTTACGCGCGAGGCGAGAGGATTGCCGCCTCGCCCTGAAAAAGCGTTCTAATCCAAGCCAAAGCCAACAAACTCGGCCCGCTCTGCCTTTTCCGACAAACCGCTCTTCGGAAAGCCCTATCTATAGTCGGCTAAATTAGTGGGCTGCGCTCAATAGCGACGGATCAATCCAACCAGTTTACCCTGCACCTTGACCCGGTCCGGTCCAAAAATCCGTGTCTCATAGGCAGGATTGGCTGCCTCCAACGCGATCGAGGCACCCTTGCGGCGGAAACGCTTGAGCGTAGCCTCTTCCTCGTCGACCAGTGCGACGACGATTTCGCCCGGATTGGCCGAATTGGCGTTGCGGATGATGACCGTATCACCGTCGAAAATGCCAGCTTCGATCATGGAATCGCCTTTGACTTCCAGGGCATAGTGCTCGCCCCCCGAAATCATGTCCGGCGGTACGGAAATCGAATGGGTACGGTGCTGGATCGCGTCGATCGGTACACCGGCAGCAATGCGTCCCATGACAGGGATTGAAACGGAAGCCGCGACGTCGTCGTCGTTGCTGGGCGTCTGCAGACGTTGCGGTTCCTTGGGCACGGGACGCCCCAGACTGCCCTGGATGACCGCTGGCGAAAACTTCTTGGCCGCGTTGAGGCCAGGAGCAATCGAATCCGGCAACCGTAGCACTTCCAGCGCGCGAGCCCGGTTCGGCAATCGGCGGATGAAGCCACGCTCCTCGAGAGCAGTAATCAGCCGGTGGATTCCGGATTTGGAAGCCAGGTCCAGCGCCTCCTTCATTTCGTCGAAAGAAGGGGGGATTCCACTTTCCTTCAGCCGTTCATGGATGAAGAGCAAGAGCTCATGTTGCTTGCGTGTCAGCATCGCCACCCTCCGTGGAACGGAACCGGAATCAGAAAAACAAACCCGGAACAAACACTATCTGTTCCATTTGTGTTCCGCAACCATTTAAAGTTTAATGAATTTGTTGACGCTTTGTTCAACGTAGCGAGAAGGCTGGCGGTTCCCTGTTGCGAGATCCCACGTCCACGGCGGCCAAAAGACGCTGTCTCATCCTTGCTCGGCAAATAGATTTTCAGCCATGTAATCCACGAACACCCGGACTTTGGGCGAGAGGTGGCGATTTGTCGGCCACAATATTCGGAACGCCCCTGTTTCGCTGAGATGATCCGTCAGCAGTGATACCAGCTTGCCTTCGACCAGTTCCGCAGACACTGCGAACGGCGGCAGGCAGGTGATACCGAAGGAGCGCTCAGCGAGGTAGATCAGCGGCTCCAGCGTGCTGGCAACGGAGGTCACGGGAAGATCGAGTTTCAGGTCGCGGCCGCTGCGCACGAGGGGCCAGGGTTCGAGCCGCCCCGAATTCGCGTAACGATGGTGGAGACAGCGGTGATTGAGCAGATCCTCCGGCACTTCGGGCGTACCGTATTCGGCGAGATATTTCGGCGCCGCCACGATTTTGTGCCGAAAAGTGCCAAGTTTGCGGCTCATCAGGCGCGTGTCCCGTATGTCTCCCGTGCGGATCACCGCATCAAAGCCCTCTTCGATGACGTCGACCAGCCGGTCCGTAAAATCAAGGTCGAGATTGATATCCGGATATCGTTCCATGAAGGCCGATATGGTCGGCATCAACAGCATGCCTGCGAGTGGGAGGGAGACGCGAAGCTGTCCTCGGGGGCTCGCCTGCGATCTCGAAAGCTGGATCTGCGCTTGTTCGTACTCCAATTGAATGCGCCGGCAGGTTTCGAGAAAGAAACTTCCTTCCTCGGTCAGAGCCATGCTCCGCGTCGAGCGGTGAAAGAGGCGGGCACCCATTTCGTTTTCGAGCCGGGCGATCGCCTTGCCTACGGCCGAGGCTGTGAGGCCGAGCCGTTGTGCTGCGCCGACAAAGCTGCCGGCTTCCGCTACCTGCACGAAGATGCCGAGTGTTCCAAGTTTGTCCAATTGCGGAATTTTCTTCGTTAGTAATGGGATCGCGTGAATATTTATCTGCCTGTTTGTCCTGAATATCCAGAGGGCGCCGCGGCAAAGAAGGCCGCGATCGTCAGATGGAGACACTAATGAACGAACTCACCGCAGGTTTTTCAGCATCCCCTCAGCCGACGACCTTCGTCGTCAACGTCATCCATGCCCATCCGGGGAAACAGGAAGAGGCTTTCGCCATTATCCAGGACGTCGTGCATTACGTGGCCGAGCGCAAGGAAGGCTTTCTCTGGAGCACACTCGCCAGGAGCACCGACGGTGAAACCGTCGTCAATGTGGAAGCGATCCAAGGTGCCGGCAATGTCGATGAATTTTTCTCCGATCCTGTGTTCGTGGAGAAATTCCGGAAACTCGACACCGTATCGAAAAGCGAATTCCACACCTACACGGTCGATGATCTTGTCTTGCCGAAGCGCTCAGTGGAGTGATCGTCAGGTGAATTGCTCGGGGCAGCCGGTGGATGTTCAGTCTTATCACTGCCGCTGAAAGGATATCGGGAGCCAGCCGCGGGCAGGAGTCTGCATGGTTAGTGCTTCAGTCCGAACAAAATCATGTTGTCGGCTCCCGGTATTGTTTCAGAGACCGCTGCCTCGGGTCTGGTTCGCACAAAGTTGCCGCAACAAGACCTTTTGGGAACGGGCCAAAGCGATCCGCATTCTCTTTTCGAGCAATCGTGCTTGAAAGGAGAGAACGATGAAAACGCTTCTTCCCATGTATGCCGTTTGCGCAATGCTCGCAGGCGTTGGCGCCACCTATGCACAGGATACCGTGGTGGTTCCGGAAACGCGGACCGTGGTGGTGCCCGAAGCACGGCCAAATGCGATCGTGATCCAACCGGAGCAAAAGACTGTCATTCGCGAATATGTCCACAAGAATCCGGTGGCGTCGATCAATGTGCTGGGCTTGGAGCTCAATCTGGGCTCGAGGGTGCCCGAGACAGTAACGCTCTATGAGGTTCCCGATACACGCTATCGCTACACTGTCATCGACAACAGAACTGTTCTCGTGGATCCGGAAACCCACGAAATCGTCGAAGTCCTGAATTGATGCGATGTTCGAACCCTGGCTGACGGAAGTCAGCCAGGGTTTTCGCTATTGGTAATTCACTGCCGGAACGCCGGGATCAGCGTAGCATCAACACGCTGCAGGCCGCCCCGGCCTCAGCTGCTGCCGCATATGGCGCCCGAATGATCAAACCATTGGCCTCCGAGAGAGTTCGGAGCATCGAGGAATCCTGCACGCCAAACGGGGTGGCAGTTAACGTGTCGCCGTCCTGCTCAATCCGGGCACGGATGTAATCCTGACGGCGGTCATTGGCTCCCATGTTGGTCGCGATTCGCGCTTCGCGAATGTTCTGGCTGAAAGGTCTTCCACCAAGCCGCGCAAGCAGGGGTTTCAGGAAAAGTTGCGAACAGACGAGACTCGCCACGGGATTCCCCGGCAGCCCGATACAGCGGATTGCCCCCATGCGGCCGAACATCAGCGGTTTTCCGGGCCGCATGGCAAGTTTCCAGAAATCCAATGTCATGCCTTCACCGGTCAGGACCTGATGGACGAGATCATGGTCTCCGACGGAAGCGCCGCCCAGGGTGACGATCACGTTGGCGCCAGCCTCGACTGCCTGCCGTACGGCAGCAGCGATTGCGTCCCTGTTGTCGGGGGCGATGCCAAGATCCAGCGCATGCGCGCCGACAGACTGGGCTGCGGCTGCCACGCCAAAGGCATTGGACGAGATGATCTGATCCGGCCCTGGCGTACTGCCGGGTGGAAGCAATTCGTCGCCGGTGGCGATGATCGCGACCAGCGGGCGGCGCACCACGGCAAGGGCGGGATGGTTGGCGGACGCGGCGAGCGACAGCGCGGCGGCATCGAGAACCCGGCCCTTGCTGAGCAAGACGTCGCCGGCATTGAAATCCAGGCCTTTGCGACGGACATTGCGCCCTTCGGACGAAGGCTCCTGAACCTCGATGGTACCATCGCCGAGATCGCGTACGTTTTCCTGGATCACGATGGTGTCGGCTCCGGCGGGCAGAGGTGCGCCGGTAAAGACACGCACCGTCTCGCCGACGTCGACTGTCCCTTGGAACGCACGACCTGCGGGCGCGCTGCCGATCACCTTCAATCGGACCGGCGTTGCCGCAACGTCCGCGGCTTTCGTCGCATAGCCATCCATGGCGGAAGCATCGAAAGGTGGCTGCGTGCGCAGCGCCGCCAAAGGTGCCGCCAGCACCCGATCAAAGGCGTCCGCCAACGCGACGGTCTCCGCACCGAGCGGTTCGGCATCGCTCAACAGTCGCTGCAGCGCTTCTTCGACCGGTACCAGCGACATCAGGCACCCGCCTTGTAGTCGCCGGACTTTCCGCCGGTTTTCTCTACCAGCCTTATGCCGGAAATGATCATGGCGCGGTCTATTGCCTTAGCCATGTCATAGATGGTGAGACAGGCGACGGAAGCGGCTGTCAGCGCTTCCATCTCGACGCCGGTCTTCCCGGTGACGCGGGCAAGTGCCGTAACCTTCAACCCTGGCAAGGCATGGTCCGGCTCAATATCGACCGAAACCTTGGTCAACAGCAGGGGATGGCAGAGCGGGATCAGTTCATGCGCCTTTTTTGCGGCCATGATGCCGGCGATGCGGGCGGTTCCCAGCACATCGCCTTTCTTGGCGTTTCCGTCCAGGATCATGGCCAGCGTCGTAGCCTGCATCGAAACGAAACCTTCGGCCACCGCGGTGCGCACCGTTTCTTCCTTGTCGCCGACATCGACCATGTGCGCCTCGCCCTGCGCACCAAGATGGGTGAGGGCGTTCCCGGACATCTTCAGACAGCCTCGGCTTTGGCGTCGAGGCCGAGCAACTCGCGCGTTGCCGACGTCACGTCAGCCTGCCGCATCAGGCTTTCGCCGACGAGGAAGGTGCCGATACCGCTTTTTTCCATTCGGAGGCAATCGTCATGGGTGAAGATGCCGCTTTCGCTGACCAGCAATCGATCGGCCGGCACCATCGCCGCCAGCCGCTCCGAGGTTTCGAGACTGGTTTCGAACGTGCGCAGGTTGCGATTGTTGATGCCGAGCAGGCGTGACCTGAGTTTCAAGGCGCGCTCCGTCTCTTCCTCGTCGTGCACTTCGACCAGCGCGTCCATGCCGAGCAAAAAAGCGGTGTCTTCAAGCTCTGCAGCCAATTGATCATCGACACTTGCCATGATGATGAGGATCGCATCGGCGCCCCAGGCGCGCGCTTCGTAAACCTGGTAAGGATCGAACAGGAAGTCCTTTCGCAGTGCCGGAAGAGCGACAGCCTCGCGGGCCGAGGTCAGGAACTCAGGCGCACCCTGGAATGAAGGTGAATCGGTCAGCACCGACAGACAGGCAGCTCCGCCAGCCTGATAGGCTCTCGCCAGAACGGGCGGGTCGAAGTCGGCGCGGATCAAACCTTTGGACGGACTTGCCTTCTTGATCTCCGCGATGAGCGCAAAGGCGCCGGCAGCGCGCCTGGCTTCGAGTGCGGCCAGGAAACCGCGCGGACGGTCGGCGTCGGCAGCGCGCGCCTTGATCTCGATGAGTGGCAGGCGTGCCTTGGCGGCGGCAATCTCTTCGCGCTTATAGGCTTCGATCTTGCGCAGGATATCGGCCATTGTCGTCGGTCCTGACCTATTCGTTGGAAACCTTGACCAGCGTTTCCAGCACTGCCCTGGCTTTGCCGGTGTCGATGGCTGTGGCGGCCTGCTTCACCCCGTCTTCCAGAGTTGCCGCCCGGCCGGCCACCACAAGGCCCGCACCGGCGTTCATCAACACGGTATCACGATATGCACCCGGTGCGCCGGAAAGCAGTCTGCGCAGCGCCTCGGCATTATAGCTGGCATCGCCACCGCGCAGATCCTGCTTGGTGTGGCGTTTCAACCCGACCATCTCCGGCGTCAGCTTGAAGGTGCGGATCGCACCGCCAACCAGCTCAGCCACGTCGGTCTCGCCGGTCGTGGTGATTTCGTCATAGCCGTCGCCATGCGCCACCCAGGCGTGATCGGCACCGAGTGCCTTCAACGTCTCCGCCACGGGAACGATCCATTCCGGGGCGAACACGCCGACCATCTGGCGGCCTACGCCCGCCGGATTGGAGAGGGGGCCAAGCAGGTTGAAGATGGTGCGGGTGCCGAGCTCTCCGCGCACCGGGCCGACATGTTTCATGGCCGGATGATGCGAGGGGGCGAACATGAAGCCGACGCCAGCTCTGGCAATGCAATCGCCAATCGCTTCGGGCGTGAGGTCGATCTTGATGCCGAGGCCGGTCAACACGTCGGCCGAACCGGTCTGCGAGGACAGGCCACGATTGCCGTGTTTGGCCACAGGTACGCCGGCACCGGCTATGACGAAAGCGGATGCCGTCGAAATGTTGAGCGAATGCGAGCCGTCCCCGCCAGTACCGACGATATCGACTGCTCCGGCCGGAGCTTCCACGCGCAGCATCTTGTCGCGCATGGTGGCGACTGCGCCGGAAATTTCGCTAACGGCCTCACCACGCACACGCAGCGCCATCAGGAAGCCGCCGATCTGGCCGGGCGTCGCATCGCCCGACATGATGATGTCAAAGGCCTCGCGCGCCTCCTCAAAGGACAGCGTCTTGCCCGCTGCAACCTTGGCGATATGAGGCTTCAGCGCACTCATTGGATCTGCTGAGCCTGCTCGATCGCCACCTGGTCGACCTTGACGCTGAACTGCGACTGCAACTGTGCGACCATCTCCTCCAGCAGGTCGTCGGACATGCCGGATGCGAAGGACTTCTTGACGTCGTCGGGAACCGCCGACGCGTCGGCGGCGGCCGGTTCGAACACTTCCGCCACCTTGAACAGGATCTTGGCCGTACCTGTCGGGGCAGCGACGATGCCGGAGCCACCTTCGGCGACGGCAAAGGCAGCGGTGGTGCCTTCCTTGCCGAAGTCGGCGTCGTCGGCTTCACGCTTCAAGCCGCGCTTGGTCTGCTTTTCGAGCTTGAGTTCGCCGGCGACTACATCGAGGGTGGTCCCAGCCTTGACGCGCTTTTCCAGTTCGTCCGCCTTGGCCGCAAGCCGCTTTTCAGCTTCTGCCTCGGTCCAGTCGGCGACTACCTTCTGGCGCACTTCGTCCAGCGTGCGATCACGCGCCGGCGTGACGCCGTTCAACTCGTAAAAGACATAGCCGTTGTCGGCGGTGGTCAGACCTTCATTCTCGATGCCCTGTTCGGCGTCGAATATGGCGCGGATCAAAGACACGGATTCCGGAAGGCCGGTCACCACCGTACCGTCCGGCCGCTGGCCAGTCCGGTCGATGGCCTCGATCGGGACGACCTTCAGCTTCAGCTTGTCTGCGGCTTCCTGCATGGTCGAGCCGCCAGCACGTGCATCCTCATAGGAATCGTGTGTATCGAGCAGGATGCGGCTCGCTTCGTTGACGGCCAGTTCCTTGCGGATCTGATCGGAGACTTCGGCCACCGACTTCACCACTTCCGGCTTGATTTCGGTGACGCGAAGCAAGACCGGGCCAAAGGCACCCTGGACGACCGGGCTTACCTCGTTGGCCTTGAGCGCAAAAGCGGCCTCCGCCACGGCTTTGTCGGCGATCTTGTCCTTGGCCAGCGTTCCAATCAGGGTGTCGGCAGGCGTCTTGCCTTCGGCTGTCACCAGCTTGTCGAAGGTCGCGCCACTGCGCAGCGAATCGAATGCTGCGGTTGCCGCTTCGGGTGACTTGAAGACGAGCTGCTCGATCGTGCGTGTCTCCGGCGTCGTGTAGCGGGCCTTGTTCTTCTCGTAGTCGTCCTTGATCTGCTGCTCGGTCACCGCGGAGAGGTCCATGATGTCCTCCGGTTCGAGGCGGACATAGGAGAACTTCCGGTATTCGGGGGCAGCATATTTCTTCTTGTTGGCCTCGAAATAGGTGCTGAGATCGCTGTCGGACGGCGCCGGGATCGGCTCGACCAGCGACTTCGGCAGGACCAGATAGTCGATGGTGCGGTCTTCGCCGCGATAAAGCGCAACAGCCTTCAGGAACGTATCCGGCGCCTGCATGCCGTCGGATACGGCTTCGACGATCTGCTGGCGGGTCGCCACCTGCACGCGGTTCTTCAGATAGTCTTCCGGCCGCATGCCGATCTGGCGCAGCACGTAATCGAACAGGCGGCGGTCGAACTGGCCATTGCCGCCCTTGAAGGCTGGGTCGTCGCGGGTGAGTTCGGCAACGCGATCCTCGGAGAGGCCAAGGCCAAGCTTGCGGGCCTGCTCATCCAGCACCGCACCGGAAACAAGTTGCACGAGCACGCGGTTGTCGACGCCGAGCGCCTTGGCCTGCTCCCGCGTCAGGCGCTGGCCGAACTGCTGCGACATGACATTGAGCTCGCGATCGTAGGCGAGGCGATATTCCGTGACGGAAACGGACGTGCCGCCCGTCGTCAGCACGCTGTGGTGCCCGGCGATGGTGCCCATCATGCGGCTGGAGATGCCCCAAACAGCGAAGCTGACCACCAAGAGGGAGAGCAGGGCTTTCGCGACCCAGGTTCCCGCCGCGCTTCGCAATGTAGAGAGCATGATGATGTCCGTATTTGAAGTAAGCCAAGCGCAATAGCGTCCTTCAGCCCTACTGTCGATTGCTTTGTGGCCGGTTTTTGGTAGGGAAGGCGCAAACAGAACGATCGGAGAACCGCAGAATGACGCCAGGTATACGTCCCCTTGTGGCAGGCAACTGGAAGATGAACGGGACCGGCGCTTCGCTTGGTGAACTGCGTTCGATCAGCCAGGGCTTCATGAGTGGCCTGGACACGGAAACCGATGCACTTGTCTGCGTTCCGGCAACGCTGCTTTCGCGTGCCGCCGAGGCGGTTGCGGGCACTCCGGTCAAGATTGGCGGCGAAGATTGCCACGGCAAGGAAAACGGTGCGCATACCGGTGATATCTCGGCGGAGATGCTGAAGGACGCCGGTGCCAGCCACGTCATCGTCGGGCATTCCGAGCGTCGCACCGACCATGGCGAGGATGATGCGACCGTCCACGCCAAGGCAGAAGCCGCCTGGCGCGCCGGTCTTGTCGCGATCATCTGCATCGGCGAGAGCCGCGAGCAGCGCGAGCAGGGTGCCACACTCGATATCCTGTCCCGTCAGGTTGCCGGTTCGGTGCCTGCGAGTGCGACGGCTGTGAATGCTGTCCTGGCCTACGAGCCTGTCTGGGCCATCGGTACCGGCTTGACGCCGACCGCCGGTGATGTCGCCGAAGCACACGCCCATATCCGCGCGAAACTTGCGGAGAAGCTCGGGGCAGTCGAAGCCGCAAAGATTCGCATTCTTTACGGGGGGTCCGTCAAACCTTCCAACGCAGTTGAATTGCTGGGGGTTGCCAATGTCGACGGGGCGCTGGTCGGCGGCGCCAGCCTGAAGGCGGCCGACTTTCTCGGCATCGCCGAAGCTTATCGGAGCCTCTAGGAACCCGGTCGGCGGTTGCAAAGGCAACCCCGATCCCCATATTCGGGTGCCGGGCTTGGAAATGCCACGAAAGCATTGTATGAGCCGCCACCTGTTCACCGGTCGCCGCTGGTGTCCGAGCCAGTTTTGCCAAGGTAGACAATGCAAACCGTCCTGATCGTCATCCATCTCATGATCGTGCTCGCGCTTGTCGGCGTGGTGCTCCTGCAACGCTCGGAAGGTGGCGGTCTCGGCATCGG
>VFQQ010003871.1_pt1 | contig 13944 bp, 19 predicted proteins | sample 3512341 | NCBI WGS metagenome assembly VFQQ01 (sample SAMN10412373, study PRJNA504923) | tailings metagenome | isolation source: Relicate 2 Philex TSF1 revegetated site | place: Philippines: Tuba, Benguet | collected 2017-08-29 | reverse complement strand
GCCGCCCTGCGCACCCTCCACCAGGTCCCGCTCCACAATCTCTTGGATCACCTGCAAGGCAAGCATGGCGGGAGCAAGTGGTGGATTAGGAGGATCTGGGCCACAGGTTGAAGGCGGGGGCAGAGCGTTCAGGCCCGGCATGCTTGCATGCGCCCACTGCGGCCGGGCGCAGCGGCCAGCAGCGTGGGTCATGAGAGGCAGCAAGCAAGGGAGGTGTTGATTGCCCAGCAGGCGGCGAGCGCATGGGCAGCGGGCAGCCGCTTACTTGTGCGGGCAGCAGGCCCTCGGTGCGCAGCGCGGGCTTGTTGGCGTCCATGCCCACAAATATGAGGGTGGGCAGGCCGTGGATCTGAAAGAAGGGGGGCAGGGAGAATAAACAATGAGCAGTCACCAGGCTGAAGGGCAGCGCCTGGCCGGTCTGGATCCAAGCGGCATGCCTGCCAATCGGCCAGCAGCCAGCCAGCCAGCCTGCCTGTCTGCGCCCTGCTAGCCTAAACTCGACGCCTTACACCCAGCCGCTTGCCTGCAGCTGCGTGGAGATGTCTGGGTTCTTGTCGGTGTCAATCTTGAGGATGCGCACCGCGTCGCCCATGCGCTCCGCCACCTGCGGCAGAACAAGTTGAAACAGTAGTGACAGCGCAGCCCGGCTTCAGTGGGCACACACCCCTGGTGTCGCTCGTTTGAACGGCGGTGAACGTGCATCATTCACCTGCACAAGCAGCTCCGCACACTGCTGACGTGCTGGACAGGTCACGCCCAGCAACACATTGTCAGTTCCCTAAGCAGCACCCAGGTCGAAAGCGCAGCAGGCTGGGCAACAGACGCACAAACTCTTGCCAAGCCCCCACCCAGCCAGCGCCTCACCGTCTCCAGCTCCTTGGCCAGCAGCACGCAGGGCCCGCACCACGTGGCGTAGAAGTCGATGATCAGCGGGCGGTCGCGGCTCAGGATCTCCGCCTCCAGCTGCTCGGCGTCCACTTGCACAATCTGGGGAGGGGAGCAAGGAGGGCAGCAGGAGCAGGGTGGGCCGGCCGACCGGCGGCAAGCGGCGGCGGCTGGACGGCCCAGACCCGGCCTCCCCACCGGCGCCGGAACGCCCAAAGCATGCAGCGACCCTCGTGCACCTCCCAGCCGGCCTCACGTTGGCGTGCTGGCTCTCTGCCCGCACCGCCACGGCGCGGCGGAGCGGCCGGGCCGCCAGTGGCCGCTGCGGCCGCACCACTGGCTGCGGCTGCACCCGCACAGCTGAGAAGGCTCTGCGGGGCCCCATGGCGCAGGGCGTCCGAGTTGCGAGCGTCGCCGACATGGTTGAACGAGTCTCTGGCGCTCTGCAAGTGATATAATGTTGCGATCGGGCTGTCGTGGGCCCCGATCCCGCCCTGTTTGGCTCAAAAGGGCGCCTTGCATGGAAGCGCAAGTTCCGATGCAGCACCAGAGGGCGCTTGGGCGCCGCCAGGTGCATTCTGCGATCGTGATATGCCCCTTTGAGTGCAATCAGCGTTGCCGGGATGCGACAGCATGCCCCGCTGCTCCCCACCGAAAGCAAGCTCCCTGCAGCCTTCATTGGGGACGTTGCCGCTCTATGCATAGCAACTTGGAGCTCATCGGATTGCGTCAAGTCCACCCACAGCCCCAATGCATGCTGCAGCAGTGCGGGCACCGCTGCCGCCGCCAGTGCCGCCTGCGCCGCCGCTGCGACCAGCGGCACCCTCCTGCTGGCGGGCATAGGCAGCCAACTGCTGGTTTACGAGCTCCCCTCTGGTCGGCTGCTCTGCTGCGAGACTGCGCTGCCAAGCGCGGCTCGCTTGCACGGCATCGCATGGCTGCCCTGCCCGGCAGAGGCGAACGGCCGGCCCGTGCTGCTGGTGGCGGTGCATGGCGGGCGGCATGCGGCGCTGCTGCGCCTGCTGGGCCCGGCAGCAGCTGCACAGGACGGCGGCGACAGCGACAGTGACGGCCATGCTAGTTGGGAGCTGCAGCTGCTCACACAGCTGCGCTTTGTGGAGTGGACGACGGAGGTGCAGCTGGCGCCGAGCAGCGGTTGCAGCGCTCAGCTGGCTGTGGGCCTCAGCAGCAATGCGGTGCAGCTGTTTGCGGTGCACTGCAGCAGTGCCGGCGGCAGCGGCGGTGGCGCACCGCCGCGCTGTGTGCTGCAGCAGCTGGGGCAGGTGGAGTGCGGCGACCGCTCCCTGCTCTACTCAATGGCCCTGCTGCCTCGCCAACAGCAGCAGCCATGCGGCGACAACTGCAGCAGCAGCAGCAGTGCGCGTGTGAGCAGCGGCAGCAGCGGCAGCAGCAGCGGCCGGACGAATACCGGCTGGCTGGTGGCAGCAGGCACCATCCTGCATGATGTGCTGGTGTGGGCCGTGCCCGCCCCAGCATCCCACCCAGCGGCGGCAGCCACAGCAGTCGGCGGCTCGGCGGCGCATGCGCTTCTGGTGCCGAGCGAGCGGCGGACCGTTGTGGCGCCTCTGTTCCGGCTGAAGGGCCATGTTGGCTCCGTCCACAGGTGTGCTGGCGGTCCTTGCCCCCTACTTGGCGTCTGTACTGCTATGCCGTGACACCTGGTGCTGCCGCTGTGAGCCGCTGCTGCATGCGCTGCGGCCTGCTGCTCAATCGCTTGCTCCCGCAAGTTCCCACTGCTTCTGAACTGCGTCTGCCTGCCGCTCTTCCTGCCTGCCTGCAGCATGCGATGGTCACCCTGCGGCCAACTGCTGGCCTCAGGCAGTGACGACCGCTCGCTGCGGGTGTGGTGTATCCCCCAGCCCTCCCCAGCCGCCGCCCAGCCACCCAGCACCAGCCAGGCAGGGACCACAGCGCAGGCGGCAGACATGGTGCAAGCGTCAGTGGCTGAGCTGCAGCCGCTGCACACGCTGTGGGGCCACGGCGGCCGCCTCTGGGACTGCTGCTTCGGCGGCGGCGCATGGGCGGGCGGTTGCGATGCTGGGATCGGCGGCAGCGGAGACAGTGGCGCAAACAGCGGCAACAGCAGCGGCAGCGGCGGCGGCAGCGGCAGCAGCCTGGGCAGCGGCAGCTGGACGGGAGGGCTGGGCAGCTTCCTGGTGACTGCCTCTGAGGACTGCACATGCCGCGTGTGGTGCCTGGCCACGGGCCGCCAGCTGGCTGTCTTGGAGGTGCGAGTGGCTTGCTGGGTAGACGGGGGCCGGACTGCTGCATCTTTGCAGTGCCTGCAATGCCGCATGTGCTGTGGTGGCTGTTTCTCACTTGCGTATTTCCACCAGGCATTGCTTGATGCGCAACTTTGGTTATCATTGTTCCCTCGCCCGCAGGGGCACCGCGGCCGCGGTCCTTGGTCCTGCGCGCTGCTGCCGCGCCCAGCGCCAGGACAGCCAGCCGCAGTACTGCCGCCCCTTGTTGCACACGCTGCCGGGGAGGAACTTCAGGTGGCTGCTGCTGCCACAGCGCAGGAGGCTGCGTCCGCCGCAGCTGCTGCTGGCTGCTACCTGCTGACCGGTGGTGCAGATGCCAGCATCAAATGCTGGACGCTTGCAGACTGGCTGCCCTCGCCGGCTGCCGCAGCATGCCCAGCGTCAGCAGCAGGTGCCGAGTTGTGCACCCTGCAGGGCCTGCCGCCGTGCCCAGAGGCCACTGCAGTAGGGCAGTGCCGCAGCTATGAGCCGCCCGCTGCACAGCACAGCGTGCAGCAGACGCAGCAGGACGCTGGCGCACTGCAGAAGCAGCAGCAGGAGCAGCAGGCAGACGCAGGAGCTGTGACAGCCAGGGATAGCCGGACGGAGTGGGCTCGCTGCCTCGCGCTGGCCAGCAATGTGCGCTGGAGCAGCGGCGACGGCGGCAGCAACAGCTGCTGCAGCGGTAGCCAGCAACCACGGCGGCGGCGCCAGCTGTATGTGGCGACCAACCGTGGCCTGGTGCACCGCGTGCAGCTGCCAGGTAAGCTGCAGAAGAATGCCATGCTAGCAGTTGCAGGTTGTTGTCAAGATTACACCAGCATGTGCGGCGTTCATACTACGGAAGGCACAACTGCCCTCCTTTGCTCGCTGCATCCCCGGTGCACATGCCAGAATCTATTCAGCAACCGTTTGGCTCCCTTCCACTTTCTCTTTATGCAGATGCCAGTCAAGGGCTGCCCGAGCGCTGGGAGTGCATACACAAGGCGAGCACTGCTGGTGGCGATGCACGGCCGTACCTGGCGCTTCGCGTGCTGCCCCAGCCAGCATGCCCAGCAGGGCAGCCGGGCAGCCATAGCAGCGGCAGCAGCGGTGCAGATAGCGGCAGCAGCGTGTGGCTGGCGCTCAGCGATTTAGCAGGCACAGCCACCATCTTGCTTGACCATCGTTGTGGCAGCATCAGCAGCAGCGGCGGCGGCATCAGCAGCAGTGGCAGCAGTGCCGGCGCGCGGTGTGTCGCACACTGGCGGCCTTACAGCAGCTGCGCTGGGCCAGCTGGCGTGTGGTGGGGCAGCAGCAGCAGCGGCGGCGGCGGCGGGACCCTGGGGAATGCTGCCGGGCTGGGCAGCCGCTACTGCTTTACCACAGGCGGCAAGCAGCTGGTCACAGCCTGGCTGCTGCCGCCCCTGAGTGCAGCAGCAACCGCAGAGCAAACTCGACTGGCTGAAGCGCAGCTGCCGTTTGCTGGGTATGCCAATGCGGTAGCAGCGGCGGCGCTGCCTTGGCTGCAGCCTGGGAAAGCAGCAGCAGCAGCAGCAGCTCTGGTGGCAGTTGGAGACAGCTCTGGTAGCGTGACTGTGCTGTTGCTGGTGCTGCCTGGCGGCCTGCAGCAGCAGGAGCCATGTGCACCAGAAGCTGACCGCACGGCAGCGCCTAACGGCACAGCCACAGCACCAGCGCAGCAGCCGGCATCGCTGGCTGGTGGCGGCGGCAGCAGTCGGCTGGTGCCGCTTGCGGCGGCTCGGCGCGTGCATGCCGGCACACCTGTGCGTGCCGTGCAGCTGCGACTGCCTGCCCTTGCCAGGGGAGCAAGCTTGGAGCAGCAGCTGGCTGCAGTTGAGGTTGTGACGGCTGGCGGCGATGGCGCAGTACACACATTGCGCCTTCCGGCAGCGGCCGTGGCAGCAGCGCAGCGCACGCTGGGCACGGCGGACACACTGGCTGCTGATGCCGAGTCAGGTGCAGAGCCTGCTGCAGAGGCGGCACTGGCCGCTCTGCAGCTGGGAAACGGCAGCCAGGAAACAGCAGCGAGTCACGGCTCGGCATCAGAGGCGGCACAGGCAGCGCGGCCGGCGGCAGAGCAGTGCGTCCTGCCACGCCTGCTGGCCGCTGCAAGCCGGCGGTACGAAGCAGTCACCCACATAGAGGGCATCCTGCCGGCTGCACTTGACAGCAGCAGCAACACCGCCGGCATTGTCGTGTATGGCTTCCACGCCTCGCACTTTGCAGTCTGGGATGAGGGCGCGGACGCAGAAGTGGTGCAGGTGCGGGCACTGGACAATGCACTAGGACCACAGATTTGTTTGATGTGATGCCTTCAGCAGCTCACCCAGTCGACTGGCCGATTGATTTCACTGCCTGTCTGCACTCGCAGGTGCCGTGCGGCGGATGGCGGCGCCCCTCTGCCGCCAACGTGGCAGCTGCAGACGACTTTGCCTTCTGTGTGCTGCACGATGGGCGCCTGTGGCTGTACCGGTGAGAGTGCGATGCGCCCCTTTCTGCATGGTGTGTTGTGTATTGCAGTATGGTGGTGCGTGGTTGATGAGAGATTGCGTCCCCAAGCTGCTTTTTACCCTGTTCACCCTGCAAGGCACCATTCCCTCCCCTGGCTTGCCCTGCAGGCGGCAGCCAGACCCCCTCGCCCCGCCGCGCTGCCTGCACCCGCCGCACCACTGCAAGGAGCAGCACTGCGTGCGACTCCTGGCACTGCCGAGCCTGTCCAGTGGTCAGCTGATGGGCGGCAGCAGCAACGGCAGCGAGGCAGAGCAGGCAGCAGCAGCAGCAGCAGCAGCCACCAGTTTCTGCTGCATCACGGGTGGGGAAGATGCTACAGTGCGCCAGCTGCTGCTGCCCTCGCAGCAGGAGCAGCAGGATCGGCCCGCCGACTGTAGGGTTGGTGGCAGCAGTGGCAGCAGCAGTGGCAGCAGCAGTGGCAGCATTGGCAGCAGCATTGGCAGCAGCGGAGGCCTGTTCTCCTTTGCAGGGCTCCTGACCGAGCAGGCCCGAGGCACAGCCGTCAAGTCCCTTGCCCTGCTGCCGGCGCCGCCGCCGCAGCCAGGCGGCCGGCGGCACTGGCTGCTGCTGTCTGCGGGCGCCCGTCAGACGCTGCTGCTCAGCCGCCTGCAGCAGCAGGAGGGGCAGGGCAGGGGCGGCCGGCCGCTGCCGCTGCTGTGCGATGAGCTGGCAGTGAAGGACCCGGTGGCATCAGACAAGCGCACGCCACGCTCCCAGGTGCGCCGCCGGCACCAGGCATTTGTTAGCTTATGCAATACTGGAAGTAAGTGCATCACTGCTGTTTCTCGTTTGCAACGTTTGTCGGTGTATCCCTTCTGCTGCAGAGCCTCAAGCTGTGGAGCGACCTGCGCTACCTCTCAGTCAGCGCTTTCCTAGCGCAGCGGCAGCCACAGCAGGCGCAGCAGGGCGGCCGGCGTCCTGCAGCCCCTGCAGCTGCAGGCAGCAGTAGGTCGGGCATGGCAGGAGCCACGGCAGCACCAGCAGTGGCGGCAGCAGCGGCGGCGGCGGCAGCATCAGAGCCAGCAGGTGCCCAGCAGCCGCTGCTGTTCATCGTGGCAGCTGCCTCGGATGCCAGCTTGGAGCTGCTGTGTTCTGACTTGGCAGGCACGCCGCGCCAGCTGGGAACCGGCCGCCGCCCCGATCAGTTCCCCGCTGTGGCCCGGCTGAGCCACCACACCTGCCCAGTGCTCAGCACCGCGCACTGCGGGCTGGGGCTGCCTGGCGGGGAGGGCGCAGTGGTGCAGCGGGATGGCCCGACTGGCGTGGCAGCAGGGGTGTGCAGCAGCGGCAGCAGCGGCAGCCCAGCTGTTCGGCACGTTGCGTTCAGCGGCGCAACAGATGGCACAGTGGCTGTCTGGGATCTGACCCCCGCCGTGGCGGCGGGCACCAGCACTGCTGCTGCCCTGCTGGGCAGCCCAGCGCAGCAGGGACAGCATGCGCAGCAGGTGCTGGCTCCGCTGCTGGTGCTGCCCAGCCTGCACCAGTCGGGCGTCAACTGCATGGCTGTGGCGCCTGCAGGTGAGCTTTTAGTGTTCAGGCGTGGTCGGGCACGTGCTTGCTTGCTTTGCACGCTCTAAAGCAGATGGCAGGCTAGTGGCTGTGCTTCCTCTCACACGCCCTGTGGCCGACTACACCTGCTGACCAGCTGACCGCTCATCCATTGTGTCTTCCCATGCAGGCGAGGGCCGTCTGCTGCTGCTGACCGGCGGCGACGACCAGGCTCTGTGCCTTACGCTGCTGCAGCTGGCCAGGCATCCCAGATGCGCTGGTACCCTGGACAGCAGCAGCGGTGGTGGGAATGGCGGCGGCGGCGACAGCAGCGACAGCAGCGGCGGCGGCAGCAGTGGCATCGCCTGTCGGGAGCTGCTTAGGCTGACCATCCCCAATGCCCACTCCTCAGCTCTGCGCTCCGCCTGGCTCTCGCAGCTGCTCCCAGCCTCTAGCAGCAGCAGTGGCAGCCAGGGTGGGCGCCCGTCCGGGGCCAAGGATGCACAGCCAGCATCAAGTGAGGCAGCAACACAGCCAGCAGCAGGAGCAGCAGCAGGCAGCCCAGCAGGGGACGCAGGTGGCAGCGCAGCACTGCATGCCACTGCTTTCACGCTGGGTTTGGACCAGCAGCTGCGCCGCTGGAACCTGCGGCTGTGCCCGCCGCTGCTCGGCCCAGGCTGGCACGTCTGCAGCTGGCCAGAGCTGCCGCTTGAGCTGCCCGAAGACCTTGGTGAGGCTTTGGCAGTAGAGACCTGGCTTGAAAGTGCTCGCTACAGTGCTACCAGCGCACCCAGCGGCAGTGGCAGCTGCACGGATGGCAGCACCTGCGACGGCACTGCCTGGCAGATCACAGCTGAGGAGTTGGGCTGCCGCTTCACACAAGTGGCAGAGCCTGCTGCTCTGGACGTGCTGCCGTGCGGCGACAGCCAAGCTGCGGGCCTGCCCGGCCTAAGCGGCAGCTATGTGATTGCCGTGGCGGGGCGAGGCACCGAGCTGCTCACATGGCAGAGCTAGCTGTGCGGTGTCTAGCAGCCGCTACAATGTGCCCTCTTCCGCCTGCATCTCGGCCGCATGCACCCCGCCGTGTCCATCCAACGCTGCAATTCATCACAGTTCTGAAATGAAATTGTTGCAACTCTTATTGAGAAAGATGCCGTTTGCAAGGTGCACATGCAAGACAATGCAACCGCACCGCCGCTCGCTTCGCTCAGCCCGCACCAGCTGCCGCTGCTGCTGCCGCAGCCGCTGCTGCTCCAATCTCGCGTGCTGGTTCCACGTCCGGCCCCAGCACTTCTCTGAAGCGCTTGCCTCCAACCTCCTGCAGCCCCTTATTGAAGGTATCTGCCAGCAGAGTGAACAGGTCGTGCTGCTCCTTGGAAAGCGGGGGCTTGTGCTCTCCAGGGCCGATGAACAGGCCGGGCTGCCAGGGCGGGGGCAGCGGCACCAGCGGCACCTGCGAGGAGGGTCGAGGTGGTGGCTGGAGGTGCACAACAAAACCAGGGGGACGCCAGCGGTGCACTGTGCGCTCGTGGCAGCGAGCCGCAAAGGGGACGAGTCTAAACGGGTGCCAGGGCAGTTGAGATAGCCCTCCATGCAGCACCTCTCCAGGCAGCAAGCAGCTCCTGAGCAGGCCTTCAGCGCGCACCTCTTCCATGACCTGCTGCCGCGTCCACACCCGCTTCTCAAACTGCCACGCCAGGCTGGCGTTGGCGGCCCAGCGGATGCGGCACGCGTATGTGTAGTGGAACTGTGGAGGGGCAAGGGTGGGAGGGCAGAGGGACGTTGCTGTTGCTGCATGAGCGCAGGGCACAGTGCATTGTGTTTCGGCTCCCAAACCAACACAAAGACAGTACGATTGCCAGTTGGCAAACGCAGCCACATTACTCCAGCTGACCAATAGCGTGTCTTACTGACACCTGACCTAGCTCCACCACCCCCGTACCTGCGTCGCGCTGCCCAGCTGAGTCGCAGCGGGCGGCAGCACAATCAGCGTGCTGCGCATGCCTCCCTGCAAACGTGCCAAGAAGTGCAGGAGGGCGCAGCCAGATGATGACCTGTGACCTGAACTGAAGTCCAGCAAGGCGCAGACCACAGCTCCCTCACGGGGGCCACCTCCTTAGACACGATCCACGCATGTCTGCAGGCACCGCCAGAACCCCGGCAGGTGCAGCCGACCGCAGCCGCCATGCAAGCACCACACACCCCGGCAGGCGCAGCGCACCTCAAGCCTCAGGGGGACTCGCTCCACTGCCATGGCTATAGAAAAGGAGTACATGTCGCGCACCCTGGCGGAGAAGAAGTGTTGGGCGGTTGGTACGATGAGAGGAACGAAAGCTATGCGGGGACGCTCCCACAGGAGACCTGCTGCTGTGCAGCCCCTGCCCGAAAGGGCATCCCAAACTCACCAGTCCAGGGCTTTGACAACGTCTGGTTCTGCCTCCATCTGCAGAGCAACAGAGCACAGCGCAGCTCGTGTGCCGGTCGCAGCAGCCCTGGCAGCACGGTCAAGCCGGCATACACACACACAGGCATTCGCACATTTGGCAGCCGGGTTGCCCAGAATGCCCTCCAGAATGCCCCGCCTTGCCCAACCTTGCTGCACAATGCCCCGCCTTGCCTGGTCCCCGATGCTCTCCCAGCGGGGCGCCACACGAACCCAGTCTGACGCGCGCATGAGAATGGGCGCGGGCCCGGTGCGGGGCACCGCCGACAGCGGCCCTAGGCCAGGCGGGAACAGCTTGCGAGCGAGCAGGTCCTGCAGGGCAGGCCAGGACAGGCAGCCACCAATTAGGAACCGCATCCAACTTGATGTGACGCATGCCCATACAAACTACCGCCAGCCCAGCCCAGACGCGCACAGGCAGGTATAAGCGCAGCCCTTGACAAGCGCCCACCTTCCACTTCGGGTGCTCGGGAAACACGTTTGGATAGAAGAAGCCGAGGGCCGGGGCGGCGCCCTCTGCGGGGCCGGGCGCCACCAGGGGCTTGACCCACAGCCAGTCCGGGTCGACTGAGTAGACCCAGGGGGCCTGCATTGAAGAGTGTTACACTGTGTGAGTAGGAGGCATCCGATGAAAATGTTTTGAGCCACAGCCAGTCGGGGTCGACTGAGTAGAGGGGGCCTGCAGCACATGGCAGCCATTCGGAGCATTTGGCACGATGAGATGGGGTGGAGGTTGTTGAGGTGCAGGAAACGGGGCTGCTGAGCCAAGTAAAGGCCTAGCCATCAAGCGTGTGGTCCGGAAATCAGGAGCATACGCACGGCTACAGGGCAGCTGTGCACAGGCGGCGGCCACCCGCACCCACCTCACCTTGAGGAGCGAGGGGTCGGCTTGGGCGGCCTGGAAAAACTGGGCAACTGCGTTGAGTCGATCGAGCGGCGGGTACTTGCATGCAGAGACCCAGCGGCGGCCCGGCTCCGCCTCCCGCCCATCGCACTCTGCAGGCAGGGGGATGGAGTGGAGGTGGGGTGTGTTGAGGGACGATACCTGGTGCGTTTGCACCTGCCGAGCGAAAATTCTGCCTGCTGCACCCAATGGCTGGCATGGTGCATGCCGCAGCACCCTGCATCATACAGCCAGCGGACAACAACCCAAGAGCAGCATGGGCAGCGCAGCCCACCGGGGTGCTTTGGCTGGACCCGAACAGTGGGCACAAATGCAGACAGCTCGTCATGCGCCGTCCGGTGCAGAATCCGCGTGAACGCAACCTGCACGCAAGGCAGGCAGACGCTGCTTGGGTGCAGCTTGGCTATCTAGCAAGCATGAACGACCAACGGGCTGGCCCAGCGCTGCTGCATGTGTAGCGCAAGCTGCACGCACCATTCTCTCGCCGCCCGGCATGCGCCGTGCTCGCCGCCAGCTGCCGTACAGCGCCAGGGTCTGAAGCAAAGGGGGGCGTGCGGGGAAGCATGCGCCAGTGAGAGTGTCTGTGACTGCAACGCCGGTTGAAAGACTTCGGTCTGGCGGCACAAGTGCAGGCATGCGCGGCAGGTTCATGCTTCCATGATGCAGCAGTACAGAGTGGGGAAACTTGCCTGGTAGCCTATGTAGGGCCCCCCATTGCAGGCCAGGATGGTGTGGATTGTGTCCCCAGCCGCGGACAAGCCCGGGGTGCCTCCCCCTCCTGCTGCTGCTGCTGCGCCCGCTGCGCCGCCGGAGCTGTGCAGCTGCCGCTGCATGGTGGCATGGGGCGGCTTCAAGTCAGCATGAGCGTGCCAGACGGGCACACCAAGGCTAGCATCCGAAGACAAAGGCACAGAGGGGTGGCTGGGTCAGCTATTCTGAGCTGGACATAAGGGAGAATAGCGGCAGCCCATAGTTTGTGGCGGCAGACGGTCAGTCTGCAGCGTTGAGCTCGCAGCAGTGGCCCCACCTTGTAGTCTGCTCTTCCCAGGCCTGTGCAGTACAGCGCTACAGCCGTTGCAATCACAGCTGCCCACAGTAGGCGGCTGCCGAGCCCCTGCTTGCTTGGCGGCCGCCGCCCTGCCGCATGCGGCGCCTCCCGCTGGTCTGCAGCAGCAGGAGCAGCAGGAGTAGCAGGAGCAGCAGCAGTTAGGTGCAGAGATTTTGAGAAGAACAGCAGGCACCAGCGGCTGCATGCGAGGCTTGTAGCTGTACGATCGGCAGGAGGGCAGAATTGCACAATGGCAACTGGGTGCACGAGAGCACGCTTGCTGCCACCGTAGGCCCACCTGCTGCGGGTGCCATCGTCATCGCGTCCCGCTGCTTTGCAGGGTGCTGCTGCGCGACATGGCGCTGCTGCTGCGCCACTGCAGACAGGGAGGAGCGGCAAGCGGTTGAGAGATGCACAGCAATTGGTGGGCCGCTTTCCAGCGGCGACCCGCCGGCGCCAGCGGCGGCAGGCGCCGCCGGGCAGCGGAATGGTGCATGCCCGCCATGTGCGCGCTTGCAAACGACATGAGCGACGATGCCGGACTCACAGACAGGGACGGCAGGCCTGCGAGCGCACCCCTGGGTGCAGCGCTCGCAGCGGTTGGCAGGCAAGCCCCCCGCACGGGTTTGCGATCTACTAAACGCGCCCTTGATGGCTTGGAGAAGTATCTGAACGTCGATTTGCTGCGCACAGGTGCCGGTGGCCCTGCTGGCCCAAGTACAGCGAGATGCAGAGATGGCGCCCTTCCCAGGCCCTTTCGCACACAGGACAGGCTTAGAAAACACGTGTGCGTCCCATTCCCTCTGTGTCACCTCCTCCCTCAACCTGCCGCCGGAGCGACCCGTTCCTGTGGGGTTGCAGCCCCTCCCGCCCTTGCTGTCGGCTTTGCGGCGCTTAAGCCCACCTGCACCGTGCGTTGGCAACTGCTGCTCGGGCGCAGAGAGCGCCAGCGACAAGCGCGGCACCTTGCGGTTGGCGGCAGCTGCCGCTCACGGGCGCCGGCCAGCAGCACAGTGTGGCACAACATGGCGGACTCCTTGTAGCGGCAGCTAGCTGACCCACTGGCATGGTGGCTATGGCCGGGAGCAGGGCCTCTGCGGTGCAGCGGCCTGCGCCGCAGTGGCGCCTCGCACTGGCCATCCTACTTGCTGGCGCCCTGTTGCTGGTGCCGCTGCGCCGGCAGCAGGCCGCCTCCTGCCCCCAAGCGGGCCAGCAGCCGATCCCACTTGCCAGCGATCCAGCTGGCAGCAGCGGCAGCAGCGGCAGTGGCCTGCTCGGCAGCGGGGCGCTGGCAGGCCTGCGCTCGGCGTCAACTGAGGAGGCCATTGCAGCGGCAGTGGGGGGTACCGGTGAGGTGTGGTGGCCCACGACTGGCGACACCGTGCACCTCATCTACACCGCTAACGGCAGCCCGTGAGCCTGGGATGTTGGTTTTACGGATGGACAGCATGACCTGGCAGCTGCCCGGGCGCCTTGCCGAACCGGCTGGCTGTGGCTCTTGGTTGGTGCAGCCAGCCTGGCTGCCTTGCAGTGCAATGTCGCCCGCAGATCCATGGCGCCTGCCGCCCTGTAAGACGCATGACAGCCAGCTTGCCTTCAAACCATCCCATGCCGCCGCAGGTACGTCAACTACCAGACGCTGGCGCTGTATGGCAGCTGGCGGCGCGCGCGGCGCATGCCGGGCGGCGACAAAATGGTGGCCCTCACCCGCGTGCTGCACCGCAGCCAGGACGATGACCTGTCGCCGTACGTGCCCACGTACCGCGTGGAGCCGCGGCACCCGGGTGGGTGGTGGGTGTGCATGACCGGGGCGGCTATTGAGCAGCAGTGGCCTGTTGCATCTGCGGGTCGCTGGTTGTTGAGTAGTGGCAACCTGCTGTGCTTGCCAGCTGCTGGCCAGTAAGTTGCTGCCTGCGGTGTTGCAAGGCTCTGTCACGCGTGTGCTTGCAAGTTCAAGGGCCGCCTGTGACAGGTGCAAGGGGTGGGGTTGCGGAGCCGATTGCAACGGGCGCCTCCCCAACTCTGCCTGCCGTCTGCCCCCTCTGGCGCCCCACAGACTGCGATGGCCGACAGAAATGGGCGCCCACCGCAAACTGCTCGTGAGCGGGGCAGCTGCACGGCTGGCCATGCCTTCCGCACATCGGTGCCGTTTCTAGTGTCCGCTGTGCAGACTGCGCACCACATCATTTACTATGCATGCCATGCTAATCACAGCTTCACTATCACCTGCTGGCATGTGCAGGTACGTCATTGCGGACCGGCCCGGGGCCATCCGGCAGTTCTTTGCGGCAGCGGCGCACACGCCAGGATTAATCAAGGCAAGTCGGCTTGGCCTGCAGATTACATGCCTGCTTGATTCGAGGGTGTGTCTGCGGCTGCTGTTATGTCACTACTTTCA
>VFQQ010003870.1_pt1 | contig 13950 bp, 19 predicted proteins | sample 3512341 | NCBI WGS metagenome assembly VFQQ01 (sample SAMN10412373, study PRJNA504923) | tailings metagenome | isolation source: Relicate 2 Philex TSF1 revegetated site | place: Philippines: Tuba, Benguet | collected 2017-08-29 | reverse complement strand
ACATTGAAGCCCAGTAACGTCAGATTGTGATGCGCATGACAAGAAGTGTCGTACCTTGCTGAGCGCGCACAATGAGCCAAGGCCTGTGCGTGTGTGTGTGTGTGTGTGTGTGTGCGTGTGTGCGTGTCCACGTGCCTGCGAGCGGCCTCCCACAACAAAGAGTGAGCCAGATGCCGCTACCACCCCCGCGTGTGCTCTGGGAGACGGCAGGTTGGGGCAGGTGGCCCAGCGTGTGCCGCCCTCTGTGAGGCGGCTCACACAGCTCCATAGCGGCGTGCCACCAACCTGGGTACACACACACAGACATATAGACACCCACCCACACGCACACGCACACATAAACCAAGTACTTGCATGTTCGAGTGCGTTGCATTTCATGTCATGGCATCCGTTAGACAGATCAACTGAGTGCCTATACGTTCAAGGTCTGACTAACGGTAGGCCGCACTGTGTGTGTGGGGGGGGATGGGTGGGTGGGTGTGCACCACTCACCACCACGACGTCCCTGTCCATGTGTGTGCCCGCAGCAAAGGACACACTATGCGTCATGGAAGGCCCAGGGCTCCACACATTGGTCGTGGGGTCATACACCTGCAAGACACATACCAAACCCCGCAGTCTTACCAGAGCATGCTAGTCACCCTGCATGCAGAACACTGAACCCTAAGTGCGAATAGGCTGTCTTTGCCCTATGGCTGTAAGGTATGAGATTTGGTTTGCAGTAGCCTCATACCTCCACAATCCTTAGGCTTCGCCATGACCCGTCATGACCACCCGCAGCAACCAGCATGGTCGGCTGGGGCCGTCTCGGCCGCCCGAACGCCGCCGCAGCCCTCTTATGCACCCCGGCGCCGGCCGCAGCCCCCGCATCCTGCCGCCGCGGCGCCTGCGTAGCCGCCGCAGGCCCCGCCGTGTCCGGTCGCGCCTCCGGGGCCGCCGGCGTGCGCGGCGGGTAAGGTTGCGGGCTGGGCGGCGCGTGCGGCGAGCGCGGGACAGCCGGCGGGCGCGGTGCTGTGAAGCCTGGGCTTGCCGCGCCTGAGCGGCTGCGTGCCTCACTGTTTGCGGGTGTCTGTCTGTGTTGGTCTAGCAAGGCCTGTGCTCGTACCATGACTTCAGAGTACTGGGGGCTCTGATCGGCTGAGGCCACGGCTGGTAGCGATGCAGGAATCAGCTCGACACGCACAGCCTGCGTCCAAATGCACACATAGCACACATCGTCAGCGTGCAAAGCAACCAACCCACTGTTTCTTGTCCTTATAGACGGCAGAAGGCAAGAACTGCATGGATGCATCCTGGGGTGATGTTGGTAGTAGCTTGCACATGGCGTGTGTGTGTGCGTGTGTGTGTGTGTAACACACCTGTAGGAGTTCAGGTAGGTCATTCATGCGTTGACCGGTGTCCTCTGCCACCCAGCTTACTGCCAGGTGCAACACGTCCATCTCCTACACACACACACATATACACACACTCTCTCTCTCTCACACACACACACACACACACACACGCTGTATCATGTCTGCGCTGGATGAGCTTAGGAGAGCAGAGCATGGTTTGCATGCGTCAGCTCAATGCTCGCTGCTCCTTGGGATGTTGCTGCTGAGTACCATGCATGTAAGCGCAGCCTCACTCACACATTCTGTTGTCAGTTCGTCAGAGTGCAGCACCTCCAGCAGTAAGTCCTTCGGCAGCTCACACAGCGGACTGCTCTTAGCCGAGCCCACAGTCACACCCGCCCCATGCGAGGACGCCCCATGCTGGGACGCGTCCCCATGCATGCTTGCCACGTCGTCGCTGAGCAGCATGTCAACATCCCCAAGCACGCTATCTGTGGAATGACGTGTGTTTGCTGCATGCTGCGTCGCACCGCCGTCTGATGCTGGTCCCGCAGCTGTCACTGCCTCTGCATTGGGATGCATTGGTGGACGTTGTGGTGGGAGTGGAAGAGACACGGGTCCAACACCCCATGCAGCGTGTGTACGTCCTGCTTGTGCGGGCATCGGAACTGACCCGCGCGGCCCGGCCAGTGCGGATGCGTCTCCGCGGCCTGCGGCCGCCGCGGCGTGGCGCATGCCGAGGCTGATGCGCGCGAGGGTGTCTCTGCCGGCTGCTGCGCCCGCCTCTAGCCCGCCATGCGGCCATGAGCCCGCCACGTGGCGTGGTGCGGGAGGGCCCCAGGAGGGGTCAGGGAACGAGGATGATGGGGGCACGTGTTGGTATGTTGCAGCCGAAACCTCTGGCGGAGGTACAGGCAGGGCCAGGGGTGCGCACATACTGCTGAACTTGCTGCAAATGTAAGACACCTGCAAAGCCAGATGCAGCATAGAAGTTAGCACCGACGGTACGCGCGAGCGCGCGAGCGAGCGTGTGTGTGTTCTGAGCGCATGCGCGCCAGCTATGCAAGGCTGCATGTGTGTGTGTGTGTGTGTGTGTGTCATGATGAAGTCTTACCAACTCAGCACGTAGGGTGAGACAACCATAGCGAGAGGCGAGGATGAGAAGAGGCACAGCGTTTGAGGGCTGCAGGGCCTGCGAGCACACACAGAGACATACACGCACACACAGACACACACGCACACACACGTGCACAAACACGACCGCGCAGTCATCCTGGCATGTGTGTTGAGATGACAAAGCTGGCACGTCTGCATGCGTGGCACACCTGGCGCATGAAGTCACTGCATGCGTTGAGCAGTGCAGGCATCTCTAGGAACGAAGCCAGACGCAGAAGCCTCTCTAGGTTGTCCGCATTGATCTGTAATCAACACCATGCAGAAACACAACGATGCATTCGTTGCTGTATTCATCATCGCAGACTGGGTGTTAAGAACCACATATGCAGCAAGGTTGAACTACTGACGCCCACTCAAGGCCGCACTGAACTGCTAAATGGCTGTTGGCAGCGCACAGATGGTTGTGAAAGTCGTTGCAGAGCAAAGGCAAGAGTCTTTTGTACCTGGATGCTTCCCTCGTAGATACTGGCGATGACCGTCTGCACGTCGCGCATGGCTGCGTCTGGCACTTGCACGACGGTCTGTCCACCTGCATCACTGCCTGCCGCGCCCTTCATGCTGGCGCCCGCGCCAGCGAAGCACGCGCGGAAGTACCTGCGGGGTATGATTGCAGGTCCAGGCGCCTGTTTTGGCTGCGCCTGCACTGCGGGCCAGCAGGCTACGCGCAGAGGCAGTGACACAGTGTAAGTGCTCGCTCACCCTGAGGCCGCGGCGAGGCAGACTTTGTGGCACGGCAGAGCGCTGCCATCGTCGGTCACCAGCGTGCACTCGCAGAGCGTGCCTTCGCCCCAGAGCTGCTTCAGGCCCTGCGCCAGTCCGCCTGTGCTGAACACGACGCTATCCCCTGCTCCGCTCATCCTGGCGTCGCGCACAGGTGTGCGCTTCACGCAAAGCTTACTGCCTCCGAACCTTAAGGTGCGCGCGCTGGCCTGCCCTCCTCCATCTGCTGCTGCGGGGGTCACATCGTGAGTCTGTAGATTGCACAGTGCAGGTGTAGGCGTGTGGGCAGGGCCTGCGTGGTGGGGCGGAGCGCAGGACACAGAACCCGCCCAAACGGTCCCCTCCCACGTCATCGGTCCTCTCTGTGCTCTCTTTCCCCCCCAGCAGGGCCACAACAATTGTCTCTACTTTATCCCTCCTACCGTATAGCCAAGCATCACTGCCCCTGAGCTTGCGGCGCTGATTGAGGCACGCACCCAAACCCTCCTACACATATCTCGCCTCGCGGGGGCCGACATGGCTCTCGCATCGCTAGTCTCAGCACTCAAGTCCTCCAAAGCTCGCGTGCGTGATCATGCAGCAGGACTAAGTGGCGCGCCCTCGACCGAGCTCTACCTCCTCAGCACACACAGCCTTGCGTCCCTGCCAGCCCCAGACATCGCAGGGGCAGTAGAGCGGGCCTGGGCTCGTGCCTCCAACGTGCTGCTGACAACAAAGGAGGCGCGACGCCAGCTATGGAGCGATGCTAAGGCACAGCTCACGAGGGCAAGCACAGGGCTCAGAACAGCGGATGATCAGCCCTCCACGAGCGGCCGCACCCAGCCAGAAGCTGCCCCAGTTACTCAGACAGCACAGCCGACAGAGCAGCAGCTGCAGGCCATGTTTGGCGAGGACGGCTGGCTGCGGGTGAGTCGTGACGACACAGCGTCTGAGCTGACACGCCTCGAAGCATCTACACACAGCCTCGCCCTTCTGCACACAGGCAGCACGCTCACAAGCTGGGTCCTTACGCTGGGGCGGGACTGCGGTGTGTACAGCCCTGTCTGTGCCTTCTCGCTTGTTGCTGCCACGCAGAGCACGGTCCTCACAGTGATTGGCAACGCAAGCCACGCCTTCATGCACTACGCCAATAGCATCACCATAGAAGGAGCAGACACCATGGAGCGGGCTCTAAACAGGCCTGCGGGCCAGGCACTCATCACAGTCAGCAATCACGTCTCGGCTTTAGACGACCCACTCGCGGTGGCATCCATCCTCCCAACCGACACATATCAGAGACCAGAGGCAGTCAGGTACGTCCTTCATCCTTGCAGCTCGAACTCGCATAATGCTAGCACTGCGTGCCCGAGCTACATTGCAGCCAGTATCGCAAGGGGATGGAGGGTTACGGCTGTGTCTGCATCTGTGTGTGTGCGTGTGTGTGTGTGTGCAGGTGGACGCTGTGTGCCACGGACCGGTGTTTCAAGTACCAGTCACTGGTCCCGTTCTTCACAGCGGCCAAGGTGCTGCCTGTGCAGCGAGGCGCGGGCTTCCAACAGCCTGGCATGATAGCAGCGGAAAACAGACTCGCACAGGGTGACTGGGTGAGTGTTGCGTTGAGCTTGTCATGATACTTCACAGCCAAGCGCCCCGTTTATTAGCCACATGCATGCAGGGCTGCATGTGCGCACCCTGAAAGATGATGTTCCAGCTGGCATGGGGTGTTATGGTCTGCTATGCTGGTACTTTAGGTGCTATGCTGGTACTGGCTTTACCGACGCGTCCATATGTCACTGATGTGCGTACTGTGCGTGTCTTCGTGTTGCTTCATCAGGTGCACATTTTCCCGGAGGGCACCCGGTCGCGTCAGCCCACTCAGCTAGGACCTATCCGAAAAGGCGTGGGGCGTCTGGTGGCTGCAGCAGCTGCAGCCGCCCCCGAGGGCACACCCGCACCTTTAGTCGTGCCTTTCGTGCACGCTGGCATGGAGGACATTATGCCAGTGGGCAGCAAACTACCCTCCGTGGGGCAAAAGGTGAGCACGCTTTGCAAGTTTGCTACCTCTGTCTACTCCCAGTGGCTAGGCTCTGGCACCCGGCCCTGCTGGTTCTAGTCACCACGATCTGTAGCTATCTTCGTACTCATGCCTCACCCGCGTCATCCCCACTTGTGGGGGCGACTCGTGCAAGGCAGGCGAGCTCTATACTCAATAGTATGTGCCGTGATGTGTGTCGGGGCGCTAAGACGGTATTCAGTGTGTGTGTGTGTGTGTTTGTGTGTGTGTTACAGGTCCACGTCATCGTAGGCGAGCCCGTGCCAGTGGCCGATCTTCTCCACGCGGCCCGCACACAGTCCCTTCCAGACGAAGAACTCTACTCAGCCATCACACAGCGCGTCGAAACCCACCTGCGCCAGCTACACGCACGCGTGCAACTCATGCACCAGGGCCACACAGACCTCGCAACAGCCTTACCAGACATGGCCACGGTCCAGCCAGCCATGTCTGGGGAGACAGCAGGGGTTGATAAACCGTCACAGCAGGGTATGTGGGGTAACAGAGGGTGGAGAGAGGGCAGTGTGCCAGTGTGGTGGAGCGCGGAAAAGCAGCGGGAGTGGTTGAGTACGGCGTTTAACATGTGGCATAGGGGGTGGGCGTCGCGCATGGCAGTTTTGGAGGCTAGTGAGGCGCTGCCTGCCTTGGCCCAGTGACGCTGGGCTATCAGTAACCTTGCCGATCGCAGATTTGTCGTGAGTTCTGTGGGGGTCGTGAGTGAGAGGGTCGTCGGCCTGCACTTCCTGTGTCATGTCGCACCAGCACATGCGCAAGAACCCATCGCAGAAAGTCAAGCGAAGTGACAAGCAGTTTTGCGAGTTCGTAGCTGTGACAGGCTAGAACATGACTAACAGCCTATGCATTGCTTGTAGGATAGGCTCGGATCCATGCACAGCTAGGCCCTTACAATGCAGGCCAGCGTTTGCATACCATGATGCTAGGTGAGACAGGGTGTCAGCATTTCTCACGAGTTTCGCTCAGATCCTTGTGGCTTAGGTTGGGCAGTTGTACAGCTGGGTGTGGCTAGCAGGTGTGTCGGCATCAAGCTGTAGTTGAGACGCAGGCTGTGGGCGAGCATGCACATGCATGCACAGGATCATGCATGCATACAGAGCACCATGCAGGGACATTGTTTGCAGTTCGGTAGGACCATTTCTTCGCAGGCCGAATGGACTGTCATGGCTTCTCACATCATATCGCAGTCGGAGTGCAGTTTCTTCACCGCGCAGGCTGCCTACAGTGCGCAGGCCGCCCACAGGCATCAGTGGCGGTTACTCACTCGCACTTCAGGTCTCCATTCGTTCCTTCTTTCAGACTTCTTTGAGGCAGGCTGTTGATGAGTTGCATGTGGTAGAGCAGGGAGTCGCTGGGGTGGTGTAGGCTTGTGTGTTGCACTTTGAACGCATTCCATTTGCTATAAAGTTTTGTACGAGTTGCTTAGTCACTCAATACGTGTGTTGTGAACCCTCAGGCTACCATCTGTGAATGCTCGTGGCTTGGCACCCCTGTTAGCTGTAAGAGGTTGACGCAGTGTCTATGGCAGCAGGGTTTGTCTGGCATTCAGCGTCAGCCATACGAGGAAGCAATAGCCCTCCTTTCCTTGCTGTACCGGTGCGTTCTCGGCTGTGCATGCTGACGGCTGGGGGTGCGCTGACACAGACAGCTGCCAGGTCTTGGCTGTCGCGATGCACAAGCGTCTTTGGCAGCATGCTGCCTGTGCTGTACTGGGTGGCTGACGGCTGTGCTGCCAGCTGACAGGGGACACGCTTGTTCACTTCTCAGATAGTATATGCCTTACAGCCCGCACATACGGAAGGATAGGTAGGATACTGAGGAACAATGCTGTGAAACGAATGCATGTCGCAGAATAGAGGGAACACGGACAACAAGCCACCAAAGGAGCGTTCGTCTAATCATCATCTCGCACTCAATCTCACACTTCGTCTCCGACCTACTGAACACGCAAGAGATATACAGAACGACGATAGAGCTCCCCACCCGTCCACCACACAAACCATGCATGCATCCGTGCCACACCGCCGACGCCAGCCCGAAGAGGCATCTGAGAAGATGCTGAGAACGCAGCCAAACCGAAAGCGAAAACACATAACTTACTGATGCAAAGAACACATAACACATCTCCAGCAGCGAACGAAACAGCACATATTTGTAAATCTGGTTTTCTTGAGTCTCCTGGCCGCACCGCACCAAGAGCAGACCAAAGCCACGTAGACTGTAAATTGCCTGAACGCTGCCTAGCGGACGAAGAGTGATAGAGCCTCGCACGCGCATGTGACCGCCCACCTAGTTCATAGCTCGTGCGTGCGCACATTTCATGATAGCTATAGTCCTGGTACATGCATGGCTGTCGACCACAGCACGTCGTACCACGCCCATACCTCAGCGCGAAAGCAAGCACGGTGGTTGATGGACAGAAGAGCGTATACTAAGCTGCCTGCCGCAAGAAGTCAAAGCTGTACAGCTCACGAGTAAGGGTGCGTATCCCGCATATGCATACATGTCCCAGTAATATTGATACAGATCCAAAGAGCACAGATGCCAGGCATTGAGATACACAGAAGCGAAGAGACCCCAAACGAGGCTCAAGCATTCGAGGCTCGTATATCACGCAGGCACCGTTTCCAGTTCCTTGCCAACTCTCTATCTTTTTAAGTGCCCTTTTTAAGTGCCCTTATGTCTGGCGCTTCCAACACTGCGCTCCGTTTCCCTAGCATCAAGTGTATCAGATCGCAAATTGTGACTACCAAGAGACTGCCATATAGTGAGAGCAACAACAGCCACAGGCACCGGAGCAGAAACTTTGACCACACTGTTTTCTCGTTCCTTTTGTGTCCCTATCTCGTGCCTTTGCGTGTGTAGGTATGTTTCTGCATGCTCGCTAGACGGCCTACAACCGGAAAACAACACAGCGCATTGAAGCGCAAAGCAGCAAACACAGCAAGCGTATACGAACGAAGATGGTAAGAAAAGGCAAACTTCCGTACCAATCGACGCTCAGCTTGCGTTGGGCAGGGAGGAGGAAGGGGGAGGGGCAAACCAAAACCAGAAAACAGAACAGAACTGACTCTTGAGGCCATATTAGGACCGTCAGTCAGAAGACTAGGGACTGAAGAACATGTCATTAGAATGCAGAGGGTCATGTTAGCTATGGTGTGTCATTGTTAGCCTGATTTCCGCTACCAAGGACAAAGGGCGTCGACGCAGTATGCGACTCGTCCCTGTGTGCGGGCATTGGCGAGAAAAGAGAGGTCATCCTTATGTGAAGAAAGTGTGTCTAGCGTGGCGTGTCATTAAGAATAGACAGTACTATGCTACCGTGCAGAATGCAAGCAGAATTGTGCCTATATACCGCATGGCTAAGGTAAGAGCCCGGCCTGAAAGGAAGCGCAGATTCAATCCCGTATCTGCCGTTGTGTGCTAAGAGCCCCACGCAAGTGCTAAGAACCCCGTATTCAGAAGAGAACGCTTTCGGTATAGAGTGCGTCAGTGTCAAACGTAGCAAAGCCCCACTGTGAGTCAAAGGCCCCCTTACCGATCCATCGTACCAACATTAAACCCCCGACCAGCCACGATAAACAGGTGTAGCCTACGTGTATGTGCCACCGGCACCTCACACACATGTCACCATCCTGCGCCCCGCTAGTGGCCCCGAATACGATACCCAGATATGTGTCGACGCACCAGACATATCACGCCCGGCCCAGGCCAGCAGCCCTGCACGTTTCACTGCTGCCTGAGTTTGCACGCACCACCAACCAAAGCATACCAACCAACTAACTGCCTGTGTATCACGTGCTACAGAGTGTGTCACATGCTGCCCTGCAGCATCATGCGATAAAATTATACATCAAATGAAGAGATGGCAGACTGAAGCCCTGTGTTCATGAGCCGTTGGCAAGGGCAACAATCGCACTAGAGTGGACTGTTCCATGCCTTGGGCGCACACGCACACACACACGCACACACATGCACTTTGTGTGTACAGGAAGACTGTGTGAGACTTTATGTGCGCATGAGCAGCGCTGTATGCGTGTTTTCTTGCAACAAAAGTGTGTGCTGGGCTTCGCTCCGCGCCTACTGGCGTGCAAATGCTCGGATGGCATGGCGCATGGAGTTGCCATGCGAAGCAAAGTGGGGTGTTGTGGAAGCGCAAAGCTCAGGGCCTTGTGCTTGGGAACGTGCTGTATCTTAGTATTGCATGCTAGAAGTAGAACAGGCACGCTGGACACCTAAATGTGCAGCATGCGCCAAGGGGTTTCTGCAGGCTTTAAGTCTCTGCATCTTGCATGCCAGCACTTGTGCTCAACCCGCTACAAAGTATGTGCTACACATTTGCTACCGTTTCATCAAGCACACATGTCTGCACAGCGCGGTGCACATCGGAGCTGCGCACCCGCGCTCATGCACGGCGCTGACTGCCCATGCGCGCTCTGGGCACTCGTTGTCGACTGCCAAACTGGGCTAGAGCCCTTGTAGCGTGTGTGTGCGGGCCGCCGCTCACAACGCGAAATCGCTAGGAGCGCCCTGCAGCAGCTCGTCAAGCATGCTGGACACCTGTGCATCGTTGAAATCAATGCACATGTTTGGATCATCAGAATCCACCACCAGCGGCGGCTCCGGCACGCCCGGCGAGAGCGTCATGCGCGGGTACGGCATGCCCCCCATGCCCGCCACCTCCGGCGGCGGCGGCGGCGGCACGTGCAGCGTGAAGCAGGCCTGGTCGGGCATGCTGTCGCGGAAAAAGTCGCCTTGCATGGGCAGAGGCGGCATGCCTGCGTTGTGGGTCTGCTGCATGCGCTGCATTTGGGCCGCTGCGTGCTGCTGCTGCTGTTGGTGCATCATGGCCATTTGCTGCTGGTGCATGCGGGCTGCGCTGCTGCTCATGGACTCGGACGAGTTTTCAGAGTTGGCACGCTGAGTCTGCACACACACACACACGCACACACACGCACGGCACTTGATATAACACTCACTCAGAATCACGCATGCAGGAGAGGTGAGCACTGCCTTGCGGCCATTCACAAAAAGCCAACTTGAGCCCTGCAAAGGAGGCTGGGTACTGCAGCGAGTGCAGAACAGGACAAGGAATGGGCAGTGCAACATACCTGCATGGGTGCCTGGGTCAGGGGTCCAAAGCCCAATGCAGCCAGCTCTTGGTCCGTCACAGTCAGACACTCCTGCTCGCATGCAGCCGCGATGGCCGCGTCGAGCTCAGCACCCAAGCACGGCAGCTCGTCCTGCGGCGGCGGCATGGGCCGACTGGTCGACGCCAGCCCCGGACTGCCGGCGGACGGCTGCCCGCTGCTGCCAGCCGGCGTCGCCGCCGCGGCTGGCGGCGCAGGCGCGCCCATCGGCGTCTCGGGCGCCCCGGCGCGGTTGCCAAGCGACGCACTGCGCGACGGCGGCTTTCCGCCGCTGGCACTGCCGCCCTGGCCAGAGTTGCTGCGGCGCAGTAGCGCAGGCAGCGGCGACTGACTGCAGCTGGCGGCGCGGCGCAGCACCTGCGCGACGCGGCCCAGGCTGATGTTGCCGGCCTTGCCGCCGTGCACACTGCCGCCAACGGCCGCGGCGCGCATGGCATCAAAGAGACCCTCTTCGTCGATGCGCTGGTTGCGCATGAGCTCGGCGTAGCTGTTCGCACCACGCATGGAGTGCTCGCCAAGCGCTAGGGCGCCGTGCTCCGACAGGATGGAGGCGAGGTTGTCGAAGCTGCCGAGCTTGGCGAACCGGCCGCGCACGCGAGGCCGTGAGTCGGCCAGCTGCTTGCGGCACTCGTAGCGGATTTTCTTTTGACCGTCTGTGTACGCCTTCATGCGGGCCATGCGCTTTTGCCTGCACGTAAAACGCCAAGACACCGTGAAAGCAAACTGAGTCTCATGCCATACGACCTATGATAGCATATCGGGGCTATCTGCTGCTTACACACAGGCCAGGCAAGGGCTCCAATGAGTGCGGTTGCTGAGCGCCACTGAGATGATTGCGCACTTGTTAGTGCGTTGTGCACCCCTAGTGTACTGCGCCTAGCACATTGTGCTACATGCGACAACACAACCCAGCCCTTACCTGTATCTGTGCAGCTGCATAGCACGCTCGGGGTCCAGCTCGCGGATGGTCCCATCTGGCCGCTCAATGCGTGTAGCCACGCTCGGGTCCAGCACCGTGGGCTGCGGGTTGCGGCTCGAGCTGTTGATCAGCGCCTGCGCGCGCGCCTCGATGGACGCGGCCGACGCGGTCTCAATAAACAGCCCCGTAATCGACCCCTTGATGCCCATCGAGCTCAGGTGCGAATGGCCCGTCTGCGTGTCGAGAATCCGTGCCAGGCCCAGGCACGATGAATGCGCCGTGCCACCATGCACAGTCCCGCCCACAACCACAGAGGACAGCGGCGACGCGAGGCTCGACTGACCGAGCGCCGCGGCAAGGCCTGCGTCGTCGAAGCTCGCGATGCCGCCCTTTGCGGCGGCCGCGAGGGCCGCGGCGGCGAGGAAGCTGCCGTGCAGGCTGCTCTCGGGCGTGTGAGCCTGATTGGTGGTGGCGTTGCTGTTGCCGAGGTCGCTCGCGGAGCTGGTCTGCTGCGGCACGGAGCGGGATAGGTGCGTGGTTCGATCCTCGTCTGGGACCATCAGACCGCGCACCACATTTGCCACCCCACCGCCCGGCAGCGACAACTTGTGTGCTGCTGCCCCCGCCGCAAGGTTGTTGCTGCTGCGGTTGATAGGTAACGGCAGGGAGCGGTTGATGGGGAAGGGAAGGGAACCTAACCCGGGCTGCGTCGGCTGGGGTGGCTGGGGCGGCTGCGGGGCCGGCGGCTGCGGCTCCGGCCGGGACGGCGGCCGCTGCGCGTCGGCCGGCTGACCAGGCGCCTCGCCTGCGCTGCTGCTCTGCGTGGGCTGCTGCGCTGCCTCGACGGCACCAGTGGCATACGCTAATAGCCCCGGCTGGGCCAGCATCTTGGCCTGCAGCTGCGCGAACAGCTGTGCTGTGGTGCGGCGGATATCTGGCGCTGGCTCTGGCGCTGGAGGCTGGCCCCCGCTGGTGGACTGCTCGTGCTGCGCCTGCGGGGGCAGCATCGAGGCGCCTAGCAGCGCTGCATTGCTGCACGGGCTGGCGTGCATCACAGGCGAGCGGCCCTCGTACTCCATGGCACTGATTGCCAGGCCTGTGTTGGAAGACTTGAGGCTGCCTGTGAGCTGCCTACTCTCAAGCCCGCACGGTGCACTGTGCGGCTCTATGTGATGCTGGTTGGCATGGTGGTGGGTGGTGCAGGGGTAGCTGTCTTGAGCCACGGAGGGTGGTGAGGATGGGAGCTCAAGCAGGAGGCTATCCTCCGCTGAGCCATCGGGGAGTTTGAACTCCTCAAGCAGTGATGCGAGGTTCTGGTTGATGGCTGTGCCTGCCTGGATGCCACCCGTGCCGGGCACCCCACACCCAGCAGCCGCGTACTGCTCGGGGATGGGCGGACAGCTGCCGTTCATCCACTGCCCCATATTGGGCAGGGATGTAGCTGTGGCACCCTCTGGTGGCATAGCAGCTTGCGCACTGCCTTCCTGTGGCCCGAAGGGGCTCTGATCTGTGCTGAGCGGCCTGGCACACCTTGCGCTTCCCCTGTCCTGCCACGCCTGGGAAAGCAGTGATGGCTGCGCCCCTGCTGTCCACTGGCTCTGAGGCGCTGCCCTGAAGTCCTGCGAAGGCGCCTGGGCCTGCGCTGGATGGCCATGGTCTTGCTGCCCGCCCTGTTGCGCGAAGCGCGGACAGACTCCCTCACGCAGCCTGCCTTTCGACTTGGCTTCTCGGTAGGCCCAGATAGGGCACTGGGTGTAGGGCACGCGCTGGTGGCGCATAGATATCTGTAAACCGGGACACAAAAACTCAGTTTTGCTTGCGCCGAAGGGTTCTCATCAGAGCGTGTTTTGACCTCGCGACCTACTTACCCTGTTGTTGTGAACCTCAACATCACAGTTCTGGCACAGAAAGGCACCTGCGCGAGAGGCGAAGACCCACTGAAACTGAGCGACGCGTGCTTCGAGCCATTTGAGCTGCCTACGACGCTCAGTTACCACTTTCAACCAGTGATGATGAGCGCAGGGGCCTGAGAGGCCTCGTAGGTGCTCGCTACTCACCATCGGTCATGCAGAAGACACAGGCTGCCGCCTGGTCACAGTAGTCGCATACTACTGCGAACTGGGTCATACTGAGCTATCCACGAGGGCACATCGCTGTTGCTGAGGGCTGAGGGAGTGTCGACTGTGGCCCTGTGCGCGCCACTGTCCTATTATGTGCGCACAAGGCAATGCTATAGTATGGCAAGGTGAGTCAGGCCAATGGCGGTCGTGCGGCGCTGTCGGCCGACTTCCAACCTGATTTGCCGTTGCAGCGTTACGAGGGGGGTCGGCGCCCGCTGTCAGCCCCAGTTCTGAGACCCTCGAAAGCCTTCTAGGCTGCTTTGCAAATGTAGGACTAGGCGACACGCTCAAGGCCCTCACAAACTCTTACACTGGGGGTCTCGGCGGGGGTCTCGGCTGAATGGCCCTGTGCGCGCCACTGTCTAGTACGTGCGGAAAAGTCAATGCTATTGTATGGGGTGCTAGTAGGAGAGTTGGCCAAGTTCGGTTCCCATTAAACCAACAAAACCACTTTCACCAGCCAGTGCGCGACTGCGAATGACCT
>VFQQ010003869.1_pt1 | contig 13954 bp, 16 predicted proteins | sample 3512341 | NCBI WGS metagenome assembly VFQQ01 (sample SAMN10412373, study PRJNA504923) | tailings metagenome | isolation source: Relicate 2 Philex TSF1 revegetated site | place: Philippines: Tuba, Benguet | collected 2017-08-29 | reverse complement strand
CGAGCCCGAACTCACTGCAACGTCCACCTCGACCGAATCACACCAACTGTCAACCGAAATCAGGAACAAATAACCCCTGTCAATCTAGGGCAGGAATACCACAAAAACTGTCAACTGATTTCAGGAAGGGTCAGTGTGCCGCGAAGCGTCACGTGCAAACGTCCCGCGCAGCGTCCCGCGTAGCGTCCCGCGCAGCGTCCCGCGCAGCGTCCCGCGCAGCGTCCCGCGCAGCGTCCCGTGCAGCGCTACGGCAACTCTGGCTTCTGAAACGCCGGATTGGTTGCCACGGTGGGATCTGTGAGTGCCTTCATGAAGGCCACAAGGTCGGCCTTTTCTTGCTCGGTAAGGCGCAAGCGCTTTACGCGTGGGTCTTTCGTGGGGAACGGACGCACGCCTTCGCTGTAGTGCTCTACAACGTCTTCAAGGGTTTGCATTGGCCCGTCGTCGCTGTCGCCCGTGGCCATGTAGGGCGCAGTGAGTTCGACGTTGCGCAGCGACGGTGTTTTAAACTTGGCTTCGTCGCGAAGATTTCGCGTTACCATCCAACGCCCCCTATCAAGGTAGTGGTTAAAGAGGCCTACGTTGTGGAATTGGTCGTCGGTGAAGTTTGGTCCAGAGTGACAGTGGCCACACATGGCACGGTCCGAGAAGAACAGCATCATGCCCCGACGTTGCGATGTGGTAAGCGCTGTAGAGTCGCCCGTGATAAAGCGGTCGTATGGCGACTTGGCCGAGATTAGCGTGCGCTCGAACGTGGCAATGGCCTGCATGGCCCGCCGCATGGTTACTACTGTGTCGCCAAACGCGCTTCGCCAATACTGTGGGTAGATGGTGCGCAGCAGTTGCGCAACGGCAATGGTGTCGGCCGACATTTCGGCCGGACTTAGAAAGGCCGCCATTGCCTGATCCTCGAGCGACGCTGCTCGCCCGTCCCAAAAGAAGTGCCGCTGATACGCTACGTTGATAATTGCAGGCGAATTTCTCGAGCCAAGAGCACCACCAACACCAGCACTGACGGTGCGGCCGGCGTCGGAGAACCCTACGTCTGGACGATGACACGAGGCACAGGCAACGCTGCCATCGCGCGACAGGCGTGCATCGTAGAACAACATACGTCCAAGTTCCACCTTTGCCTTCGTGATTGGGTTATCGGCAGGCACAGGAACATCGGGCAAGTGGGCCGGAATAGGCCGAATGTCCAATGGTGGTGGAGTCAGCGATTCGTCGGGCGAACAGCTAGCCAAAGCTACCACGACAACGCAAAGCCACGCCAATTGTAGGCAGGAGGGTTTCACATCGTGCTACAATGTTCAAGCTTGACCAAAAATTCCCGTGCTTCGCGAGCCGACAGGCCACGGGCTTGTAGGTCTTCTACTGTGGGTAGGGACGTCGATAGCATCGAGGCAATAATCTTGAGTTCCGGCGCCGAGAACTTCATCGAACGCAGCATGTAGTCTTCGAATGCCTCCCACGCCACGGGCACTACCTGCCGTACGATGTTGGCCATGGCCTCGCCGTACACGCGAATCTCGTACTGGGCATGCGGGTCGATGCGCAGCCGCAAGAAGTGAAACAGGTTGTGCAGGTCGATCTTCCAATACCATTCGGTGTAGTTCGAAACAGGCAGCGTAGCACGCGCAATCTCGCGGGCTAGGCCCATCTCTAAGAATGCCTGATATTCGGCATACTGCCGCTGCTGCGAGTCGCGCATGGTGCCAATAATACCCTCGGCAACGTCGTTGGGCAGGGGCTCCTCGGCACGGCCTTGTTTATTCAGCGAGCTTTGCGGACGTACCTGGTCGGCCGAAGGCAGGTAGAACTCATCCTTCATCTCGGAGTAACGTCCCGAATATTCGTTCACATTTGCCGTACGATGGCGAATCCACTGCCTAGCAACAAAGATTGGAAGCTTGATATGGAACTTGAACTCCACCATCTCGAAGGGTGTGGTGTGCTGGTGCCGCATCAGGTAGCGTATCAGGCCGCGGTCTTCGTGTACCTTCTTCGTTCCCGTTCCATACGAAACACGGGCCGCCTGTACAATGGCGTCGTCGTCGCCCATCACATCAATCAGGCGCACAAAGCCATGGTCTAAGCACGGGAATTCTTGTCCTATCAGCGTTCGGGTAGTGTCTGTCATAGCATGGTTCGTTTCGTCGCAATATACCGGTGCTGCGCCGTTTTGCTGGCCGACATGCCAGCCCGGTGTCCTTGGCTATCCTACAAACATTCCGTATATCGCCGCCATTCCTTGCTTTCCACGTTTCTCTGCACGTACATGAAGCACGTTGTATTCGTAACCTGTTTACTGCTCGCCTCTATCCCCCACCTTCACGCTCAGAAAGGGGGCTACGAAAACCTGGCCAAGGCCATGGCAAACCTGCGGATCGATTCGGCCGGAGCCCACAGGGTTGAAGGGTACCTGTTCGAGGATGGACCTATCAGCTTGATGCTCGACTCGGGCGTGGTGGTGAGCCTTAAGCCTATCAAGGGACGCATCATCGCGGCCGTGTTCGAAGGTACAGGCGAGTTTACCTACACGCCCGTTCTACCTGTGGAAGCACTTAACCTATCTCGTTTCTACAAGGAGCGTGTATTCCGCCAGCCCATCAACCGCGCCGTGATGTACTTTACGTCATCGGCCATGGCCGAGCTGTTCGCTGGTGATTCGGTGCCCCTTACCCTGTCGAAAGCTGCTGTTGGTGATGTAATGGCCAGCATTAACGACTACATGCTGGAGGCAGACGGGAAGCTTGTGGACGCGGCATTTTCGAAGGCCCTGCTGAACGGATACGACCTACCCACCACGTACATAGCGGTGCATGGCACGGGCAAATGGCATGCTGCGGTGGCGGCAAATGTATTCGAAGATGAGCCGTATCGACTGTTCATTCGCGAAAAGGACGGACCGCTAAAATGGGTGTGCTCCGACCCCCCAACGTCGGGGTTCAAGCCCGTCCAGGAATGGGGTGGCATCGATGGCGACTTGGTCCATGCAAGTCAGCATACGCTCGATGTACGCTTTAAAGGACTTTCCATGACAACAACCGACCGTATTGCGTTTACGGTTACTGCCGATTCGGTGTTGTGGTTTGACCTATCGCTCTACCCCCGACTTAAGGTCGATTCTATTCGTATGCCTGGCGGCGACCTTGTCGAGTTCTATAATCCGGAAAAAACAGGCATGCTGTGGGTTCGACTACCGCAGACCCTGCGTAAGGGCGAGAGGTTCGAATTGTTGCTGCACTACCATGGCGACATGGTAAAGCGACAGGGCGACTACACGTGGTTGGAGTCGTCGATTACGTGGTATGCCAGCCACGGCTATAAGCAGCTCTCATATTTTGATATCACGTTCCATCACGAAAAGCGCTATACGCTTGTGAGCATTGGCGACCGCACCAGTATTTCTGAAAATGATGGGATTGTAACGCAACGATGGGTGTCAGGCCGACTCATTCGCAATGCATCGTTTCACATCGGATCGTTCCTTGTGAAGGATCTCACGACACCTCCCGGTATTCCCACATCATCGATGTTGTACGTAACGCGCGAGCAAAGCGACGTTGTTGCGCAAGATGTTGTGCAGTCGTTAGAGTTTTTTACAAAGTTCTACGGCGATCTTCCCATCAAGCATCTCAATGCCACCGAGCAGCCGGGCTTACACGGCGAGGCATTTCCTGGGCTCCTGCACCTTTCGTCGTACGCCTTTTTGCGAAGCTTCGACCTGAACAAGAACGACGACTTCTTTGGCGAGCAGTTTACGTCGCACGAAGTAGCCCACCAATGGTGGGGCATCGCTGTCGACTTTACTTCGTACCGCGACCAGTGGATATCCGAGGGCTTTGCCATGTATTCGTGTCTACTGTACTCGCAGCTTGCCGCGAGGGACAAAGACAAGTTTTTCTACCTCTTAAACGACTACAAGAAGCAGATTCTTCGTCGCGGCAAGCGCGCCTTTGGCGAAACGCAACCACAGCCCATGATATCGCTTGGTTACCGTGCTCGTGTAGGCGGCGAAGGCACCGACCATAACCTGTACGTATACTACAAGCCCGCCTGGGTTTTGCACATGTTGCGAAACATGATGATAAACTTAAAGACCATGGACGAAGCCCCCTTCATGAATGCGATGAAGGAGTTTTATACCACGTACAAAAACAAACATGCTACGACCGACGACTTCCGACGAATCATGGAGAAGTATGCAGGTGTCGAACTCGGGTGGTTCTTCGACCAGTGGATACATGGCAATCAAATACCATTCTACACCTTTGCGTGGACAAAGAAGAAGCGCGACGATGGGAATTGGGTAATTACGTGTCGAGTAAAGCAGGACAACGTCGACCCCGAATTTGCCATGTACGTGCCGATTAAAATCGTCACCAAGCAAGGCGGCCTACGTCTGCGCGCCATGATTACCGGGGCTGAGAGTACGTTCGAGCTACCGGCGTTAAACGACGAACCCACCGAGGTCGCGTTCAACGACTTAGAGAGCGTGCTCTGTACGGTCGATACCGAGAAGTTCTAGCTGGCGGCGTTACTATCCCTTTGCCGGCATAAACGGCGCAATTACTCGCGCTAGTGCCGAGATTGTACGCGTTTGCATATACAGGCGGCCGGGGCCCATGAATTCGCACACCAGGCCTTCGCCGCTGGCAAGCGTCGAGAACAGTCCGCGGGCTGCCTTGCGAAGCTTATACGTAACCGACGACGGAAAGGCCACGATGTGGCCAGTATCGACGATATAGGTCTCGCCCGGGGCAAGATCGCGGTAGAACAACGCTCCGTACGAGCTCAGAAAAACGTCGCCCGTACCCTCGATTTTCTGCAAGAACAGGCCCTCGCCCGAAATCAGGGCTTTAATCGACCCATGTGTGCTGAGTGTTAGCGAAGGGTCGCCTGCAAGGTAGGCCCCACTTTGTGCAAACCACGTGTCTTGCTGCAGTTCCATGCGCATGATGTCGCCCGGTGCCGACGGCGCCAACACCAACTCGCCTGCTCCAGTACTTGCGGTGTAGAGCGTGGCAAACAGTCCTTCGCCACCCACGGCGGCTTTAATGGTCCCCATCAAGCCCTTGCCCGATGTTTTGGCTTCGAGCGTCACGCTGGGGCTCATACTTACCATGGCGCCCGACTCAGCGCGCACTTGTTCGCCCTGTTGTAGGTCAAGGGTCAACGTCGAGAATACTGGTCCAAAGTCTATGCGGTGATTCATGGGGTAACATCGTGGTTAGTGAACGTGCAAAGATACCTGAATGGACACGGCAGAAGCAATAAAGGTCGAATAACACGCAACAGCCTAGGCAGCCACGGGCTCTTCGTTCCACTCCTTCGACTCTAGCAAGCGTCCGTTTAGCTTCTTACTCCGTTTCACTCCATCTTCACCCCAAGCACCCCATTGCTTGAAGAAGAAGGCCACGTGCTGATCGTCGCATTGTCGCTGAACGTTCAACGCCCACTCTTTCTTCATTGGGCGTGCGCCGTGCCCACTCTCTCCGCCAACAATCACCCAGTGAATGTCCGTTAAGTCTATCATCCCCAGGTCTTCAAGGAGTGGCTCTACCGACAAGAATCGAATCTTAGCGTTGATAAGTCGTAGTATATCTATGCGTCGGGTTTCTTTCTTGTTCTCTACGGTAACGCCAAGCCACACATTCTCTGGAACCTGACGTTTAGAGAAGTAATCTGCCATACGTCTTTCGCGCTTCGTCAATATCTGGTAGGTATGTCTAGGTGTTTCAGCAATAGTCTCAAATACCGGTCAAGGAAAGAATAGGGCATCTTTTCATGGAACAGGTCACTCATTGAATTGACGAAGAACTTTGTAGGCCGGTGGATGAATCGGGGTGCATCCACGCGCTCGGGCATGATTCGGAACTCAAAGCCGTTCTCATATCCAGGCGTTCCCATTGCTTGCAGGCGCTTCGCCATAACCTCTGCGTAGCAATGCTTACATCCAGAAGAAACCTTCTTGCAGCCTACAGAGGGATTCCACGTTGACTCCGTCCATTCAATGCGGGAGGATTTCATATTGGCATATTGAGGGATTGAGTAATCCCGCCGAACTTAGCTGCGTGGCTCATCTACACTTTGCCTGCGTTGAAAACTTTTGCGGTTTAGTCGTTGACAATGCTCGTCTTTAATAGCATAACCGAAGGTAATAAAACCCCAATTTGGTAAGGATACTCTACTTCCGACCCACTGCCAACTTCACAAAGGCCGGTTGAACCGTCTTAATGTAGTTGTTTCGGATTGTCTCACAATCTTGAACGACTGAGAGATTATCTACTTTTACGGAATAAAGGTATTTCGCATATTCCTCAACAATGTTGATCGTAAGCAGCGCAACAAAGTCAAGTGCCATTCCGAGCTCTTTGGTAAACTCACCTGGACTCAGTCTTCCGTTGCTCAGTTGACCGCTCGAAGAGCGTACACTTGCCTCCACCTTTGCCTTGGATAGGTGCGCGCCGTAATTGTTGAAGAAGTCATACAAAGGCTGCAGTTCACGGTGGTGCCCCTTCAGCGATTTTCGCACCTGCTTCAGAAATTTGAACTCAGACTTCGACTGAGTTTTGTCTAATTCTGGTTGAAAGAACGCCTTATAGTATTCGGACCATCTTACTGCGGGGTCAGTGTTGCACCAAGCCATGACTTCATAGGCTTCCAGCAGCACTCTCGATATGCAAACGCCCTCAGAAACTAGGCCAAACGACAATAGCCTATAGGATGCCATGAGCGCACAATCGCATGATTGAACAAGGCTCAACACGCATTTGTAATCCAACTTCTGCGCTTCGGTCCAATTCATCGAATCAATGCACTGAACGCCCAACGAGTTGCGCAACACGAGCACGTTTGTTATGATTCGGTCGTATTCATTAAGGTACGGTAGAACCCACTCACTGTACTCTTCAATTGCACGGAAGGTGTTCGTCAAGCTGTGTCTAGGCATAGAAATCTATGTGGCTGGCAATAAAAAGTCTATAGAACAACTAGACCTCCAACGAGCCCTAGCTACCATGTGTCAGACGTAACCGTTTCAAGAGGCTGGGCTTCGGGCAATAAAGTATATCAGGTAGTGTAAGCAATCTAAGCGTGCTGCAACAGATTTACTCGACCTAAGTGATTCTCTATGATTCGATACACGTTCGTATTTGTGAGCGTTAAACACGTACTGTGATGTACCCCGAGAATCAGGTCCTGAAGTTTTTGGTCGTCCTCCATCGCCAGCACGTTAATGCCAAGTTGAAGAAGCTCATCAGCGTGAATATGCCGATCATGAGCTTTATTCGCATTCGAGTCGGAGAGTTGCTGAACAATGTTCTCGACTCGTCTCTTGTTTGCTGAGCTGTTTTCGTGGAACATGTTCGTCAACAACCATTGAGTGACGTTCGTCTTGGCACGTTCAACAGCGAGCATGGCCTGATGATACGCCGTTGCTGGATACTTCATGAGTCGTATCTGCCAGTATGCGGCACGACTAGGATCTTCGCTGAGTTCCTCTTGTGCCTGCGTAAATTCTTCAATTATGAGATTGGCTGGAATACCAAAAATCTGCGGGTCAATTGGGCCAAGGCTAGTTTGTTTTCCAACAATAATCTGTTTAGACGACAAAGCAATCATTGTTCCAGCAGACATGGCAATTTGTGGAACAATCACTCGAATATTCCGTCCGAACATCTGCCTTAGATAATTAACGATGGCCTCGGTAGCGCCAATGCTCCCCCCCGGAGTGTGCAGCAGTAGGTCTAACCCAAGAGACTCCCTCTCTTTAAGACCATGACATGCATTCATCAGTCCGGTAATGTCACCATCGTTTATGCCAGAAGTAAACGGTAGCGACGGCTTCGTAAATGCGGCTGAGTAATATGTGATGATATGGCGCTTAGTCTTTTTATGAAGCTGCGCCAAATATCGCTGTCGAACAACATCGAATGGAGATCTCGATAGTTCAGCAAGAATCTCGTTCCAGCCGGACAAAGAGCTCATGACAAATCATACGTGTAAACAACTGGCTTATTAGTCTCACTGGACGCCGTGGTAACTTCGTGGTCGTTTTTCGCGTTTTCGTAAAGCTCAAGCTGTCGCAGAATATCGTTAATCCGCTGTTGGTTCGATACAAATGCTGGTTCGCGCAAGACAATCTCTACAGGATTATTGGCGGAAAGTCTGTCCGTGTTCTCTCTCATGAGGACCCTCTTTGTACAGTAGTTTGTTCGTTATAAGATTGGCTAAGATACCATAAAGTTCTTGTTCAGCCAGTATGTGAACCTATTTGCATTCATCTTGGATTGTGCATTCAAGACACGTCCTAATCAGCGCAAGATGTTGCCATGTTTGGTGTTGCACAAGTTTAGACTTTTACCGTAAGTGTTTGCCCCTCGATCGAACTCCTTAGATCCGTCAGGAGATAGGTTGCAAGTAGAAACGGCAGTGCAGACCACGTAAAACGAAGGCGTACGCCATGTCGGACCAAACCTGTTTATGATTCGTTGCTTGAGGTTCGGTTTGGCTGGCTTCACTTCAACCTCCGCCCTCTACCACCTTCACCGTCTCCACACTCACCGTTACAACCTTCTTGATAAGGCGGACGATGTAGGTTGGATCGTCCTCTCGGTTGGGGTCGTTCGTGATCCCGGACCGCTTGTCGTGCCCATGTGCAAGAATGCGTTCGAGTTCGACGAAGTATTCTTTGATGGGCTGATGCGTGGGTTTGATTTTGAGCATAGGCGAAGTTACGGAGGTTGGGGTAAGGGGTCGGACTAACGGAATTCAAGGCTGATGCCTTGTCCGCCCTTCAGGTAGGTCGGGAGGGTGATCGACTCGATATTCAGCAGCTTACATATCACAGGTATCTTCTTGAAGAGTTTGTTGTCGTTGCTGCCCTCAGTTTCTTCAGACACTAGGACGACTCGCTCTCCATCGCGAAGGAGATTCAGACAGAGAATAACTTGCCGCATGTCTGCAGATTCTAAGAATTTCGCCTTCTGATTCTCGTACTCTGCATCCGTGATACGCCTCGTTCTTCGTATTACGGTATTGACAAACTGACTATCTACTTGTCTTACAAACTTTGCAGGAGCGGGTGCATACAATGCCTGTGTTCTATACGGCACACCTGCACCTCTCAAGAACGTAGCATCAGTTAGAAACGGCAGATTATCTAGAACTAGGCCCCCCGCCGTGTACCTGCATTCCTCAAGCACGGCATCAACGACAGGGAGATCGGCACTCTCGATCTTGCTTCGGATGAAGTTGAGCAGTACCGAGTGCTCGTCGAATGGCAGGTAGTATCGAACCAAGGACAATAGAGAACTAGTGTCGATGACGGCCTTCATGGAAGATACTCGCCCAGTTTGTCGGCAGATACGTTGAGGGTCTTACATGCTTCGTATTCACTAATGACCCCTTCGTAGTAGGCGGCTTGCACCGTGGTAATGAGTAACGGAGAGATAATGGGTTTCGGCGCAGAACCTCTGGTCTGAACACCGTGTAGTTTGTCGAGCTCTTTCTGTAGCCTTCGCTCCGCTTCACGATGTTTATAGTCCTCCTCGAACCCAGCCTGTACGTGCCTGTAGCTGTTCAGAGACATCTTGCCCAGAAACAACAGTCGTGTGAACAGCGCGATCTGACTGAGATGTGTTTGCTCTGAGATTTCTTTAATTACGTCGAAGTGGTAATCGTTTGCTGGGTTAGCATTGATGATTCGCTCAATAGCAGCATCGAATTCGCCTGCTAAGAAATAGTATGCAAAATCATTGCACCACTTCTCAGTGGCAGATAGCTGCGTGTTCGACAAGTTGGCCACGTCGAGTTCTTCAATCTCTTCTTCGTTGAGAAGGTAGTGACCAAATTCATGAGCGAGGGTAAAGATCTCCCTACGGAAGGCATTCTGATGTCTCTTGAGAACAATCACATTTGGTGACAGAAAGAAGCCGTCGATATTGGCCCTTTCCTTCTTGTTCCATGCCTCCACAAACTCGTAAACCAGAACGTTCTGGTCGGCAAGCCTAGCGATAAGTGCGCGTAGAAATTCTTTTAGATCCGGGGTAAAGGCAGGATAGAGGATTGCTCTCATTTCTAGCGCAATCGACTTGGGACTGTCTTGCAACGAGACGACTGGCAACGTCCGTTCAAGTCGAATTTCTGCTAGCTTGGAGATCGCCGTAAGTGATATAGTTTTCTCTTCGAACTGGCGGACGATTTGCTTCGCACCCAAGGAGAGTTTCGCCCCGAAAGTGTTCTTCCTAAAGAAGATGCTTGCGTCTTTTGAAGCTGAAAGGGGCTCTGGATCGACGTAGAAGTGTAGTCCCTTATTAAAAATCGCATCAATCCGCTTTAGATGATGAATGCTAATCTCGCTAACGAATATGTCATCCCTTGTCAGTGGATTCTTCAGTCCATCGCTTGCAAGCCGCAGCACTTCCTCTACTGTCATGTGATACAACGACAGCAAGTATTCAAGACGTGATATGTTCTGTTCGACCTTCAAGATGTCTTTACTATGTAGCCCTAAGAACGAAAGCCCTAGTCTCTTGCAGAGCATAGTGCGGTTCGTGGTGTTGCGCCAGTAGGCTCGATTCTCACCCAAACTACAAAAACCACTAGGAATGATGCGAGCGATTACTCGACCAATTGCTAGCTTCTTCCCCCTACCCCGTCTTGCCATTATAAACAACGCCGCCTAGGCGGACGTAATCGCGTAGCAGTGCCACTCCCTGCTCGCGTAGCACGCCTTCGGTAACTGCTATGCCGCGCTTGGCGTAGGCCGCCTGCCAGCGCTGGGGCTTTGCCCCTTCGTCGAACCCTATGGCGCGCACGTCGTCGTCGCTGGCCGCTATCACCACCCTGCTTACACCGCTCCACGGTATTGCCCCCATGCACATGGCGCACGGCTCGGCCGTGCTATACATGGTGCTTCGCCCACATTCCGCCAAATTCCACGTGCCAAGCCGATGGCTAGCCGTAATAATGGCTACCATTTCGCCGTGTAAAATCGAGCAGTTTTCCGACGTCACAAGGTTTATTCCAATGCCTACCGTTGCCCCCTTCTCGTTAATAATTAGGGCGGCAAACGGACCACCAGTGCCGTGCTGTACGTTGAGTGTTGCTAGCCAAAGAGCAGCCGCCATACGCTCTTCGTCGGTAGCGTCGGCATCGGGTGCCCTCCACTCCTCATCAACCCACGATGGCAGGGTAAGGGTCATCGAACCACGGTAACGGATGTGGCCTCGAAGGATAACTCGCGTTGCGGACCCTTAATGCTGCGAATATGTTGTTTGCTCTTGCCGGCATCTTCGGCATAGTGGCGAGCGTCGTCTTCGGAGAGTTCCGACATTGTTAGCACGCCCTCCAATCGCACGAGCTTGCCTCGCAGCTTTGTTGGCACAAAAAAGCCATAGTCTTTAAACGTTACCCGCGCTTGTTCCTTACGATCGGTAATCATCATCCAGCAGCCCTTTTTCTTGCACACGTCAACCACGCGTCCCGTCATTACGATGGTCGAGTCATACATCTTCTTGGCCACGGCCTGCGTCATTGTCACGGCCACGGCACTCGGCTTGGCGGGCTTGGCACCGTACAATGAACCTTTCTTTTGGGCATAGATCGTGGTAGCGGCAAGCAGCAGAACAAGCGATGCTGCAATCAGGCGTTTCGTCATTGGGCGTAGAGTGGCGGTAGTTTGATGAAGGCCAAATCTACATATTCGCGTCATGCGAATCGTTGTCCAGCGCGTACGTCGCGCCTCTGTCACTGTCGACGGCGTGGTAACCGGCGCCATTTCTACCGGCTTGTTGGCCCTTGTGGGCTTTACCCATACCGACACTGCATCGCAGGTTGAGTGGATGGCGTCGAAGCTACTGGCGTTACGCGTGTTTCCGGACGAAGCAGGCGTAATGAACCGCTCTGTTACGGACGTCGGCGGCGGTCTTTTACTCGTGTCGCAGTTCACCCTATACGGCACTCTTGCCAAGGGCACGCGTCCTAGCTACATGGCCGCTGCCCCGCCAGATATCGCAGTGCCCCTTTACAACAGCTTTGTGCAGCGTGTACAGGAATGTGTTGTTGAGCAAGGGGCATCGTGTTACGTTGCCACGGGCGTCTTTGGCGCCATGATGGACGTCGAACTGGTGAACGATGGCCCAGTAACGATACTGTTGGAGCGTTAGGGGGGGGCCGTCACCCCGTCACCATTGACAATCGGACGATTCAACCATCGCCATGTAACGCTTCCCTACTTTTGTGGTCTGTGTGGTGAATATGGCACGAGCATGTAGAAATATCAGAGCAGTATTGCTCATACTCTGCTTGACATCGGCTACACTGACAGCAGCACGAGCCGATGAGTGGAAGTCGCAGCTAAAATTAACGCATGGCCACCTGTACTCGTGGCTGACATCTGACGCGTCGAAGCTCTGTATGATCTTGAGCGGCGGACACCTTGTTGTTGCCGATATGGCCACTGGGAGCGCAACGTATGAAGTTTCGTATCAGCCATATAGAGACAAATCAGGGATAGATTGGAGTACTGACAACGACTACTGCGCCTTTCGTGGTATAACGTACTCTCGTACGGGCGATACCATTGGGTACGTAACGCCCGATCATGCTAGGCCATCGGAGCCGTTTACGTTGGTGTTCCTCGACGTGCGTGCGTCGCGCGAATTCAGGCGAATAAATCTCACCCAACGTCATCCGTTGCTCCGTAGCGGCTATCGCCTGTATTCCATCGATTGGCAACACCGCCGCGCCGTGGTGGTGGTGTTTCGCAAGGAAGACGATCCGAGCGTTCAGTCGCCAATGGAAGTGCTTGTGCGTTACGACTTGAACACCGGCGTGATAACAACCATAGCTGGCGACGATGCCGTTGTTCTTGACGAAAGGGGCGACAAGTGGTTCGAAAAGCACATCATCCCCAGCGCGCCCAAAGCAAGGCGATGGCGTGTAAACGAGCGACAGTTTCCGTACATCATCTGCACGAACGGCGACAGCACCAAGGTTTTCGATGAGCGCACAAACGAGGTGATGTGGCAAACCGCCGGTAGGGCTCTAGGCTACATGGATGGCTTTGTGCACATCGTAAACACCGACTCGACCATTAACCGACATGATGTTTCGAGCGGTACAATTACCACGACGATCGGACTTACAACTCACACACCAAATGGGAGAGCGCGTTTTGTTACGGACTTCGCTCCTCGAATTGGTAATTGCGAAGACTTGTACACGTTTTTCGCCGTCGCCATGGGACCTGCCGAAGTAAGTGGTCGATTTCTTGTAAATTACTTCAACCATCAGATACTTGACCTTCATACCAGCAGAGTGTACCAAACATCGGTTGCTACGTGGAAGCTAATGTCAATTTCCTCGACTGGACACCTTGTGTACTCGTATTACAGCATTCTCGATACCGCCCGATTTCTCGTTATCGACACGGCCTTACGCAAGCACAAAGACTTTGAAATTCTTGGCCGTGTTGACAACATCATCGAAATGCCGCGCGCGAATGTCGTGCACATAGCCACAAGAGTGAGCGATGGATTCATCCACGGCTCAGCCACTGGGCACGTTTACGCCCTCGATAGTACGCAACCACCTTTCTTCAACCACTGGGAGCCCTACGTAAGAGCTGTCTCTAAGCACCACAGTCGCCTAATACCTGTCCGACTGGACGGCGTGGTTACGTTCGACAACGAGAACGAGGCGTACTTACAGGTCTCGCTTGGCCGGAACGCGATTGATTTCTCTCGAGAGTGGAGACCACTAATATTCTCCACAACCGATTCTGTACCGGGTTTTCCATTTCTTTCTGGGTCTTCGCCAAAGATAGTGGAGAAGTTAGTAGTTTGACGGATGAAAGATACCGAACTTTATCAGACGTTGTTTGGCCTGCAAGCGCCTTGGCGTGTATCAGAGGTACGAGTTGATCACGGCAGTCATACAGTTATCG
>VFQQ010003868.1_pt1 | contig 13957 bp, 10 predicted proteins | sample 3512341 | NCBI WGS metagenome assembly VFQQ01 (sample SAMN10412373, study PRJNA504923) | tailings metagenome | isolation source: Relicate 2 Philex TSF1 revegetated site | place: Philippines: Tuba, Benguet | collected 2017-08-29 | reverse complement strand
GGCATCAAAAAACAAAGCATCGCTTGCATCACTTTTGGCATCGGCTTCAAAGGCGGCTTGTGGTTTTTTGGTGAAACTTCCTCCTTTTTGTTGGATAAAGAGTGCCCCAGCTTGTCCATTGCCTCCGCCCACAAAAACATCTTCAAGACCGTCGCCATTTACATCACCTTTTGCCATAGCAGGGCCAGGGTAAGATTGGGGATTGACCATCAGTATCTGACGCTTGAAATCGTTGAAACTGGAAGCAGGCTGAGTGTAAGCAATCTTCGAAGGTGTTTCTTGGAAAATAGGAGCTACCTTATTGGGTTTAGAAGGAGTTTCGGTAGCGTCTTTTTCTTTGAGGGTGAGCCATTGATTGGCTTTGAGGTTAGTGAGACGTTGTTGTTTGCCATTAGGCCAAACTATTTTTAGGGAGTCCACATTAGCGATTTTTCCTAGTCCAAAGTGCATAATACCCGATACGCTCGACTGATAGCCCCGCATGGGCATTTGCTCCAAGTATTGAACTTGTTCTTTTTGATAAATAGTGATTTTTGCTCCAATGCCTAGCCGGTTCATGCTACCTCCCTCAAGGCTTATTTTGAGATAATGATGCCCGAGTTTTTGTTGGGCGTCGTTTTGGTAAATGAAGGCAGGCTGATTGATATTATTTACGACAAGGTCAAGGTCGCCGTCATTGTCCAAATCAGCGTATACAGCCCCATTGCTATTGGAGGTTTGGACTAGTCCCCACTGAGAGCCTACATTTTTGAAAGAGAGGTCTTTGTTGTTTTTGAAGGCATAATTAACGACGTTGGAAGCAGGCATTTGCTGGACTAAATTCAATACATCTTGGCGGCCAATGTTGGCCTGATTTTGTTGAAAATCATTCATGTATTTCAAAAAATCAAGGTTGGTGTAGTCTCTTAGGTAGCCGTTGGTGATGTAGAGATCTTTCCAGCCGTCGTTGTCATAATCTGCAAAAAGTGCGGCCCAACTCCAGTCGGTATTAGAAATTCCGGCCAATTGACCAATTTCGGAAAAAAGAGGTGCCGGAGTTTGGGTAGCGCCTTGATTGAGCTGTAGCATGTTGCGCATGTACTGTTTATGAAAACCCGAACGTACTACCATATCAAACTTCTCATAGTTGTCGGGAGCCATGAGGAGTTTTTGGCGGCGATTGTCTTCGGGTAGCATATCAAGCGTAAAAATATCAGGGGTGGCGTCGTTGTTAATATCGGCCACGTCGTTGCCCATCGAAAAATGAGACGTATGCCCTATTGAGGCGGCTAATTGATTGGTGAAGCCCCCTTTTTGATTGTTGATATAGAGGCGGTCAGGAATCGTGTAGTCGTTGCTAATATAAATATCGGGCCAGCCGTCTTGGTTAAAATCCCCGATTCCTGCTCCCAACCCGTACGAAAGTGCCGAGCTATGGATACCCGATTGTTTGGTAACATCCGTAAATCGTTGCCCTTGGTTTCTAAAAAGTCGTGAGCCGCTAATCGCATCTTCTATTTTTTCTAGCTGAGCACTACTTGATTCGTTGAGGACAGGCAAAGATTTGATGTTGTGATTGAGCAAAAACAAATCTAAATCTCCATCGCGGTCATAATCAAAGAAATAGGCATTGGTGCTAGAAGAAGGGCTATCAAGCCCATATTCGGCAGCTTTTTCGAGAAAAGTCGGAATACCTTGGGCATTGTTTCCTTGATTGATAAAAAGTTCGTTGGTCTTTTTTTCGGGGGGCAGATTGCCCGAATGACACACAAATATATCCAGACGTCCGTCGCCATTGACATCCGCCATCGTAACGCCCGTTTTCCAAGGGCCTTGGCGACCACCTGCTCCTGAAGCCTCGGTAATGTCGTCGAAGGTCATTTTACCTTTGTTGAGGTAGAGCTTATTGGCACTAAGATTGGCCGTAAAGTAGAGGTCGTCGAGTTTGTCGCCATTAAGGTCTCCCACCGCTACACCACCACCATTATAAAAATATTCATACATCAATACGTTTGTGTTGAGTCCTTCGGTAATGATGTTCTGAAAATCTACGTGTGTTTGCTCGGGAGTAAGGAGGGTAAAAAGAGCAGGTTCGTCCTGGTTATCAGCTTCTCCATTTTTTTCAGAAGAGGAGTCTTGGCAGCCGATTGTGGTCAATACCAACAAACTTAGGACGTAAAAAGAGAAAGGGAGCTTCATGGAAATTAAAAATCGAGTTGGGGCAATGACCAAAAAATAAAATAAGAATTAAGGTAATTGATTACAAAACTGAAGTAAATTTTTGAGATTGTCTTCATCATAAACATCAATGGGATGCTCTTTAAGATATTTTTCGATGGTAGATTTATGCTTGGGGAATATCTTAGAAATATTTGATTTGCTAGCTTTATAGAAGCGATTATTTGCGTCGATAAAAAAATAGGTTTTTGTTTTTGAAAACACTATATCTCCTTTTGTTTCAAGTTTTTGGACGGAGCCATTACCATGCGAAAATACACTATAATTTCGGATAGACCCTGCTCCTGATGATTGTTGATAAGCTCCTTGTTTTTCAAGGCTAGCGAGACGAAATACTTGCTTAACCCCAAGCTTGACGGCAGGGGTATCCAGCATTACCTCTACATACCCAATGTCTTGGTTGTAATAAAATACGATATCGTTGATTTGAATATTTTTGATGAGATACTCATTGGAAAGTGAAAGCGTATCTGAGTTGGGGGCAATAAAGTGCATTTCTCCCAACAAGAGATTATAATTAAGTTTGGCTTTACTATTGCCTCCTGTCAAGAATGAAACGATTCCTTCTTGAAAAGCCGGTAAGCGATAGCGGTCTGTGAAGGCCACTTGCCTTTCAATCTCTTTCTCCGACTTAATTTTGATTAAGTTAGGATTTTGAGCTGCGAGGGAGAGGGTAATACAAACTCCAATTCCTGTTATTAATAATTGTTTGGGCATATCCATGATATGAAATTATTATAACTTAGAAAGGCAAGGTCTTAAAAAATCTATGCCTGTGAGAACCACAGGCATAGATAAGATTACTCAAAAGATGGTGAAATGTAATATTAATAGCCAGGGTTTTGTACCAACTTGCTATTTCGGTTCATTTCATCGCGGTGGATAGGCAAGAAATATTGCTTATCTAGCCATGCGCGGTTTTCTTTACCGGGATCGATTTCAAATACTTTGTAAGTATAATCGTAGCTAGTTGGGTCGTACTTATAAAGCGTCACGCTCTTACCAGCTTTAAGTGCACCGGTCACGTTGATACCATTTGCTTTGCGGCCTAATGTAGTAGGTGCAATCATCCAGCGGCGCGCATCGTGGTAGCGTTGCTCTTCCAAATACATTTCGATGCGTTTTTCGTTTCTCAGACGCTGACGTAGAGCATCACCCGATTCGGTAAGAGCGGGCATTCCAGCGCGGAAACGGATTTTGTTGAGCCAATTACGCGCTTCGGCATCTTGACCTAATTCGATTGCGGCTTCAGCATAGTTGAATACAGCTTCGGTGTAGCGGAACAAAGGCCAAGGTACTTGTTGCCAAGTATTTTGATCTACAATTGCAGGGTTTGGATCAATAAATTTACGTGCATAATAGCCGGTATAAGTACCATTCCAGTCCTCTACCGATGATTTGCGAGTATCCAATCCGAAGAAAGGAACTTTTGAACCACCACTTACCACTTCATAAGTTCCAGTTTGGATTTGGTTGGCAGGGTCTTTTGAAGCTACGTCGGCAGTACGAGGTTTCCAGTTAGAGCCATCGTATAGGATCGAAGCGTAGAAGCGAGGGTCACGATTGTCATAAGGCTTGGTAGCGTGATCGGCTTTATTCCAATCAAACTTGGTACCATCCATCATTTCATAATCATCAACCATCAATTGGATAGGGGTGTTACCAGCCCAGTTGTGGTAGCCGTTAGGTCCATTAAACAACCCTTGGCGGCCACCGTTTTCTTGTTTGGCATTGATGAAGTAGCGTCCTAAGATGAGTTCTTTTTCTCCACCATTTCTTGACATCGCAATATTATGATAGTTAGTAGTTCCCTCGTCTTTAGAAGCAGGTTTGTCCAAAGCAAGTTGATAACCTAAGCCACTTATATCCAATACCGCTTTAGCGGCATCTTTGGCTTTTTGCCAGCGTTCAGTACGACTACCGCTTGTATATCCAAGTATTTCTGGTTTAGAAAAGGCGGCCAAAACAGTTGATTTAGCTTTTGCGGTAGGTACATCATACAAATCACTAGCGGCATAAATCAACACACGAGATTTAAGAGCTAAAGCAGAAGCTCTCGTAGCCCTACCTGCGGCCAACGATTTGCCATTTAGGAGAGTCGCGGCTTCATCGCAGTCTTTTACGATGAAGTTTACACATTGTTCAAAAGTATTACGCTCTGATAGGTAGTCTGCTTCTCCCAATTCAAATGGACGATCCACTAGGGGTACACCACCATAGTAGCGCAATAATTGGTGATAGTAATAAGCACGCAAAAATTTTGCTTCCCCTTTCAAACGTTCTACCAAAGTGGCATCATTGAATTGGGGTTTTTCTAATTTACTCAGTGCTAAGTTACAGGCACGGATACGTGTGTACATATTGGCCCAGCTCAAAGTTCCGTTGATCCAACCTGGGTCAGCGGGGTTTGAACGTGACTCCGTAATAGTAGTAATACCACGACCAGGGTGAGTAAAAATAGTCTCATCGGTCAAAGAGGCGAGCATTTGTTCATCAAATCCTCCATTACCAAAACCTGCATAAATTTCAGTAACAAACGCATCGGTCAAGGCACCGTCGGTCCAAACTGTCGATTCCGACAACTGATCGAGAGGTTGGGTGTTGACAAAATCACCGTTACAACCTGCCAAAACCAACATGGCAGAGAGAGCAGTGACTGATATGTATTTTAGTTTTTTCATATTTATTTCAAAAATGTTTGTTAGAAAGAAACTGTCAAACCAGCATTGATGATACGCTGCTGAGGATAATATTGACCAGTTGATGAGCTTGATTCAGGGTCAAACGAATCGAATTTGGTGATTGTGAAAAGGTTTAGACCGTTGATATAGATACGAGCATTTCCCATACCCACTTTGCTTGTGAGTACTGAAGGAAGGGCATATCCAAGCTCAAAGTTTTTGAGACGGATATAGTCCGTATTTCTAAACCAGTAAGAGTTACCACCAGAGAAGTATTGGTCGCTACGGTTAGCAATACGAGGGTGTACGCTGCTTGGGTTTTCTACCGTCCAGCGGTCTCTGTACATGCTGTAAAGGAAGTTACCGATGTTACCCATTTCACCAGGGCTTACGTATTGTTTAGCACCAGCTGAACCTTGGAATAGGATGTTTACATCAAAACCTTTGTAGCTAGCAATCAAGCTCATACCTCCTTGGAACATGGGGATGTTGTTGAAATTGGTACGAACTCTATCGTCAGGGGTGATTTTGCCATCACCATTGTAGTCTACATACTTCATATCACCAGGGCGAAGAGTATTCACGATTGCTTTGTAATCAATTTTATTTTCATTGATTTCGGCTTGATCTTTAAATACGCCGTCATACAAATAGACTTGCTCGGTATTCATAGGCTTGCCAGTAGTGCGTTGCCATTCAGGAGCACCAGGCGCTTCGTCCCAGAAAAGGATTTTGTTTTTGGCATACCCTCCGTTTACGCTTACATTGTATTTGAAAGCACCTGCTTGGTTGCGATAACCGATGTTGAATTCCCAACCTTTGTTAGCCACTTCTCCGATATTTTGTGCTGGCAAAGAAAGCCCCGTTGATTGAGGTACGGAAGCGTTTTTAAACCATAAGATGTTGGTACGTTTGTTTGAGAAAACGTCAAATTCGAAGTTGATTTTTCCGTTTAGCAATTGACCTTCCAAACCGATATCAGCATTATTAGCGATTTCCCAAGTAATAGAGTTGTTAGGAACGCGAGTTTCAAACAATGTTTTAGTTTCTGTATTGTTAATGATATAACTACGGAAACCATAAGTAGACAAGTACTGATAAGTAGCCAAGTTGGTCGTGTTAGGGAGATACACTTGGTCGTTACCCATTTGCCCATAAGAAGCGCGGAGTTTCAAGTAGTTGAATACTGGCAAAGATTTTTTGATGAAATCTTCTTCTGAAAGTACCCAGCCCACCATGGCACCAGGGAAGAAACCATAACGGGTAGCTTCAGGGAACATATCTGAGCCGTCGTAACGCCACAAGAATTCAGCTAGGTATTTCTCTTTGTAGTTGTAAGCAACCCGACCAAAGTAGTTCAAACGAGCGCGTTCGAAAGCACCACCACCGTTGTTTTTCTCTAAGTCACCACCCGCAAAGATTTGATCAAGGGCAGGGGAGATAAAGTAACGACGGAAAGCGTTGAAGTTATCACCTTGGATAGTTTCTTTGTTTGTACCAGCCAAGAATGTTAGACCATGTGCGCCAAAAGTACGCTCATAGCTAAGAATACCTCCTAAAAGAATATTAAGCTGGTTTTCGTTGGTCAAAGTAAGGCGAGGCTCGGCAGGTCCGCGTTTACTAGCAATCAATTTTGGAGTTACGCCGTCGGCTTCAAAGCCAGTACCACGCTCATATAGAGTCCAAGGGGTTTCCCAACGACGCATGTTGCGCGACAAAATGTCGATAGAGGCAGTTCCTGTAAATTTCAAACCTTCTACGCCAGGGATTTTGATGTCAAGTTGACCATTGGTTTGGAGATAATTACGCTTGTCTTTGTCATAACCAGTAGCATTGGTAGTAATTACCACCGGGTTTTCACCGTTCTCAATGTCAGGACCAGGGCGTCCGTCAGGCCAGTAAGCAGGCTGTTGGGGTTTTCCACGCATCAACATCCGGAAAATCGCACCGGCACCTTTGGTAGGGAAGAAACGAGACTCTTGGCGGCCAGTTACACCCATATTCAAGTTGATGTATTTGTTTACTTTAGCATCCAAGTTGATACGGAAATCATACTGCTTATAGCCCGTTGCTGAGTTGATATAGTTCCCGTCTTGGTTTTGATAGCCCAAAGAAGCTAAATACTTCACGTTTTCCGAACCACCATTCAATTGTACATTGTGACGAGTTTGAGGCGACCATGTTTTGAGGGTAGCGCCATACCAGTCGGTGTCAGGGTGTCCCCAAGGATCTGAACCATCACGGTATTTTTGGAAATCTTCAGGTTGGAAAGGTGCTTTACGCTGAGCTCCGGCGGCGGTAGTATATACTCCGGTTGACTTGTAAGCTGCAGTGGCAGCCGCCCATTCACTAGCAGGCAATCCATAAATATCCAAGTCATTGAGCATCTCAGTATACTGAGCAGCATTGGCTAGCTTGGGCAATTGGGTAGGTTGTGACCAGCCTTGGTTAAATGAATATGATAGTTCAGGCTTACCAGATTTACCTCTTTTGGTGGTAATCAAAATAACCCCGTTGGCAGCACGAGCACCGTAGATAGCAGCTGATGCATCTTTCAAAACGGAGATAGTCTCGATATCAGCAGGGTTAAGGCGATCCAAACCACCCGCACGACCAGGGATACCGTCGATTACGATAAGGGCGTCGTTGTTACCAAGGGTGTTTGAACCACGGATACGGATACCCGCTCCGTCGTAGCCTGGCTCACCACTACGGTTGGTAGCTACTACCCCAGGAAGACGACCTGCGAGAGATTGTGAGAGGTTTACAGCGGGCGATTTTACCAAGTCACCTCCTTTTACACTCACAACTGACCCCGTTACGGTTTCTTTTTTCTGAACACCATAACCCACCACGACTACCTCATTAAGGGCTTTCACATCTACCATCAACGTAACGTTGATGCTATTGCGTCCATTGACAGGAACTTCTTGTGGAAGATAACCGATAAATGAGAACACCAAAATAGCATTATCGTTGGTGAAGTTTAAAGTATAGTTACCGTCGTTGTCAGTTACGGTTCCAAGCGTAGTACCTTTTACCAATACGCTTACTCCAGGAAGTCCCTGACCTTGTTCGTCAGCTACTTTACCTTTTACTTGTGCCAAGGCAGTTTGCGTACGACTTGCATTTCCTTCGGGAGTGAGATTAGGATTGAGAGAAGCGGTTAAGTTTCCTACTGCTACCGTAGGAATGGCAGTTTGTTTCTCAACTTTTCCCGAACGAGTCACTACATAAGAGCCGTCACTGCTTTTACGATACCCCAAACCCAATGGCTTCAATAGTGTCTCGATGTTTTTTTCGAGTCCTTCCTTATAGTTAAGCTCATTTGCTGATACAATATAAGGCTCAACCATTTGGTCAGAAAACAAAATGTCTACCTTATAGTGATGGCGTAAGTCATTTAAGACTTTTTTCAAGCTTTTGGTCCCTTTCCTTTCAGGAGCAGGGGTATGGTGCGCTAGAGGAGAGCGCTCCATGTTTTGTGCTTGACTAATGGGCTGCCCTACCATCATTGCTGCTAGCGGGACGCCAATTAGCCTCATTTTGTAGCTCATTTTTGTCATAGTAGATAAATAAATTAATTGTTAGTTAAGATTGGTTAATGAATTGACTTGAAGATGACTTGCTTATCTTTTTGTTGAATAGAAACTGGTAAAATTTCGGATAAAGCGGTTAATAATTCTTCGGCATTGCGGGCTTGAAATGAGCCAGACAAAGAATAATCGAGTAATTCTTTGTCTTCAATTTGGGCCCGAATACCGTAGTTGTTTTGAAGAAGTGTAACAATTTCTTTTAGGTTAGTTTTGTCAAATACAAAGCGATTGTTTTTCCAGGCGGAATAATTTTCGGGATGCAGTACTTTTTTTATTTCCATGTTTCCCTTATCAGTAAGGGATACCAAATCTCCAGGTTTCATGGTAAAAAGCTGTGGACGTTGGTTTTTGGAACGATATTGGATATTGACCTTGCCTTTCGTAAGTACCACTTTTGACTGATTCTCCCGTGCTAAAACCGTAAACTCGGTTCCGAGTACTTCTACATCAAACGAAGCTCCTGTTTTTACTAAAAATCGTTTGTCGTCTTTGGTATGTACTACCGAAAAATCCGCCTCTCCTTTCAAAAAGACAGTACGAGTAGAACTCCCAAAACCAAAGCGTGGAACACTCAACGACGAATTAGCATTCAAGGATACTTTACTACCATCTTCTAGGGTAAAAGATTGGGTTTGACCATAATTAGTAGCATATGTTTTGGTGAAAATTTGTTCTTGATAGAGCCATAGAGTTACGAGCGAAATAAGCAAAAAACTTGCAGCGGCCAACTGAATACTCCAAGTCCACCACGGATTTCTGGGTTGTCTTTTTTTAATGGCGTCGGTGGGTTGTTCATCAGCTAAAGAAGGCATCTCTAGCTGCTTGTGGAAGCGCTCTATGCCTTCAGGCAGGTTTGCCTGATACATAGGCCTGCTCAATTCCCATTCATGAAGACACAAATAGAAAAACTCCTCGTTGGAAGGTTCTAGAGCCCATTCTTCTATTTGAGAGCGTTGAAGAGCTGTAACTTGACCAGCAAAATAATCAAAAAGAAGGGATTTTGTAATAAAAGTTTGTCTCACAAAATGGTATTTTAAGGGCTTTTAGTATTACTTTCATAGGATAGACACATGTGCTATCTACAAACCCTTATACCAACTCTTAATTTTTTTAAAAAAAAGATAAATTTTGCTAAAAATCAGACAATAGCATTGTGATAAAACTCATTATTGTAATCCCTTTGGCTTTCAACATATCTCTGAGCGTATGATTAGCTTTTCTAATCTGAACTTCAATCGTACGCAATGATAATTGAAGAATATCGGCAATTTCTGCGTACTTTTTTCCTTCAAACCGATACATCAAATAAATCTTGCGTTGTTGGGGGGGAAGATTGCTGATTGTTTTTTCGAGTTCTTGATACAGTTCTTCGTATTGAGTAACTAAGTCGGGCTGAGAGATATGGTCGTCAGAAGAATTTTCTAAAATCTCTAAGCCTGTCATACGTTTTGATTCTCTTTGCAGATAATTGTAGGCACGGTGGCGTACCGTCTTGTACAAATAAGCTCTGAAAGAGGTCGTTACTTCGCGATAGGTTTCTTTAGAATAAAATTGATAAAAGATGTCAGATACTAAATCTTCAGCGATGGTTTTGGAATAGAGAAACCTCACTGCATGACTACAAAGGGGCTGATAGTATGAGCGATAAAGTAGCTCACACCCAAGTTGAGGGTTAGATTGAAATGCCTGACGAATAAAAAACTCTACGTCTGTGGGACTTTCTACCTCCTCTAATGCATTCACTTCCTCATTCAAAATCCGCACCGGACCATCAACTGTAGGAATAGAGTTGTAATCGATACTAAGGCTCATTTTTAGGTTAGTCAAATATTACTGTATGTAAAGTTACAATTTTACTGCAATTATTACAATTTTCTAAGTGTTATATTGACCAAAACTAATGATAAATTAGCTTACTTTAAGAAAATGTCAATATACTGGAACCGTTTACCTTATCTTAATGTATCTTTGACGATACGATAGTTGCCACGATAGTGAAAACAAAAAATAAAAAGCTTAAAACTGTGATTAGACCCAAAAAATGGGTGATTGGCCGTAACGATGTGGTAGATTTCCCCGATTTAGGGATAACGGATGTACGGGCTAAAGTAGATACTGGTGCATATACTTCAGCGATTCATTGTTATAAAGTACAACTTATTAAAGAAACGTTGACTTTTTATTTACCTGCGCACCGTGGCGAAAAACATCAAAAGTTTGAAACCAATCATTTTGAGTTAAAAGCCGTCAAAAACTCTTTTGGACAGACTGAAATGCGTTATGTTATTAAAACAAAAGTTGCATTGTTTGGTAAAGTATTTTTGACCGAATTTTCGCTTGCTGACCGCCAACAAATGCGATACCCAGTTTTGATAGGCCGCAAATTGCTTCGTAACCGTTTTGTGGTAGATGTAAGCTTAGAAAATGTGTCTTACACTCAGAAATTACTCGCTACTCCCGTCTAGCTTAATCACTTGATTGATTAACAAAATCGTAACATTACTTCACCATACTTCCTTTTAATTTTGCCGCGTTTGCTTATCAAACAAACGGAATTTTATTGACTATCAATTAATTATGAAAATTGCGATTCTCTCCGCTAATTCAAAGCTATATTCTACCAAAAAACTGTTGGAAGCTATTCAAAAACGAGGACATGAGGGAGTGATTATCAATCACTCGCTATGTCATGTAATGATTGAAGAAGAAAAACCAGTACTTTTATACAACAACCAAGTTATTGAGGGGATTGATGCTATTATCCCCCGAATAGGTGCCTCTGTGACTGATTATGGTTGTGCGGTGGTCAGGCAGTTTGAGATGATGAAGATTTTTACAACCGTTAAGTCGCAGGCTATCATGAGGTCTCGAAACAAACTCAGGAGCCTGCAAATCTTATCCAAAGCAGGGGTTCAAATCCCCAAGACGGTTTTTGCTAATCAGACCAAAGATATTGACAACTTAATCAAGCTTGTAGGAGGGCCTCCCGTCATTATCAAACTACTAGAAGGAACCCAAGGCGTAGGGGTTGTCTTGGCCGAATCGGGCAAAGCCGCCAAATCAACTATTGAGGCTTTTTATGGCCTGAAAACCAATGTTTTGATTCAAGAATATATTGCTGAATCCAACGGTGCTGATGTGAGAGCGTTTGTGATTGGAAATAAAGTAGTGGCGGCAATGCGTCGTCAGGGGCATCCGGGTGATTTTCGGTCAAATTTACACCTCGGCGGAAAAGCAGAGACCATCGAGTTGTCGCCTGAAGAAGAAAAAGCCGCTTTACAATCTGCTAAAGCCTTGGGACTCAAAGTAGCGGGCGTAGATATGATTCAGTCAAATCGTGGGCCCATGATTATGGAGGTCAATTCGTCGCCTGGTCTTGAAGGTATCCAGAAAACAACCGGAATCAACGTGGCAGACCTCATCATTGGGTACATTGAAGAAAAAATACCCGTTGATGAAGGTGACACTATTGGGGTATAAAGTAAAAAATACTAATTTTCGTCTTCTTACCTATGATGAAAATGGTACTATATGCTTGATAAGGCTTCTTACAGTAAACAGCCCAAATGTCTTGTGGCTTTGGATTCTATTATTTTTGGATTTGATGGCGAGCAGTTAAAAATATTGTTGGTAAAAAGAGGACCAAATCCTACCCTACAAACATGGTCTTTGATGGGTGGGTGGCTCGCTCCCAACGAAAATCTGGAGCGCTCGGCAGAGCGGATTTTGTTTGAACTCACGGGACTCAAAAATGTCTACTTAGAGCAATTGTATACCTTTGGCGATGTAGATCGAGACCCGATAGAGCGAACTGTATCGGTAGCTTATTTTGCGCTGATTAATATCGAACACATCGACTCTTCACTCTCGCAAGCCTATCATGCGGAATGGTTTCCGGTAAGCGAGATGCCCAAAGAACTACTTTTTGACCACCGCCAAATGATAGATTTGGCCATCAATAAGCTACGGTACAAGGCAGCTTTGCATCCGCTTGGGTTTGAGTTACTGCCCGAAAAATTTACGATTCCGCAGTTACAAAAACTCTACGAAGCTATCTTTCAAACTACTTTTGACAAGCGAAATTTTAGCCGAAAAATATTATCAACACGCTTGCTGGTAAAATTGAAAGAGAAACAAAAATCATCCAAAAAAGGAGCTTATTTGTACCAAGTCGATCAAGAAAGATACGAAACCTATAGTAATTCCTTCTTGAATTTTGTTTCAAATTCGGCGTTTTGATTGTCTAGATTTTGATACCGATTTGTTGCATCAATGCTGTAGCATTAAATTCTTTGCAAGCGCCTTCTTGCAGTTGATAGTCAAACAGAAGTTTCCCCTCTTTGAAAGTAGAATAAAAACTGTGATTGTGGACGAATGAATGCTCATCGGCCATTTGGCTTAATTCCAAATCATGAGTAGATACAAAACCTGAGGCATTGGACTGATGAAGTTGAAGAATCAAGGCCTCGGCTCCCCGATGGCGGTCAGAAGAATTGGTCCCTTTGAGGATTTCATCTAAAAAATAAAAAACAGGTACACTGCCCGTTTGAGTGAGTTCGAGCAGGGCTTTGAGGCGTTTGAGTTCTGCATAAAAAGAAGAGGTGTTTTCTTCAAGAGAGTCTTGCGTACGCATACTCGTAAAAACCCTGACCAAAGAAGTATCCAAAGATTTGGCACATACTACCGACCCGGTAAGTGCCATCACGATATTGAGTCCTACGGTTCTGAGAAAAGTACTTTTTCCCGACATGTTTGAACCCGTAATTAGATAAGTTTGGCCTACATTGTTGGCTTCAAAATCATTAGATACTCGCTTAGAAGCGGATAAAAGTGGGTGCCCCAACTTGGAAGCTTTAAAATGAAAAGGGCGCGAATCAAACCTAGCAAAAGGCAGCTCAGGATTGGCATAGGCGTAGCCAGCGAGGCTATTGAGTGCTTCAATCTCCCCTAAGGTTCCTAGCCAAGTTTCTAAATCGTGCTTATGTACTTTTTTCCAATCTTCTAGCTTGGTCATCCATTGCAAATCCCACAAAGTAGGCAGGCCTATAGCCAACATAAAATAAGGGTTAAGCCTAAAATTGAGGTTTTCGGTATATTGGGCTAATTGGCGGATAGAAGCCGAAGCAGTTTGATTAGAAGAAGTTAGTTGTTTTTGTAATTGCTTCAGTTTATCCGCTTTGAAAGGCTGCTGTTCAATTTGGGATAAAATATGCCCGTACGCTTTGAAAGTGTCAACGATTTGTTGGGATTGTTCGGCATAAAGTTTCACCGAAGCATTTAATTTACTCAAAATATAGCCATGAAAGCCCAAAAGAAGGATGACTATTACCCACGGAATCAAACCCATGAAAGCCCCGATGATTAGGCTTATTGAGAATATAGGTAGTAGTCGCCAACGACGCCATCTGACAATAGATTGATTTTCGCCTGCTTGGAGCCAATTTTGCAGAAAATCTGGTGATT
>VFQQ010003867.1_pt1 | contig 13960 bp, 11 predicted proteins | sample 3512341 | NCBI WGS metagenome assembly VFQQ01 (sample SAMN10412373, study PRJNA504923) | tailings metagenome | isolation source: Relicate 2 Philex TSF1 revegetated site | place: Philippines: Tuba, Benguet | collected 2017-08-29 | reverse complement strand
ACATCGAGGAAGGCGGCTCGCTCACCATCATCGCGACCGCGCTGATCGATACCGGAAGCCGCATGGATGAGGTGATCTTCGAAGAGTTCAAGGGCACCGGCAACTGCGAAATCCAGCTTGACCGCAAGGTCGCTGACAAGCGCATCTATCCGGCAATGGATATCCTCAAGTCCGGCACGCGCAAGGAAGACCTGCTGGTGCCGAAGCAGGATCTGCAGAAGATATTCGTTCTGCGCCGCATTCTGGCGCCGATGGGAACGACCGATGCGATCGAATTCCTCATCGACAAGCTCAAGCAGACCAAGACGAACGCCGATTTCTTCGATTCGATGAATACCTGATAGGGTTCATCGTTTCGGACGCAAGGCCCCCTCGAGTTCATCTGGGTCGGTGATAATAGGAAGACAGACCGGGCCGGTGCATAGAAATGCGCCGGCCTTTGTCGTTGGCGGATAGGCGCCGCCAGGCAAGCTTGGCAGGTTGGCTTTGGCACCAAGAGGAACGACGAGATCGACGCGCCTGGGATCTGGGCATCGATTCGCCACCGGAATAAATTTCGGATCGGCCAGACTATCGACGATAACGAGCTTGATCGGGCTGATTACAAGCGCACAGGCGTTGACGATTCCGGCCTGACCATATTGCTGGCGTGAGGCGCGCCCAGTGGCATGTTCTGCAACACGCCAGGCCTTTTCCTGCAGATGAACGTCACCACTGACATCCGCCACCCTGATCATCGCTTCGATGATCTGGCCGGTTGCCGAGGTGATCGCCTCGTCGATGTCGCCGCGGATTCTGATCGGGACGTCGGTGCTGTCCGATGCAGTCAGGTAATAGCCGTTGCCGCCGCCGTCTGCATACCATCGGTCAAGCTGATCGAGAAAGGATCTTGCCCGCTCGATGTAAGCGACCTCTCCGGTTGCCTCGAACAGCGAAACCGCTGCATTGGCCATGGCGGCATAGTCGCTCGACAGCGCAGGATAGAGTTTACGGTCGCCAAGTATGGAGTGCGGCAGCCGGCCATCGGCGTCAGCGTGCCCTACTACGAACCCGAAGGCTTTCGCGGCTGCTTCGATCCAATCGGGGCGAGACAGAGCGCGACCCGCCTCGGCAAGCCCTGCTATGGCAAGGCCATTCCAATCAGCCAGAACCTTGTCGTCGCGGCCGGGACGAATGCGCCGCTCCCGCGCCGTCAACAAGCCGAGTTTGAGTGCGTAGACTTCTGCGCGACTTTCAAGAGCATTGTGGCTTTGCGCCGGCGTTTGACAGATGATTGGCTTGCCTTCCCAGTTTGACGGTGAGGCAAGAGTGAAGCTATTGAAAAACAAAGGTGAATCGTTTCCGAGTAGGCTTTCGATCTCGGTTCTGTCCCAGGTGTAGAAAAGCCCCTCTTCACCCTCGCTGTCCGCATCCAGGCTTGAGGCAAAACCACCGCCCTCAACGCTCATTTCACGCAGGAGCCAGTCAACGGTTTCTTCGATTCGTATCCGGAACAATTCATTTCCGGTTTCGGCAAAGGCCCAGTTTGCCATGCGCAGCAATTGAGCATTGTCGTAAAGCATCTTCTCAAAATGCGGGACCAGCCAGTTGGCATCCGTAGAATAGCGTGCAAGCCCGCCGCCGACATGATCGTAGATGCCGCCACGCAGCATGTGTTCAAGGCTGGAAACAACCGCGTTGCGGTGCATGTCGTTTCCGTTTTGCAGCCAACTGAGCCACAGCGTCTGCATGAAGGGCGCATTGGGAAACTTCGGCGCACCGCGCAGGCCACCGGCCTGATGATCGATCATGCCAAATATGCCGTCCGCTAGCGTTGTCACAAGTACGCCGTCTATTGCCGAGGACGCGTGCGTGGCTGCAAGTCTTGCTTCGACATGATCCGTCAGTTTTCCCGCGCTCTCGGTGAGGCTCTGCTGTTTCTCGCGCCAGGCCTTGTCCACTGCCTCGAGAACCTGGATGAAACCGGGCCGGCCATAGCGCGGCTGCTTCGGGAAGTAGGTGCCACCCCAGAACGGCTTGGCGTCCGGCGTCAGGAAGATGGTGAGCGGCCAGCCGCCCTGCTCGCCCATGGCAGTCAAAGCGGCCATATAGATCTGGTCTATGTCGGGTCGCTCCTCGCGATCCACCTTGATATTGACGAACAGCCGGTTCATGACGGCAGCGACATCTTCGCTTTCGAAGCTCTCGTGCGCCATCACGTGACACCAGTGACAAGCGGCGTAGCCGACCGAAAGCAGGATAGGCCTCTCCAATCGCCTGGCTTCGTCCAGAGATTGTGGCGACCAGGCCCGCCAATGCACGGGATTCCCGCTGTGCTGACGGAGGTAGGGGCTGGTTTCGTTCGATAACAGGTTTTCGGCAGGAAGATTCACGGAACCACAATTCGATGCGAGGGGATTTTTTTGAAGCCTACGGCGCATAAGGAAGGCAGGCAATGATATTCCAGGACTCGATCGTTGCGCTTTCCAGCGGTCATCTGCCGTCCGGGATAGCTATTATCCGAATTACCGGCCCACAGACTCGATTCGCTCTCGAAACGATTGCCGGAAGTGCGCCGAAACCACGCTTTGCCCGCTATGGAAAATTCAGGTCGCGTGAAGGCGTAATACTCGACAACGGGATTTCCCTTTTCTTTCCGGGCCCGGAAAGCTTCACCGGTGAGGATTGCGCCGAGTTTCACGTCCATGGCGGGCGGGCCGTGGTCTCGGCTATGATGCAAGCCATAGGAGATCTCGACGGATTTCGACAGGCAGAGCCAGGCGAATTCACAAGGCGTGCCTTTCTCAATGGAAAGGTCGATCTCGTCGAGGCAGAAGCCTTGGCCGATCTGGTCTCCGCCGAGACCGAAGCCCAGCGGCGATTTGCGGTGCTGAATAGCGAGGGGCGCCAGAGCGAACTCTACCAGGCCTGGCGCACGCGATTGATCCACGATCGGGCCATGATCGAAGCAGAGATGGATTTCTCCGACGAAGGCGACGTGCCGGGATCGGTTTCGTCAGCCGTCTGGGCCGATATCGACTTGTTGATCGAAGAGATCGAGCGACATCTGCAGGGCTTTCGAAAAGCCGAAATGATTAGGGATGGCTATGACGTGGTCATAGTCGGTGCGCCGAACGCCGGGAAATCGAGCCTGCTTAATGCTTTGGCGCGCCGGGATGTGGCGATCGTCACGGATGAACCCGGCACGACACGTGATCTCGTGGAGGTCGCGCTCGAATTGAACGGTGTCAAAGTCCGGCTTACTGATACGGCCGGTATTCGCGAGACATCCGGAAAGGTCGAGTTGATCGGCATTGAAAAGGCACGGCAGAAGATATCCGCTGCCGACGCCGTGCTCTATCTGGAGGACCTTACTGATCCCAAGCAGGTTCCGGCTGGCGAGATACCCCCCGGCTCGATTCGTATCGGCACGAAAGCCGATCTGCCGAAGGGGCGTATAAATGCAGAAGCGGGTGGGTACGATCTTCTTGTCTCGACCGAGACCGGAGAAGGTATCGACGTACTGCTCGCGCTTCTTTCCACTCGGGCCGTGACAGAGATCGGCTCCACAGGCGATGTATTACCATCAAGGCAAAGGCATGTGGAATTGCTGCGCGCTACGACGGATTTTTTGCGCAGTTGCAGAAGCCTGCCATCGGGGAATCTGGAACTTCGCTCCGAGCATCTTCGTTTGGCGTCAGATCGCCTTGGCAGAATTTCGGGTGCCGTGGATCCGGAGGATCTGCTGGATGTGATATTCTCGCAGTTCTGTATAGGGAAATGACTCACGTGAAACATTCGGCGGCGTGTGACTCACGTGAAACACGCCTTAGCAGGCGAGTATCCTGTTTCACGTGAAACATTATTGCGTGAAGCTGTCTTCCCTTGACAGATGGACCGAATGCAAACATGGGTTCTGCATTCTGGAGCAATGCAATGGACAATAGCTACGACGTGATCGTTGTTGGCGGCGGACATGCCGGCTGCGAGGCTGCGAGCGCGTCAGCGCGCGCTGGTGCGAAGACAGCATTGGTAACGCTTCGTGCGGATACCATCGGGGTGATGTCTTGCAATCCGGCGATTGGCGGTCTTGGCAAAGGTCATCTGGTTCGGGAAATCGATGCGCTCGACGGGTTGATGGGACGTGTCGCCGACGCGGCCGGAATTCAGTTCAGGCTTCTCAACCGAAAGAAGGGCCCCGCGGTTCGCGGCCCCCGGACGCAGGCCGACCGTAAGCTTTATCGGGTGGCGATGCAGTCGGCGATTCAGGAGCAGCCCAATCTCTCTGTTCTCGAAGGAGAAGTCTTTGACTTCGATATGGACGAGAGAAGAATCAGAGCCGTGCAGTTGGCGGATGGCCGAAAGCTCATTTGCAATGCTGTCGTACTGACAACGGGTACGTTCCTGCGAGGCTTGATCCATATCGGTGAGCGAAAGTTCCCCGCCGGTCGCATGAATGAGCAAGCGTCGGTTGGTTTGTCAGCAACAATGACCCGAGCAGGTTTCCGCCTGGGCCGGCTGAAGACAGGAACTCCTCCTCGACTGGATGGACGAACGATCGACTGGTCTGGCCTCGACATGCAGGCCGCAGACGATCAACCGGTTCCATTCTCCCTGATGACAGACAAAATCATCAATCGCCAGATCGATTGCGGGATTACGCGGACGACTGCACAATCTCATGATGTCATTAGAAAGAATCTCGGTCGATCCGCGATGTATTCTGGATCGATCGAAGGGATCGGTCCACGCTACTGTCCGTCTATCGAAGATAAGATCGTAAAGTTTGGCGACCGCGAGGGACATCAGATATTTCTTGAGCCGGAAGGCCTTGACGACGATACGATCTATCCGAACGGCATATCGACTTCGTTGCCCGAGGATGTTCAACTGGAGTTGCTGAAAACAATCCCGGGTCTTGAAAAGGCTGCGATGTTTCAACCCGGCTATGCCATTGAGTATGATCACGTCGACCCGCGTGAGCTGGAGCAAACGCTCGAGACAAAGCGCGTCGGTGGTCTGTTTCTCGCCGGGCAAATCAATGGAACGACGGGCTATGAGGAAGCCGCAGCTCAGGGTTTGGTCGCTGGGTTGAACGCTGCACGGAAGGCTAATGGCAACAGCGAGGTCATATTCAGCCGCACCGAAGCTTATATCGGCGTGATGATAGACGACCTAACGAGCCGTGGCATCAGCGAGCCTTATCGAATGTTTACGTCGCGAGCGGAGTTCAGGCTCTCCCTTCGTGCTGACAACGCAGATGAGCGATTAACGCCGATAGGTTTGCAATTGGGGATTGTTGGCAGCGGTCGCGCTCAGCGCTTCGGACTTGTCTCCGATGCCCTCGCCCAGGCGCGCAGTCTGACGCGATCGATCGAAGTTACACCGAACGAGGCACGCCGGCATGGCCTGTCGGTGAATATGGATGGTGTCCGCAGGTCGGTTTATGATCTTCTTTCGTATCCCGACGTGACGCTTGATCGTCTGGCAGAGATTTGGCCAGAGCTCACGAAGGTGGACCCCAGGTCGGCCGAGGCGCTTGAGATAGAAGCGCGATATGCGGTTTATCTGGATCGTCAGCGCAGCGACGCAATACAAATCCGTAGGGAAGAGGAAAGACAGATCCCCGTCGATCTCGGATTTGATGCCGTTCCCGGCCTGTCGAATGAGCTCAAGCAAAAGCTGCGTGAGCGGCGGCCGCGCTCTGTGGCGGATGCACAGCGCATAGATGGTATGACTCCGGCGGCGCTGGCTATAATCGTTTCTCACATTCGCCACGCGGAAAACAGCCCACTAAGCAAGGGTGTTGCGTGAATTCTGGGTCATTTGAAGAACTTCAGCGTGTGGCAGGCCCTGTTTCACGTGAAACCTTTGAGCACCTGTTGTCCTTTGAGGCTCAATTCCAGAGATGGGCGCGCCGGATAAATCTCGTGGCGTCTTCGACGCTGAGCGATGTCTGGAACAGGCATGTACTGGATAGTGCGCAACTCGCGCGACTTGATCCGGACGCGAAAAATTGGGTTGATCTGGGTTCCGGAGGTGGGTTTCCCGGCCTTGTCATGGGCTTTCTGCTTATGGAGCGAGAAGGCGCCGGCATCGAGCTCGTGGAAAGCAACCGCAAGAAAACCTCATTCCTACAGGCAATTGTCGGTGAGTTCGGTCTGCCGGCGCGCATTCATGCCAAGCGAATCGAAGACACTTATGATAGGATTCGGGCTGTCGAGGTGGTCACGGCCAGGGCACTTGCACCTTTGCATGAGCTTCTGCGTCTTGCAGAGCCTTGGCTTGCAAGCGGTGCAAAGGCGCTTTTTCATAAAGGACGGGATTACCGTGCCGAGATCGAAGAAAGCGCTCAACTGTGGGTGTTCGACCTGATAGAACATCAAAGTGTAGTCGATCCGCAGAGCGTCGTTCTTGAAATACGGAACCTGCGCCGGGTTTAAATCAAAAAGGCGATAGGTTCATTACAGAAATGATCATGATGGCCGGACCCCGCATAATCACGATAGCAAACCAGAAGGGCGGCGTCGGCAAGACGACCACCGCGATCAATCTGGCGACCGCGCTTGCCGCGATCGGGGAGCAGGTTCTTATTGTAGACCTCGATCCTCAGGGCAATGCCAGCACCGGGCTGGGCATCGATCGTCGCGAACGAAGCGTATCGTCCTATGATGTGCTGACAGGCGCAATGACGCTGGACGAAGCTGCTGTGGCAACGGCAGTGCCCGGACTGTCGATCGTTCCCTCCACGCTGGACCTTCTAGGTGTGGAAATGGAAATCGCCGGCGCACCGGACCGCGTGTTGCGCCTGCGCAATGCGGTTCGGGCTTCTGCCGAGCGCACGAACAAATTCTCCTATGTGCTGATCGATTGTCCGCCGTCGCTGAACCTTCTCACGCTGAACTCCATGGCTGCGGCCGATTCCGTTCTGGTGCCGTTGCAATGCGAGTTTTTTGCGCTGGAGGGTCTCAGTCAGTTGCTTGAGACGGTCGAGCAGGTGCGCCAATCGATCAACCCCTCGCTGACGATCCAGGGTATCGTCCTGACTATGTATGACGGCCGCAACAATCTCGCCAATCAGGTGGTCGAGGATGTGCGCGCGCATATGGGCGAAAAGGTCTACGAGACCGTCATTCCCCGAAATGTTCGCGTTTCAGAGGCGCCGTCGCATGGCAAGCCGGCTATCCTTTACGACCTGAAATGCTCGGGCAGTCAGGCCTATCTGCAACTCGCTTCCGAAGTCATACGGCAAGAACGAAAATTGCGTGCGGCATGAAACGATTCGATATCGAAATAATCTGGAAAAGTGATGAGTGAAGATCTTTCGAAGAAACGGCTTGGACGCGGGCTGGCTGCCCTGATAGGCGAAATAGACAAGCCCGCGACTCCGGCGCAGCAGCTAGTGTTTTCTGATAGGCATGTGCCAATCGAGTTCGTGACGCCGAACCCGAAGAACCCGCGGCGTCATTTCGGCGAAGCGGAGCTTACCGATCTCGCGCAATCCATCCGCGAACACGGTGTCGTGCAGCCGGTCGTCGTGCGCCCGTCCGCCCGTCAGCAAGGTCGGTACGAAATCATCGCCGGCGAGCGCCGTTGGCGCGCTGCGCAGCGGGCCGGGCTGACCGAAATTCCGGTGATCGTGCGCGACGTCAACGACCGCACGGCGCTCGAACTGGCGATCATCGAGAACGTCCAGCGCACCGATCTCAACCCGGTCGAAGAAGCACTGGGCTATCAGCAGCTTATCGACGACCACAGCTATACGCAGGCCGATCTCGGCCAGGTTATCGGCAAGAGCCGCAGCCATGTCGCCAACACGCTGCGGCTGCTGAAGCTGCCGGATGTGATCCGCGACATGCTGGTCGACGGAGCCTTGTCGGCGGGGCATGCCCGTGCGCTGGTGAGTGCTGCCGATCCTGCCGGGCTTGCCAAGCGGATCGTGGAGGAAGGCCTTTCGGTTCGCCAGGCCGAGGCTTTGGCGCAGCTTCCCGCCGAAACGGTTCATGAGGCGAAGGCTTCCACGCCGGTCGAAAAGGATGCCGACACGCTGGCGCTGGAAAAGCTTCTTTCCGACGTGACAGGCATGAAAGTCGGTATTCAGCACAAGAACAAGGGTGGCGAGGTGCGGATTGCGTATCGCACGCTCGAGCAGCTCGACGATCTGTGCCGACGCCTCAAGCACTGATTTCAGTATAGCTTAGCCGGCTAATTGCGTGCTCTTGCGCGCTGAGAAAGGCGCGCGCTTTCCACTGCGATGCCGAGCAGTGCCTGTCGTGCGATGGCGGTAGAGAGGTCGGGCCGGCGGCGTGTCTGCAGGACCGCGTCCTGAAGCCGGGCAAGCGCCCGCGCAAGCGCTTCGCCGCTCCAGCGTTCCACCGCGTTCTCCACTGTTTTGCGTCGCGAAAAGAAAATCGGGGGACGCGCCGCAGCAACGATTGCCGCTGCGTTGCGGGCGCCATTGTTCATTGCCCCCCGCATCAGATGGATTGCCTGAAACTGCCGCATCGCGGCTGCCAGAAGCAGGAACGACTGGCTGCCAGTCAGGGAATGGCGCGTGAAGACGGCGTCGAACTCCTCGATCTTGCCTTCGAGAATGGCGTCAACGGCATCGTCGAAAGAAAGGCCAGAGACGTCGCCGATCATCGCCTTGACGTCCTCAAGCTCAACCTGCTTTCGGCCCATGGCGTAGAGAGCGAGCTTCTGCACTTCACCGCGCGAGGCGAGCCGGTCGCCTCCGAGATTTCGCCGCAAGGCCTGCCGCGCTTCGAGCGTCAGCGACAGTCCGGCTTTCTGCATCTCTTCATCGATGACTGCATCGATGCCCTTGGCCTCATCGGCATAGCAGGGCAGCGCCATGGCCCATTCGCAGGCCTCGATGGTGGTGCGAAGGGCCGCTCCTTTCTTAAGCTCACCGGCCTCGATCAGGATGATGGCATCGCGCGGCGGTTCGGCACACAGCGCCTTTACGTCGTCGGCCAGTCCTTTCTGGCCGGTGGCGTTGCGCACCCATAACAGCCGGCGCGACGAAAACATCGGCACGGTGCGCGCCTCGTCGAGAAGGCGTCCTTCGTCCTTGTCGACTTCCGAACCGTCGAGGCGAACCACTGAAAACGGGTCATCAAGCGGCAGTTCCGTCCGGGCCGCATAGGCACGGGCACGTTCCGCGACGAGCCCGCGATCGGGGCCGTAAAGCAGGACGATGGCGGTCTGCGGATTGGGCCGCGCCAGCCAGGAATCGACTTCGTGTGCTTTCTTCTGTGCCATGCAGTTGGGTTATCACGTTGGCGGTCGCGTATGAACAGAAAACCGGATCAGGGCTGCCTTGCACCGCTCCCTTTTCATATGCGGTGTAGGAGCCTGGGGGTCGCGGCAACCAGCGACTTGCCGATTGCCGACTGCGGATTTGCAATGACTTCGGCGGCGTTCCCGCTCTCGACGATCTTGCCTGCATCCATGATGGCCACGCGATGCGCGATGGAACGGACGACGCCGAGATCGTGCGAGATGAACAGATAGGCGATGCTTTCGGTGCGTTGCAGATCGAGGAGGAGTTCCAGAATCTGTCCGCGCACCGAGACGTCGAGCGCGGAAACGGCTTCGTCCAGCACGATCAGCGATGGCCGCGTTGCCAGTGCCCGGGCGATCGCTACGCGCTGGCGCTGACCGCCGGAGATTTCGTGGATGGCGCGACGATTGAGATCGGGATTGAGCCCGACACGTTCGAGCAGTTCCAGGATTGTTTTGGGCCGACCGCCGCGACCGCCAACACCGTGGATGCGCAGAGGATCGTCGAGCACGCGCGCGACCGTGGCGCGCGGATTGAAAGCGGAAAGCGGGTCCTGAAAGACCATCTGCAGTTTTGCCCGCATGGCCCGAAGCCTCGCGCCATGCAGGGCAAGGAAATCCTCGCCTTTGAAGCGGATATCCCCGGCATCGGGTTCGATCAGTCGAAGAATGGCGCGGGCCGCTGTCGACTTGCCGCTGCCGGATGGGCCGACCAGCGCCAGTGTCTCGCCGCGCTCGATCCGCAAGCCGATATCGTCCAGCGCAACGACGGCCCTGCCATTGCGGCTGAAACTTTTGTGCAAGCCGGAGACGGCAAGGAGCGGTTCCGTCATGAAGGCGTTCTCGCGCCGGCACGCGGCAACAAGGGTTCGGCATCAAGGCCCATATGGGTGTCCAGAAGCTGGCGGGTGTAGGCCTGCGCCGGGGCTGTGACGATGGTTTCGGTGTTGCCGATTTCGACCAGACGCCCATCGCGAAAGACTGCAATGCGATCGGCGATTTCCGACGCCAGCGCGATGTCGTGGCTGATGAAGAGCAGCGACATGCCATCCTGTGCGATCAGTTCCTGAATAAGCCTGACGATCTCCGCCTGAACGATTGTGTCGAGTGCGCTGGTTGCCTCGTCGGCTATTAGCAAGGCGGGCCTGGCGGTTATCGCCTCGGCTATCGCCACGCGCTGCCGCTGCCCGCCGGAAAGCTGGTGCGGAAAGGCGGAAAGGGCGGAAGCCGGATCGGGCAGATGCACGCGATGGAGAAGTTCTTCCGCATGCCAAAACGCTTCCCGCCAGTTGAGGCCGAGATGCGTATAGGCGACCTCGGCGATCTGCTCGCCAATGGTTAGAACGGGATTGAGACTGGATGCCGGGTCCTGGAAGACAAAGCCGATGTCGCGCCCGTTCTGCGGCTGCCGCCCAAGTCCGGGCCAGTCGATACGACCTTCCATCCTTGTCGAAGCTGGAAGCAGGCCGGCGATGGCCAGCGCCAGAGTGCTCTTGCCCGACCCGCTTTCGCCGATCACCGCGAGGCGTTCGCCCTGGCTAATCTCCAGCGAAATATCGCGCAGTGCCTCGACCTCGGTTCCGTCCCGGCGGTAGCTTACGCCGAGTCCTTGCAGGGCGAGGCGCGGGGTCATGAACGGCCTCGCCGTGTGGCCGTCGTCTCGACCGCGCCCTCGCCGGCGAGATAGACGCCGAGAACGGTCAGCACCAGGGCGATGCCGGGAATGATCGACAGGAAAGGTGCCGAGCGCAGAACGGTGCGCCCCTCGGCGATCATGCCGCCCCATGTCACGCGATTGGGATCGCCGAGACCAAGGAAGGAAAGAGCAGCTTCCGTCAGGATCGCTGCGGCGACGATGACCGACGACAGCGCCAGAACCGGTGGTAGCGCGTTGGGCAGGACTTCGCGAAAGGCAATCTCCAGCGGATGCATGCCGATGACCCGCGCGCTCGCGACGTAGTCACGTTCGCGGATCGAAAGCACTTCGGCCCGCGCTATGCGTGCCGGCCCGGTCCAGGTGCCGAGTGCGATGGCCAGTACGACGACGAACAGTGACGGGCCGACGACACTGACAAATGCCAGCGCCAGCAGAAATCCGGGCACTATCTGGAAAGCGTCGGTGACGCGCATCAGAATCTCATCGACAAGCCCGCCGGCAAAGCCGGCTAAGGTTCCAACAATCGATCCTATGATTATTGCCGTGGCTGCCGAAGCAAGCCCGACCGCGAGCGAGGTTCGTGCACCGTGAAAGAGGCCGGCAAGAACGTCGCGGCCGAGCCGGTCGGTGCCGAGCGGCAGCGACCAGTCCTGAAATGGACGCAGCAATGCCGGTCCGGCTATCGATAGCGGATCGCGCGGAAAGAGCAGCGGTGCAAGCAGTGCCATGGCGACAAGCAGGCCCAGGATCGATGCGCCGATGACAGCCTCGGGTGAGCGCAGGAAGCGGCGAAGGAAGCTCACGCTGCCTCCTCGCTCGCGCCGACGCGCGGATCGAGCACGGCATAGAAAATGTCGACGACAAGATTTATGACGATGACCAGAACGGCGCAGACGAGAATGATGCCGAGCAGCAGCGGCGTGTCCCGCGAACTGACCGCTTCCTGCGCCAGCCTACCCAGGCCCGGAATTGAAAAGACGCTCTCGATGACGACGCTGCCGCCGAGCATCGCGGCGGATTGCAACCCGAGCATCGTGACCAGCGGCAGGAGCGCGTTGCGCGCCACATGGCGAAGAACGATGCGGCAGCGGTTCAGCCCCTTGGCGCGGGCGGCGAGCACGAAATCCATGCGCCAGACCTCGGCCATGCCGGCGCGCATGATGCGCAGATAGAGCGCAAGATAGATGAAGCCGAGAGCCGCAACCGGCAAGGCGAGATGCCGTGCGATATCGAGCGTTCGGGCAAATCCGGTCTTGCCGGAGGCGATGGTCTCCATGCCGCTGCTTGGAAACCAGCGCAGTTGCACGGAGAAGATCACCGTCAGCACCAGGCCGAGCCAGAAGCCCGGGACGGCATAGAGCGCGAGCGAGCCGATCGACAGAAACCGGTCGCGGAAGCTGCCGGGCCTCGCTCCCGCAACGATGCCGAGCAGGGAGCCCAGGCCGAAGGAGAGCGCGGTGGCGCTGCCCATCAGAAGCAGCGTGTTGGGCAGCCGCTCGAAGATCACGTCGCGAATTGGCCGGGAGAAGGTGACGGAATAACCGAGATCGAGATGGGCGAGCGACCAGAGATAGGCGGCAAGCCGCGTGCCCGCCGACTGGTCGAGGCCCCAGCTCTGGCGCAGGCTTTCGATGAGGCCGGCATCGCCGCCAGTCGTGCCAATATAGGCGTCGACTGCATCGCCGGGGGCTGCTTCAAGAAGCAGGAATGTGCCGACGATGACGATCAGCAGCACCGGAATGCTACCGATCAGCCGCCTTCGCAGCAGGATGAATGCACGTCTCACGCTCTGTCACGGACCTTCGGATGACGAAACGCCCGATGATGTCACGTTTCGAGAACAGTGTCCGCCCAGTTCGACACCGCCCAGCGCGGATTGTTCGAGACGTTCTTGACCGTGCTGCGGGCAACCGTGATGAAGCCCCATTCGGCCACATTGATCAGCGGCAAATCCTCTGCGACCTTCTTCTGGAAATCGCGATAGAGGGCGATGCGCGCCTCGGGGTCGAGCGTCTCGGACGCCTTTGCGATCAGCGCGTCGAGTTCGGCGTTGGCGTAGCCGCCCTGATTGGAGAAAGGCACGCCATCGGGGATGCCGCTCTGGACGAGGATGGTGGTGGAAATCGCCGGGTCTCCGCGGAAGACCGGCGGCGCGACGGCGAGGTCGAAGGCGTGATCGGTGTAGACGGCCTTCTGGTGCGCGGCTGCGTCATTGTTGACCAACTCGGCATTGATGCCGATTTCGGCGAGCGCCTGGCGGAGATAGTCACCGAACTGCTTTGTCTCGTTGAAATAGGGAGCCGGCAGCAGCTTCAGGCCAAACCGCGTACCGTCGGCTCCGCGCTTGTAGCCGGCTTCGTCGAGCAGTGCGTTCGCCTTTGCCACGTCGAAGGCATAGGTCGGCACATCCTTGGTGTAGAACTGTTGGTCGTTCTGCGGCACCGGTCCGGTGGCCGCCTTGGCGTAACCAAGGAAGATCGTCTTGACGACGAAATCCTTGTCGATGGCGTGCGCAATCGCCTGCCGCACCTTCAGGTCCGCCAGTTCCTTGCGGCGATGATTGATCTCAACGACGAGCTGATAGGTCAGAGCCTCATAGCCCCTGGAGATGACCTCGATGCCCGGAACCTTGGAAATGCGCTCAAGGTCGGCGAGCGGAACGGCCGAGAAGGCGGCAAGGTGGATTTCCTCCGCCTCCAGCGCGCCGGCGGCGGCGGCACGGTCGGGCAATACGCGGTAGACGATTTCGTCGAGATGCGGCTCTCCCTCGCCCCAATATTTGTCATTGCGTTCCAGCCGGTAATATTCGCCCGGCTTGTGTTCGGCAAATTTGAAGGGACCGGTGCCGACCAAAGCGGTGTTGGCCGGATTGTCGGCGATCTCGCCATTCTCATAGATATGCTTCGGCACGACGCTGGTCAGGGCCGGAAGCGCATTGCGGATGAGCTGGAACGGCGTTGGCTTGGCGAAGCGGAAGACGGCCGTATGTTCGTCGGGCGTGTCGACGGCATCGAGATCCTTGAACACGACGCGGCCAAG
>VFQQ010003864.1_pt1 | contig 13970 bp, 11 predicted proteins | sample 3512341 | NCBI WGS metagenome assembly VFQQ01 (sample SAMN10412373, study PRJNA504923) | tailings metagenome | isolation source: Relicate 2 Philex TSF1 revegetated site | place: Philippines: Tuba, Benguet | collected 2017-08-29 | reverse complement strand
GTTGTTCTATCCATCTACTTCAGTAGGTGGTGTTGGCAGGTATGAGGTTGACGGTTCGCGGCTACAGCAGGCCCTAGACGACGCGGCAGGCCGTGCGCGGAGAAACTTCACTGTGCCGAAGCAGCTAGCAGCGCTGCTCTCTGGATCGGGATAAGCACACGTTCAACAGCGTCGGAGAGCCAGCGAAGGCCTCTCGCTGCCGTCATAAGCTCTGTGGTCTCATGATGCTCGGAGTCTAGGCTCTTTCATCGCACCTCCTTGCAGATGGAGATGCCTCAACTTTTTTCCGGACTGCTCCTTCAGAGAGAATGCGCTACCCCCTGTATGAGCTCAGTAGCGGACCGGCGCTCGCCACCAATGGTGAGCCACACCGACCCATCAGCCGAGGCGAACAAACCCTCCAGCGGCTCGTCACCATGGCTCAGCGATTCGATCAGTCGCCTTTCATCGCCCACGGGAAGCTCGACACGCTCGACAAAAGGCACGCCCCGGCGCGGCTTGGCTTGCTGGATCTCGATCAGCGCCGGGACGCCGGGTCGCGCTAGCCAGGCGGTCCTCTGCGTCTTGACGCTGTGCAGGCTGCGAGGAAGGAGAAACCACCCGCTGCCCCGAATCGCCTCCATAAAAGACGGGATTGATGGCACCCGGATGCCCAAATGGTGCAAGCCGGATCGCCGTTTCGCGAGGGATCGGGCGTAGTGCCCGGACGCGTCGGCGGGTTCGATGAGGAGCAATAGCGCTGAACCGTGGCGGGGCCCGATGTACATTTCCCGGGTGCCGTCCTCGGGAAACTCCTCGATCTCGCCCATGACACCGCGAAAGGGTTCGAGCCGCCGAGCCGCTTCTTCAAGCGAAGGAACGAGCAGGGCCACGTGGTCAATACGCATGACGTGCTTCTCCAAGCCGCTAGGCGGCAAAGCGGCGAAGATATCGAATCACATACGCCAGTCGGCCTGCAAACGAATGGTGCGCGCCGTCTGAAGCGAAATCGCTCCATACTCAACGAGTGCCGCATCCTGATACCGATAGCGTGTGGTCTCGACTGTTCCCGTGAGGTTGTTTCCGCTGAGTTTCCAGCGCAAGAACGGACTTACCGTCCACTCGATGAACGCATCCAGCGTGCACTTTCTCGGCGGCCGCCGCACGCGTTCCGGCTGTGTTCTGGCGTCCGCACTGCGCTCGACACTTACGCTGCTCCCCACCGCAGTCACGTTGGAGATCCGCCAAGTGGCATCGGCCTTCGCGATGAACGGCGACTGCGTGATCAAGCGATTGCTCGGCCCTGGGATCCCATCCAATCGGGAGGCATACCCCGCGATCGACACGCGGCCGTCGACACCGGGACCTTGCGGCAGCAGGCTGCGCAGGTTGCCTTTAAATTCGACTTCAAGCCCGTAGACCCAAGCTTGGCCCAAGTTCATCGGCCGCTCGATCCAAACACCGCCCTCGAGCGCAAGCTGCGGTACAACAACGTCCTTGATGCGGCGGACAAACCCCTGAACCGCGGCAAACCCGCCATTCATCGCATGGCGTTCATAGGCGAGATCAAGGCCAAGGGCGAGTTCCGGTCTCAGCCCCGGGTTCCCTTCAAAGTCTGGTGTTGTGGCGGAATTGTTGTTCTCACGCCGTCGATCCGGCAACAACTCCCGAACGATAGGCGTCTTGTAAGTGCGGGCAATGGCCACACGGAAGAGATGCGGCCCTTCCTTGCCGCTAGCATCCAGCAGACGGATCTTCGACTGTAACGAAGGACTGAGGACGGACTTCGTCGTGGTGACTCGACCGGCGCCGCCGTCGGCCCCAATCGAAACGCTCTCCCAGCGCACGCCCGTGTTTAACGAGAAGCCACGCCAAGGCTTCCATTCGTCCTGGCCAAACAAGGCATAGCGATCGATGCGGGTCGCGTAATGACTGTCCAAATCTTGGATCGGCTCGCCCCTAAGGCTCGTCTCCCGCTGCCTCAGTCGGTTTCGGCTATCGATCCGTTGGACGTCCCAGCCGCCGATGAGGTCGTGCCGGGCAAGGGAAAGCACAACCTTACCCTTCGCCGTCCTGCTCACATCCTCAATACGAATGTCACGTCCGCGGAAGAAGGTCGGCGCGTCGCCGCTCAGCGCGCCCGCGAGGAGTTCGTCCGAGGATCGCTGACCGGCCGCAAGATTGCCGCTGACCTCCGTTAGCCACCCGGGCCGGAGCTGCTCCCGCCAAAGGAAACCAAGTCGCAGGCGTTCGACATTGGTCTTGATGTCCAGGGTCGATTGCAAAAAGCGTGGCCCGGCCCCCAGTGGCACGTCCGCCGACTCGCGCGTCGCGATCATCGAGCGCCGAACTTGCAGCAGCCCATCGACGCTTAGTGATCGATCCCCTGTTTCACTCATCATGAAGCGCGGAGTGATGCCGAGGCTCTGACTCTCTACTGTGTCAACAATGCGGTTCCGCCATAGCGTCGGCGCAGGACTCGCGCGAGTCTGGTCGACTTCGACGACCGAGGGCCAGACGTTGCGCTCTCGATCGACGTTGATGACGACGGACCCCTGGCCAACACCGATCCGGCCCGCCGTGTCCACGCTGGCGCCGATAGATCGGAGTGCCTCGAACCCTCCGGCACGCGCCCGAACGACGGTTGGCGCGTCAGCTTGGGATCGGCGCAGCACGACATTGATACTGCCAGCAACGCCCTGGCCGCTTGAATCGGCGGTGGCTACGCGCTGTACCTCCACGCGCTCGATCAAGTCCGAAGACAGATTGGTCAGCGACTGCCCTGGCGGCAGGATCGAGCCGTTGAGCAGCATCTGAAGGTGGCCGGGGCCTAAACCGCGCATCCGGATGTCGACGCTATCCGAGCGCCCGGTCGTCACCGACACACCGGGGACGCGCGCCAACACTCCTGCCAGCGAAGTGTCACCAAAGCGCTCGATCTCCCGCCGTGTGATCACCACCCGCAGCAGGTTGTCCTCGCCGCGGTCGTCCACCTTGCCTTCGACCACAATTGGAGGCAGCGTGTCCTGGGACGGCGTTTGTGCCAAAGACGTGGTCGCGACACCAATGAGTACGATCGATAAAGGGTAGAGCCGACTGGTGCGTATTCGGCGAGGTTTCTTCATCGCGTCGAATGGCCGATGCGGCGTGAGGGCATTGCAGGTATCGTTGGCCTCCACAAGGGCTCCATCTCCACCTTCTGTTTCAGGAAATTGATCGCGGCGTCGAGCTGTTCGTCGCGTCCGCGGAAAGTCTGGTGCGGAAGATTGTCCACGACGATGTCCGGCTCCACTCCAACGCCTTCGACCAGCCAACTACCGCGCTGTCCGACGGCGGCGAAGTATCCCCATTCGCTCACGCGCGGGCGACCACCGTCGCGCAAGTGATGTACGTCATAGAGTGCGAGTCCCGCGCCCGCCGTGCGGACACCGATCAAAGTCGCTAGCCCCAGACGGCGCAGACCTTCGGCCAGACGCTCGCCGTCGGAGTAGGTGTCCGAATCGATCAAGACCACCAAGTGGCCCCGAAACGAGTTAGAGGGGCTGGGACGGATCGACCCCGACCTGCCGTTGGCGAAGAAGTGCCACACCTTCGACGCCAAGCGATCAATGATCCAACTGCTGACATCCCCGCCGCCATTACCTCGCAGATCGAGGATCAGTCCTTCCCGGCTGACGAGGGGTAGGAACTTCCGCACAAACTCGCCTGCATCCGCATCGAAGAGCCCGCGCAGATGGATATAGCCCAATTGCCCCCCGCCCGACCGCTCGACCACGTCGCGTCGTTCCTGTCCCCAGGCAACGTAGCGCAGTTCCTGGTCGGCCGTCGCCGACAAGGGGAGCACGACGATTTGCTCCTCGGCGCCGCCGTTGAGGCGCTTGACCCCCAAGATGGTCGGCAGGCCATCACGGTTGATCAACGCCTCGCCTAGCGCTTGAGCATGGCTTAAGCGCGCACCCTCGATGGCGCTAATGATGTCACCGACCTGCAAGTTGACCTCGCTGCGTGCAAGTGGCGATCGTTCCTCCAGTAGCTCCGGGTCGCCGACGAGAAGCCGCTCGACCTCGAAGCCAAGTCCCGGCCGGTAAACGAAGTCCGCACCGAGCCGGCCAACTGTCGTGCGTGTGTATCCGCGCCGTACGTCGGCGGCCACGACTGCGCTGTGCATCGCCCTGGCCTCCGACACCATTTGAGCGATGATGTCGTTCACTTCGCTGCGGTCGGTAACGCGCTCGATGAGCGGCTCATATTGCGCACGCACTTTGGCCCAGTCAGCACCGCCCATCGCAGGGTCCCAAAAGTGATCGCGGTGATTGCGCCACGCGTCGATGAACATTTGGCGCCACTCGAGCGGGGGATCGACCTTCAACCGCCAGGCGCGCAGGTCGAGGGCGAAGCGACGTAGCGCCTCAGGCGGCAGCATCACATCGCCAGCCTCGAAGAGATGAACGTCGGTCGACGTCCTGCTCATCATCCGGCGTCGGTCACGGCTCAAGTCGTAATCCAGCACTCCGCGCAGGACGTTCCGAAGCGCTGGAGATCGGCCGTTCGTGGATGCGAGCGATATCGACACCACGTCCCACAGGTTCTCTGTCGTCTCACTGGCAGCCAGGGCATAAAGTCGACGGCCGTCGGTCCGCAGCTTGCGATAGCTGCCGGCTTGCACGGGCACCTGGAACAGTCGGCTAGCCAGCTCGGCGTCGGACAGCGCACCAAGCAGATCCCCTTTGGACAGCAAGGCGCTCGCCGCTACGCGCGGAGGCTCAGGTGGCTCCAGCGAATATGGCCAGGTCGCCCCGGGCTGCAAGGCGAGTCCGTAGATGCGATCCCTGCGATCGAAGTACGGCCCAACCACCGGACTGACAGCCCACGTGAATGCGGAGACGGTCTTGTACTGGCGCTCCGATATGAAGTAAAGAAATGCGCCATCCCGCGAAAAGACCGGCGATCGCGATTCGAATCGGTCCGAAGTCACCGTGCGGAAGCGTCCGAGATCCAACTGCGCCAGGACGATCCGCGCGAAGCGCCCGACCGGCTTGGCCACAAAGGCGACCAAGCGACTGTCCGGCGACCATGCGACTTCGCTGATTTCTGAATCCTCCTCCGGTTGAGGGACGACCGCCACGTCGCGCGTGCGCAGGTCCAGGGTCCGCAGTCGCTGGTCACGGCCGAGGAAGGCGACGCGTCGGCCATCGGGAGAGACTGTCAGCTCGCTCCCCTTGACCCCGATGCTCGTGAGACGCGACGGTGCGCCGCTGCCGTCCGAGCGATGCGCCCAGATCTCGTACTCGCCGCTGGCGTCGCTGACGACCAGAAGTTGTCCGGCGTCGGATCCGAAGGTCACGCCGCGAGCCCGGATGCTGGAATCCGTTGCGATCCCGACGACGCGATTGGAGTCGATCGTCGCTGTGTAGACTTGCCCGCGCGAGACTAGGGCGGCGCCGAAGCCGTCCGGCGCAACTTCGGCGCCAGCGAGTTGACCCAGCGGATTGTCGATGAAGCGGGAGCGGCGCTGTTCGAAATCAGATTGCAACGTAATGTCGATCCGCCGATCCTGGGCCGAGCGGACGTCCAAGATGCGCAGATCGGCGCCCAGCTGATAGGCGATCCTCCCGTCACTCAGGCTCGCCGTCCGGACATCGTGCGCCTGGTGTTTCGTATGCTGGCGCAGATCCCCTCCGCCAGTCGACATCGACCAGATGTTGAAGACGCCGTCGCGGTCCGAGAGGAAGTAGATCCTTTCTTGCCAACACATCGGATTGCGACTGACGCCACTGACATCCCTGGTGAATGGCCGCGCCTCTCGCTGGGGCGCGCCGTCGAGTTCGAAACGCCAGATCTTCTGCGCCCGCCCACCCCGATAGCCCTTGATGTTGTCCCGTAGCTGCAGGAATCGCGTGAAGTAGAGGCTTCGCCCCAGCAGGCAGCCTTCGGAAGCATCAGCGAGCGGAAGCGGTTCGCTGGCCCGAGTCTTCACGTCGATCGTGTAGAGACGCGGGTCCCGCAAGGTCGATCGCAGGGTCGTCTGGTACATGAGCTTCCCGTCGGGCGTCCACCCTTGTACCCGTGCCCCCGGGCCGCCGTCGAAAGTGAGGCGTCGCGGCTCCCCGCCATCCAGGTTCATGACGAACACCTCGGTGGGTCCCTCGTGTCGGGACGCGAACGCGACGAGCCTGCCGTCGGGCGAGATCGCCGGCTGGAGTTCTTCGCTGGGGTGCGTGGTCAAGCGGGTGGCAATTCCGCCGCTCGCGCTAACGCGCCACAGATCACCTTCCGCTACGAAGACCAGGGTGTCGCCATGCAACGCTGGGAAGCGAAAGTAGCCGGGCTTCGCGGCCGAGGCCGTAGACGCCAGCAGTGCCAGCGCGAACAAGGCAAGGCGCATCGCCCGCCAACTTGGCAACGCTCGATGCCCGTTGGCGGCACGCCGTGCGTCAGAAGTCGGTTCGCTTCTCGTCGGTTCGCTTCTCCACCAGGTCATCGTGTTCACAACGAGCGCAGGAACTGGATAAGTCGCTCGCGATCGGCACGCGACAGGTTGACGAAGCGATCGCGGACTCGTTGAGCGTCGCCACCGTGCCATAGCACCGCCTCGATGAGGTCCCTGGCCCGTCCATCATGCAGGTAGCCGGCTTGCGGCGAGACGAGCTCCTGGGTCCCGATACCCCATAGCGGTGCCGTGCGCCACATTCGTCGCAATACGCCGCTGCCCTCTGCTAGGCCTTCGCCCATGTCGTGGAGCAGAAGATCGGTAAACGGGTAGATGGTCTGGCGGCGGAGTTCGGGGAAGGGCGATCGGTCCCCTGTCCGCAGCGACGGCGTATGGCACATGGCACATCCAATCGCTTGGAAAAGGCGCGCGCCCGCGACGAGCGCCGGCGAGCCGACGTCGCGCCGGGCTGGAACGCCAAGCAGCCTCAGGTACTGCAACAGGCTGCCCAGCGCCTCCGGCGAGATCTCGGGGGAGCCGCCGTCGGTCGTCACGCCCATCTCGTCGTGCAAGGCGCTCCTGAGCTGGCTGTCTAGCGTTGCGTGATCGGACTTCAACCCGAAGCGACCCAGGACGCTAGCGCCTTCTGCTGCGACTTGCCGCGTGACGCCCCGGATGCCTTCAGATCGAAACGTTTGCCGCTCGGCCGCCTCGCGTAGGTCATTGTCGTCGACCGCCTCGAGCAGTCCGAGGCCGAACACCGCCGGCGCGCTGCGTGCATCGAGGTGCCGAGGTGCGCCCGAAAACAACGCACGGTGTTGCCTCAACTCATGCACGGTGCCGTCGGGCAGCGTCGCCTTGGAAACTTCCAGATCTGTAGCAATCGGCGGAACGCGCGCCTTGCCGTTAACGAAATGGTGCAACAGCGATCCGGTGCTCGGATCCCTGAAGGTCAGCGGCGAGGTCTGGAGCGGGCCAGGCTGAGTTAATCCCCGACCATCGCGGAAGTGGCACGCCGCGCAGGACGTTGCGTTGTAGTCCGGGCCCAAGCCGAATCGTCCCACTCCCGCGGGCGTCGTGCCGGCCTCGGTCGGCATCCACACGGAGTGAAACTCCTCGGCGCCGCGGGCAAAGGCCCTTCGCTCGGGGAGGCTGAGGCCGGGCATTGCCTGGTTGAACGGCGATTCGCCATATGAGTAGACAGTGGCATTGCCGCCCAATCGCTCGGCGCGGCTCCACGCCGGCGCATCGTCGCTGCTGGCGGCGCTTGTGATACGAAGTACGAGGGCTGCGAGCAGCGCCGCCCCGATGCAGCTGGCTATCGTCCTCATGGGCTCGGAGAAGGCGAGGCAGTAGGGGCCCGGCGCGGACCTCGCCGAACCTCTATTGCAGCCGGCGCTTAGAGAGAAGAGGTCTTGACTTTCTGACCGCGTTCCGCAGACCGAAGCTCGGCCGCATTCACGCCGACCGGGACTCGCACATAGCTCAACCGCTGGTTTTGATGCACGAACAAGTCGACGTAGACGCGACCATCCCGGTCCTCAAACAGGCACTGGCTAGCCTCGATCACGGAACTCCGATCAAAGGCCGGCAGGCCGAATTTGGCCAGCTGCTGCGGCGTGTAGCTGATCCGGTGGCTGAACGTCTTGCCCGTGTCCGTGGATGCAGTCACCACAAGGCGGGCCAAGGCGTTGGCTTCGTCGTGCTCCTTATAGGTTGTTGCGCGAACGGGCGTATCGATCAGGGCGCTGTACTGGAACTGCGAGCGTGCCGCGTTGTGCATCGAAACGTCTTGGCGGATCGCACGCGGATCATTGGTGAGGCGCGTGTTTGCCACGGCGTGTTCCCAGGGCATACGCGAACTACGAAAGCTCACCACGCCGACTTCGCCGAGATCCTTGCCCTTCTCGTCGAGACTGCTCAACGCGCTCTGGACGAAGTTGATCTCTTCGCCAGTGCGGTTGTCCGTGGCGGTCCAGGAGAGCGAATTCCAGTTCCCCATCCGGGTGCCCCCCGCAAGGCGGACGGTATTAGTGCGCAGATTGCCGTCCTCGCCGCGGAACTCGACGTCGATCGTAGGGTAGTCCGATGAGCGCGAACCGTACAGCGGCCCTGGTTGGCTCCACGTGATGCCGCCATCCCAGGACTCAACCCAGGCCTGGTAGGCCCGCCCTTCCCGCTGGTGTTGCGGGATGTCGACGGGTCCGATAGAGGGATCCAAGGTCAGGTAGGTGACAACCACGTGCTTGCCACGAACGGCCACGGCCGGACCGGAGACCGCCTGGGGGTCTTTGACAATCTCGCGGGCGACCGGGAAGTTGCGGCCGTCTAGCGATACGCCTACGTACAGGCTCTTCGAGGTGGTGTCTTGCCATCCGTAGACCACCGTCTCGCGAAACTGATCGTCCTTCTCACTCCAGCCCTTGCGAGACGCCTGAATGAAGGTGTCTCGAGGAACGACGTTGGCCGGCGTCACGGGCGGCGAAACCACTATACGAGGCTGCGCCGCGAAAGGGGCCTCGGTGTAGGCGATGCGACCGACGGCATTCGACGACAAGCCATCGACGAAGGCGACGTACGAACCCTGGAAGTTTGAGTCGATAGCACTCTCTTGCACGTGACCAAGCGTCGAGACATGGCTTTCCTGCCATGTCTTGCCATTGTCGACGGACGCACTGAACACCAGGGACGGCGTGCCTTGGCGATCACGCACAAAAGTGGCCACGAGGCCGCCTTCCGGCGTCCGCATTACGTTGCGGCCCGCGCCTTCAAACGAAGACCGGGGCACATCGGCCGCCGCGGCCGCGGAAAGCGCGGCAGCGAACGCCAGCACAACACTCTTAAGGAGTTTCGATCGATTCATGATGAGATCCTCGGCGTAGGTAGGCTTCGTGGATGCGTTACTGACGCGACGAAACTGGAGCGACGACGGCGGCGGATTTCTGCCGGGTCGACTCCCGCAAGGCAGCAGCGTTCACGCCTATCGGGACGCGGACATAGCGCAGCATTCCCTGATCAAGCACCATCAAGTCAACGTGAACGGCTCCATCGCGGTCCTCGAAAAGGCACTGACTAACTTCGACGACTGTATCGGCGCTGAGCCGCGGAACACCGTAGCTACTAAGCGCTTTGGCATCCAGCGCATTGACCCCGCTGAAACTGAAGCCGCCGTCGGTGGAGGATGCCATCACCAGGCGCACCTTGCCCGTGACCTTCTCGTGTTCGACATAAGTCGTCATCCGGACCAAGCTGTCCGGTAGCGCGCTGTACTGGAACTGCGAGCGTTCGGATGACGGATCGGCGGCCGCTTTGCCTATCAGCCTACGCTGCTTCAGCGGCTGGATGGCCACCGCATGGTTCCACGCGGCTCCGTCCTTCATCGACTTCCGGGACACGACGCCGACCTCGCCAACCCGGACTCCGTCTGCGGTGCCGCCGCCCGCCGAGCTCTGGGCGAAGCTCACCATCTCACCCATCTCCTCACTTACCCAGGTGAGCGAAGCGCGATTAACCTGAGCGGTGCCGCGATCCAGACGAACCCGCTCGACGCGAACCGAACCATCGGATGCGGCGACCTCCACATCCACCACAGGGTAGTCAGACGAGCGTCGACCGAACAGTGGCTGCGGTTTGGACCAACTGCGCCCGCCATCGAGCGACTCGACGTAGGCTTGGTACGCGCGCCCTTGCCGCTGGCTCGCCGGAACGTCGACTGGAACGATGTCGGGATGGGTTGTCAAGTACGTCGCCAGCACTCGCTTGCCGTGGATCGACACGGCCGGACCTGATACCGCGTGACGGTCGTCTACGGTTTTGCGGGCCATCGGGAAAGTCCGTCCATCAAGCGAGACGCCCACGTATAGCGCCTTGGTTCTGCCGTCCTGCCATCCGTAGACTACGGTACGGCCGGCGTCGCCGCCATCGGTGCCCCAAAATGAACGTGATGCCTGAACGAAGGTGTCCTTCGGCTCGACGCCCGGCGGCGTTACGGCAGGTGACAGCTCGACTCTTAGTTCGGCTGCCAACGGCGCGCTGGCGTAGGCAATGCGTGCGTGAACGCCGGTGCCGCTGTGCTCAGTGAAGGCGATGTATGCGCCTTCGAAGTTCGAGTCGATCGCCGACTCGATGACTTTGCCCGAAGTGGCGACCTTCAGGTCACGCCACGTTTGCCCGTTATCACGTGAAGAGGAGTAGGTGAGCGTGCCGCCAAGCCCATCGCCTCGAACAAAGGCCGCGACAAGACCTCCCCCATCGGCAGTTCGCATTACGTTTCTTCCAGCGTCGAGCACGCTGGAAGGCTGAATCGGGGTGGCGGCGATGCTGGCAAAGCACGAGCAACTCAGAATCGCAAGCAACGTGGATCCTGAGAGGTAGCGAGATCGAATCATCTTATCTCCTCCAAGTTTTGCCCCATTAGGCTCACGAGCTATGAGCGCAAAAGGATCTGAAACGAATGGCGTTAAAACCCCCTGCCCACAAGAGTGTTAACGTTTCCAGTGTCTCAGCGTTCTTGTTGTCTATATATGCAGTGTGCGCACGACCAAGACTGATAAGCGAGGTTAGTCCAGCAACTGAGTAGCGTCGCCCCCCCTTACATTAGGCTGTCAACTCTGACAGGCAGGCTTTCTCCTATCGTCAAAAGTGCTGACGGCGTGGCAAGGGGCGTTCTGATTAGCGATGAAGCTAAGCAGGCTCACGCCGTGAGCCACTGAACACTGACGATGGGCGCATCCCACCAGGAGTTGCGCCATGCCGATGAACCGAGTCCAGTTCCAGAAGGGGCTGTCGTTGCCGGAGTACATGGCCCGCTATGGAACCGAGGAGCAATGCGAGCAGGCGCTGGTCGCGGCGCGCTGGCTCGGCGGCTTCGTCTGCCCGTCGTGCGGCGTGAAGCAGTCGCGCACGTCGTTCCGTCGGGAGGGACGCCTGTACTGGCAGTGCGGCGGCTGCCAGTACCAGTGCAGCGTCACCAGCGGCACTGTCTTCGAGGCCACCAAGCTGCCGCTGACGCGCTGGTTCCTGGCTATGCAGCTGCTGACACAGGCCAAGAACAACGTCTCGGCGCTGGAGCTGACCCGGCAGCTGGGCGTGAGCTACCGCACCGCCTGGCTCGTCAAGCACAAGCTGCTTCAGGCCATGGCGCTGGCCGAGTCCGACCGCCAGCACACCGGCCGCGTCGAGGTCGACGATGCCTACATCGGCGGGGAGCGCAGCGGCGGCAAGGCCGGCCGCGGCTCGGAGAACAAGGTGCCCTTCGTCGTGGCGGTGCAGGCCATCGAGGACGGCTGGGCTCACCTGGCCTGCCTGTCCGCGCGGCCGTTCACCAAGGATGCGATGAAGGAGTTCATCGCCACCTGCATGGGCCTGCCGCTGACCGTCGTCTCCGACGGCCTGGGCTGCTTCACCGTGGCCGCAGCGATGGGCGCCGTCCACAACCGCGAGGTCACCGGGGGCGGCAAGGCCAGCGTGCTCAACGAAAAGTTCCGCGCCGTCAACACGCTCATCGGCAACGTCAAGACGGCGCTGACGGGCACGTACCACGCCATCAAGTTCGCCAAGTACGGCTACCGCTACCTCGCCGAGGTCAAGTTCCGCTTCAACCGGCGCTACGACATGCGCGCCATGCTCGGCAGCTTGCTTCGTGCCCTCGTCTCTTATCCGAAGCAGCCTGAGCGCGGTATCAGGGTCGCTGAGGTTCATCGCTAATCAGGTGCGCTCTGTGCCGGCGTACTCGGCACTGGCAAAGCGGGACTGCTTCATGACAGGATCGTCGCCGTCCGAGCGTCGCCCCGGCATCGAGGCGAGCTCGGATGAATCATCAACTCCCTAGCCGGTACCGCGCAAGCGGCTGCGCAAGATGAGTTCGCAGTTTCCGAGCCCCATCAAGAACGCACACGCCGTACATCGCATCACGGCCTTGCGCCCAACGTAGCCTTGGCGTGCTGAACCGCCCCAGGTTTCGAGGAGGCTCCAACCTTTGAGAAGATGGCGCCATGAAGAGAGCAATCAAGTGTTAGCCGGAGGTCCAGGAGCGGGCCGTGCGGATGGTCGTGGAGGCGCAAGGCCAGCGCGACTCTCAGTGGGTGACCATCGCGTCCATCGCAGCCAAGATCGGCTGCACTGCCGAGACGCTGCGGCGCTGGGTGCGCCAACATGCGCGCGACACTGGCCAGCGCGATGGCCTGACGACGTCCGAGGCGCAGCGCATCAAGGAGCTCGAACGTGAGAACCGCGAGCTGCACAAGGCAAACGAGATCCTCAAGCTGGCCAGCGTTTTTTTCGCCCAGGCGGAGCTCGACCGCCGGCTGAAGGGATGAGGGCGTTCGCTGACGGGCATCGCGACGCCCACGGGGTCGAGCCGATCTGCAGGGTGCTGCAGATCGCCCCGTCGGGCTATCGGCGCCACGCGGCGCGCGAGCGAACGCCGGCGTTGTTCAGCCCGCGCGCCCAGCGGGAGCAAGCACTGCTGCCGCACATCGAGCGTGTGTGGCGAGCCAACCTGCAGGTCTATGGCGCCCGGAAGGTCTGGCGTCAGCTGCACCGCGAAGGCTAGGCAGTGGCTCGCTGCACAGTCGAGCGGCTGATGCGACGGCAGGGACTGCGCGGCGTGATCCGGGGCAAGGTCGTGCGCACCGCGATCCCCGATCCGAAGGCGCCGTGCCCGCTTGACAAGGTCAATCGCCAGTTCAAGGCTGACAGACCGAACCAGCTCTGGGTCTCGGACTTCACCGAGGTCTCGACGTGGCAGGGCTGGCTGTACGTGGCCTTCGTGGTCGACGTCTGCGCGCGGCGCATCGTCGGTTGGCGGGTGAGCGGCTCGATGCATAGCGACTCGTGCTCGACGCGCTGAAGCAGCAGCTGTGCCCCCGGCAGCCCGAGCGCGACTGCAGCTTGGTGCATCACTCTGACCACGGGAGCCAGTACCTGTCGATCCGGTACAGCGAACATCTGGCCGAGGCGGGCATCGAGCCCTCGGTGGGCAGCCGCGGCGACAGCTACGACAACTCGCTGGCCGAGACGATCACCGGTCTGTACTAGGCCGAGTTGATCCACCGCCGTGCATCCTGGAAGACCAAGGAAGCGGTCGAACTGGCAACCCTGGAATGGGTCTCCTGCTTCAACCACCATCGGCTACTCGAGCCCATCGGCCATGTGCCTCCAGCGGGGTTCGAGGACGCCTACTATCGTCAACTCGCCGCGTCGACCTGACTCACATCAACGGGCCTCCATGAATCCCGGGGCGGTTCACGCCCTAAGCGGCGGCCTCGCCGAAGAAGGCACTTGATGCGGAGACGAACTGCAACCACTCCAAGCTACTCTCTGTAGCTTACGGGCTGCGCCCATCAGAAAAACCTTCTCTAGGGCCGCCCTCTCAACAGCTTAGAGAACTCACTCGCGCCGTAGCGGTCAGCGGCGGCGGCTTTCGTTGGTCGCCACCTGGGCTACTTCGCACGCAGTTCCTCGGCGGTCTTTCCCGCGGCCAGCGCCGACTTGAACCACTCGGGTCGCTTTCCCCTGCCGCTCCACGTGTTCCCGGCATCGTCCCGGAACCTCACCGTGC